>Ga0187778_10001580_pt1 | contig 15688 bp, 11 predicted proteins | sample 1015_Q2_SP5_20_M_FD_132418 | JGI IMG/M metagenome (GOLD analysis project Ga0187778, IMG submission 132418) | Tropical peat soil microbial communities from peatlands in Department of Meta, Colombia - 1015_Q2_SP5_20_MG | ecosystem: Environmental > Terrestrial > Soil > Wetlands > Peat | place...
GCCACATCGCAGGCGCCGTCGGCTGGAACTGGCAGACGCAGTTGCAAGACAACGTCCGCCGCGACCTGATCGACAAGCCCACGCTCGAGAAATTGCTGGGCCAGTCCGGCGTCTCGAACGACACCACCGTAATTCTCTACGGCGACAACAACAATTGGTTCGCGGCCTACGCCCTCTGGCAGCTGAAATACTATGGCCATAAAGACGTCCGCCTGATGAACGGCGGCCGCAAAAAGTGGATCGAAGAGAAGCGCCCGATGACCACCGACGGAGCGAAGGTTACTTCTGCGACGTATCGCGCCTCCGGTCCCGATGAATCGGTCCGCGCACGTAAGGAAGATATTTTCGCGCTCCTCGCAAAAAAAGCCAGCGGCCACCTCGTCGATGTCCGCTCGGTCGACGAGTTCACTGGCAAGATTATTGCGCCACCGGGAATGACCGAGACTGCTCAGCGCGCCGGCCACATTCCGACCGCCGCCAACGTCCCGTGGGCGCAGGCAGCCAACGAGGACGGCACGTTCAAATCAGCCGATCAGTTGAAGCAGCTCTATCAAGGCAAGGGAGTGACCGGCCAGGGCGAGCTGATCGCGTATTGCCGCATCGGCGAGCGCAGCTCGCATACCTGGTTCGTGCTGAAGTATCTCCTCGGTTACGACAACGTGAAGAACTACGACGGCTCGTGGACCGAATGGGGCAACCTCATCGGCGCTCCGATCGAGAAGGAAATCGCCGCCGCGGCCCGCTAGGCCGCGAAGCCGGCGGGTTCAGTGCAAAATTTACGGCAAAGTGTTGGGCGGGACTCCGGCGTGGCGCGCCTCATCGCGCAGCGTGTTGATGTTGGCTTCGATATCGTCGCGCTTCTTTTCCAGCTGTTCGAGCTGCATTCGCCAGTCGCCGCCCTGCACACCCGTTGGGCGCGATGACGTCTTCGAATCGCCTGTGAAGTTGCCGTCGAGCGCCGACTGCAGTTGTTTGATTTTTTCGTTGATCGGGGAAAGCTGCTTCTGCAGCCTCAGTATCTCGTTGCGATACCAGTTCGGGTCCTTCTGCTGTCCTCTTGCGTTGGTGTTCGTCTGACCCCTTCTGGCTTGGCCACTATTGCTGTTCCCAACGGTCGAGATCGGGTTGTCGGCGCGCAGGTCCGGCACATCCTCATTCGTCCAGACTCTTTTTGTCGCGGTTTGCGCTGGTTGTCCCTGCGAAGTTGCCTGCGGCGCTTGCGACGGGGCGGGCGCAGACGAATTGTCTTGCGCGCGGGCCGTCTGAGAGAGATTCACGGTCAACATCAGCAAGCCGAGAGACAGAAGTAGCCGGCGCATAATTCCTCCTCATGAGCAGGAACGGTCTTTCCTCTATTGAACACGAAAAAAGGCAGGAAGTTACGGATCTACGATGTACGGTTTCCCATTCGCCAACTCGTTCTGGACGATCTGGAGGGCCTCGCCGGGAGGTCCCACGCGGCGGTAGTGGCTGGCATCGATGGTTTGGTGCTGTTCGAATGAGAACAGAAATTTTCGGCCCGCGTAGTCGTATTGCACGTGCGTCGGCAGCCAAATCCCGGGCGCCACTTCCGCCTGTTCCATAGAAACCACGCTGCCGCGATATAGCTTTCCGAGAATGCCGCCGCCGAAGGAAACGTCGCTCATCACGTGGGCTTCGCCTCGCGCCAATTGGTTCGATTGCTGGTCGACCCAGACCTTGGCCATCACGTGCGCGAACGCATCCTGCAAAATCCCATGCGGGTGAAACGACGGATCACGATCGAGTTCGAAAACGTCGCACGTCCTGCCGTGGACCGAAGCCGTTCCCAGCCACTTGATCGTGAACGCTGTCTTCGCCGCATCTACGAAATCGGCTCGGTCGCGCTCGCGTTTTGCACGCTTGGCAAACGCCGCTTTCGTTCTCCAGTCGTTCGGGTTTGACATCATCTGCAACATGTCCCGCAGACTTTGCATCTCGCGGTCGTAGGTTGCCGCGTCGATCGGCTGGCTGCCGTCGCGAAGAACGATTTTTGCCGTTCCTGCGCCTGTCGGCACAATACGATAGACCTTGTCTTCAATTGTGCGAGGGTTTGTCCCCGCCGTGCGGTCCACGTGGTGCTCGACGCGATCGTACTGCTCGAGCGCCTCGTCGTCGCGGTGCTGGTTCGCCACAAACTGTTCCGCGCGAGCGTGGATTTCTTGGTCTGTGGGTGGTTTGCCCCTCGAATCGATCTGCTGCGGATCGCTCGAGCCTGTTTGCCGCTCAGCGATCATAAATCGAGGCGCAAGGCTCGCGAGCGTGAGGATCAGAAACGAAATCGGAAGCCTGTGGGACATTGTCATCGCATCCCCCGACTGTTCTCGGGGCCGGGCAGCAACGTCTTCCATTTTAGCTGGTTTCGGCGCGATTGACTGGTCTTCCGGGATTGTTCGGAGAGTTCCTCTCGAGTATCGAGCGACTACTGCTTCGGGGCGGCCAAGCCATTCAGGTCCTGAGGAATGACGATGGGGCTATCCGGGTTGAGAGCCGCCTTTCCATCGCTTCCGAACACGTACGGGTAGCCGAGTGGATCGACCGGAATGCCGTTGAGAAGGCCGGCCGAGCGCAGCTCGCTTATGGACGCGGGATATCGCCCGAAGCGATTCTTGTATTCATCTGCGATCTCATTCAGATGGAGCTGATCCTGGGCTGCTTTGAGCGCTTGGAGCGTCTGAAGCGCCCGTTCCCGTATTTTCGGGTCTTTGTTGGATTCGTAAATCTCCGACCAGATCATCTGCGACGTATCGAGCGATCCACCTTCTTCCGCTACGTGCGCAGCCGTCACGGCAAGCATTTGTGGCGCGCCCGGTTTCTTGCTCGCCGCGAGGAACGTTCTTGCCGCGGACGTATAGTCCTTCATCCTCCAGTAATAGAGGAATCCCAGGTCGAGATCGAGGTGCCACTCATCTGGATTCGCCGCCATTCCCCGCTTTACGAGTTGTATCGCCAGATCGGGACGCCCGGCACCCCCTGTGCCTTTCTCCGAAAGGAAGATGGCCCCAAAGCGATAGGCGATGATCAGCTTGGGGTCGAGGGTGGTGGTGATGTCGAGCAGCGGCCAAAGCAGCTCAAACGTAGCGCCTTTTTTCGCGAACCGCGCGCCGTAATACTGCACCGCGCGCGTCCAATAAATGTCCGCGAGCAGCGAATCGTACCCGAAGCTCATTTTCTGGATCGCAGCAGGAGAGCGCAGCAGCACTTCGTCACTTTTCTGCGCGATCGAGCGAGTCTCTGCATCGATTCGAGTTTGAAGCCCTGCGACCGTAGCGAAGAGCAGCGGCACGGCGATGCTGGCCATCCAGAGAGAGCGAGTTCGGCTCGACGTTTTCATTTCAGATTGCGGTGGGAAAACACGGCGGACGCCGCCACGAGCAGCAGCGCGACGTAAAGCGCGGCGTAAAGCGTATTCTGCCCGACGAGCGCCAGCGGAATCGGTTCGCCGTGAGACGCGGCGGCGATCGAGTTGAAATTGTGAAAGTTGGGAACCAGGTAGTAGATCACCCTCGTGACGACCTTGACCCCCGGACTCTTCGTGAAGTCGCCGAATCCGCGGATGTCGCTTGCGAAATTACCGGTGATGTAGATTCCGAGTGTGAACAGTGTGGAAAGCATGGGCGTGGAAAAGCACGAGAAGAAAAGCGCGATCGCCGTCACCAGCGCCAGCTCGAGCAGAATGAAATAGATCGAGACCAAGATCACCGCGTCGGTTCTCACGAACGGCCGGCCGACATAGAACAGCGCTGCAGCCAGCCCGAGCGTCATGAAAAAGTTATTCACCACGAGCGTCAGGACCAACCCGGCGTACTTCCCGATGAGAAACTCCCAGCGGCGGATCGGTTGCGCCAGCAGGCTATAAAGCGTGCGCTTTTCGATCTCCTTAGAAACTAGGCCCACACCGATAAAGATGGCCATCACCAAGCCGAACAGGGAAATCGCGGACAGCCCGAGATTGACGATTACGAGCCGATCGATCCCAATCGAAATTTGTCCGACTAGAATCGCCGCGCCGATCATCAGCAGCGCAAAAAAGACGAGGTTGTAGAGAACGCGGTCGCGCACCGCTTCGCGGAACGTGTTGACCGCCACCGGCATGGGCGCCGCGCTCATCGGACCGTCACCTCGACGGTGTGCGAAGTGACTTTCTCTTTTTCGACCAACCGCAAAAAGTAGTCTTCAAGCGTGGGTCGCACCGGTAACACGGAGAGAATTCTGGCCTCGCAGCGCCGCAGTTGTTCGAGCGCCGCGTAGAGGTCCGATTCTGGCACTTCCATATGACACCGCCCGCCCATGGTTGTAACTTGCCCGGGGAGACCCGCGGGTAGCGATCGGCCTTCCCGCAATTCGAAAAGGATGTCCATGGCGTGCACTTCGAGGGCAACGATATCCCCCGGCGCTCCCACTCCCAGCAGTTTCCCACTTGCCAGCACCGCGACGCGGTCGCACAACATTTCCGCGTCGGAGAGAATGTGCGTCGAGAAGAAAACCGTCTTTCCCTGGTTTTTCAGCTCCAGGATGATGTCGCGGACCTCGCGCCGGCCCACGGGATCGAGTCCCGACATCGGTTCGTCCAGGAAAACTACTTTCGGATCGTGGAGCATTGCCTGCGCTATCCCTGCTCGCTGGAGCATTCCCTTGGAATACTTTCGTAGCTGAAGGTTCGCCGCGGAAGCTAGCCCTACGCGCTCGAGAAGCTGCGCAACCCGCTCTCGGCGCTGAGCCTTGCTCAAGCCGCCGAAGTGGCCGTAGTAATCAAGCAGCTCGCGCGCTGTCAGGTAGTCGTAAAAGTATGGCTGCTCGGGAAGGTAGCCGATCTCGCGGTGCATCGTCACGTCGTCGATCGACTTGCCGCGAACCCTCGCCGTGCCGGCCGTCGGAAAGATCAGGCCGGTCAAGAGTTTCAAGGTCGTCGTTTTTCCAGCGCCGTTCGGACCGAGGTAGCCGAAGATCTCTCCTTCTTCGACTTGGAGCGTGAGATTATCAAGCGAGCGGCGCATTTTCTTGCGCCAGAATCCCACCGGGTAATCCTTCGTAAGCCCGAGAATTTCAATGGCTGGGGCATTCATGGCACTCATTATCAATTCTTTTGAACGCGGCGGCTCGTGTCAATCCCGGCGTGTTGCTTCGAAAAACACGGTGCCGCAATTCGGTACATTCGACGCTTGGTGTTTGTTGCGCAGGTACCACTACCGATAGACAAGTTCGACACCCGACACCAAATATTTTGTGGTTTGAATGTGAATTTTTCTTGACAACTTTTCCACAACCCGCGATACTCCGCACCCAGACTCGGGGAGCGCGCACGAGCCGTTTTGCCCAGCGCCGACGGCTCCATCGCGATAACCGGACCGGGTTCAATCGAATATTTAGAGGAAGCGCTTCACTCGGGACCGCGCTTTCAACTTGCGCGGCTTAGCTGCGCTTTTCTCATTTTTTGATTCTGGGCGGGCGTTTTCGGGGTCAGAACGTTCCGCTCTTCCGGGAAGCCCCCTTCACAACTTCGCGTGCCTTGCGTGCACGTGAAAACATTCCGGGTTCCAATCGGGAGTAAAATAAGAATTCCTCCCGCATGGCGCCCCGGCCAACTATTCGGCAGCGGAACTGCCGGCGCGGAGGCAGAGATGGCTGAGACGAGAACGGCATTGAGTTCCAATCCCCAAGTCGAACAAGCAACTCGTCGCGCAAGCGGTCTGGAATTCCAGCGGCGCTTCACGAACGGAATGGTCTCGCCCTTTGACACGGTGGAATGGGAGCGGCGGACGGCACTCATAGGCAATGATAAAGGGCAGGTAATCTTTCGGCAGGAAAATGTCGAAGTTCCCAAGGGTTGGTCGCAGACGGCGACCAACATCGTTGCCTCGAAATATTTTCACGGAAAAATCAACACACCCGAGCGCGAGACGTCGGTCCGCCAGCTGATTGGCCGCGTGGTCGATACGATCGTCCACTGGGGCCAGGATGGCGGCTACTTCGCCTCCACGGAATCAAAGCACGCCTTTCGCGACGAGCTGGCTCACCTGCTTGTCGAGCAAAAGATGGCCTTCAATTCGCCGGTGTGGTTCAACGTCGGCGTGCAAGCCAAGCCGCAGTGCTCGGCCTGCTTCATCAACTCCGTCCAAGACAACATGGACTCGATCATGAACCTGGCGAAGACAGAGGGCATGCTCTTCAAGTGGGGCTCCGGCACGGGCACGAATTTTTCGACACTGCGCGGCAGCCACGAAACTCTCTCCGGCGGCGGCATCGCTTCCGGACCCGTGAGCTTCATGAAGGGTTTCGATGCCTTCGCCGGCGTGATCAAGAGCGGCGGCAAGACGCGCCGCGCCGCGAAAATGGTGATCTTGAACGTCGATCACCCCGATGTCGTCGAGTTCATCGAATCCAAGAGGAAGGAAGAGCGCAAGGCGCACGTCCTGATCGAACAGGGCTACGACTCCTCGATCGACGGCGAAGCCTACGGATCTGTTTTCTTCCAGAACGCGAACCATTCGGTGCGCGTTACTGACGATTACATGCGCGCCCTCGAGGAAGACCGCGATTGGTGGACCCGGCAGGTCACCGATGGCAAGCCTGTCGATAAGTTCCGCGCACGCGATCTGCTGCGCCAGATGGCCGACTCCGCATGGCATTGCGGCGATCCCGGCATGCAGTACGACACGACCGTCAACCGCTGGCACACCTGCAAGAGCACAGATCGAATTTACGCTTCGAATCCCTGCTCCGAGTACATGTTCCTCGACGACACGGCCTGCAACCTCGCGTCGCTGAACCTGCTGAAATTCCTCGGGCCGAACGGACAGTTCGACACCGAGGCATTCCGTCACGCCGTGGACATTACGATCACGGCGCAAGAAATTTTGGTCGACAACGCAAGCTACCCAACCGAAAAAATCGCGCGTAATTCGCACGATTACCGCCCGCTCGGCATCGGCTACGCCAATCTCGGCGCGCTGCTGATGTCGCTGGCGCTGCCGTACGATTCCGACGGCGGCCGCGACTTCTGCGGCGCGGTCACGGCGCTGATGACCGGTGAATCCTACGCGCAGTCGGCCCGCATCGCCGAGCGCATGGGGCCCTTCGGCGGTTATCCGCGCAACCGCGAGGACATGCTTGGCGTAATCCGCATGCACCGCGATTCGCTTCGCCCGATCAAGGAAGAAAACGTCCAGCCATCGCTTCTCCGCACCGCGCAGGAATCGTGGGACACGGCGCTCGAGCTCGGCGAAAAATTCGGCTACAAGAACTCGCAAGTTTCCGTTCTCGCCCCCACCGGCACGATCGGCTTCATGATGGATTGCGATACCACGGGCATCGAACCCGATCTGGCGCTGGTGAAGCAGAAGCGGCTCGTGGGCGGCGGCGTCATCAAGATCGTCAACAACACCGTGCCGCAGGCGCTGATGCGGCTCGGCTATGCGCCAGAAGCGGTCGCCCGGATCGTGGACCACATCGACGCGCAGGGTACGATTGAAGGGGCGGCGGGTTTCAGACCGGAACATCTCGCCGTTTTCGATTGCTCGCTGGCACCTGCGGGCGGCGGCCGGTCGATTTCCTGGCGCGGGCATCTGCATATGATGGCGGCCGCGCAGCCGTTCCTTTCCGGCGCGATCAGCAAGACGATCAATATGCCGGAAGAATCGACGGTCGAAGACATCATGCAGGCCTACACCGAATCCTGGAAATTGGGGCTTAAGGCCGTGGCTATCTACCGCGACAACTCGAAGCGCTCGCAGCCCCTTTCCGCTGCCGGCAAAAAAGAGGAAGAAAAAGCCGCGGCTGCACCGGCTCCAGCTGCAGCGACAGCCCAGGCTCCAGTTCCCGTACCTCCCGAACAGCAGGAGCTCTTCAGCGCTTCAGCCCGGCGCAAGAAACTGCCGTCCGAGCGCAATTCGATTACGCACAAGTTCTCCGTAGGCGGCCACGAAGGCTACCTCACAGTGGGCAAGTACGACGACGGCAACCCGGGCGAAATCTTCATCAAGATGGCCAAGGAAGGCTCCACGCTCTCCGGCATCATGGACGCCTTTGCGCTCTCCGTCTCGATCGCCTTGCAGTACGGCGTGCCGCTCCGCGCGCTGGTGGACAAGTTCTGCAACTCGCGCTTTGAACCTTCCGGCTACACGGGCAATCCGGAGATCCGCTATGCCAAGTCCGTGGTCGATTACATCGGCCGCTGGCTGGGCGGAAAGTTCATTTCGGCGGACTATCTCGACCACAATGGCGCTGCGGTCGAGGAAGAGGTGGCGACGCCGAAGGCGGCCGCTGCCGCCGATCCCAAGTCGGCAGAGGTCGAGACCACAACCCGTCCCCGCGCCGCGATGGACGACGCTCCGTATTGCTCCGAATGCGGCATGCTGATGACACCCAACGGCAGTTGCTATAAGTGCGCCAACTGCGGTTCGACCTCCGGCTGCAGCTGAGCCAAACCACGCGTCTGAAAATGAATAGGGCGTCCCAGTGAAAAACACCGCGGACGCCCTTTCTATTTGGGATTGAGGTGCGCGCCTGATCACAAAGCCACATCAACCAGGCACGTTGCTGGGTCTCAAGACAAAAAAATAGGGGGCCCACCCGGACCCCCCTGTTTGCTCTACCCCCAGAATTCCGGTTTCGGCGCGACGAAACCGGCCCACCCCGGGATAAGAGACAGCCAACCTTCCCATGTGCACGCACCTTGCCACGACTGCTCGGAATTGGAAGCTCTCACATCCCCTTTAGTGACATATGGTTAGCGATTCGCTGCGGGCCTTTATTCATCGCCGAACGAATAATGAATCCATTTTCTGAAAACTTTCGCCACAGTTTTCTACGTTGTTTGGAAGAATTGACGGCGTTTCCTAGACTGACTATTGCGCACTACGCGCCGATGGCCGATTTCAGCGCAGCAGCGAGCGCCTCAGTCCAGCGCAGCACGTCGACTTCGCGCTCGGCTTCTACCATCACGCGCGCCACGGGCTCAGTGCCGGAATAGCGCAGCACCACGCGTCCCGACTTGCCCAGCGAGCGCTCGGCTTCGGCCAGCGCGCTTACAACTTCAGGAAGGGATGCAATCGGGGGTTTCGACTTCACTCTTACGTTCAAGATCTTCTGCGGAAAGATTTTCAGATCCGCCACCAGCGCATCGAGCGGCCCGGCGATCGAGACCAGCGACGCAATCTTCACGGCGGTCAGCATCCCATCTCCCGTCGTCGCGTCGTCGAGAAACAAAATGTGCCCGGACTGCTCGCCGCCCAGGTTCGCGCCGATCCGCCGCATCTCTTCGAGGACGTAACGGTCGCCGACGTCACTCCTCGCCAGCTTCAATCCCGATTTTTCGAGCGCGCGCTCGAGGCCCAGATTCGCCATCGTCGTCCCAACGACCACGTTGCCCTTGAGTGCGCCGATGGATTCCAGATATCGGCCCATCGCCAGCAGCACGCCGTCGCCATCGACGCGCTTTCCCGACGCGCTTGAAAAAATCGCGCGGTCTGCGTCACCGTCGAATGCCACGCCGAGCGCCGCCCCGGTTTCAACCACACGCTTCTGCAGGGCCTCGGGATGGAGCGAGCCGCAGCCCGCGTTGATGTTTTTCCCGTCGGGCGAAGCGTTCATCACGGTCACGCTCGCGCCCAGCGAACGAAACAGCCCCGGCGCAAGCTCGCTGGCCGCGCCATTCGCGCAATCGAGGACGATCTTCATTCCTCTGATTCTTGCGCCCGGCAGTACCGCCGCTCGCAGTCCCGCCAGATAATCCTCGTGGAGTTTTTCGTCGCTTTCTGGATGAGCAGCGCGCTTTGTGGCCCTCGCAGGCGTCGCGCCGTTTGGCGAGAGGATGACGCTTTCTAGGTCTGCTTCCACCGCGTCCGGAAATTTCATTCCAGACGAGGAAATCAACTTCACGCCATTGTCGTGATATGGATTGTGCGACGCAGAAATCACGACGCCTGCCGCAAATCCTTCGCGGCTCACAAGCCATGCAACGCCGGGAGTCGTCAGCACGCCCGCGGAAACTGCATCCACGCCCGCCGAACCCAACCCGCAGGCGATCCGCTCCGCGATGTGCGGCCCGGACTCGCGCGTATCTCTGCCGATTAGCACGCGCGGCGCGCCCGCTTCCTTTCGGCGGCCGACCAGATACTTGCCGAGCGCGAAACCTACGCGATCGAGCGTCGCGTCATCGAGGGGGTACTCGCCGGGGACGCCACGGATGCCGTCCGTTCCAAAAAGTTGTTTCGCCATGTCAGCAGGACTCTGACCACGCCAAGTCGAGTACCAGATTCTAGCACCGCGCCTGGAACAGCCGCTCGCCGCGCGGCGCCGAAGCGCCGGAAGCGTTATCCGCGTGCGCAACCCTCGCCGCATGCCTCTTTGCCATCGAGACGCTTGTGCTATGGTATGGCAAATGCCCGGAGAGGAAATTCTGGTCCAAGCAAAAGGCACCGCCAGCGCGCGCATCATTGCGGCCGCGATCGTGATCGCATTCTGTTATTGGGCTTCCATGGTGCTCGTGACGATCTTCTCGGCCGTGCTGCTCGCGTACTTCCTCGATCCCGTCGTCAATTGGCTCGAACGAATCCGCATTCCTCGCGCGCTCGGCTCGCTGATCGTCGTTTTGTTGACCCTTGCTCTCCTCGCCGTAATGGGCTGGTCGCTGATGGAGCGCGCCGACCAGTTCGGCCAGGATTGGCCGAAATACCGCCAGCCGTTGCGCGCAGCAACGATCGCCGTTGAAGCGAGGATGGAGAGTTTCGAGAAACACGTTTCCGAAATCGAGCCGAGCGCGAAGCCCGGCCAGCAAATCGTAGCCGTCGCGGAATCGCATCCCGTCCGCGACGCACTCGTCGGCCGGCTCGGCTCGCTTTCGGAATTCATTCTCGCCGCTACCTTCGTGCCGTTTCTCGTATTCTTCATGCTGGCAGCGAAGCGGCAGGTCTGGCACGCGACGATGCAGCTTTTTCCGGCGAACAAGCGCACCGAAGTGCGCGACACGCTTGCCGACGTCACGCAAGTTCTGCGGAGCTATCTGATGGGCACGGCACTGGTGGGGTTGGTGCTCGTCGTTGCCAGTTGGCTCTTCTTCTGGGCGCTCGGGCTCGATTTTCCGTTTCTCACGGGGCTGGTTTCCGGCATCTGCAATCTGATTCCTTATCTCGGCGTGGTCCTCTCGTGGATTCCGCCTCTGCTGATCGGCCTGAAGCAATACCACACCGTCGGACCTTTCATCGGCATCTTCACGATGCTCGCGCTGTTTCATATCGTCACTGCAAACCTGCTGATTCCTGCGCTGGTCGGCTGGAAAGTGCGGCTCAACGCGGTGGCGCTCACGGTCGCGTTGCTCTTCTGGGGTTGGATCTGGGGGCCGATGGGCCTGATTCTGGCGATTACCGTGACCGCAGTCCTCAAAGTGGTTTGCGACCACGTCGAGAACCTGCAGCCGATCGGCCGCTGGCTCGGCGCTTAGCTTTTCATTTCAATCGGCGCGATGCAAGCGCTCGACGGCACTCTGCAAGTTCGCCAGTTCGTTCGATTCCTGAAACAACCGAATCGCTGCGATCCCCGCCGCCCCTGCGCGGAGACATTCCCTCTCGTTTTCCGCATCGACGCCGCCGATCGCTATCACCGGTATCCGCACGCCGCGGCACACTGCCGCCAGTATTGAAATTCCCTGCGGCGCACCAAACGCACGCTTCGAGGGCGTGTCGAAAATCGGTCCGAAGAAGACGTAGTTCGCACCCGCGTTTTCCGCTGCGTGCGCCTGCTCGAGGCCGTGGCAAGAAACTCCAATGAGAAAATCCGGCGGAGCGTTTCCGCTGCGGCACCAGCGAACCACTTCCCCCGCGGGCAACGACTCGCCTCCCAAATGCACGCCTGCCGCGCCCGCGGCGAGCGCGACGTCGAGCCTGTCATTCACAATTACAGCGGTTCTGCCGGTGCTGATTTCTTTGACGGTAGCCACGGCCGCCCGCGCCAGCTCGAACAGTTTACGCCCGGGCAGATCCTTCTCGCGTATCTGCACCCAATCGGCGCCTGCTGTGACCACCATTCGAATTCGAGTCACAACGCTTGCGACGCGGTCTTCGCCGCCGAGCGCTTTCCCATCGGTCACGTAGCAAACGATCGGTTTCTTGAGCGGATTTTCAGCTGCGTTTTGCAACGGAGGACGTCCGGTGGCGGAATGCCTCGAGCGATAGCAAGACGTTCATGAAGCCGAGTCCCGAGACCGCGCCGCGCAGGTACGCGTTCCTCAGCACGATTCCCATCGACGGGTACTGATACAAAAAGTAGTTGGCGTCCCAGAAATTCGTCCATGGCACGAGAATCAGCGACAGCCCGAACACGATCCAGAGCAGTAAGAGGAACAGACGGAAAAGTCGCGTCATCGTGGAACTAGGATTATGGGAGATTCCCTCAGGAGTGGCAACCGCAAGTCCCACAGCTCGGGAGAATGAGCCTAGTGCTTTTGAAGAGCGGCGATTCGGTCGGATACGTCACGATAATCGATGTTCATGGCGTATACCTGGCGGAAGCTTTCCAGCGCCGCGTCCGTATCGCCCGACATATCGAGTGCAACGCCGAGGTCGTACCGAAGCGCGAGTACCGATTCCTGATCGAGGCCTTCCATTTCGAGCGCGCGCTCATACCACATCGCGGCGATCTTCGGTTCGCTCTTATCCATGAACGAGAGTGCCAGCAGCGTCGCGCAATTCATCGCGTATGCGAACGGCTTGCCGGTTTGCACGGCCTTGGCGACTTTCTGGAATTCTCCGATGGCTTCGTCGAGCAGGCCCATTTCGCGGTAGGCGATCCCGAGGTTGTAGTGCGTCTCGAGATCCTCCTCTTCGTCCTCGCCCATCTCGCCCAATTCGCTGCGGAATTCCTGGAAGACCTCCGCGAGTTCGTTCAGGTTGCCCGCCGTCACCTCGGGGTCGGGCTCTGGCGCAGGGGGTGGAGCAGCCGGCGGTGCCGCCTTGGCGGCTGGAGCTGGAGCTTTTGGCTTCGCCGGCGCAGCCGCGGAGGCCTTCGGCGCGACCGGCGCCTCCATGTCTTCAACTTCTGCAGCCAGCTCACTTAAGAAATCCTCGGTAGTAGCGGGTCCGGCTTTGTCTTGCGCGGTTGTGGATTCGGAAGCCAGCTCCAGCTCAAATTCCGGCTCTTCGGTCGCGACGGGCTCGGCGGCCGGCGCCTCCTTGGCTGGTTCTTCGTCGAATTCGAAGGTCGGTGCCGGAGCCTGTTCCGCCACAGGCTCGGCTGCCGGAATTTCGAACGTCTCGGGCTCAGCAGCAGGCGCGGGTTCCTCCTGGGCCGCTGCTTCCACAGGAACGGCTTCCGGTGTCGCGGCTTCGGGTGCAGCCGCGGGAGCTGAGTCTCCGACCTCCTGCACCATTGCTTCCCATTCGTCGGAGAGGTCGACTTCCGTCGTAGCGGCCTGAGGCTCAGCAGGTGCCGCAGGCACTGCAGGCGGCGCGGCAGCTGCCGGGGCAGCCTCTGCAACCGGTGTCTCGAATGGCGTCAGCGGAATTTCAAATTCTGCCGGTCGAGCTGCCTGCGCTGGCGCAACCGGAGCCTCCACCACTGGCGCTGCCGATGCGACTTCGACGGGCGCGGGCGGCTCTGCTGGTGCCGGAGCCTGTGCGGCCGGTGCGGCTGGTAGCTCTTCCTCCGACAAGCCCGCGACCTTCTGGAATCTCTTGCGAAGTTCGGCAAATCGCTCGACGTTGACGCTGTCGCCACGCTCGCGATGAATCTGTTCGAGCTGCGACGCCAGTTCGGCGGTACGCCGCTCGTTGCCCGCTCCGAGATACAGGTCGAGCAAGCGTTCGAGTGTGGGCGTGTGACGAGGCGCGCGTTGCAGCACGTTCTCGAGAAGCTGCGTGGCCTTCTGCGTCAAGCCATAGCTCGAGAACAGGTCCACGTCGGTGAGAGCCTGCGCGACGTAACGCTGCGTTTCTTCATCCAGCGATTCATCTGCAGTTGCAGCCTGCGCCGAAACAGCTTCTTCCGCCGACGCTTCTGCTGCCGGGGATTGTTGTAGGGCTACGACCGGTTCGATCTCGGGAGGTGCCTCGGCCTTTGGAGGAGAGGCAGCCTTACCCTCTTTGCGGGCGTTCAGTTGATCCAGCCGCGCAATCAGGCGCTCGTCGCCTTTGTTCTTGTCGATCAGCTCGCGCAGCCGTTCTTCGGCGAGCGCAAAGTCTCCGTGATCCGCATACAGATCGACGAGTTTGCTCAGCGCGCTGCTGAGCTGGAACGGATCGCTCGTATGGCGCGAGAAATCGGCGAGTGTTTCAAGCGGCTCGGTTTCATTGGGCAGCTTTTCGATGACGGCGTTCAGCAGCTTCACGAACTTGTCGTGCTCGCTAGCCTCAATCAGCGGCTCGCGCAGCTCGTTCACGAGCGGCAGAGCCACCTTTGCCCGGTCGGCCTGCATCATCGATTCCGCAACTTTCACCAGCTGCCCGTAGTGCGAGCTGCCACGTAGCAGCTGCTTGCGTCCCCGGTCCGCGGCCTTTGCGAACTGGCCCGCTTCAATCTCCATGTCGACGAGCAAAGTCGTAACTTCGCCGCCGGCATCTGCTTCGGGATGGCCCTCGAGGATCGCGATCGCCTGGTCTTTCTTATTGGCTCCGGAGAGAATCTTGGCCTTCAAGAGCGTCGCGGCCGCGTTGGTAGGTTCGAGAGACAGCCCGCGCTCGATCAATTTTTCGGCTTCGTCGGTCTCGCCGCGCTCGTAGAGACGTTGCGCGTAATTGAAATACGTGTGGGCAGCTTCTTTCTTCTGGCCCATCACGTTGTAGAGCTCGGCCAGCCGCATCTGCACGCGCGGATTCTCGGGCTCGACGTCGAGCAGCCGCTGCAGCACCTCGACAGCCTTTGGCGCGTGGTTGGTTTTGAGATGCGCTTCGGCAATCTGCAGGAAGAGCGGCCTTGCTTCGCTCAGCACGCCCTGCTGGACGTACAAGTCCGCCAGCCGCTCCAGTGGCGCCAGCTCCGCCGGGGCGAGCTTGGCGATCTTCTTGTAAATCGCGATGGCCTTGCTGTTGAAACCGTCGCTGAGATAGACCTGCGCGAGCCGCTCGAAGTATTCGACGGCCTGCGACATGTCTCCCTGGCGGGCGAAGAGGTCGCCCACGGTCATGAGCGTCGCTTGGTCTTTGGGATCGTGCCGTAGGATCTGCTGGTATTCGCCGATGGCCTGGGCCACCTTGCCTTGGTTGAGATATTTCAGAGCGCTCTCGAGCGCTTTGCTCTTGTTGAAGGCCATGAATGTTGTCGAGCGATCCGGCGCATCTGCGTGGGCAGAGCGCACAGACCACACCCGCGACTCGATTTGGAAGCGTAGCATGCGCTCAAAAGGGGGGTCTATGAACCGCCAGCGGGATGGTGCCGAACGGGATAACAGGGCCAAGCCGCGCGGCTTGCCCAGTCCCAGTATCCCGATCCGAAGGGGTCGGCTGGGCCCAACCTAAAGCTTCACTTCGCTGATCTGAACGATGGGTTGAAGGTCCGTATAGTTCGGGACATCTGCCATGATCGATTCGGCCTGCGGCCCGAAAGCCGACTGGAACGCCTCGACCGAATCGAACGTCATGTGGGCTATCACGCGGTAGGTCAGCGGCGCGCCGGGAGCCCCTCCCGCAATCCCTTGCTCGACTCCCATGCCCCTCATGGCGCCCGCCATCTTCTGGCGCAC
>Ga0187778_10001582_pt1 | contig 15677 bp, 10 predicted proteins | sample 1015_Q2_SP5_20_M_FD_132418 | JGI IMG/M metagenome (GOLD analysis project Ga0187778, IMG submission 132418) | Tropical peat soil microbial communities from peatlands in Department of Meta, Colombia - 1015_Q2_SP5_20_MG | ecosystem: Environmental > Terrestrial > Soil > Wetlands > Peat | place...
CCGAGCGCCGTCAAATAGACACCCTCGGGTCCACAGTGCACGGTGTGCGGCGAGGCATAGCCGCTACGATTGGCGACGGCGTCTGGCTCAATTACCTTTACCAGCTTAGGCTGGCGCGCGTCGGCTTTGACATCGAGGACGTGAATACGCGATGAGTTGATTCCGGGCACGATCAAATATCGCCGCTCCATGTGCGCATGCGGCGAATAGGGGCACAAGCATGAGCTGCAGGCGTTCCAACCAAAGTGATGCAGCTCATCCCCGGCCTGAGGCATGTCGGTCTGGCCGACCAGACGGCCGTAACTTTTGGAATCCGGATCCACGTCCAAGACGCCGATGGCATCGGGCCGTCCTTTCTGAGTGGGATTGATCAGCGCGACATACGCCAGTTTTTCCGGCGGCGCCTGCATGGCCAGCTTGGGGGAAGGATAGAAGGTCGGGTCAGGTCTCAATAATGCCATGGCTTTGCTCCTTGATGTGTGCTTTGGGGTTGCCACAACATGGATGCATGGTTGCGGCTTGACGATCCACGACGGTCCCCGCAGTTTACCACGCGGCCGGTTGCCGCTACGTGGTGGTCAGGTCTGCTGAGGGACGCTCACAAAGGTTCGGTAGTCGACTCCAGGTCGGGCTTGCCCCCGGCGTTGTGATCAGCGTGCGGGCGACACGGTTCTGGCATACTACCCAGCTGAGGCGATTCCTCCATGTCCAATTCTCACAATTTTGTTTTAACTGACGAGGTCGCTCTAGTGACAGGAGCGGCACGAGGTTTGGGCCGCGCCATTGCTATCGCGCTGGCGCAAGCCGGAGCGGACGTGGCCCTTGGCCTGCGTGACATAAACACGGCCCCGGATCTGGTCTGTGAGATTGGCGAGCTAGGCCGTCGTGCATTGCCACTGCAAATGGATGTGACCCGCTCTGACCAGATCTTGCGGTCGATTGATGCGGTCGCCACACACTTCGGCAAGCTGGACATTCTGGTGAACAATGCCGGCGGGGGACCCAGCAATCTGGCCGAGAATGTGCGCGAGGAAGACTTCGATCAGACCGTCGCGCTAAATCTCAAAGGAACGTTCTTCACTAGCCAGGCTGCGGCGCGTATCATGATCCGCCAAAAGCGTGGCCGCATCATCAATCTAAGTTCCCAAGCGGGTTTCGTCGCCCTGCCAACCGAGTCGGTTTACTGTATGACCAAAGCTGGTATTTCTCACCTGACCAAGTGTCTTGCAGTCGAATGGGGCAAATACAACATCACGGTCAACGCCGTGGCGCCAACCTTTATTCGTACCCCCGGCACGGAGGAAGCACTATCGGACCCGCAATTCCGCAGCGAAGTCCTTGAACACATTGCAGCCCTGCACCGGATCGGAGAGCCCGCCGATGTTACAGGTGCCGTTGTATTTCTTGCCTCCCCGGCGGCCTCGTTGATTACTGGGCACACCATTTTGATTGATGGTGGCTGGACCGCAGTCTAGGCCGAACTATAGGACGCGGCTTGCTTTTGCAGCATCCGGTATCGTGTTGGCCATCTCCCGCGTGGAAAATGTCTTGACAAAGCAGCCAGCTCACAACTATAAGCCGTTGAACGCGTAATGGGCGTGGGCGTTAGTGTCTGTAGCGCTAAAGAGTTCCGTACCAAGAACTTAAATCCTGCTGTTTGGGGACACGAGGGGGAGCTATGCGGATCACCAGATTCGGAGCATGTCGGTGTAGTGTGGCTGTTGCCTTTGTTGTTTTGGCTTGCGGGTTGATTTTTGCCGGGGTTACCGCCAGCATTTCCGGAACGGTAAAGGACCCCAGCGGCGCCTCCCTGGTTGGCGCCACCGTGACCGCCACCAATACTGAGACCGGAATCAAGACTACTCAAACGACAAACGGACAAGGCTTCTACTCCTTCCAGTCACTTCCTCTTGGTAAGTACACGATTGACGTCCAGCACGCGGGCTTCAAGGCCTACACGCGGACTGGACTCATCCTCGACGTCAACTCGGCTTTGGTTGTTGATGTCAGTCTGCAGGTGGGGCAAGTCAACGAGAGAGTCGAGGTTGCGAGCGAGGCCCTGCACGTAGAAACCGTCAGCACCCAAATGGGTGAGGTGATCGAAGACAAAGAGATGAGGGGCGTGCCTCTGGTTACTCGCAGCTATACGGATCTGTTGGCGCTGCAGCCCGGTGTGGTATCGCAGGCCTCGGGGATGACCGGTGCTTACGCCGGTTCCTTTATCTCCGCGGGCTTCGCCGTTCCACAAGTTTCCGGTGACTTGAACTCTGGAGCGCTTTCTGTGAACGGCCAGCGCGAAGCCGCGAACGGATTCATCCTGAACGGCGTAAGCGTGCAGGAAATGGGCTACTCCGGGGCCGGCGCCATTCCTAATCTCGATTCCATAGCTGAATTCCGCATTTTGACCAACAATTTCGATGCGGAATATGGGAACTACAGCGGCGGCCAGATCAACGTGATTACTAAGTCCGGTACTAATCAATGGCACGGCAATATCTTCGAGTTCCTGCGCAACACCAAGCTGGACGCTGCAAACTACTTCGACCACGGAAAGCGCGGCGCCTATCATCAAAATCAGTTCGGAGGGACACTCGGGGGCCCGGTCGAAAGGGACAAAGTGTTTTTCTTCGGCGACTATCAGGGCAACCGGCTGATCCAAGGCGTGCCGCAAGTAATTCACGGGGCACCGACGGCAGCAACGGAAGCAGGAGACCTCTCCGGTGTAACCCAAGCCATTACCGGGTCGGTGGTAGGAGCCGCGTGGGCACAAACACTTACGAAGGAACTCAATAACGGCCAGGCCATCACGGTCGGGGAGCATTACTACTCGCCGGGATGCACGAGTTACGCCGTCTGCGTCTTTCCCAATGCCAAGCTGTCACCCAATTTGCTGAACCCGATTTCGGCGAAACTCTTACCCTACATTTTGCCCGCAAATACCGGGGCCATAGATCCGGCAACCGGAACTGGGACATTTTCCACCAACGCCGGCAACATCAATTTGAACGACAACAAGTTCAGCGGACGTCTCGATGATCAGAGCTCGAAATTTGGCCTGGTGAGCCTCTACTACTATTTCGATCGTTATGACAGGATCGACCCGTATTGGTCCGGGAACGCGCCGCTCTATCCGGGGTTTGCCATCGACGGCACAGGGCGCACTCACAACATCAACATCGGGATAACGAAAACCTTGAGTTCTGCGGCGGTAAACGAATTTCGGGTTGGCTATTTCCGGCTGGATAATAAATTAAACCGGCCGCTGGGCGGAACGAATACAACCCTAGCCAATCTGGGGTTTGCTTCCGGAGATAACAGAGGTCCTGGGATCTTTCCCGGAACACCAAGTGTAGAAGGTGTTCCGGAGATTGACTTCAACAACTTTGTCATCGGAGTGCCGAGTCGCCCCAATCACCTGCTCGACAACATCTACCAGGTCATCGACAACTACAGCAAAGTGATCGGCACGCACACCATCAAGTTTGGTGGACAGTATCACTATAACCAACTGGAGGAAAACCTCTCCAATGTCGCCAACGGCAACTTCTTCTTCGGCACGAACTTCGCCGGCGGAACGAGTGAAACCGGGAACGATTTTGTAGATTTCCTTTTGGGTGCTCCGAGTCAATTCGTACAGGGCGAATCATTCCCATCCTATGGACGTAATTTTTACCTGGGCTTCTACGCACAAGACAGTTGGCGGGTGAGATCAAACATCACGTTCAACTACGGGTTGCGCTACGACGTTAGCGCCCCTTGGCACGAGAAGTATAACGAGATCCAGACCTTGATACCCGGTGAGCAGTCAGTCGTGTTTCCGGGGTCGCCCAAGGGCTGGCTGTTCCCTGGTGATCCCGGCGTGCCCAGTTCATTGGCTCCAACCCGCTGGAATAACTTCGCTCCTCGCCTCGGTCTAGCCTATTCGCCGAGCGCAGATAGTGGATTCCTGCACGCGCTGCTTGGCAATCCTGGCGCCTCCAGCATACGGCTTGGTTACGGGTTGTTTTATACAGCTTTCGAAGGCGCCACAGATTTCAACGAGATTGGAGACGCCCCGTTTGGAGACTATACGGGCCAAGCGAGTTCCACGTTTGCGGCCCCGTTCACAACCCGCGCCACCGGAACATCAATTCCGAACTTCTTCCCGGTCGCTCCACCGATTAAGGGTTTTTCCGCCAAGCACCCAGCCAGCGGGCCGCCTTATGACACTGTGGCCGACTTCTTAAATGCCTACGGAACGATCGGGAGTTCGCCTGCGTTCTACAACCACAACCGACTGCCTTATTCACAAAACTACGAGATCTCTTTTCAACGTGAATTGACACCAACGGACGTAGTCACTGTGAGTTATGTTGGCACACAAGGACACCGGCTGCTATCGTCCCGGTCGGCGAACCCGGGGAACCCGGCCCTGTGCCTGGCGACTCCTGGGTGCGGCCCCTTCGGCGAGAACAACGTTTATACCCCTGCTGGTAAGCCTGCTGTACTCGGGACCCGCCAACCGTTCAGCGGGGTGGAACTGACACCAGCACAAGCCACCACCAGCACCGGTTCAACGGTTGGAACTCTGCTGCCTGACGGGAATTACGGGATCATTCCTTTCGGCAATGACTCGTACTTCATTACGATTGGCAACTCCAGCTACAATTCCGCGCAGGTGAACTGGCGCCATACCAGCGGACGCTCACAGATGCTGTTGGGCTACACCTACAGCAAAGCAATCGACAATTCCTCTGGTTATGGCGAGCAGATCAATCCCTTTAACCCGAGACTGAGCCGTGGCCTTTCCGCCTTCGATAGCACGCATAACTTTGTCTTCAGTTACAACTACCTTCTGCCGTTCGACAAGCTGGGCGGACCAAGGCGCCTGACAAATGGCTGGTCTGTGAGCGGAATTACTCGTTTTGCTACCGGGCTTCCAGTTACGCTAGTCGAAACCGATGATCAGTCGCTCGAGGGAACTGCGTTTGGTGGGCCGATTATTCTTTCCGCCGACACTCCCAATATCATTGGGCCACTGAACATCAGTGATCCGAGAAAGACCGGCGGACAATACTTCAGCCCCACGGCGTTCGGGCCTTCCGCGTTGGGCCAAGAGGGCAATTCCGCACGTCGATTCTTCCACGGGCCCGGTGTCAACAACTGGGACTTTGCAGTGTTGAAAGACACGGCAATCTCAGAGCGGGTTCACCTTGAGTTCCGTGCCGAGCTTTTCAATATTTTCAATCACGCTCAATTCATAGGCCCGAGCGGCATCACCGGTTTCTCGGGTGGGGTGTCGAATACCGCTACATTTGGCCAGGTCTCCCAAACCGCGCCACCCCGCATCGGACAGTTCGCGCTGAAGTTGAATTTCTAGGGAGCAGCAACCTACCCCGAGAGCCAAACGGCTCTCGGGATCTTTTTCACAACGGCGCGATACAGGATCGCGTAGCGCAATCGCTTATGTCGGCCCAACGTGTGCTCGCGGCAACATTAATCGAACCCGGCCATTACGAGATGCAAGAGTACCCACTTCCTGATCCGGCTCCTGGCTGCGTATTGGTGAAGATGGAAGTGTCGGGCATCTGCGGCACCGACAAACATACTTATCAGGGTTACACCGGTCAGTATGGCGGTAATGGCACGCCGAAACAGATTCCGTTCCCCATAATCCAGGGGCATGAGAATGTGGGAACGATCGCGGCGATCGGGGGCGGCGGGAGATACACCGACTTCGAAGGTATCCCGCTAAAGGTCGGGGACCGCGTCATTGTTGGCCCCAACGTAAGCTGCGGAACCTGCTATTACTGCCGTCACGACTTTCCTTACTACTGCTGCGAGAATACCGTCGATTACGGAAACAACATCAGCGCCAAAGATCCGCCACACTTGTTTGGCGGCTGGTCACAGTACCTCTATGTAGTTCCGGGGAGCTTTGTGGTGCGTGTCCCAGACGATCTGCCGTCCGATATCGCGGTGTTAACCGAGATAATGGCGGTGACGGTTGGGCTCGACCGGGCCAAACAAATTTCATCGTTTCCCAGTGAATCATTTCGCTTCGACGATACCGTTGTTGTATTGGGCGTTGGTCCTCTGGGGATGTGCTTTGTCATGAAAGCCCGGATGCTGGGCGCGGGCACCATTATTGCCGTGGATTTGTCCGACTACCGGCTGGGTTTCGCGCACCGATTGGGTGCGGACGTTATACTCAATGCGCGGCAGACTTCGGGGGCAGAGCGGTTGGACTTGGTTCGGGAACTCACGCACGGGCGTGGCGCAGATGTCGTTGTTGAGTGTGCCGGAGTTCCCGAGGCAGTACGCGAGGGCTTGGAGATGCTGCGGGTAGGAGGTCTTTTGGTGGAGGCGGGTAATTTTTCCGACATGGGTGAGATATCCATTAGCCCGCATCGGCACTTTTGTGCAAAGAATGTAAGGATTCTCGGGGTCGGCGGTGAAGAGCCGGCAGCCTACGGACCGAGCATGCGGCAGATGGTCCGGTATATGCGCCATTATCCGTTGAAGGAATTTGTCACCCACCGCTTCGGGCTGCGGCAGGTGGAAACAGCAATGAAAAAATCCATGGCTGCGGACTCAATGAAAGTCGTCATCGATCCGTGGTCGTGAAAGTTGTATCGGTCAAATCTTTTTTCTCGGGGTTTCATATGGCAAATGTGGCTTCGCGTTTTCATTTTGCGTCTGCGCCAGATAGCTGGGGTGTACTCGACTATCCCGGACCATCCTGGAATCAGTCCTATGAGAAGATGCTTGACGAGATGGTGGCTGCAGGGTACACCGGCACGGAACTCGGCCCTTATGGTTTTTTCCCCACCGATCCAAGAGTTCTCAAACCACAATTGGAGAAACGGAAACTCAAGCTCCTCGGCTCTTTTGTTCCGGTGGTGCTGAGCGATCCCGCGTCGGCAAAAGTAGCGGTCGATCAAATCAAGAAAGTCGGCGATCTCCTGGCCACGCTGAAGGCCCCATTTCTGGTTCTGGCCGACGCGCAGTCCCCCGAGCGCGATCGCATCTCAGGCCGGGTTACCTCGAAAGACTTGATGACCGCGGCTCAGTGGAAGAACGTAGCTAAAGTGGTCGAGGAGGCCGCGAAGGTCGCTAAGGGCTTCGGGCTGGACCTCGTGTTTCATCCGCATGTCGCCACTTACGTGGAAACACCCGAGGAGTGCGAGCGGTTCTTTGATGTGACCTCTCACACCGGCGTTGGCCTTTGCCTCGACACGGGGCACTGCGTGTACGGCGGCGGCGATGCCACCGCCGAGGCTGAGAAATTCAAAAGTGTTCTTCGTTTCGTGCACATAAAAGATGTGGATGCGAAAGTCTTGGACGAAGCCCGCCGCAAAAAACTGACCTTTGATCAAGCCATCGAAGAAAAAGTGTTCACCATCATCGGCAAGGGCTCGATTGACTTTCCCGCTTTCTTCCGATTGCTAGCGAAGAACAACTATTCCGGGTGGATGGTAGTTGAGCAAGACGTGAAGTTCGGGGCTACTGCGATTCCACCGGCGCAGAGCATTGCGGCCAGCCTGAAGTACTTGAGAGGCGTCGTTAACGATCTGACGGCGGCAACGGTGGCGTCCTAGGTTGGATGGTTTCCATTGAGTTTTCAGGCCAGCACCGGCGCGGCACAACCGGCTCATGAACATGTTCCCCTGCCACGCCAGCTTGGGGTTCTGAACGCCGTCTCCATCAACATGTCAAACATGGTGGGGACGGGACCGTTCATCACAGTGCCGGCCATCATCGCCACGCTCGGCGGTCCTCAATCGCTCATCGCGTGGGGGGTGGGCGCGTTATTGGCCATTGCTGACGGCCTGGTCTTTGCTGAATTAGGTTCTTCGATCCCCGCGTCGGGCGGCTCGTATATCTTTCTTCGCGAGTGTCTGGGCCGGCAACGCTGGGGCCACATGATGGCCTGGATTTTTGTCTGGCAGTTCCTTTTCAGCGGCACGTTGGAAATTGCCACCAGCAGCATCGGCATGGCGGAGTACACGGGCTTTCTTTGGCCCAAACTCACCGACTACCGCTGGGGCGTGAAGCTGTTAGCTGCGGCGATCACTGCCCTGGCGATGCTGGCGCTCTACCGAAAAATCAAGGATATCGCCCGCCTGATGCTGGTGCTTTGGATCGGAATGCTCATCACCGCAGCCTGGGTGATCTTTACCGGCATGACTCATCTGGACACCAAGCTGCTCTTCGATTTTCCTCCGGGAGCGTGGCATATAAGTTTGCCGTTCATGCTTGGGTTGGGTAACGGAACGATGTTGGTGATGTTTAATTTCCTTGGCTATTACCAGATCTGCTATCTCGGGGATGAAGTGAAACGTCCCGAGCGGGTGATTCCGTTCGGGGTGATCTTCTCCATCCTGATCGTGACCGTGATCGATTTCTTGATCTCGGTCAGCTTTACCGGGGTTGTGCCATGGCGGGAAATGATTCAACCCGGATCGCAGGCATTCAATGCCATCGGCTCCGTTTACATGCAAAGAATTCATGGCCATTGGGCCTCGGCTCTGATGACGGTAATGGTTGAAGTCACCGCATTTGCCGCCACCTATGCCATGATGCTGGGTTACTCGCGCATTCCCTACGCTGCCGCGCTCGATGGTGCGTTCTTCCGTTGGTTTGCCGAAGTTCACCCAACCAAACGCTTTCCCCATCGTGCCTTGTTATTAGTCGGTTTTCTGGTAATCATTTCCTGTTTTTTCGACCTGGTGCAGATTATTACCGCGCTGATGCTGGCTAGGATTCTTTCCATGTTTGTGGCCCAGATTATTGGCTTGCTGATTTACCGCCATGTTCGTCCGGACGCGCCACGGCCGTTCCGAATGTGGCTCTATCCCTTACCGGCGCTGTTCGCGTTGGGAGGGTGGCTTGGTGTATTTGTGACTCCAGCTTTGCAGGCCGGTGGCTGGCGCTACATGGCATACGCTTTTGGGACCATCGCGGTGGGATTTGCCGCATACCTGCTACTGGCCTGGAGAAGGCGCGAATGGCCCTTTTTGCCGCCGCAGCCCGATGCCCCATTGGGGCCAACCAGGGAACTGGAGCCCGAAGGAAGCTTTTGAGCCGACAATTGCGAAAAGGTAGAATCCTGTGCGGCTGAATTCTGTGGTTTTCGAGGTGAGGAGACCCGGTGGCTAAGCTTGGGGTTGGCGTGCTCGGAGTTGGCGAAATGGGCAAGCGCCACGCAGAAAATTTGCGTCGTCTGGTTCCCGAGGCACGCCTCGTTGCGGTAGCCGATGTCGCCGGCGAGCGCGCACGGCAGGTCGCGACCGAGCTTGAGATTGAATACTCGTTCGCGAGCCTGGAAGACATGCTCTCGCGCAAAGATATTCAGGCTGTGGTCATCGCGACCCCCGACAAGTTTCATGCGCAGGGGATTCGGGCCGCAGCTGCGGCGGGCAAAGACATCCTTTGTGAGAAGCCGCTCGCGACCAACCTTCCGGACGCCTGCGCCGCACTCGACGCGGTCGCCAAAGCCGGCGTTCGTTTGCAAATCGGCTTCATGCGTCGCTATGATCCGGCCTATGCGGCCGCGATGAAGCGGATTGAAGCCGGCGAAATTGGTGAGCCCGTCGTATTTAAATCGGTAGGACGCGACAAAGACGTTCCTCCTCTCTCCGCCTATCAGTCGAATGTGAATGGCATGCTGTTTTACAACAACACCATTCATGATTTCGATCTGGCGCGCTGGCTAATCGGCGATGAGGTCACGGAGGTTCAAGCCTATACAACGGTTGCAATCCGCCCGGAGATCGCCAAGTACAACGACGTTGTGGCCAGCGTCGTTAATCTGAAATACGAGCGTGGTGCGATAGGAAATATCGAATCCTATGTTCAAGCCATCTACGGATACGACGTGCGCACCGAAGTTGTCGGCTCGAAAGGGTCAGTTTTCATTGGGAGTATGGCACAGGTGCCTACAGCATTCTTGAACCTCAATGGCCGCGCGCAGCCTTTGGCCGACCACTTTCTCAGCCGCTTCGCCGATGCATATTTGGCGGAGATTCGCGACTTCGTCCAAAATATGCTGAACGAGAGGCCCTCGCGCGTTACCGGCGAGGATGGACTCAAGGCGCTAGCCATTGCAGTAGCAGCAGAGAATTCGCATCTGGAGAAACGACCGTGCCCGGTTAAGGCGCAAACTACGGGCGCTCTGGCCGGCACCGCAACCCATGACTGAAACTGAGATGAACCGCTCTTCTTCATATACGAAATCGAAGTCTGTTTACAGGAGGACAGTATGACTCGTGAAGTCGCTGTCGCGTATAAGAGTCCGCTCCATGAAATGACTCAGTCGACACCCACTTGCCTGTGGAATGACTCCGCTTCTATCCAGGAGCTCACTTATTCGATCGAGCATGGCGCGGTGGGAGCAACCTGCAATCCTGTAATCGTGCTTGGGGTCCTTAAGAAGGAAATGAACGTCTGGAAAGAGCGTATCCACCAGTTGATTACGGAGTGTCCGACTGCCACGGAAGAGGAAATTGGTTGGCAACTGGTTCGTGAAGTCTCCGCCAAAGCTGCTAGTTTGCTCAAACCGATATTCGATCAGCACGGTGGCAGAAATGGCAGGCTGTCTATACAGACCGATCCGCGATTTTTTCGCAATACCCAAGCCATCGTTGCGCAGGCAGACGAATTCAGCCAGCTTGCTCCCAATATGATCGTGAAAATTCCCGTCACACGCGCAGGAATTCCGGCGATTGAGGAAGCTACCTATCGAGGAATCAGCATTAACGCAACCGTCTGCTTTACGCTGCCACAATGCGTAGCCGTAGCCGAAGCAGTGGAACGTGGCCTTACTCGGCGCGAACGCGATGGTAAAGATATCGCCAGTATGGGACCGGTGTGCACCATCATGGTTGGCCGACTGGATGATTGGTTGAAAGTCCTGATCGAAAAGAACAACATCGCGATCGACCCGGGATACATCGAGTGGGCAGGCGTTGCAGTCTTCAAGAAGGCTTACCAGGTTTTCCGCCAGCGCGGATATCGCATCCGCTTACTTTCAGCCGCATTTCGAAACCACATGCACTGGAGCGAATTAATCGGGGGCGAGATCGTCATTTCACCCCCTTATTCATGGCAGGTTCGTTTCAACGCGAGCGATATCGAAGTCCGCGATCGTATTGACGACCCGGTGGATCACAAGATCGTCGACGAATTGTCCAGAAAGTTTGGCGATTTCCGGCGCGCTTACACGGAAGGTGGCCTGACGATTGACGAGTTCGATTCATTTGCTCCAACACGCCGGACTCTGCGACAATTCATCGCTGCTTGTCACGATCTCGATGCATTGGTGCGTGATTTCATGATTCCGAATCCGGATGTCGCCTGAACTGCCGACGTAATGAATGGCCTGCGATTCCGTCCGCAGGAAGCACAAGAACAATATCTTGACTGGAGGCACGCGTGGGAAAGCTGGCAATTACTGGCGGTCAACCGTTACGGAAAACTCCATTTACAACCTGGCCAATCGCGACGAAGCAGATTGCCCAAGCCCTGGATGATGTGCTTACCAGTTCAAAGTGGGGCGGCCAGCCGTTTCCCGGCAAATATGCTGTCTCTTTCGCCAAAAGATTCGCGGAAATGCAGACCGCCAAATACGGGCAGTGCGTGAACACCGGCACGGTTGCAATCCAGGCAGCCCTCAAGGCCATCGGCATTCGTCCCGGCGATGAGGTGCTCGTGCCCGCCTATACGTGGGAAGGGACGGTCGGCCCCGTGCTGCTGGTCAATGCGGTGCCAGTGTTCGTGGATGTCGATCCCGACACCTACTGCATGGATGCCAGACTGATTGAGAAAGCCATCACGCCGAAAACCAAGGCCATCCTCCCAGTTCACTTAGGAATGCGCTTCGCCGATATCGATGAAATCCTGCGCATCGCAGCAAAACACAAGCTCAAAGTCATTGAAGACTGCGCACACGTGCACGGCGGCATGTGGAAAGGCAAAGGTGCCGGATCGATGGGCGATCTCGGATGTTTCAGTTTCCAATCGAGCAAGCTCATCACTTCAGGCGAAGGCGGCGCGGTCATCACCAACAATCTGGAGTACATGGAATTGGTGCAAAGCTACATCAACGCGGGACGTGCCAGCGTTACCGACAAGTTCCATCACCGGATCATAGGATTCAACTACCGCATGGGCGAATTCCAGGCTGCCGTTCTCTGCGCTCAGCTTGACGGCTTGCCTGAGCAAGCGGCGACGCGCGAGCACGCCATGAAGCGCTTCGAAAGCAAGCTGAAAAATACTGCCGCAATCGGCCTGCTGAAGCCCGATCCGCGAATCACGCGGCTCGCGCCGTATGGCTACGTTTTGAAGTACTTCTCGAAGAAGGCCAGTGGCATTCCTCGCGCTGAATTCGTTGCCGCCCTGCAGGAAGAGGGCATTCCATGTGACGGTTTGTTTTACGAACCTGTTTACAAGAGTTCGCTGTTTCCGTTAGATCCGGCTGATTTCCCGGCATTGAGCTGGGGACGCGAGAAGCCGCTTGACCTCAGGAAAATGTATTCCTGTCCCGAGTCCGAGCGCGCGGCCTATCACGAGGCTGTATGGTTCCCGCATCAGCTATTTTTGGGGGGCGATGCGGACGTAGACGCGATCGTCGATGCAATGCAAAAGGTGCTGGAGAACATCGAAGAGGTCCGCGGACTGGATCACAAATCAATTCGCAATCAGAGGCTCAGCCGGGCAGACCGCGAGAGCTAGAGAGTCAAGGAGCAACCTAGAACAGGCGTTCCCTTTTCCTGTTTTCGGCATATTTCGTCCGCGCTTCACGCACGGTTTCAACTTCCGAAACTTCCGCGATAGGGACATCCCACCAGGATTCGTATCCTGGCACGCGCTGAGCGTAGTCAGTTTCGATAACAATCACTGAAGTCTGCGGGCTTTTCCGGGCGTCCAGCAAAGCTTTCCGCAAGTCTTCCCGGGCATGCGCTCGGATGGCACATGCTCCCAGGCTTCTTGCATTCGCCACAAAATCTACTGGGATTACATCGCCGTCCAGCTTTCCATTGCGTCGATACCGATACTCGGTTCCCATGCCTTCGTTGCCGCAAGCTCTGGTCAAGCCGCCGATGCTAGAGAATCCGTGGTTGTCTACCACAACGATGTTGAGCTTATACCCCTCTTGCAAAGAAGTCACGATCTCCTGCGCCATCATCAAATACGATCCGTCACCGACCATGACGTAAACCTCTCGATCGGGTGATGCCATCTTCACTCCCAGTCCACCGGCGATTTCGTAGCCCATGCAAGAGTAGCCATACTCCAGGTGGTATCCCTTGGGATCGCGGGTTCGCCACAACTTGTGAAGGTCGCCGGGCATGCTTCCCGCCGCGCAAACCACCACATCGCGAGGCTGGGAAACTTCATTCACCACTCCAATCACCTCACCTTGACTGATCGGAGGTCCCCAACCCAGGTTGTAAATCCGGTCAACTTCCTTGTCCCATTCGTCGTGGAGTCGCCTTGTCCTTGCCACATACTTTTCCTGCACATGAAAGCCCCGCAGCATTTGCGCAAGTTCTTGAACTGTGACCCTTGCATCACCGACCAGCGGCAACGCGGCCTGTTTGTGGGCGTCGAACTCACACCCGTTCACATTCACAAACCGCACCGAAGGATTCTGGAAGGCAGTTTGGGAAGCACTGGTGAAATCCGTGTAGCGGGTGCCGATGCCGATGATTAAATCTGCCTCGCGCGCAAGGATATTTGCGCCGGGAGTGCCGGTCACCCCCATAGCGCCCAAGGCCTGGGGGTGATCATAAGGCAACGATCCCTTCCCCGCCTGCGTCTCTACAACCGGAATCCCGGTCGCGGCAGCAAACGCCTCCAACGCCTCCGTCGCCTCGGAATAAATGACGCCTCCGCCTGCCACAATCAAAGGCTTCTGAGCCGAGCGGATCCATCCGGCGGCTTTCGCAAGAAGTTGGGTATCACATCGGGAACGTGCAATCACCCAGACACGTTTCTCGAAAAACTCCTGGGGATAATCGAAAGCCTCAGCCTGCGCATCCTGGGGCATTGCGACTACGACTGCACCAGTCTCAGCCGGCGAGGTCAAAACCCGCATCGCAGCGGGCAATGCGGTCAATATCTGATCAGGGCGCTCGATCCGGTCCCAATAACGAGCCACCGGCTTGAAGCAGTCATTTACGGAGATATCCTGAGTTGCGCCCGATTCCAACTGTTGTAAGACTGGCGCGACGTTACGCCGGGCAAAAATGTCGCCCGGGAGTAGCAGCACGGGCAAGCGATTGATCGTCGCCCCAGCGGCACCCGTTACCATGTTGGTTGCGCCTGGCCCGATGGATGTCGTGCAGATCAGCGTCCGCAGGCGATTGCTTGCCTTTGCAAATGCGGCGGCGGTGTGCACCATCGCCTGCTCGTTCCTCACCAGGTAGTACCGCAAATCATGGTCCTGCTCGAGAGCTTGCCCAATCCCGGCGACATTGCCGTGACCAAAAATTCCCAGACAGCCTTCAAAAAAACGGTACTGCTTGCCATCGCGTTCGACGTACTGATTCTTTAAGAACGCAATCGTAGCTTGCGCACTGGTCAGTCGCTTTGTCATAGGATCATTCGCGCACGAGCGGCAGGCGAGAGTCGGTCTCCTTCCACGTCGATCGAATCCAGACATGCTCAGCGTCTTCAGTGACAGTCAAGGCCCGTGCCGACCCGGCCAAGAAGTTCAAGTAGTAGACGTCGTAACCCGGCCCGGCAACAACGGGGTGATATCCGCTGCGCACGAGAACTGCGTCCCCGTCCCTGACCTTCAATAACCGCGAGTCCTCTCGAGAATAGAGGTGTTGGAATGCAAAACCTTCGGGTTGACGGATGCGGTAGTAGTAGATTTCATCCAGGTCGACCTCGGTCGGCGGATTGTGAACATCGTGCTTATGGGGTGGATAGCTCGACCAATTCCCACCTGGTGTATAAACCTCGACTGCCATGATTTTGTCGGCAGGGAAAGCAGGAGTCATTACATCGACGATTTGTCGAGATACATTCCCGCCCCCGCGCAGGCTGGTCGCCACATCTTTCGGCATGACGAGACGTGGCGCAAACTGCGCCTGCGAAGGCACTCTGCATTCCGCGATCTCACAGGTGGTTTCTGCTTTGAATGCAACCTCGTGCCCAGGCGAGAGGTACAGCGCATATGGAAACCCGTCGAACACATTCTTTCGTTTTCCTATTCGCTGTGGCCCCTCTCCCCAATCCGCCCAACATGTGCCGCCAAGCAGGACAAACGCCGCTTCTTCGTCCTCCAAGCGTGCCTTGTAAACGTCCGCCGGCTGCAAGCGCCGGACAAAAAAGCTCATCCATTCCCAGTTCGCTTGTTGCCTGGAAAGATGAAGAAGTTCGCCGGCAATCCGGGGCGGTAGATTCTCTGAATGGACAAGGGATTCCTGAATAGTGTTATGTTCCATGGCTCTAATTGAAAACGTTCACAAGGCTTACAGACGCGATGGCACTATGTCAAATGGGCGGTTTGTTGTCAATTTGAAGCCGGCGTGAGCTCCGCGCGGTTTAAAAATCGATCGGCAATTGCGCATCGTCAATTCGATTCCGTTTCCATTTGTTCTTACGTCGTTGACGGAAGCTAATTGCAAATGCTTGAATAGAAAGCACTGGGCGCTTAACTCAGCGGTAGAGTGCCATCTTCACAC
>Ga0187778_10001584_pt1 | contig 15665 bp, 13 predicted proteins | sample 1015_Q2_SP5_20_M_FD_132418 | JGI IMG/M metagenome (GOLD analysis project Ga0187778, IMG submission 132418) | Tropical peat soil microbial communities from peatlands in Department of Meta, Colombia - 1015_Q2_SP5_20_MG | ecosystem: Environmental > Terrestrial > Soil > Wetlands > Peat | place...
GATGCCGCCTGTGTCCACGACCTCGAACGCGCAGCCGTCCCAGTTGGCGCTGCCGTAAATCCGGTCGCGCGTGATTCCGGGTTCGTTGGTGACGATCGAGCGGCGCGTGCCGGTGAGCCGGTTGAAAAGCGTGGATTTGCCGACGTTGGGCCGGCCGACGATCACAATAGATGGGAGTTTGGAGTTCATTGTGGGCGGCGCAGGGTCGCGGTCAGAAGTTCACTGGCGCGCAAGCATCCTCTGGAGTTCCAGGCGGCGCGCGAGCAAGCGGGTCAGATCGGCTGGCGCGGTCTTGGCTTCGATTTTTTTCTGCAGCTCTACCAGCTCTTCCCGCAACGAGCGATCACGCAAGACGCCGAGGCAGCTTTCCGCCTCTTCCCATGTGGATTCGGCGTTTGGCTCGAAAAGAACCTTGAAAAGGACGTCTCGATCACGTTGCTCGAGAGCGTCGGCGAGCTTTGCGGCATCGGGGCGTTCACGAACCTTGGTGATGAGAAGCTCAAAGATGCGCTCCGTCTCGAGGCCGCGATGCAGAGCATTGGAAATGATTTCGCGCGCGAGCTTCTCGCGAAAGCCTTCGGCCTCGATCAGCATCTGCATCAAGCGGCGCTCGGCCGGTCGAATCGTGGAGCCGAGCAGCTCGGGCCGCGGCTTCACTTCGCTGCGGCGCTCGGCTGCGGCACGGCGCAGCGCTTCGCGCAGAACGGGTTCGTCCACGCGCAATTCGGCAGCGACTCGAGTGGCCCATTCGGAGCGCAGCAAGCGATTGGGAACGCGCTGCAAGTGAGGCATCAGGAAATTGACAGCGGCCAGCTTTCCGGTGGTCGTAGAGCGGTCCATCTGGCGGGCGCGCGCGATCAGGTAATCGAGATATGGCGGGGCCTCCGTAAGCAGCTTGCGATATGCATCGGCGCCATGCTCCTTGATGAACTTGTCCGGATCGGCTCCCCCGGGTAGCACGAGCACGCGAATGTCGAATTCCTTTTCGAGCAGGAGCGAAAGCGAGCGCTCGGTGGCGGCCTGGCCTGCAGCGTCGGGATCGAAATTGACGACGACGCGGTGCGTGGCCCGGCTGAGCAGCTTGATTTGCGGCTCAGCGAGGCTTGTGCCGCAGCTTGCCACGGCGTTCGCGAAGCCAGCCCGGGCGACGGCGATTGCATCCATATATCCTTCGACGAGAATTGCGAAATCCTCTCGTCGCAAGGCTTCCTTCGCGCGATCGAAATGGTAGAGGACGTTGCTCTTCGAATAGATCGGTGTTTCGGGCGAGTTGAGATATTTCGGCTGATCGTCTCCCATCGCGCGCCCGCCGAAGGCGATAATTTTCCCAGCTTCGTTGGAAATCGGGAAGATGATGCGGCGGCGGAAACGGTCGTAAGGGCGTCCGCTTTCGTTGCGAGAGAAAAGGCCGGACGCTTCGAGCAGGTTCTCCGGGAATTTCGATTTCACGTGGCGGAGCAGCGCGTCGCCGGACGAGGGCGCGAAGCCGAGCCCAAAGCGCATCATCGCCGCGCGATCGAGCCCGCGGTCTTCGAGGTACGCAGCGGCGACTTTGCCTTCCGCGCCTTCGTGAAGCTGGCGCGCGAAGAATGCCGCAGCCTCACGCTGCATCTCGACGAGCGCGCTGCGCTGCTGATTTTCGCGCCGTTCTTCTGGCGAGCGTTCGCGCGGTCGTGGAATTGGGATGCCGCACTTCTCCGCTACCGTGCGCACAGCTTCGGGAAAGGTGCACTTGTCGAGTTCCATCACGAACTTGAAGACGTCGCCGCCCGCGCCGCAGCCAAAGCAGTGATAAATCTGCCGCACGGGATGCACGGCGAACGATGGCGTCTTTTCTTGATGGAAAGGGCAAAGGCCGGTGAAATTTTGTCCCGTCTTTTTCAGGCGGACGTAATCGCCGATGACGCGGACGATGTCCGCCTGCTGCTTTACTTTCTCCGCGAATGATCCTGCTTCAGCCATTTCCCGAAATTCGAAAATCGAAACACGAAACTCGGCGAGTCAATCTTTCTGTTTGGCCATCGCAGCACGCTGTTGCGTAGATCGAATGTAGCCATTCAAAACTTGAATCACCCTCTGCGCGATTGCGTCGATCTCCTTACCATCCTTGGCTTCGATATACCCAGCGTCGAGTGCGGAAGTCAAATGATCGCGGACTTCATACGCTGAACCTCGGGCCTGGCGACAGAACTGAATATTCTCACGATATGAGTATCGGCCAAAGCCCTCGGCAATATTCGCCGTGATCGAGACCGTGGCGCGCCGTAACTGGCTGGTCAGAACGTGGCGCTCCTCGGCCGGGAAGCGCCTGGTTGCGGCGTAGACGGCCTGCCGGAGCTCTCGCGCGAGCTTCCAGACATCGAGATCAGTGAAGTCCCGGACGAATGTGGCATTCTCGCCGCCAGGTTTGGCGAGTTTCGAATTTCGTGTTTCGAGTTTCGTCATTTCTAAGCTTTCAACTCTGCCACGGTGACAGCGGTCCCACCGCGATCTTCAGCTTCATGATGAATTCTCTCCACGAGCGGATGAGCGGAAAGGAATTCCGCAAGGCCGCGGCGGAGAGCGCCGGTGCCGTGACCGTGGATGATGCGGACGCTCGGCTTGCCGGCGAGCGCGGCTTCGTCGAGAAATTTGTCGACGCGCTCGGTGGCTTGCTCGACCGTGCAGCCGATGACGTTGATCTCTTCCGACGCAGCTTCGTCGCTTGGCTGAGCGTGGACTGTAATTCCGCGCACGCGGCCCGCCGCGGGCTCGGCCTTCGTCGATTTTGCTTCGCTCGCAATGCCGGTGATGTCCACGAGTGGCACCTTCATGCGCAGCGGCCCAGCTTCGACTTCGGCCATGCGACCGTCGTGGCGGCGGAAGACCACCGGCTGCTTGAAAGTCTTGACGAGCACACGCGCGCCTTCAGAGAGCGCTTCGGGTGGAACGGATTTCGCCTCCGCCTCGACCGCGACGCCGAGATCGGCCTGCGATGCGGCGAGCGTCTCGACGACGGCGGCATCGGTTTCTGCGCGCGATTCCGATGCGATCTTTCCCATCCGGCGGCCCGCCTGCTTTTCAAGCTGCGCGCGCAGGGCACGGTCCCCGATGTCTTCGGTCAGGCGCGCGACTTCAGCTTCGAGCCGCTTTTGCGTTTCGTGAAAATTTCGCTCGAGCTCGCTGATGCGCTTTTTCTGGCGATCGACCCACTCGGTCTGCAGCTTGCGGCGTTCGGATTCGAGCTGCGCAAGCTCTTCGCGAGCCTGGCGCTTGACTTCTTCCATTTCATCGCGGCTGCGATGCAGGTAGGCGATCAAGTCGCGCGCCTCGCGGGACTCCGGCGAAAGGCTTGCATGTGCGTGTTCGACGACGCGCGCGGGAAGACCAAGGCGGCGCGCGATTTCGATGCCACTCGAACTTCCGGGCACGCCGACGAGCAGGCGATACGTCGGGCGCAGGTGTTCCTCGTCAAATTCCATCGCGGCGTTGACAATGCCGGGCGTTGTGGAGGCGTACGCTTTCAGGCGGTCGTGGTGCGTCGTTGCGAGCGTCAGCGCGCGACGAGTGCGAAATTCCTCAAGCAGCGCGACGGCCAGCGCGGCGCCCTCTTCGGGGGCCGTGCCCGTGCCCATTTCGTCGACGAGAATTAGCGAACGCGGCGTGGCTACTTCGAGCATCGATTTCAGATTCAGCATGTGCGCCGAAAAGGTCGAGAGGTCTGCCGCGATCGACTGTTCGTCGCCGATGTCCGCGAGCACGCGATCGAAAACCGGCATTTCCGCGCGCTCAGCCGCTACGGGAATGGCCGACTGTGCAGAAAGCGCGGCAAGCCCGACCGTCTTGAGCGAAACAGTCTTGCCACCGGTGTTGGGGCCGCTCACGACCATCACGGTTTCGTCGCCGCCAAGCAAGAGCGAGAGAGGAACAGCCTTGCGCCCCTGTGGACGAAGCGTGACTTCGAGGACCGGGTTGCGCGCGGATTCGAGACGCAGCGAATTACCGGCTGCGAATTCGGGCGAAGCGCAATCGTATTCACGCGCAAACCGCGCGCGGGCGAATATCGAGTCGAGATGCGCGATCGACGCGGCGGTTGCTTCGAGCGGGCCGCGATCGGCGCGCACGCGCTCCGTCAGCTCTTCGAGGATGCGGGCAATCTCGGCGGTTTCGTCTTCAGCGAGCTGCACAAGGCGATTATTTAGGTCGATTGCGTCGAGCGGCTCGACGAACACGGTTTGTCCCGTGCCGCTCGCGCCGTGCACGACGCCCGGGACGCCACGCCGCTCGGAAGCGCGCACGGGAATCACGAAGCGATCGTTGCGGAGCGTGATGTAGTCCTCGCCCGCGGGCGCTCCGCGAGCGCGCAGAATGCTTTCGAGCGAATGTTGAATCTTCTCGCGGGCCTGTTGGATGTTTGCGCGAATGCGTTTCAGTTGAGGCGAAGCGTCGTCGCTAATTTCGCCGTTTGGGAGCACAGCGCGGCGAATGGCGGTTAAGAGCGAGCGAAGATCGATCAGAGCGGCGGCGCGATCGGAAAGGTGCGGATATTTTTCGCTCTCGCCTTTGAAAGTTTGCCGGACTCCGCTGGAAGTCTCCATGAGCGACACGGCGTCGAGCAGTTCAGTGGGCGCGAGAACTGAGCCGGGAACCGCTAGGCGCGCGAGCCATTTTTCCGGATCGGCCATCGATCCAAAGCCCAGTTCGGAGCCCGCGCGGAGATAGGAAATGGCTTCGCGGATCAAAGTGAATTCGGCGTTGAGTGCGGCGACGTCCTGGTGCGGCGCGAGCGCCTGAATCGCGCGCCGCCCCGGAGGACACGTGGTCGCGCGGCTGACGATTTCCTTCAGCCGGTCGAATTCGAGCAGTTCTTCTGCGGGGCGAGACACGAGTGCCTCAATACTTCATTTTAGCGTGGCTTCCTATGGGAAATCAGCGCGCCTTCGAACGCGAGGCCAGGTGTCGCGCGAGGTGCTCGGCGGCCTCGCCAGGAGAGGACGCCATGTGGATGAGCGGCTCTTCGCGCTCGCCCCAGCGCGACGGGTGGCCAAGTTCCACTTCTCGGACGCGTTCGATTACGGGGCGCCAGAAATCGCCGAAGACGACGAGAGGCTTTTTCGCCATCGCGCCCTTGTTGAGCATCTCCCAGACGACCGCCAACTCGACGAGCGTGCCCGTGCCGCCGGGGCAAGTAACGTAGCCGTGGCCGCGCTTGACGAGTTCGAACAGGCGATCCTGCCACGTCGCGACGCGAATCTCTCGGTCGATCCATTCATTCGCGCTCGAGCGAAAGAATCGTGCGGTGACGGCGAGTGTGCGACCGCCAGCTTCTTTTGCGCCGCGCGACACGGCTTCCATCACGCCGCCATAGCCGCCGCTGCAAACCGTGAAGCCATGCGCGGCGAGTGCGGCGCCAAGCGCGTGGGCCTGCGCATACTGATCGTCGCCCGCGCGAGGGCGCGAGCTGCCGAAGACGGTGACGATCTTTGCGCGCTTTTTCACTTGTGCTTCGCGGGCGGCCGCCCCTCGCCGAGCGTTTCGACCATCGCCGTCGCAATCTCGTCGATAGGAGCGGCCGTTTCGATGCCCTTTAGCGGATTGTTGTTATAGAAGATCGAGAAGATCAGGTGCTCGCCGTGAAGCGTGGTCGCATAGCCGGAGAGTGCGCGGACGTGTTCGACCTCGCCGGTCTTCGCCTGAACCAGCCCTGAGGCCGCGGAATTTTTCATGCGGTTTTCGAGGGTGCCGTCTATGCCGGCGATGGGGAAACTGGAAATGTAAAACGCGCCCCAGGGTTGACGCGCGGCGTAGCGCAGCAGCGTAACGGCGGCACGCGGAGTGACGAGGTCTCCACGCGCGAGCCCCGAGCCGTCGCTCAGAACGACATCGCCGTCGGCGACCCCAGCCTGGCGCAGAAAATCCCGTTCGACTTTGAGGCCTGCGGCCGTGGAGCCCAAGCCGAGCTTTTCGCGGCCGACGGTGCGAAGCAATAGTTCGGCGTGCAAATTGTGGCTGACCTTGTTTGTGATGCGAACCGCTTCGAGCAACGGGGCGGAGACGTGCTCGGCAAACACCGTGCCGTTGGGATCGGGCGGCTGAGGCAGGTGCGGAAGTATCGGTTCGCCCGAGGCCGTCGTTTCCGGAGGTGGTGCATGGAACGCCCGAGTCCCGCCGGTGACGCCGACGCCGCGAGCTTCGAGGAGTTGTTTCAGTGTAGCGGCGGCAGTTTCCGCGGGCGCAACCATCGCCAAATCGAGCTTTACGGGCGCGTGGCCGAACGGAATCGTTCCGCGAAGCAATTGAAAATTCAGGCCCGGTTGTCTGACGACCGCAAAGTCAGAATCTCCACCTTCGGGTCCGGTCGTGATTTCGTGGCTGAAGGTGTCGAGGGCGGGCTGAGGCTGCGTCGAAACGGTCGCGGGCTCGCCCACTTGCAAGCCGGGCTGAACTTGCACTGAAAACGTATTGTCATTGAACGCGATCGCGCTTACAGAGGCGCCAAACTGGAAAAAGAGGTCGCCGACGCTCCAGTCCGCTGGATACGGATCGTAGGGAAAGTAGCTGTCATCCGCGACGATGTCGCCATCGACTTCGCGCAGGCCCTTCGCCACCGCTTGGTCCGCCATCTCAGCGAGAACCTTTTCGACGGGGCCCTCGCGATCGGGCAGGCCCGCATACGGAATCCTGCGATTCGACAAGTCGGGATCGCCGCGCCCGACGAGCACGAGATCTCCGGCAAGACCGCCGTCAGTTCCGAGCGCAGCCTTCGATTCGAGAGTCGTATGAAAGCGATACTCGGGTCCGAGAGATGCGAGCGCGAGGGCGGTGATGAAGATTTTTGCATTAGACGCAGGCGTGAAAAAGTGATCGGTGTTCGTTTCATAGAGCGTCTCGCCCGTATCGCGGTCGCAGACGAGTATGCCCCAGTAGTCGCGCGATGAATTCGATTCATGCAAGATCGACTCGACACGAGCGTGGAAGCGCTGCACATCCGGGCGGGGCCGCTTGCCGACCGGCGGCGCGGACTTTTTGCCACCAGACTGAGTTTGTGCAGCGACGAGCGTTGTAGAAAAGACTGCAGCGGCAAAGCACAGCGCGAGCGCAAGCCAGCGCAAATTGCGTAACTTTCCGAAACCGGCGAGTCGGCGTATGTGTCGGGGATTCAACCCGCCAATTATAGGGCATTCGCTGCGCGCGCGTTCGGCGCGGAGCGGTTCGGTTGCAGGAAGCCGCTTGGAAAACGTATGATGGGGTACCAGCCTCAGGAGGAAGCAATCATGAAGAAAATCTTTAGTTTATGGCTTGTGGCGGTGTTGCTCGGCTTGCCGGCGCTGCTGAATCCCGCGCCGTTGCGAGCCGATGACAAGGCGAAAGACGAGGACCGGCTTCGGAATTCAGGGGAGGTTCTGAAGGAAATCATGAACATTCCCGACGACATTCCGCAAACGCTGATCGACAAAGCGGACTGCGTGATCGTTATTCCTTCGGTGATCAAAGCCGCGTTCATTGTAGGCGGCGCCTACGGACGCGGCGCGATGAGCTGCCGCGCCGGGGATAACTTCCGAGGACCGTGGGGCGCTCCGTCGATGATGGCGCTCGAAGGCGGCAGCTTCGGACTGCAACTGGGCGCTCAGGCGACGGACTTTGTCCTGCTGGTGATGAACGGACAGGGAGCCGGCGCGATTCTGAGCAGCAAAGTAAAGCTTGGAGCGGATGCTTCGGCTGCCGCAGGTCCCGTCGGACGCGACGCGGAGGCTGACACCGACGTGACCATGCGCGCCGAGGTGCTCACCTATTCGCGTTCCCGCGGACTCTTTGCAGGAATTTCGCTCGAAGGGTCCACGCTGCGTCCTGACGACGATGCGAACGAGCGGATCTACGGCAGGAAAATCGGCTCGAAGGAGATCGTGCTCCACGGCGCCGTGCCGGTTCCGGAAGCAGCACGAACTCTGACGGCCACGTTGAACCAGCGCAGTCCCAAGAACCTGTCTAAGTAACCTATCGGGCGGGTGCCGGCTACGAGCGATTGCTCCGGCGGGCATCCCGCCCTTCACTTTTTCCGACCGAAGATTCTCAACCGCTTGTCTGAGTGCGAAATGTGACTTATAGTCATATACGGTTTTAAGTCACCAAAGGAATCGGGCCATGGCATCTGTGCCGGCAGTTGCCCGCCATCCGCGCGCGCCGAGAGCCGGGCGGCGCGAACGCAGGCGGGCGGAGATTCGGGAGCGGCTGTTCCGCGCCGCGCTTGAGCTGTTTGCCGAGCGTGGGTTTCTCGAAACCACAGTCGAGGACATCACCGAAGCGGCGGACGTCGGCAAGGGAACGTTCTTCAATTACTTTCCGACGAAGGAGCATGTGCTCGCGACGCTCGGCGCCGAACGTCTCGCCGTAATTCAGCGCGCTCACGAGCAATCGAAGAAAGGCCCGGTGCTTCCCGTGCTCAAGGACCTGGCCACGGATCTGGCGGGCCAATCGGCCGAAAGCGCGGCACTGCTTCGCGCGGTTTATGCGGCGCACGCGTCCTGCGAGCCGGTGCGTGCGGAGCTTCGAAAGAGACTAATCGCTGGGCGAAAATTGCTCGCCGAGATTTTCGATCGCGCGCAGCGGAGCGGCGAAGTCCGGCGGGACGAATCGCCTGAAGAACTGGCGCGGCTCACCCAGATTCTCTTGCTCGGCGTGGTGCTTGCTTGGGCGCTAAATCCGGATTCGACGCTGCGGAAAACGGCCGAACAGGTGTGGGATCTCTTTTTCGCGAACCTTCGTGCCGATGAGAAACACAGGGCCGCCAGACGGCGGCGGAGCGCCAAGCCGTGACGGCGTGTAGGGCGGAATCTTTGAGTCCTGCACGGCGGCAGGGTCATCCAACGTACAACCCTTTTCTGGAGGGCGAGCGGTGATACGCCGAAAGGTTTTGGAAGTCGTAGTGGCAGCGGCGGGAGTGCTTTTGACGTCCGCGAAGCTGCAGGCGCAGGCGGGGCCTACGGTCGGGAGCGTCAACACGCTGCCTCCCGCAGCGCAGGGCGCTTACTCCGCGAGCGTGCCCGACAAGCTCGTTCCCGGCACATTGCAGCTTTCGCTTCAAGATGCCATCGCTCGCGGATTGAAACAGAATCTCGGCGCGCTGCTTTCCAGCGAAGACGTTCGCGCAGCGCACGGCCAGCGCTGGCAGGTGTTGAGCGCTCTGCTGCCGAACGTCACTACATCGACGTACATCGATGATTCGCAATCGGACTTGAGGGAATTTGGATTTTCGTTCAAATTTCCGGCGACCCTTGGATTTCAGATCCCATCGGTCGTGGGTCCGTTCCAATATTTCGACTCGCGCGTGAGCCTGACGCAGTCGGTTTTCGATTGGAAGGCGATCAACAATTCGCGCGCGGCGTCGCAAAACGAAAAATCGGCGCAATCAACGTACAAGGATGCGCGAGATCTTGTCGTGCTGGCCGTCGGCTACACCTATCTACAGGGGATCGCGGACGAAGCACGAATCGAAACGGCGGAGGCGCAGGTGAAGACGGCGCAGGCGCTCTTCGACCAGGCGACCGATCAGGTTCATGCGGGGACTTCGCCTGCGATTGACGCGCTGCGCGCGCAGGTGGAGCTGAAGTCACGACAGCAGCAACTGATTCAAGCGAAGAACGCGTTTGATATCCAGAAGCTGACCATCGCGCGCGTGATCGGCCTGGCTCCGGGACAGCAGTTCGAGCTCGTCGACAAATCGCTTTATCAGCCATTTGCGGGGATAACGGCTGAAGAGGCGCTGAAGCGAGCGTACGACTCGCGCTTCGACTATCAGGCTGCGCTGGCTGATGTGCGCGCGGCGGAGTACTCGCGCAAAGCGGCGGTGGCCGGCTACTACCCGTCGATCAATTTCAGCGCGGACTACGGGCTGGCGGGGACCTACCCTGACGTCTCGACGCACGGCGTGTTCGACGTGCGCGGCACGCTCACGATCCCGATCTTTCAAGGCGGCCGCGTCCGTGGCGAAGTCCTTGAGGCCGATGCCCGCCTGAAACAAAGCCGCGACCGCGCCGAAAACCTCCGCGCGCAAATCGATCAAGACGTTCGAACGGCGCTCTTCAACGTGCAATCCGCCGAAGAGCAGGTGGCCGTTGCGAGGAGCAACATCGATCTTGCTGACCAGAGCCTCGCGCAGTCCGAAGATCGCTTCCGCGCGGGCGTCACGGACACGGTGGAAGTGGTGCAAGCGGAGGAAGCGGTCGCCAGCGCCCACGAGAGCTACATCCAAAGCCTCTATCAAGACAACTACGCCAAAATTTCTCTCGCCCGGGCGCTGGGTCTAGCCGAACTGGGCGTGAAAGACTACCTCAAAGGAAAATAAGAGATGGCACAGAGAACCGACGTCGAAACGCCGAGCGCTCCTCCAGAACATTCGACACCACCGGCGGTCCCTGCCAGCGAGACACATTCGGCGGAGCCGCCTCCCACTCACGCGTCCGAATTCTTCCGGCGGCGTCCCGGCGCGCGGATATTCGTGATCGGCGCGATTCTAGCGTTGCTGGTGGGCGCGTTTTTCGCGTGGCGCTACTTTTCAAGCTACGAGTCCACCGATGACGCGGAGGTGGACGGCCACCTGATGCCGATCAGCGCGCGAATTTCAGGGTACGTGCTGAAGGTCAACGTCGACGACAACCAGTACGTTCATGCGGGCGACGTGCTGGTGGAAATCGATCCGCGTGACTACCAGGTTGCTGTCGATCAGGCGCACGCGGACGCAGCAAACGCGGACGCCACAGCGCGGTCGCTGGGAATCGACGTGCCGGTCACGACTGTCAACACAAAAAGCCAGATCACCACTTCCGACGCCGATATCGCCAACGCGAAGGCGGGAATTGATGTTGCGCAGCAGCAGCTCGATGCCGCCCGCGCGCAGCTCCTGCAGGCGCAGGCCAACGACGTGAAGGCGCAAGACGATCTGATACGCTACAAACAGCTTGTCGAGAAGCAGGAAGTCTCGCAGCAAACGTACGACCAGGCACTGGCAACGGCGACGGCTTCGACAGCGACTGTGGCCGGGGCCAAGGCGAACGTGGCTGCTGCGGGACAGCAAGTGACGCAGGCGAAGGCTCGGCTCGCGCAGGCGCAGGCCAACTGGACCTACTGGCAGACCGGGCCGCAGCAGGTCGCGTCGCTTCGCTCCCGAGCGCAGGCAGCGGCCGCGGCTGCACAACAGAAGCACGCGGCGCTGGAACAGGCGGAGTTGAATCTCTCCTACACGAAAGTTGTGGCGCCGGTGAACGGAGTCGTCACCAAGAACGTCGAAGTTGGCATGAACGTACAGCCGGGCCAACAACTTTTGAGCATCGTTCCGCTCGACGACGTGTGGATCACGGCGAACTTCAAGGAAACGCAGCTGAAGAAGATGAAGCCCGGGCAGCCCGCCGAAATCAAGGCGGACGTGAACGGCCGTACCTATAAGGGCTTTGTCGACAGCATTGCGGGATCAAGCGGCGCGCGGCAGAGCCTGCTGCCGCCGGAAAACGCGACGGGAAACTACGTGAAGGTGGTGCAGCGCGTCCCGGTGAAAATCGTTCTGCAAACGGGCGAGAACGCGGATCACTCGTTGCGTCTCGGAATGTCCGTAGAACCAAAAGTCTTCGTCAACCGCTAGCGCGGCGGCGAACCATTTGCGGCGCGCCGCGGGTGTGGGCCAAAGCGGCCGCACGCCCGACTGCGCGAAAAAAATCAGGCCAGCCAGCGCGATCGCAGTACACTACCGCGGGACTTGCCCATGCAAATCCGGGTCATTACCGTGGAGCGCGAATACGGCAGCGGTGGCGCCATCATCGCCAAGCGGCTCGCCGAACATCTCCGCTGGAAACTCTGGGACCACGAAATCTCGGCGGAGATCGCGCGGCGCGCCAACGTCGATCAGAAAATAGCCGCTCGGCACGATGAGCGCGTGAAGGCGTCGCTGCTCAATCGTCTGTTCCGCGTGTACGCGCGCGGCAGCTACGAGCGCGCGCTGCCACTTGAAGATTCGAGCGAATTCAACACGGACCGGATGTTCGCGATGCTTCAGAAGGTAGTCGAGGAATTTGGGGAGCGCGGGAATTGCGTGATCGTCGGACGCGGCGCGCCCTATTTTCTGCGCAACCGGCCGGACGCATTTCACGTGTTCATCTACGCCCCCGTGGATGAAAAGGTCCGGCGGCTCAAATCGATCGGCCAGACCGAAAAGGAGTCGCGGAGGCTGATCGAGGAGATCGACCGCGAACGCGCGGAATTCATTCGACACTATTTCGGCAAGGACTGGCCCTATCGCCCGCTTTACAACTTGATGATCAATTCCAAGTATGGCGACGAATACGTAGTCGAGACGATCCTCGACCAGGTCGCGGCGCTCGAAAAGCGGTCTTCCACAGCCGGGAGCGCCACCGGCGCAACACGCTGATGACCTGTCCGATCTGCGAAAAGCGGCCGCCGAAGCGGTTTTGTCCCGCCAAGGGGGAGAAAATCTGCGCGGTCTGCTGCGGCGAAGAGCGCGAAGTGACGATTGATTGTCCGACGGATTGCCCGCACCTGATCACCGCGCATCGCTACGAGGCGGAGCACCGCAAGCCGCTTTCGGCCGAGGAGATTCCCTACCGCAACGTGCAAGTGCGGCCGGATTTCGTGTATGAACGATGGCCAGTAATCGCTGGACTGGCGGCGACGATCCTTCGGTTGCAGCTGGAAAACAAGGAACTCAACGATCCGGCGGCGTCTGCTGCGATCGAAGCGCTGGCGGAAACCTACCGAACGCTGGGGACGGGCATTTATTACGAGCGGCCACCGGACGCACCGCTGCCTCGCGCGCTATACGGGCAGATGGCGCATTTTTTGCAGGAATTCCGCAAGAGCGAAAGCGTCCGCGCGGGATTCCCGGCGCTGCGCGATTCGGACGTATTTCAGCTGCTCGTGTTCTTGCTGCGCATTGCCAAGCAGGAGACCAATGGGCGGCCGCGGTCGCGCGCGTTCTTGGGATTTCTGCGCGAGCGGTTTCCGCTGCCTGCGGAAGAGACGAAGGAACCGTCTCGCATCATCATCCCCTGAGAGCTCTCTTTGCTTTGGGCTTGAGCCGGCGATTCCTGCCTATCCGCAGCCGGCGAGCCCGAGGCGGAAGCGGGCGGACGTCCCGCGAGAAGAGCAGCGAAGCATACCAGCGCAAAGATCAGCGTAAGGTTCGAGACAGTCTTCAACTTCAGCCCGCGCGGCGGCTTGGCCTCGACCGCGGGCGCGGCAGCTACAGGGACTTGTATTCGAGCAGGCCTTCGGGCGACACGCTTGCGACAGCGCGTTCTTGCGGTTGGCACGGTCTTCCTCCCTCTCCAAGATCGAAATTCAATTGCGGCGAACACCACGAGCGCGCCGTTTCCGGCTTTTTCGGGCGCGATGCGATTCCATACTTTCGTCGCAGCTGCTCGATGCGCTCCTTGACTTGCTTGCGGTAGTTTTCCGGCGCGTCGCCGTAGCCGCGAAACCATTCGCGATAACGCCGCGCCAGCTTCGGAAATCTTTGGTCGAGAAACGCAATCATTTTTCGCCACGAAGCCGGCATCAGGAACACGACATTCGCGGCAAGCCATTCGGCTCCGGCATCGCGCGCGGCTCGGACGAGCGCATCGAGATCTTCTTCGCGATCGGTCAGGCCGGGCAGAATGGGCATTGCGTTTACGCCCACGTGGATCCCGGCTTCGTGCAGCTTGCGCACGGCTTCGAGGCGCAGATCGGGCCGCGGCGCGCGAGGCTCGAGCAGCCGCGCCAGCCGTGTACGGACGGTCGTCACGGTGATGTGAATCGAGATCGACGAGCGCTCCGAGATCTTGCGGATGAGGTCGATATCGCGCACGACCTGATTCGATTTCGTTGTGATCGAAAGGCTCAATCCTTCGCGCTGGGCCATCTTTTCGAGGATCGCGCGCGTTGCGCCGAACTCCTTTTCGGCCGGCTGATAGGGATCGGTGGCCGTGCCGATCGCGATGTGTTCACCCCAGATCGGCTCAATCGAGAGGTCGCGCTCGGCCAGCGGGCCGGCATTTTGCTTGACATAAATCTTCGATTCGAAACTGTCGCCATCGACTTCCATGTACTCGTGCGTGTAGCGCGCGTAGCAGTAGTGGCAGCCGAATTCGCAGCCCCGATAGGGGTTCACTGTCCAGCGGAAGGGAACCCGCTTGGAATGGCACTCGTTCAGAATCGATTTCACCGGCAGCAGGAAATACTCCGTCCCGCGCTTGGCTTCGGCGCGAGGGGAGGATGCAGCGAGGCGCGCAATGCCAACCAGTTCCGTCGCGGGCTTCACACTCCGGGCAGGTACCGGAGGGGGCGCGGAAGCACCGTTCGGGGACTCACAATCGCCGTGGCGAGCGGCTTGGGGGAATAAGGTGAGACTGGTTTGCTTCGACCGCACCGGACGCCGCCGAAGCGTCGCCGGATTCGCTTGAAGGATGGGAGAAGTGGCCATTGGCAGCCTCGCCGCACTGGCGCACTATATTCGCCTTATCTTCGCCATGTCAAGAGAAAAGTTTCGCTTTATATTCGCCTGTTCCGGCGTACAAGAACGGCCCTGGAAACCCTGCGCAGGCCCTCCGATTGGGAGGCTTTCAGGCCGATATAATATCTGGGCGTTCTGGGAGGCCCAGCCGTGGCCGAAGTCGGAATCCTGATCGTTGACGACGACGTCGCCAACCAGCGCGCCCTCAAGAACATCCTCGATTCCGAGGGGTGGACGGTTCGCATCGTGCACCGCGACTCGCACGCCCTGAATGAACTGGCCAGCGGCGAGTGGAGCCTGGCCATTGTCAACGTCACCCTGACCGACGTTCGCGGGCCTTTTTTCGCCATCCTGAAGGACCTTTCGCAGGTGGAAGTCCCCGAACCGCAAGCTGCTGGCGAGCCGGCGCGCAGGGGGTTCCGGGTGCTCTTCCTGGTACCGGTGGCGGTGGCGCGCCAGGTCCAGCCGCTGCTGGAACGAGAGGGGCTGCCGTACTCGCTCAAGCCATACCATCTGAACGACTTCCTTGAGAAGGTGAGCGAGCTGTTGGTCGAAGCGGGAGCGATCGCGGAGCCCATCCGCCGGATCGGCGGCTTCAGCGCGGCCAAGCGCCGCCGTCGCGAAGCCCGCTCCTCCCGCGAGGGGCGCCGCGGGACGATGTTTGCCTCGCGTGAGGATTACCAGATGACCGAGGAAGAGATGGTCGAATACGAGCGCCAGGAAGAAGAAGAGCGCAAGAAGCGCGAAAAGGCCATGAAGGATCGCGAGCACCTGTAGAATCGGTTCGTCACGCCTATCCGATCTGACCTGCTGAAAAATACCTGCAAGGAACTCCAAGCCAATCGTTCTCTCCTCTGAGGCCCGCAGAAATGCGCATTGCACGCGCGCGGGCAGCGAGGAGGGTCCGTGAAACGACATTTGGGAACGATCTTTATGATTCTGGTTGCGGCAACTTTGATTGTGCTAGCGGTGGGCTTATCAATGGCGAATTTGAATCCGAGCGTCGGAGCGTCGGCACCGCGTCCGGGACAGGCGCCGGGCTGGCGCCTGGCGTCACCGGTCTCGTATCAGAACCTCACCGTTTTTCCCGTAATCTCTTCACAGGACTCAGATACGAGCGATTTCGCGACGCTGGATCAAGCGCTGGCAAATGGCGATGCGGTCATCTCGGAGCAAGGCAACTACATGC
>Ga0187778_10001585_pt1 | contig 15658 bp, 18 predicted proteins | sample 1015_Q2_SP5_20_M_FD_132418 | JGI IMG/M metagenome (GOLD analysis project Ga0187778, IMG submission 132418) | Tropical peat soil microbial communities from peatlands in Department of Meta, Colombia - 1015_Q2_SP5_20_MG | ecosystem: Environmental > Terrestrial > Soil > Wetlands > Peat | place...
GTAGAAGCCGTCGAACCTCTTTCCTTAGGCGCGGATGTCCATGTACAGGCTCTTTACCCAGTCGACCCCGTGGTCCCGCGCCTGCACCGCCTCCTTGATGGAGTACATGCAGCAGAACCGGGAGCACTGGCTCAGGCGCCGGGAATCCCGCGAGCCGGCGCACAGCACGAAGACGACCCGACGGGCGTGCCGGCCGTCCGAGGGGCAAAGGATCTCGCCTCCCGTCGGTCCCGCGGAGGAGAGGAGCCTCTCGAACTCCATCGCCGTGACGATGTCCGGGTGGGTCCCGTACCCGTACTCTTCGAGCGACGCGGGGTCGTAGAGGTCGAAGCCCGTCGCGGCGATCACGGCGGCGACCTCTCGTTCGAGGCCGAGCTCGAGCGGTCGGTCCCAGGAGATCGCCTTCGGGGGACAGACGTCCAGGCACCGCGAGCAGGGAAGGACGATCGGGGGTTCGTTCACGCAGTCCGCGACCGACAGGAAGTACGGACCCGGGACGGCTTGGGGAAAGGGCGTGAACACCGCTTTCCGGCTCGCCATCCCCGAGTCAAACTCGTTCGGGAGAACCACAGGACACGCTTCGGAGCAAAGACCGCAACGGGTGCACTCGTCGTTGACGAGGTTGCCGTGGCGGCTCAGGGTCACTCGAAAGCTGCCCGAGGGAGTCCGCTCGACGCCGGTGACCTCGGAGTTCGAGAGGACCTCGATATTCCGGTTCTCGGAGACCTCGGAGAGTTTCGGAGCTTCGATGCAGATGCTGCAGTCGAGCGTCGGGAAATTCTTGTCGAGAGCCGCCATCTTCCCGCCGATCGATGGGGTCTTCTCGACGAGGACGACTCGACGGCCGGCGTCGGCGAGGTCAAGAGCCGCCTGGACGCCGGCGATCCCTCCGCCGATCACCATCACCGGAAGCATCGTCATCCGGCCCCCGGGATCGCGAGCCCGGCGCGGAACGCCTTCAGGTTGAGTTCGATCGTCTTCGGCGGGACCGTGGCGCGGATCGCTTCCTCCATGGCGGCGGGCGGAACGATCTTCGAGCGATCGGTGAGGCAGCCGAGCATCACGATGTTGGCCACGATCCGTCGTCCGAGGGTGGTCGCCATCCGGGTGAACGGTGCCTTCTGGATCTTCGCGTCCTCGCCCTCGAGGTGAACGAGGTCCTCGTCGATCAGGACGAGCTTCGCCCCGGGGATCCACGAGGCGTTCTTGTTCGCGGCCTCCTGGGACAGCAGGATGAGGACGTCGGGCTGGTCGAAGACCGGGACGGCGATCTCCTTGTCCTCGACGACGACGTCGGCGCTGCACGCGCCACCGCGCGACTCGGGCCCGTAGTTCTGGGTCATCGCTGCGTTCTTCCCGGCGTGAAGACACGCCGCCCGGCCGAGGATGAATCCGGAGAGGACGACCCCTTGTCCTCCGAACCCGGCAAACCGGACCCGCGTCATGGCGGCTTTCCCTTTGCGGCCGCCGCTGTCGCGACCGCCTTGTAGCTATCGAGGAATGTCGGGCGGACCCGGTCGATGAACTTCCCGACGATGATCGGGCGGTGGAGCGAGATGTCGGTCCCCGAGAGGTCTCCGTTCGACCGAACCTCGACCCGCTCGGGAAGGCCTGCCGGAGACCCCCAGATCTGCTCGAGACCCCGGTAGTAATCCATCTCGTCGAGGCCGCTCCCGATATCGTTGTTCTTCCCGAAGCTCACGGGGCACGGGGCGAGGACCTCGACGAACCGGAACCCCTGCTTCCCCGCGGCTTCCGTGAAGCAATCGCGGAGGCGTCGGACGTCCAGCGTCGTCCATCGGGCGACGTAGACCGCGCCGACCGCAGCGGCCAACTGAGGAAGATTGAACGGGATCTCGAAGTTTCCGTTGGGCGTCGTCGTCGTGCGTGCGTCGTGCGGCGTCGTCGGGCCGGATTGCCCTCCGGTCATCCCGTAGTTGAAATTGTTGATACAGACGACGAGAATGTCCATGTTCCGTCGTGCGGCATGGATGAAGTGGTTGCCGCCGATCGCGAACAGGTCCCCGTCCCCGGCGAAGACCGTTACGTGGAGCGCTGGGTTCGCGAGCTTGATCCCCGTCGCGAACGGGATCGCTCGTCCGTGGGTCGTGTGGTACGCGTCTGCCTTCGCGTAGTAGACGACCCGAGACGAGCAACCAATCCCTCCGACGAGGACCCGCTTCTCGAGGGGGATCCCCGCCCGGTCCAGTCCCTGGAGGAACGCTCCGAGTGCGACACCGATGCCGCACCCCGGACACCAGATGTGAGGAAGAACCTCGGAACGCAACACCGAGTCGAGCGGGTGTCCATGGGGGGGCGCCTTCTCGGCCTCGGGAGTCCGGACCCGGTGCTCTTCGGTCTCGGGGCTCATCGCCTCACCTTCGGAGCGCGGTCGGGCGCGCATGCTTCCAAGATCAGCTCCGGTGCGAGGACCTCACCGCCGGGGCTGGTGACGCGGACGACCGTGCACTTTCCGGCGAGGAGGCGCTCCACCTCCAGCGCGACCTGACCCATGTTCACCTCCGCGACCACGACGCGACGGACGGTGCGGGCTGCTCGAAGGAGGGCATCGCCCGGGAACGGCCAGACGGTCTTCGGTCGGAACAACCCCGCCCGGATCCCTCGGGCCCGGGCCGCTTCGACCGCTCCCATGGCGGAGCGGCCCGTGATGCCGTAGGCCACGACCAGGACCTCCGCGTCCTTCGCGTGGCGAAGCTCGTACTGCTCGTAGACCTCGCGATGTTCGTAGACCTTCCGGAGGAGCCGGGGAACGAGCACCGCTTGGGTCGCGGTGTCGGTGACCGCACGTCCGAGCTCGTCGTGCGTGAGGCTGGTCATGCGGACGCTGTACCCGGCTCCCGCGAGGGCCATCTCGGGGACGAGGTCCTCGTCGACCCGGTACGGACGGTACTGGCTCGGAGGAACCGAGGCAAGGCGTCGGAAGAGAAGCTGCCTCTTCCCGACCTCGAGGATCACGACCCGCTCGCGCATGTGCCCGACGACTTCGTCCATCATGACGAGAACCGGCGTTCGAAGCCGCTCGGCCGTGTTGAACGCGTCGATGGTGAGCTCGAATGCTTCCTGGGGAGAGGACGGACAATAGGCGATCGCGGCATAATCGCCGTGCGAGCCGAACCGGGCCTGCATCATGTCCTGCTGGCCGATGGATGTGGGGAGACCGGTGCTCGGGCCCCCGCGCTGGACGTTCACGACCACGCACGGGACCTCCATCATGAAGCCGAGCCCGAGGTTCTCCTGCATCAGCGAGAAGCCCGGCCCCGAGGTCGCGGTCATCGCCTTCACTCCGGCGACGCTCGCGCCCAGGATGGCCGCGATGGAACCGATCTCGTCCTCCATCTGGATGTACTGGCCCCCCATCGGCGGAAGCCGCTCGGCCATTCGCTCGGCGATCTCGGTCGCCGGAGTGATGGGATACCCTGCGAAGAAGCGACACCCCGCGTAGATCGCGCCCTCGGCGCATGCTTGGTCCCCCAGCATGAAGTGGGAACCGGTGAGCACGACTCCCTTCTCGGGACTCACTTTCCCGCCTCCTCGACGAAGATCGCGTACTCAGGGCAGACGTCCTGGCAGAACCGACAGGCGATGCACTCGTCCTTTCGAGACTCCTTCACGCGCACCGGACGGTATCCGCGGGTGTTGTACGTGGGCGAGATCTCGAGCACGTCCTTCGGACAGTAGTGGACGCAGAACTCGCACTCCTTGCAACGGTCGACGATGACCGTCACGATGCCGCGGACGCGGGGCGGGTGGTCAATCGGATGGCGTGTGGGCACGACCACGGCTGCCGGCGGCGCCTGGCCCTGCGGGACAACGGCGGATGGGGCCACAGCCGCACTACCGAGCCGAGAGCTAATCAAGGGGGGGTCAAGAGCCCTCGACGGAATCTTGACACACTCCGCTCAAGCGCGTTTTTTCTCTCGCGGTTCCCCTCCCGTACCACGTCGGACCGACCCGTAGGGAAGCCGTTCGAGTCGGGATTGGCCCGCGGTGCCCCGGAACCGGCCGACCGTTCCGTCCGGCACCTTTTGTACTCGCCGCGAGACATGGGGTAGGACGTCCATGGTGGGCGACCAACCTTCCACGGGCCCTCCGGTTTCGGTACCGACCACGGGGCGGAGATGGTGGGCGTACTCCACCTACATCTTCTTCGCGCTCGGGATCGCTCTTCTGGTCGTCGCGGCGGTCGTGGTCGTCCGGAGCCCGGGACTGTTCGCGGTCGACCTCCCCGGAGCGCTCCTGGCCATCGCGGCGTTCCTCATCGGTCTCGCGATCCTCGACCGGCTCCCCCGACAGATCCTGGTCACGTCGTCGACGATCGACTTCCGCTACCTATTGAGCCGGATCTCCCTGCGGTGGGACCAGCTCGCCGCGCCGAAACTCGTTGGGAAGGAATTCGTGGAGTTCCGTGCGGTGACGGGAGCGCGAGGCGTCTGGGGACCGCTCACCGTGACCGTCGATCAGGCTCGAGCGATTCTCAAGTATCCGGCCTGTCCCGCTTTTTCGCTCCCGAACGAGCTTGCGAAGGCGATTCGCGCGGATTGACCTGGGCGGCCCGCGAGAATCGCCAAGGAGCCTCGTTCGCAAGCCAGCTCCTGCCTAGTCCTCTCTCCAGTTGAAGACTCGCGCCGAGAGGAGCGCGAAGGCCACCGCCAACACAAACGTCACAGCGAGGTCGAGGTACGCCGTCGACGCGTTGGAGAATACCATCGCGGCGTTGAGACCGTCGATGATGTAGTAGAGCGGAAGGACGTGGGCGACCGGCACCAGCCACGAGGGGAACAGCGAGACCGGGAAGAACGTCCCGGAGAGGAACATCATCGGGAATGTGATGATGTTCCCGATCACGCCGGCGCTCTCGGGAGTGCTCGAGACGGAGCCCGCGAGCAGGCCAATCGAGACGAACAGGATCGGCCCGACGACCAGGAACGGAACCGCAAGCGCCGTGAGGGTGACGTGCGCTCCAAAGAGAGCGGTCCCCACGCCGAGCAGGAGAAGGGTGGAGACGAACGCGAGCAGGACGTACCAGAGGAACGTCGCCGTCAGCCACTCGCCCCGGGAGAGCGGCGTCAGAGAGAGCTGTCGGAACAACTTGTCGCGCTTCCACGTGGAGCTTACGTTGACCATCGAGAACATCGGGCTCACGAGCACCGAGAAGCCGATGAGGCCAGGGACGAGGTAGTCGATGTAGCGGTAGATCTGGTTCCCCACGTTCAGGTTCACCGGTGTGACAACGGCGAACCCGCCGGCGATCCGGAGGTTCTCTCCGTTCGCCACCCCCTGAACCGCTCCCTCCACGATGCCGGCCTCCGACCCCGAAGAGGGGTTCGTGAAGACCAGGATCTGGAGCGGAGCGCATGTCGGGAGATGTTGGGCGCATGCCGCGAGCGTCGTGTTGAATCCGGCAGGTATCACGAGACCCGCCGAGAGGTCGTTGTGCGCGAGGTAGGTCGAGAGGTTCCCGACATCGGGAGAAACCATCGAGATAGAGACCACCCCGGTCGCGTTGAGTGCGGAGAGGAACGCTTCGCTCGCCGCGGAGTTGTGGTCGAGGTTTTCGACCGTGAGAGGGACCTGGCTGCTCCCCGAGTTCGAGAAGACCGCCCCAAAGATGAGAATCAAGATCACCGGGAAGATCAGCGACATGAACAGACCGAGGGGGTTCCGGATGTACCCCTTCGCAAACGCCGGGAAGTACGCTCCCACGCGACGGAGGTTCATGCCGTGCCCTCCGGAATCCTACCGGGAAGGGATCCGTCCTCGAGACGACCGACCATCTGGATGAAGACGTCCTCGAGCGTATCGGTCTTGGTAGAGAAACTGTCCCAACGCAGACCACTCGCCGCCACCAGCTGCAGGATGGCGAGGGCGTCGGACTTGGACTTGAGCTCGACTTCGACCGCCCCGTCCACGTGGTCGACGGGGAGACCTAAGGTGGCGATGCGGTCGGCAAGCGCAGGGTCCCCCACGATGCGAAGCCGCTCGGGGCGCCCGTAGTGAGAGATGATCTCGCTCGGAGCGCCGCTCGCAATGATCCGACCTCGGTTGATGATGGCGATCCGGTCCGAGAGTTGTTGGGCCTCCTCGAGGTAATGGGTCGTGAGGAATACCGTACGACCCTCTCCCCGCAATCGACGGATGACGTCCCAAATCGACCGACGCGCCCTCGGGTCGAGGCCGGTGGTCGGCTCATCGAGGAAACAGAGCTCCGGGTCGTTGACGAGAGCGAGCGCGACCCCCATCTTCTGGTGCTGCCCTCCCGAGAGCGTGTCGTAGTGGTCGTCCGCCTTGTCGCCGAGCTCCACTCGAGCGAGGAGGTCGTCGACGTCGACCTTGACCGCGAAGAGATTCGCGTAGAGACGGATCGCCTCCCGGGGGGTCAGCTTCGGAAAGAAGTGAAAGTCCTGAGGGATCACACCGATCCGGGTGCGCAGGCGGTCGAGCTGGGACCACGGGTCAAATCCGAGAACTCGGACCTCCCCTCCCGACCGGCGACGGAGACCTTCCAGGATCTCGACCGTAGTCGTCTTCCCCGCCCCATTGGGGCCCAGGAACGAGAACACCTCGCCGGTTCGGACCTCGAAATGGACACCGTCCACCGCACGCAACGAACCATAGATCTTCACGAGGTCCGACACTTCGATAGAATTCGCCATTCGCTCCTCCGGGTCGACCGCGACCCTCTGGCGGGCCGTTCCGCCTTGTTGGAGTCGGTGTCGTCACATTAACGTTCGGTCAACTGGACCATCGTGGACCCGCCGATGGATGCGTGCACCTTATCCAAGCAGGAGATGGTGGGGCGGTGCGAGGGGTTCTGGGTGGTCGAGGTCTTGGCCGAACGTAAGCCGGGTCCGACGACCTCGCTCCGTGATTCCCGAGAATGACGACGATCACGACCGTCGCGACGCACGACGTCGTCGAGGCAACGTACCCACGGCCGGTGACGGAACGAGACGAGGTTGGAATGGCGGTGGGCAAGGCGATCGACGAGACTCTCTCGCGGTTCAGCTACGAGTTTCGCCAGGGTCGTCGGCCTACGATGACCTCGATGCGACGCTTGGCCGTCGAGACCCTGGACCAGGAGCTCGCCGATGCCGACCTTACCCTTCCGGGAGTGGAGCGAGAGCGACAGCTCGCTGCGGTGTTTGGGGTCCTCCAGTCGTTCCGAACGAGCGAGCTGATGGGGCTCTCCCGCCCTCGGAGCCGGATCATCCTTCTGAACGGCCGGGTCGGGGTCTATGCTCAGCCGGACTACTGGGACGGACGCGACCGGTTCTACGAGATGAAGAGCTACTTCGCCCGTCCGCTCCCACCGGACGTGAAGCTCCAGGTCGAGCTCTTCCAATGTGCGTTCCCGGACTTCGAGGCGCTCCTCGCATGCTTCGACCGCCACGCCGACCCAGTGACCGTGACCATCGAGCGACTTCCGGCGCTTCCGGAAGCGGAACGGCTGGAGGTGCTGACGACCGCCTATCGGGTCGGTCTCGAGAAGGGCACGGAAAAGGTGCTCGAGTACATGGACAACCCGATCGTACGCTACACGATTCCCCCGTGACCCGCGGGGACGTGTCGGGCTACTCTACTTGAGCGGGCCGACGACCTTCTCGACCGCTTCGAGAATCTCTCCCGATCTCGCCACCTTCGACAGGGTGTTGATGTCGTTGTAGAGCGGACGGTCCTCCTCGAGTTGCTTGACGTGCTTTCGGACCGTTTCGAACGCGGCCTGGCATGCCGGGGACGGCTTGACCGGCGCCCGGAAGTCAAAGGCCTGGGCGGCGGCGATAAGCTCGACCGCCACAATCGTCCACGAGTTCTCGAGGATGTTGCGGGACTTGATCGCGGAGGTCATTCCCATGGAGACGAAGTCTTCCTGGTCGGCCGCCGCAGGAATGGAGCCGATTGCGGCGGGCGTCGAAAGGACCCGGTTCTCGGCGACCAGTGCCCCGGCGGTGTACTGCGAGAGCATCAGCCCTGAGAACATCCCGGCGCCCTTCGTCAGGAAAGCGGGCAACCCCATGGAAAGATGCGAGTTGAGGAGACGGTTCGTCCGTCGCTCGGAAAGGACCCCGACCGTCGTAACGACCATGCCGAGGAGCTCGATCGCGAACGCCATCGGAGTGCCCTGGAAGTTGGCGGCGCTAAGGACGAGCTCCTCGTCCGGGAAGAACGTCGGGTTATCGGCGGCGTGGTTGAGCTCGATCTCGAGCATATAGCGGGTCCATGCGAGGGCGTCCTTCGCCGCCCCGACGACCTGCGGGCTCGAGCGCAGGGAGTAGGCGTCCTGCACCTTCTTCCCGGGGCGCTTCAGGAGCTCGGAGCCCTTGGTGATCCTTCGGATGTTCTCGGCGCATGCCTGAGCACCGGGGTAACCGCGAACGTCGTGGACCCGATGGTCGTACGCCGCTAGGTTCGCGTTGAGCGCCTCGAGCGTCATCGCGAGCGCGACCTCCTGCGTCTTGAGCCAGCGCTCCGCATCGACGAGCTCGAGGCAGCCCATCCCGGTCATCACGTTGGAGCCGTTGATCGAGGCGAGGCCATCTCGTTCCCGGAAAACGATGGGGGAGAGACCCGCCGCCCGGAGGGCCTCCACTCCCGGTAGCCGCTTCCCGTGGTAGAACGCCTCTCCTTCGCCCATGAGGACGAGGGCCATCTGCGCCATCGGAGAGAGGTCCCCGCATGCGCCGACCGAACCCTTTTGGCACATCACCGGGTTCACTCCCCGGTTCAGCATCTCGACCATTAGCTCGACGAGCTCGCGACGGATGCCCGAATGCCCCCAGCAATGGGTGTTGAGGCGGGAGAGGATCGCCGACCGAGCGTCCTCCTCCGCAATGGGGTCGCCGCATCCGGCGGCGTGCGAGTAGACGAGGTACTTCTGGAACTTCTCGACCTGGGATGCGTTGAGGACTACTTCGGAGAGCTCGCCGATCCCGGTGTTCACGCCGTACATGATCTCCTTGGCGGCAATCTTCCGCTCGAGGAGAGCACGGCACTTGTCGATCCGATCGTACGCCTCCTTCGTGACCGATATCGATTCTCCGTTCCGCGCGACCCGGACCACGTCCTCGGCCTTCAGAGAGTGACCGTCCAATACCACGACCATACTGAGAATCTCTCACCTGCCCGGAGTTCCGTCGGCCATCGCCGACTCGCCGTATTACTTTCGACGGATGGACGGCGGCACCGAGAAACTGCTTCGTCAATCACGCTCGACGGGCCTTTCGGGAGCGTCCTCGAAGGACGGGCGACTGGGTCGCGTGTGGCCGACCGCGTCCGCGGCCCTCTGCGTAGGGGAAGGGGAACGTAATGTGGGGCCGCGCGGTTCCCTGGGCCAGAGCGATGGCGAAATCGTGCCCCGAGTGTGGCTCCGCGATGGACTTCGAGGAGCACGAAGTGGTGTTGAGGACCGGGGTCTGCCCCTCCTGCTCGAAGGAGTTCGCATTCGTCGAAGGGAGTACCGTGTCGACGCGTCTCGGATCGGCCCCGGCGGCTCCCGCAGCGGGCGAACCCTCCCCGGAAGAGGAAGAAGAGGAGGCCGCGGTCGTAACGGGAGGACCCGAATGCGATGAGTGCGGGTCCCCGCTCACGATTGGACCGGGTCCGCATGGTTCGCTCGAGGTCTCCTGCCCAGAGTGCGAAACGTCGACCATCTTTGTGCCGAAAGGCGAGGAACGGCCGAAGGAGCGAGGCCCCGAGCGTGGTAGGCGATTCGAGTCGGAAGCGCCGAGGGGCCGGCCGTGCCGGAAGTGTGGCGCACCCCTCCGGTTCTCGACGGGCGAGGACGGGCTGCTGGTAGGAGAGTGCGACGCGTGCGGGAACCGATTCACGTTGCCTCCGCGCTCGGACCGGGCCGGGGGGAGCCGAAACACCCGCAGCGGAGCCCGGTACGGGAAGCGAGACTTTCGTTCGGGTGGCGGGGACCGGCGTCGCTTTTCCGACCGCAGGGAAGGACGGGACGCCGGGGGGTTCCGCCCTCGGGATCGACGTCGTCGCGAGTACTCCGACGATTCGGACCGACGTTCCCGTCGTCGTCGAGAGCGGGATAGCTAGGGCAGCAATTCGCTCGTGTCGAGCCAGCCGTAGCTGATCTCGGAGACTGGCCCCCCGGCAATTCGCGACTGGCCCATCCGCTTTCGGACGAATGTCCCGCCCAGCTTCTCGTAGAAGCGACGGTACGGGTTCTGTTCGAGAACCCACACGATCATGGTGGTATGCCCCTCGCCCCGAAGGAACCGGACCACTTCGCGGACCAGGGCTGTCCCGGCCCCGAGCCCCTGAAACGCCCGGAGTACGTAGATCGCACCCAGTTCGCCCGTGTAGATGCCGTCCGGCTCCCGGTTGGGGCATCCCCCGGCAAACCCGACTACCTCGTTCGAGTCGGTGACAGCCACGAATTGGCCGAATCCCGGACGAGGTTCTCGGAGAAGGCTCCCGAAGCCACCCGCGATGTCCGCTTCGACGGTGAGCGCCTCCAGCCGGTCGTCGGGTACCATCCCCCGATAGGTCGTCTTCCAGGTCCCCACATGCACTCGAGCCATCCCGACGAGGTCACTCGGGACCGCTCGCCGGATGTGGATAGGTTCGTTGGATGTTCTCTCGGTGGAGACCATAAGGGACCCGATGCGCGATCGCCTGAGCATCGGTCGGTACATGTTCCCATCGTCGCTCCGCGAGGACCTCGGAGTTCATGGGTCAAGCCCACCTTACATCTCGGTCATGAAGGAGGCCGGGCTCCTTTCGGTCCAGTAAGGAAACGCTGGCGCATGGACGAGGCGATGCCGTCCACGAGCCGGAACCATCCTCCAGGGAATCCGGATGGAGTACAAGTGGACCGTCCTTTCGAACACCACCCTCGGCGCCCTGATGGCGTCGATCAACGGGACGATCATCCTGATTTCGCTACCGGTGATCTTCACGGGGCTCAACGTCCAGGCGTTCGACCCGAAGAACATCACCCTCCTCATCTGGCTCCTCCTGGGCTATGGAGTCGTCACCGCGACCCTCCTAGTGACGTTCGGCCGCATCTCGGACATGTGGGGTCGGGCCCGGATGTACAACGCCGGATTCGCGATTTTCGCGGTAGGCTCGGTCCTACTGTTCCTCACTCCGAACACGGGAACCACCGGGGCCTGGGAACTCGTAGGATTCCGGGTCGTCCAGGGGATCGGCGGCGCGTTCCTGTTCGCGAACTCCGCGGCCCTGATCACGGACGCCTTTCCGCACTCCGAGCGAGGGAAGGCCCTCGGCATCAACCAGGTCGCCGCGATGGGTGGGTCGGTGATCGGTCTCGTCCTCGGGGGCCTTCTCGCCGGCATCGGGGACGTTCGTGTGGGCGCCCTCGTGATCCCTGCCTGGCGGGTGATCTTCCTCGCGAGCGTCCCGTTCGCGGTCGGCGGAACCGTCTGGGCCTACGTCAAGCTCCACGACATCGTCCCGGTCCGGAAGGGACAGAAGATCGACTACGTCGGCAACATCACGTTCGGGGCCGGCCTTACGTTGCTCCTGGTCGCGGTAACCTACGGACTGCTCCCGTACGGGAACCAATCGATGGGCTGGTCGAGTCCCTGGGTCTGGTCGGGCATCGGGGTCGGTCTCGCGCTGCTCATCGCGTTCCTGTTCGTCGAGACCCGGGTCCCGGACCCGATGTTCCGTCTCGAACTGTTCAAGATCCGCGCGTTCTCCGCCGGGAACGCGGCCGGCCTCCTCGGATCGATCGCCCGGGGCGGCGTTATGTTCATGATGATCATCTGGTTCCAGGGGATCTGGCTCCCCCTCCACGGCTATTCGTTCGCCCAGACACCGCTCTGGGCCGGCATCTACATGATGCCGATGATGGCCGGTTTCGTGACCTTAGGTCCGCTCAGTGGCTGGATCTCAGACCGGTTCGGCGCGCGGTATCTCGCGAGCGCGGGGATGGCGGTGAGCTCGGCGACATTCGTGGCCCTCCTGTTCCTGCCGTACAACTTCGTCTACTGGCAGATGGGGGTCATCCTCTTCGTCCAGGGGTGCGGCATGGGGATGTTCGCCGCCCCGAACACAGCGGCGATCATGAACTCGGTTCCTCCCGAGCACCGCGGCGCAGCCTCCGGGATGCGGGCGACGCTCCAGAACGCCGGAATGCAGCTCTCGATGGCGGTCTTCTTCACCGTCGTCCTCGTCGGGCTGGCGAGCGGCCTCTCGGGCTCGGTGCACACCGCGCTCAGCTCGGCAGGAGTGCCGGAGCCGTATCTCTCCCAGTTCACGAACCTCGTGGGGTCGGACCCCACCGGGGCGCTCTTCAGTGCCTTCCTCGGGCAGAACCCGCTCGCGCCGTTCGTCTCGACTCTCCCGCCGAACCTCCAAACTCAGCTGAGCCCGATCCTCCTCTCTCGGTCGTTCTTCCCGAACGCGGTCGCCCCGTCGTTCCTCCACGGGATCGACCTCGCCTTTGGGATCTCGGCCGTAATCACCGCGCTCGCGGCCGTGGTCTCTCTGATGCGAGGTGGCCGCTACGTGCACGAGTTGCATGCGGAAGCCAACTCCAAGCAACCATCGAGCGCGACGGCTCCTTCGTCCGTCCGGGCGAGCGATGCCCCGATCGTTCCTTCGGTGGACCCCCATCCCGCCGGCGAGGTGAGTAACGTCGTCCCGGCGGGCCCCAGCCACCCCCGATGACCGGCGACTTCGAGTTCGACCGGATCGCTCCCATCTATGACGAGACCCGACGACCACCGTCGGGCGAAGAGCTCGACATCCTCGCCACCGTGCTTCGCAGCTGTCGGACGGTCCTGGACGCCGGCGTCGGGACCGGGCGGTTCGCGGTTCCGCTCGGCGAGCGCGGGTTCGAGGTAATCGGGGTTGACCTCTCGCTCGGCATGATGCGACGAGCGCGAGCGAAGGGGGTTCCTATCCTTCTCCGGGCCGACATACTCCACCTTCCGCTTGCGGACCAGGCAGTGGATGCGGCGTTCATGGCCCACGTTCTCCAGCTCATCCCCGACTCCCGTCGGGCCCTTCGTGAGCTAGGTCGCGTCGCACGTCGGCGAGTGGTGGTACAACTTCCGGAGTGGTTCGAACGGCCCCGGTCGGATGCTTGGCGCAGGCGGCAGGCCCGCTACCGCGAGCTGGCCGCCGAGATGGGGTATCCGCTGCCGGAGCGGGGCCCGCGGTACTACCACACTCTCGAGGAATTGTCGGCGATTGCGACCCCGAGCGTCGTGCGCGAGGTGACCCGGCCGCCTTCTCTGGACGGGCCCCCGGAGGAGCGGTTTTCACGATGGGCTGCCGAGATGATGGGGGGTGGCACGATTCCGGCCGAGGTTCACGCCGAGATCGTCCGACGTCTGCGGACGGAGTTCCCCGTGGAAGCCTCGTGGATGCGACGACCTCGAACCACCCGGTTCGTCGCATGGGACCCGGTCCAGCTGGAGGAGAAGGGGTAGCCGTTATGCCGCTCGGCCCGATGAGAATGCCCGAAGTCGAAGGGGCTGCGTCGTCCAGGCGGCTCCTCGTCGAGGCAGGGAAGTGGTGGACCTGTCTACCACGGTGATAGGTCAGCCGGTCGCAGACGGGATCTGCCAGATCTCAGGGTTCGTGAATTGCTACACCTTCCAGGTCGGAGAGGAACTCTATCTCATCGACACCGGTCTCCAACGCAGGGCCCGGTCGGTCGTCCGGGCGTTCCGGAGGGCCAACGTGCCTCTGACGAGGGTCCGTCGCGTCCTCCTCACGCATCACCACGTCGACCACCGGGGCGGAGCCGCGTTTCTCCTCGAGAACGCGCACGCACCGATCTCCTCCCATACCGACGACGTTCCTTTCGTGACCGGGAGCCAGAGGGAACCGCTGTCCTTTCTGATGCGACTCTTTGTCCGGGCCCGCCCGGCGCCTGTCGCGACCGCGCTCGCGGACGGGGACCAAGTGGGGCCTCTCACCGTTGTCCACACGCCCGGGCATACTCCCGGAGAAGTGGTTTTCTATTATCCCGGACGGAAGATCCTCTTCTCCGGAGACTGCGTGGTCGAGCGGCAGGGACGGCTCACGCTCCCGGCGCCAAAATACGCCTCCAACCTCGAGCAGGCGGTCCGCTCGCTCGAACGGCTTCGGTCGCTGGACATTGAACTCTTGTTGCCGGGTCATGGCGCCCCCGTGACCCAGAGAGTCTCCGGCCTCCTCTCCGACCTCATCCAGCGGGCTCCGGCGCAGTATCTGGAGCGTCCCGCAAAGTGAAGCGAGCGCATCCGTGCGGATGGCGAGATAGATCCCGGTAGAGGGGAGACGTCACCGAATCGTCGCGAGGTCCTCGAGCAGCATCCGTCGGTCGTCCCGGTCCCGGACCGTCGCACTGACCTTCCGAGCCTCGCGAAGGTATCGGTCGCGAGTTCGCGACCGACCCGCGACGGCCGAGGCACGTGCCATCGCCTCGTAGGCGTACGCGACGTAGAATCGTCCGAGCCGGTTTTGACGGGCGATCTCGAGCGACCGACGAGCGTGGTAGAGGGCTGGCTCCGCTCGTTTCAAGGTCGCGTACACCCGCGAAATCTGCCACTCGGAGATGGAGCGATTCAGGGCGGTTCCGGCATGGCCCCAGTGGTAGCGGGATGCGTGTGCCGCGTGCAGCATCTCATCGTTCTCCTCCGCCGTGCGGTCCTTGCGGTCGAGAAGTGACCATGTATAGTTGAACAGGTCGGCGCCGATCTTCCTATGCTGGCTTCGCGTCAGGGGGTCAGCCTTGCGGGGCACAGAGGAGGGCATGGGTCCCCGCCGATAGAAGCTTCGGTCGATCGAGAACTCCGGACGACTCGCTCGTGGTCGAGTTCCCTAGACCAAGAGGGAGACCGCTCAGGCGAGTTCGCGCGCAAGAACGCTCGCGACCGGCGCGAACTCCCCCAGGCGAACCCGGAAGCCGGTCGGGAGGGCCCCGTCGGAGGGTCCTTTCTCGACGGTCATGATGGCGCTCTGCCAGCCGTCGTGCATGGTCCCCTGGATGTGGACGATCGAATCGAAGGCGCGTCTCCCCTCGGTCGGAGTGTCCGCGAAGGTCATGATCAAGTTCACGTCGGTCGCCAAGATCGAGCGGACGGTGTCGGAGACGTTCTCGACCGAGGGGTACAACGCCGCCAGGCGCTGCGAGTTCGAGAGAATCACGACGAGCCGTTGGTCCCGACGGGGGGTCGAAAGCACGTGCTGAGTAGGAGTGGGAAGTCGGAGGAAGTCGAGGAGGCGTCGGACGTTTTCGGGAGTCTCATCGGACCGGATGACCGCGGAGATGGCGACGTTTGCCGCTTCGTCGTTGAGGGTGAGCTCGGACGGCCGTCGGACGAAGAACCGCTCGGGGGGAATCTTGTTCCGCGCCATCGGGTCGATGGGAGCCGGGGTCTGACCGAGGCTGCGGACGTCCGTCCAGATGAACTCGGGGTCGTTGATGAAGGCGAGCGCGTACGCGACCCAGTTGAGGAGCGGTCGGTCGTCCCCGAAGATGATGACCGAGGTTGGTTTTCGAAAGATCCCGTCCGGAGTCATCGCTGCCTCTCTGCCAACGGGCTCCTCCGGTAAGGACAACCCCGGAGATTATCAAACTCCCGTTTGCTGGGGTTCCCTCGTCTGGTCGCGGCACGAGGGTCCCGGTACTGGGGCCGCCGCGGCCGGGCAGATGCAGAAA
>Ga0187778_10001586_pt1 | contig 15650 bp, 10 predicted proteins | sample 1015_Q2_SP5_20_M_FD_132418 | JGI IMG/M metagenome (GOLD analysis project Ga0187778, IMG submission 132418) | Tropical peat soil microbial communities from peatlands in Department of Meta, Colombia - 1015_Q2_SP5_20_MG | ecosystem: Environmental > Terrestrial > Soil > Wetlands > Peat | place...
ATCAACATAAACGATGACGGTGCCCGTTCCTTGTTCCGTGGCGGCGATGCCCCCCGTGGAAGCGCCTCCAAAATCGGCAATGGTCACACCACCTGGACTGCTGGTTGTCGCCAAGGGTGACTGTGAGGAGAGATTGAATGTGCCGTCACCGTTCCCCAGATAGACAGTGATGGAATTGTCGTCGTGATTGGCGATGGCCAAACCTGGCCCGGTGCTTCCCGCCAGAGTGCCGTTGGCAATGGCCACGGGAAAGTGGCCGACGGCCAGAGGGGATTTGGTGAATTCGGTGAAGGTGCCGTCGCCGTTGCCTTCCAGAACAGTGACATTGTTGCTGGTCTGGTTGACGATGGCGAGGTCGGGCCGGCCGTCACCATTGAAGTCAGCGGCGGTGATGGCGATCGGGCCAATCTCATTGGCAGCCAAATGGAAGGGAGAGCCCTTCACCTCGGTGAAAGTGCCGTCGCCGTTGCCGGTGAAGACCGAATAGCTGTTGTCCGCGAAATTGGTGACGACGAAGCCCAGATTGCCATTGGTGTTGGAGTTGAAAGTTCCGAGAACGATGCCGCTCGGCTGGTTCCCCACACTGTAACTGATCGCCTGTTTGGGATTCGTGAAGGTCCCGTCACCATTGCCGATAAGGACGGTCACAGAGTTATTGATTTGCGAGGCGACAACAAGATCGGGAATGGAATCCGTAAGAGAGTTGATGTTTCCTACCGCGATGGCCGCGGGACTTCCGGCGCCACCCTGCGTGGCGGTGATGGAGGTCGTGCCTGGGGAAACACCCGTGGCGACACCGGAACTAGCTCCAATCGTAGCGACAGAGGTTTTCGAAGAAGCCCAGGCCACGCTTGCGGATATGTCCTGCGTGCTGCCATCGCTGTAGGTTCCCGTAGCCGTATAGGCTATCGATGTGCCTTCCGCAATTGAGAGGTTCACCGGAGTCACGGCAATCGATTTCAACGTCGCAGAAGTGACGGTGAGGTTTGCGACCGGACTGTTCACGCTGCCCAGTGTGGCCTTGATTTGCGTGGAACCTGCCGTCAAGCCTCGGGCCAAACCCGAACCAATGCCAATGGTTGCGACGTTGTTGTTGGAGGAAGCCCAGGTGGCGCTGCTGGTGACGTCTTCCTGCGCGCCGTCGCTGAACGTGCCAGTGGCAAAGAATTGCAAGGTGCCGTTGCGCGCGACAGAGGCGGTGGTGGGAGAAATAGCAATCGATTGCAACGTGGCGGAAGTTCCATTCAGGGTTGCCGCGCTGCTGGTAATGCTTCCAAGCTTAGCGGTGATTGTTGTCGTGCCCGGTCCGATGCCCAGGGCGGATCCGGTCTGTGAACCGATGGTGGCAACAGCCGCGTTGGAGGAAGCCCAGGTGACGTCCGAGGTTATGTCCTGGGTGGTGCCGTCGCTGAAAGTGCCGATGGCAAAAAACTGTTGTGTGCCGCGAGTAGCGACCGAGGCTACGGGTGGTGTGATGGCAATGGACTGTAGCGCAGCGCTGGTGACGTTCAGAGACACCGCGGGACTGGTGATGCCGGCTGGCGTCGAACTGGAAGCCGCAGGCCCCAAGATGATTGGCGAGCCCGGCGCCTGAGCGAATTGAGAGACAACCACTACTCCCTGATTCAGCAAAACGGTGAGGGTGTTGTCCACCTGATTGACGACGACGAGGTCTTGCGTGCCGCTTTGCCGCAAGTCCGCTGTGACCATGGCCACGGGTCCCTGGCCTACCGTGAATTGCTCCGATTGGATGGGAGTCGAAACACCACCGATGCTAGGCGTGAGTCCGCCGCTACCCAAGCTAGGGGAAAGTAACGAAAGCGTGACGGGATAGCGTTCGCCAACAAAGAATGTAGCGGGTTTCCCATTCTCCGCCCTCATCAGGACTTGGCGGCCGGTGCGGACCAGAGAAAGAGAATCGGAGAACTGCGCAGATACCGTGGGGAGGGTAAGCAGGAAAGTCGTCCTGCCGCCGCCGAACGCAGCAAAGGGGGGAATAGCGGAAGCAAGACTGCTGAGCCCGCCTGTAGCCACGGTACCGAAGACGGATGCCAGGAGAGTCAGCAGCGCAGTATAACTGGGAGCGGTGCGCAGTGCCGAGACCAGATTTGGGGGAACGGAATAGATCTTCAAACTGGCGGGCGGAGTGATACCGAGTTGCGTGGCCTTGTTGCGATCCACTTCGAGGAACTCCATATCGAGGAGCACCTCCGCGTGAGATTGCTCGAGATTTTTGACGATAGCGCCAGCAAGCCGGACTCGTGGAACGGTGTCCCGGATGGTCAAGCTGTGCGAGAGAAGCGATTGCTGAACGCGCGTCGACCCTGTGAGATCGCGAACGGTTTTGGCGACGTCTGACAATTCCGTGGGAGTGACCGATTCAGAAAGAACAAAGGTTTGCTCAATCTCGGCTTCATAGGCCTTGCGTTTTTCCGGTGTGTTCGCCGCCACAAAAATGCGGTCGGTATCGATCGTCTTCCAGAAAGTGCCGGATTCGGCGGTCAGGACCTTCATTGCGGTTTCGAAGTCGACGTCGTCAAGCCGCAATTTTACGGCACGCCCAGGGAGCTCGGGATCAAACGTGGCTTTCACGCCGAAGGCGGCGGCCACTTGCTCGTAAGCGCTTTGCACATCGGTCAGGAAATGAAAACTGTGCGTCCCCTTGGCGGGCTTAAGTTGAGGCAGACCTTCGGGAGGCTCTTCCGGTGGAGTAGCCCTTGCCTCTTTGCCCATGGACTCCACTTGGTTCATTCGTTCGAGCACAATGGCGTTGGACGGGTCGATGCGTAGCGCTGCGGCGAGTTGTTCTGTCGCACCCTGAAAATTGCCATCGACCGTTAGTTTTTCCGCGCTATCCACGTAACCGTGGATGAGCTTTGAGCGAAGCAGGGCAGCTTTGCTGACGATAGTGACGTCAAAGGGCGCGTAGCGCACGGCTTCGTCGTAGGCGGCGAGAGCTTCTTCGTAGTTGCCGGCGTCTTCCTGTTTAGCCCCGATCTCCATGAGCTTCTTGGCGCGCTTCGCGTCCGGCTTCACCATGGCGTGAGGATCCTCGCTGGCGGAGAGATTTTGCCTGTCCTGACCGGGAAGTTGAGGGCAAGCCAGAAGATAGCTGAGCAGGAGAGCCGCGAGCGGCCGATGGAGTCGACGGTGCATACAAAGGGTTAGACGCAAGTCCCCATTCTACAGCGCAGTGGAAGAAAGGTGTGGTGTGGCAGGGGTCCTTGACGAGGGAGAGGGAGAGAGGGTAGACTGGGATTGTAGTTGCAAATTATTTTCAACTGGAGTCTCCGTGCTTTCCGCTTTTCTCATTGCCCTCCGTGAGGGCGTGGAAGCCGCGCTCGTTGTCGGCATCGTGCTGGTGTACCTCGCTCGCACCGGGCGGTCGCAACTCTCCCGCTTTGTCTGGGGCGGCGTGGCAGCCGCGGTCGCGCTCAGCCTTGGCGTGGCCATTCTACTGGAACGCTTCAATATTAATGAAGACGGCTTTGAAGGGCTGATGTATCTGGTGGCCGCGTTTTTTGTGGTGACCATGATCGTGTGGATGAACCACGTTGCGAAACATTTGAAAAAAGAGATCGAGCAGAAAGTGGAGAAGTATGCGGAGCGCGGAGGCGCCGCGGCAGGATGGGGCATTGGATTGTTTGTCTTTTTGATGGTGCTGCGTGAAGGGGCGGAGCTGGCGCTGATCCTGCGGGCTGTGGAGATGTCCACGGAAGGTTTGCAGACGTGGATTGGGACCGTGGCGGGAATTGCAGCGGCGGTGGCTGTCGGACTGTTCTTCTTTAAGGGCACGCTGAAAGTGCCGCTTCACCGGTTCTTTGCGGTGACGAGTTCGATTTTGATTCTCGTGGCGATTCAGCTGGCGGTGACTGGCCTGCACGAATTGAGCGAGGCTCGCTGGATTCCTTCGAGCAAGGCGGAGATGGCGATACTGGGGCCGATCGTACGGAATGAATTGTTTTTCTTCGTTCTTGTTTTCGGCGCCGTGGTGGCGATGGTTTTCCGGGAGTGGCAAAGATTGTCGAACGCAAAGCATGCGGCCGCGCCGGCGAATGACGCGGAACGGCGTCTGACGGAGGCGAAGAACCGGCGGCAGCGGGTATGGATGATGGCCGCGGCATTTGGCAGCCTCGGGGTCATCCTGGCGCTGACAGCGGATTTTATTTACGCGAAGGTGAATTCCGCGCCGCCACAGGCACGGCCGGTGCAGGCGGTGAACAATCTCGTGAAGATCCCCGTGGCGGAAGTGCAGGATGGGAATCTGCACCTGTTCACACTGACGACGGCTGATCAGTCGATTCGCTTCATGGTGATCAAGAAGCCCAGCGGTTATGGCACGGCGTTGGATGCCTGTTTGATTTGCGGCGCGGAAGGTTACCGGCAGGAAGGGCAGAACGTGATCTGCCGGCACTGCGCCTCAGCGATCTATATTCCGTCGATTGGACAGAAGGGCGGATGCAACCCGATCGGTTTTCCGTCACATGTAGAGGGAGACGACGTTGTGTTCGACGTGTCTTCCGTGACGAAGGCTGCGGAAGAGATTCCGCGATAGGAGAGATTCCGGTTCCACACCCGGGAAAATGTTCCTGCGACTCGTAGCCGATTCCTTCACTCGACGCCCCCGGCGAAAAATATTGAGTATGGCCGCGCTGGCCATGGGGATGGCCGTCGCGACGGCGGCGCTTAGCGTGTCCCTGGATGTGGGAGACCGGCTGGCACAAGAGTTTCGTAGCTTGGGCGCGAACCTGTTGGTGACGCCGGAAGCGGACTCCTTGCCGCTGGAAATAGGCGGCGTCGATTACCGGCCGGCAAATGCCGGGACTTACCTTCCTGAAGCAGACCTGGGGAAATTAAAGACAATTTTCTGGCGTTTCAACATCATGGCGTTTGCGCCGATTCTGGAAGTGCCGGTGGAGGTTGGTCCGGCAAAGCCGAACGTGACCTTGATTGGCACGTGGGTGGGGCACGCCGTACCGGTGCCTGACGGGACGAGTTACGTGACGGGAATCGACAAGACCAATCCGTGGTGGCACGTGGAAGGAAGCTGGTTCAAGGAAGCGTCGGAGCAGTGCGTGGTGGGGACGGAGTTTGCGAAGAGTTCCGGCCTGAAGATCGGGGACACGGTCAGCGTGCGACCCAACGGGGAGGTCGGTTGGCGCGCCCTGAAAGTTGTGGGAATTCTCACGACGGGCGGGCCGGAGGATGCAGCGGTGGTCACACCCCTTGCGATTGCGCAGCAGTTGGCGGGCAAGCCCGGGCAATACAGGCGGCTTTATGTAAGCGCACTGACCAAACCGGAGGACGCGTTTGCGCGCAAAGACCCCAAGACAATGACGCAGGCGGAGTTCGATAAGTGGTATTGCACGCCGTATATTTCTTCCATTGCGCTGCAGATCAGCGAGGAACTGAAAGGCACGGATGTGCGAGTAATCCGGCGTGTGGCGGAAGGTGAAGGAAACGTGCTGTCGCGGGTGCGGACGCTGCTGTGGCTGGTGACGTTTGCGGCACTGCTGGCGGCGGCGCTGGCGGTGGGTGCTTCGGCGGCGGCTTCTGTGATCGAGCGGCGCACCGAGATTGGATTGATGAAGGCGCTTGGAGCAAATTCCGGGCTGGTAGGCGTGCTGCTTGCCGCTGAACAACTGCTGCTGGCGATTGTGGGCGGGGGAATCGGGTACGCCGTGGGAGTTGTGTTGGCACGCGTGCTGGGCGAGAGGATTTTTGGGTTCACGCCGGAGCCGAAGATATTTGTCCTGCTGATTATTCTGGGGCTGGCATCTTTGATCACGCTTTTGGGCAGCGCGTTTCCCTTGCGCCAAGCAGCGCGTTACGATCCCGCGCCGATTCTGAGGGGGGAGTGATGGGAAGCTCTTCCATGTTCTGGCGCATTGAGCGCAGACTTCTGACCACGAATTACGGACGATTGTTCGTGATCCTGCTGGCGTTGGGAGCGGGAGCGGCGGTCACAAGCGCGCTGCTGAATCTGCAGATGGACGCGAAGAAACGGCTGACGACGGAATTTCGCGCGCTCGGAGCCAACGTGATTATCACGCCGCGTCAGGCGAACAACGAGGTTTCCGGCGGAGCAACCCTGGAGGAAGGCGTCCTTTCGCGGCTTCCCATCGTGTATGAAGGCAAACGGGTGCCTGAGGTGGGATTTCTGTACGTGATTGGCGAGGTGGCGAAGAGCGGCGAGGCTCACTTTGAGCCAGCAGTTATTGCAGGGACAGAGGGCCAGGGATTAACTCAAGTTCGGCCGGGAAAACGCACGGAATATGTGGTGGATCTCGAAAATGATCCGGAGGCATGCGAGATCGGCGCTAAGGCCGCCGCGCAATTCAAAGTGCGCGCGGGGGATTCACTGCAATTGAGGAATCAGGGAAACGCGGCCAAGTGCAAGGTGTTTGCCGTGGTCGCTACAGGCGGGGCGGAAGATACGCAGATTTTCACGAAGCTGAAAACCGCGCAGGGGCTGGCCAATCTCGATGGGCGGCTCAGCTTGATTCAGCTGAGCGTGACGGCGACGCCGGATTCGGTAAAGGCGTTCATTGCAACGTTGGGCGAGCAACTGCCCGGGGCAAACGTGAGCGGCATCAAGCAGTTTGCGGAGGCGGAAGGCCGCATTTATAACCGGATCAGCGGGTTGCTTTCGTCCACCGTTTTGCTGGTGCTGTTTCTGACGTCGCTTTGCGTGATGGCAGGGATGAGCAATGTGGCTGTGGAGCGGAAGAATGACGTGGGGTTGATGAAGGCGATTGGCGGGTCGGTGCGGCGCGTGGTGCGGCTTTTCCTGACCGAAGCAATTCTCCTGGGAATTGGAGGCGGCCTCATCGGATCGGCGGTGGGAATTATGGTTTCCATCTGGCTGGGCAAGGCCGTGTTTGGCGTGGCTGCTGAGCCGAGGTGGATTGTGTATCCTGTTTCTGTGACGTTGACGGTGATGGTTTCCATTCTCAGCGCGTTTCCGTTGCGGAGGCTGGCGAGCATCCGGCCGGCTTATGTGTTCCGAGGTGAAGAGTGAAGGCCCAGGTCAAAATCGAATCGCTGATAAAGGATTACGGAAACTTGCGCGCGTTGAACGGCATCACTATGAGTATTCATGCGGGCGAGTGGGTGGCGCTGATGGGGCCGTCGGGATCAGGGAAAACGACGTTAATCAATATTCTCGGCGGGTTGGATACGCTGACGTCAGGCCACGTGGTGGTAGATGGAGTGGACCTGGCGGAACTGGGCGAAAACGATCTTGTACGGTATCGCGCGGAAAAGGTGGGATTTGTTTTTCAGCAGTTTCACCTGGTGCCATACCTGAATGCGCTCGAAAACGTGATGCTGGCGCAGTATTTTCACAGCGTGACGGATGAAAAGCAGGCCGCAGAAGCATTGAAGCGCGTGGGACTGGGCCACCGGCTGACGCACTTGCCGTCGCAGCTTTCGGGCGGGGAGCAGCAGCGCGTGGCGATTGCGCGGGCGCTGATCAATCAGCCAAAGATGATTCTGGCAGATGAGCCGACGGGAAACCTGGATGAAGCGAACGAAGAGATCGTGATAGGGTTGTTCCGGGAGCTGCACAGCGCGGGGCACACAATCCTGATGGTGACGCACGACCCGGAGATCGCGCAGCAGGCCGACCGCAAGATCGAATTAGCGCACGGACACCTGGCGATCGACCAGCGCATTACGATGGACGATGGGATTCATTTCGATCACCTGCTGGAACAGATCTGGGTTTGCGCGGAAGAGGGAAGCCGCGCGGACCTGGAGCATATCCGCACTCCCGGCGGTGTGGACCCCGTAAAGACACTGGCGCGCATGGAAGATCTGAAGCTGGTGCATGTACTGGAAGACAACGAAGTGGAACTGACAGACCGCGGAAAGAGCCGCGCGCGCGATGTGGTGCGGAGGCACCGGCTGGCGGAGCGGCTTTTTAAGGATACGTTTCGAATCGATGAGCACGAAGCGCATACGCAGGCCTGCAAGTTCGAACACATCATCAGCCCGGAACTGGACGAGCGCATTTGCAGCTTTCTGGGACATCCGAAGACTTGTCCGCACGGAAATCCGATCCCGCCTGGAGATTGCTGCAATCACAGGGAAAAGCAGGGGTGATTCCCAAGCAGTTGTAGCACAGCAGAGGAGAGATTCCTCACTTCGCGGACTTCGTTCGGAATGGCGCAAGACTAGAAACTGAAATCGACATGCCGAAACCAATCGATCAGAGAAAGAAACCAACCAGCGTGAAGGTTCACGTCAAGACGGGGGCGGGTGTCGATATTGCCTGGGGGGATGGACACACGAGCCATTACGATTTCCCTTATCTCCGGGATCATTGTCCGTGCGCGACCTGCAACGATGAGCGAGGGAAGAAAGAGTCGATGGCAGCGATGAATCTGCCGGCTTCACCGCTACTGCCCATGTATAAGCCAAAACCACGTGCGCAGGCGGCCACGCAGGTAGGGAATTACGCGATCCAGATCAGCTTCAATGACGGGCACTCGACGGGAATTTTCAGCTACGATTACCTGCGGACGCAGTGTCCTTGCGAGGAGTGCGCCAAGGCATTTCGTGGCGCGGCGGCGACGTCCGCATCTTCCTAGGCAGTTGCCTCCGGAAATTGCGAGAGTCTGGCCTTCTGGAGTTTTCGTATGAAAAAGAGCGGCGCAGGCCCGAAGACCGTTGACGAATATCTGGACCGAGTGCCCGAGCCAGGGCACAGCACCTTGAAAAAAATGCGAAAGGCGATTCGCTCAATGGTGCCCGCGGAGGCGACGGAGACCATCAGCTACCAAGTGCCGGCGTTTCGGTACAAGGGCGCGCTAGTTTGCTATGCAGCGTTTTCGGATCATTGTAGTTTCTTCCCGATGGATGCGTCGCTGATCGTCAAATACAAGAAGGAGCTGAAGGATTACCGGACGCGGAAAGGGACGATTCAGTTTCCACTGGACAAGCCGCTGCCGATGGCATTGTTGAAGAAATTCGTCAAGGCGCGAGTAGCAAAGAACGAAAAGAAAAAGGCGCGCTAAACGAATTGCCGTTCATCAAGCGGATTAGGCCCTGTGGACATCTGCTTCTCTATTGCTCCAGTTTTTTCAGCTTTTCCTGGACGCTGGGGGCGGATTTGGAGTTGGGCTGGAGTTGCAGATACTTTTCGAAGGCTTGCCTGGCTTCCGGTTTTTTCTCTAATTGCACGTACGCATCGCCGAGATTGAGATAGGCGACGGCGCGGTTTGGGTCGATGGAAGTGGCTTTCTGGAACCACTGGACGGCCTCTTCATATTGGCCCAGCTTGAAGGAGGCGAAACCCGCGTTGTTGGCAAACAGGGCGCTGTTTGGCTGCAGTTGTGACGCTTCCTTGAATTTCGCGGCGGCCTCCGCGTATTTCTTCTCTTTGTAAAGGCGCATTCCTTCATCGTTGGTGGCGGCGGGGAGATCCTTGGCGGCCGATTCCGTCGGCGTTGCCGGAGTTGCAGGTTTAGCGCCGCCTGCCTGCGCCGATTGTCTTTCCTGCTGCAACTGGGCTTCGGCGGTGGCCAGTTGCTTTTTCAACTCCTGGTTTTGCGCGGCCTGTTTCTGAATCTCGTCCTTCAGTTTTTCGAGCTCGGTGTTGGCTTTGATGGCGTCTTCGTTTAGTTGCGCCGAATTCTCGTTCAGGAATTCGGTTTCGTGACTCAATTCGAAGATGAAATCGCCGCCCTCGCTGCCGGGAAGGTTTCCAAAGGCGGGAGTCTGGTGCGAGAGCGCGGAAACGGCCGGCGTGACATACGCGGCGAGTTCCGTGGCGGTGATGACGCCATCGCCATTCAGGTCAGCACGGCCATCGAGGGCCTGAAGCAAAGTCCAGGTGAAGACGGAATGGCCGTTCGGGCCGTTGTCCGCTACTTGCTGGTCCGCGCCGCCAGCAGTGAACATCTGGCGGGCGATTCGGCGTGAAATTTCCAGAAGATAATTGCCGATGGGCACGCCGCCGCTGCCACGCGTGAGCGCAAGGCCGCTGTAGCAGGAATCCATGACAAAGAAGAGATGCTTTGCAGGAATGGCCTCGGCGACATCCTGGAAATTGGTCATGGAAATGGCCTGGCCCTCGTAATTGCTCAGGTCCGCATCCGCAGGGATGATGTAGCCGAGGTCCCGGCCGGAAGCGAGGTGGCGTGTGGCGCCGTGGCCGGCGAAGAAAACGAAGACGCGATCCTCGCGCTTAACGAGGTCGGGATTGGCGAGCTTGTCGCCTAAGAGAGAAAGAATGTTCTGGCGGGTAGCCTGTTTGTCTAGAAGGAGAAAAACGTGGTCGTCTTTGAAATTGTATTTCTTGAGAAGGAGATCGCGGACGGCTTGCGCGTCGTTGGCGGCGTAACTTAGCTTCGGCCAGGTTTGATAGTCGTCGATGCCAATAACGGCGGCCCAGCTTTCGCGGTAGGGCGACATGGCAGGAGCGGGCGTTTGTGCCGCGTCCAGGCCGCGAGTGGCGTCCGGGCCGAAGTTCGAGCCATTCCAGGAGGTAAAGCGATAGCCGTCTTTCTCCAAGGTTTCGATGACCGTGGGCAAAACTTCGATGGTTACCTTGTGGATGTCGTGAAAGAGGATGATGCCGCGGCCCTGCTTTTCCACTTCCTGGACTACGCGCTGCGCGATGGAATTCGGGACAGGATCGGCCCAATCCTCCGAATCCACGTTCCAGAGAATGGACTGCATTTTGTCTGCCTGGATTTTGGCGATGATGGCGTCGTTGGTGGCGCCGTAGGGCGGGCGGAACAAAACCGGTGGCTGCTTCAGAATGGAAGTCAGCAAGGCGTTTGTGGTTTCAATTTCTTTGGTGTAGCCGGCTTCCTGCATTTTTGAAAGCACAGGGTGGCTGTAACTGTGATTGCCGAGCGTGGAGCCTTGCGCGAGGATGCGTTGGCTGACCGCTGCGGTGGCCAGTAGCTTTGGCGAAGTGTCGGTGGTTTCCGGCCCGAGATTGCGGCCCACTTCAAAGAACACGGCTTTCAGGCCGTATTTCTTGAGGATTTCGAGGATTTGGTCGGTGTAGCGGGGATGAGGGCCGTCATCGAAGGTGAGCACCAGTGTTTTGGGTGGCAGAGCATTGCCGAAGACTTCGCTGCTGGAGGGCTTCTTCTTACCCGCGCTGCGGCTCTCGGCGGGGGGAAGCTGGCCTTCGATTTCCTTCAGGATCTGTTCGCGCGTGTATTTCTGTTTTAGCAGGCTGACGTAATGCTCCCAAGCCTCGCGGTGAACCACCATTCCGCGTGTCTGCAGGCTGCCGAGGATGTCACCAATCTCTTTCTGGTAGAGGATCTGGATTTGAGCGAGGGCGTCCTGGTCTTCCCGAATTCGGACTGAAATCTGGTCGCTGTTCGGGTTGGGCGTGGCGGCAAGCGCCTCCAAAGTATCTTTAAAGGCGAGCTTGTCGGCATCGCGATACCCTGGATTGCGTTCCAGGCGATCAAGGAACTCCGCAGTTGGCGCCGTATTGCCGTTTGACAGTGGCGTGACCAGTTGTTCTTCAAGGGCGGAGAGGCGCTCCTGATTTTGCTGGAAGAGGATCTTGCCCGCGGTGGAGGCGCGGTCTCGCACGCCGGGATCGAGCGCTGCCGCGCCGTCCATTAAGACAATGATCTTCCTGTAGTTGGCAACAACGGCGTCGGACTGCCGGGCGATATCCGGGGCGGCCCCGGATTGTGCCATTGCCAGCCCGGCGAGAGGGAGCAGTAGCAGGCCGTAGAGGACGGCAAGGCGACCTAAGGAAATCTTCATGATTCTCCGAGTGTGGAGCGACCGCTCTTCTGATGATGAACCAGGCTTCCATGGAAATCCACATTTCCAAAGGCTGGAGTTGCTCATCGCCAAAGCGGGTCATAGCAAACTACTTATAGTTTGCAGTGGGAGAGTGGAAGAAGGACAATCTGCAGATCCGCCACTACGCAGCGCGCAAAAGTGAGGAATTGCTAGAACAAAATCGATAGAAGTGATGAGCAAACTGGACTTGCCCCACAAAAAGTGGGAGCATTAGGTCCTGCAGGTCAAACTAACCCGACAATGAGCAGCACTCCCCAAAACCCGGCTGCCCCGGGCAGCCAAGGGAATGGAATTCCTCGTGTTCTGGTCGCGACGACCGCTCTGCTGAGCTTCATTTCGTTTTGGCGCGCGGCGGCTATTGTCCTGAACGACCTGGCTTCGTCGGCGTATTACGCCGGCGGCGAGGCGGAAGGCTACATCGGCAAGGCCGCTCCCTGGTTCATCCTGGGGATCATGCTGTTTTCGTATGCCGTGCGCGCGATTTACGTCGAAAGCTGCAGCATGTTTGTGCGCGGCGGCGTATATCGCGTAGTGAAAGAGGCGATGGGCAGCACGCTGGCGAAGTTCAGCGTGTCCGCGCTGATGTTCGACTACATTTTGACCGGCCCGATCAGTGGCGTGTCGGCGGGGCAGTACATCGTCGGGCTGATCAACGAATCCAGCGATTACATTCATTTGGGCGTGCATATTTCGCCGAACTTTGGCGCGGCGTGCTTCGCGGTGCTGTGCACATTGTATTTCTGGTGGTACAACATCAAGGGCGTCCACGAATCCAGCCAGAAGGCGATGCGCATCATGCAGGTTACGACCGTGATGGTCGTGATCCTGATCGGCTGGTGCATTTACACGGTCCTGCTGCGGCATCCGGCGCTGCCGCCCTTTCCCCACCCGCGCAACCTGAAGCTTGAACCCAATGCGATGGGCTGGCTGTACGGCATCCACTTTGCCCATTTCGCCGGATTGATTGCCATTTTCGTCGGACTGGGCCATTCCGTGCTCGCCATGAGCGGGGAAGAATCGCTGGCGCAGGTATACCGCGAAATCGAACATCCTAAACTCCCCAACTTGAAAAAAACCGGGCTGGTCATATTCATCTACAGCCTGGTGTTTACATCGCTGGTGTCGTTCTTCGCGGTCATGATCATTCCGGACCGCCAACGGCAGAATTTCCTGGAGAACTTGATCGGCGGCCTTGCCATGAATCTGCAAGGACCGTTTCTGTTGCGGCTGATTTTTCACGGCTTTGTGGTCGTGGTGGGCACACTGATTCTGGCGGGGGCGGTGAATACCGCGATTGTTGGATCGAACGGCGTGCTCAATCGCGTGTCCGAAGATGGGGTGCTGTCGAGCTGGTTCCGGCAGCCGCATCGTAAGTTTGGTACTTCCTACCGGATCATCAACATCATCGCGGCGCTGCAGATTTTGACCATCATCATCAGCCGCGGCGATGTAACGTTCCTGGCGAACTTGTACGCGTTTGGCGTGATCTGGAGCTTTGCCATGAAGGGTATGGCGGTGCTCGTGCTCCGCTACACGCACCCGGGCGACCGCGAATATCGTGTACCGCTGAACTTCCATATCTTTGGCGTGGAGATTCCCGTTGGCCTTGGATTGATCACGCTGACGCTGTTCGGCATCGCGGTGATCAACCTGTTCACCAAGAAGGATGCGACGATCGCGGGAGGAATCTTCTCGATTGCACTGTTCATCGTCTTCACGATTTCGGAGAAGATCACTCGCCACGGCCAGGCTGCCGCACACCATGAGGAGATGGACCAGTTCCACCTGGCGATGGAAGGCGAACTCACGCCGGAAGCGGTGGGGGCGCGGCCCGGAAACATTCTCGTTCCGGTCAGCAATATTCACGCTCTTTATCATTTGGGGAGCGTGCTGGACCGGGTGAAGCCGGGGCGACGGGATGTGGTGGTCTTGCACGTACGCCTGTTGCGCCGTTCCGCGTCCGGCGAGTATGACCTGGACGCCGAGCAGCTCTTCGGGAGCATCGAGCAACAATTGTTTACGCAGACGCTTTCGATGGCCGAGAAGCGCGGAAAGAGCATTCGGCTGGCAATTGTTGCGGCGAGCGATTTGTGGGACGGCATTTTGCGCGCGGCGACGGCACTGCAATCCAGCACCATCGTGCTTGGACATTCGCCGAAAGAGCCGACGGAGGAACAAGCGCGGCACATCGGGGATGCGTGGGAAAAACTGGCAGACCCCAAGCCGCAATTCAACCTGGAAATCCACCTGCAGAATGGCGACAAGGTCTACAAGGTGCTCGGGCCGCACGCACCGAACCTGACCGCGAACGAAGTGAACCTGATCCACCGGCTATGGTTGCGCTTCAACGAGACAGTAGCGCCATTGGAACTTCATCACCATGATGTGGTGCACTTCGCGCTGGAGGAAGTGCAGAAGGAAATGGACGAGGGACAGGAAGACAAAGTAGTGGCGCGGCTAAGGGCGCATGTTGAGGCCAATCTGAAGAAGAGGCCGGAGAAGACCTAACAAGACGAGTGTACGTTTCGGGCCAAGGGCGCAGGAGAGCTGCGCCCTTGGCCAATCCAAACAAATCATACGTTAGACGGCGCTGGTGCAGTGGCCGCATTTTTTTGCGGAAACCGGAATGGGCATGGCGCACTGAGGGCAGTCTTTGGTGGTGACGGGCGCAGGAGGCTTGGGGAGCCACTTATTGACGGAGCGCACCAAGAGGAACACGGCAAAGGCAACGATAATGAAATTGATGATGGTGTTCAGAAAGATCCCATAGTTCAAGGTTGCTGCCCCGGCGGCCTTCGCGGCGGCGAGGGAAACGTAAGATTTGTCCGTCAGATTGATAAACAGACTCGAGAAATCCACGTGGCCGAGCAGCCGCCCGATGGGCGGCATAAGGATGTCATCGACGAGCGACGATACGACTTTGCCAAAAGCTGCGCCGATGATGACGCCGACAGCGAGATCCAGAACGCTGCCCCGCATTGCAAATTCCTTGAATTCTTTGAGCACGAGTTTTCTCCTCGCATGAATTGACAGTTAGACCACGTCCGGCCTTGGGCGGAAAATCTGGGCTGGAGGTTGTGAGATTGAGGGGATTATAGCCGAAGAAAGCTTAGCGGGGCTTCAAAATTAAGAACGAACCGAACACGCCGCGAAGGACCAGGACAAGTCCACAGAGCGCGAGAAACTGCCCTACCCTTCCAAAAGGCACATGGCCGATGGTCAGCATAAGGAGGCCCAGCACAATCATGGAGCCTCCCCGATTCCACTTTTGCCAGCGCAGCCACCACTGGTCCGGCCGTATGAAGGCGAGCGCGCCCCAGGCGATCGCGCCGATACTGAGGGCAAGCCAGAAAGCGCTTCGCGGATTGAAGTTGATTTGGGCGTGAAGCCCAAGCCAGATCACGAGAGCCCCGAGAAGGACGAAGATGAGCTCGACGGTGAGTTGGGTGAGCCGCGCGGGCGAGAGCATTGCGGTCCTGAAACTTACGGGACCCGTTCGATGCGAACTTTCATGGTTACAGGCGTTCGCGGCTTGTCCATACCATCGCGCGGCGTGTTGGAGATCTTGTCGGCCACGTCCTGGCCTTCGACCACTTCGCCAAAGATGGTGTGGCGATTGTCGAGGTGAGGCGTCGGCGCAACGGTGATAAAAAACTGGCTCCCGTTGGTGTTAGGACCGGCGTTGGCCATGGAAAGTTTGCCGGCTTTCGAATGCCGGAGGGAGGGATGGAATTCATCGCCGAAGGAATAGCCCGGGCCGCCGCGGCCATCGCCACGCGGGCATCCGCCCTGAATCATGAACTGCGGGATGACGCGATGGAAGACCAAGCCGTCGTAGTAGGGTCGCTTCTCTTTCTTGC
>Ga0187778_10001587_pt1 | contig 15644 bp, 16 predicted proteins | sample 1015_Q2_SP5_20_M_FD_132418 | JGI IMG/M metagenome (GOLD analysis project Ga0187778, IMG submission 132418) | Tropical peat soil microbial communities from peatlands in Department of Meta, Colombia - 1015_Q2_SP5_20_MG | ecosystem: Environmental > Terrestrial > Soil > Wetlands > Peat | place...
AAGCGGGCCGGCGCCGTCGGTGCGCTCGAGGGCATCAAGACGCCGAGCGAGGTGGCGAAGTGCGTGCTGAAGTACACCCGGCACGTGCTGCTCGTCGGCAAGGGGGCCCAGGACTTCGCGGTGCAGTTCGGCTTCCAGATCGAGAACCTGCTCACCGAGAAGGCGCGACAGGCGTGGCTGCGGTGGCGGGCCAACCTCAACCCGGACGACAACTACCGCGACGTGCCCGAGGGCGAGCTGTTCCCCACGCCTCCGCACGGCACCATCAACTGCAGCGCGGTCAACGCCGGCGGCGACGTGTCGTCGGTCACGACGACGGCCGGCCTGGCATGGAAGATCCCGGGGCGCGTCGGCGACTCGCCGATCGTCGGCGCCGGTCTGTACGTCGACAACGACGTCGGGGCGGCCGGATCCACCGGCCTCGGCGAGTGCAACATCATGGTCTGCGGCGGTTTCGCGACGGTGGAGGGGATGCGGCGCGGGTTGTCGCCGACCGATGCCTGCCTCGAGACCCTGCGCCGCGCCGTCGCGATGAGCGAGCCTCGGCTGCTCGACGCGGCCGGCCGGCCCACGTACGGGCTGAACTACTACGCCGTGAACAAGCGCGGCGAGTTCGGCGCGGCCGGCTTCTTCCCCGGCTCCCAGTTCGCCGTCCACGACGGCCGCGAGGCGCGGCTGGTCGATTGCGCGCACCTGTACGAAAGGCCCGCGGGACAGTGAGGCTGTCCGGGGCGGCGGCCGCCACGGGCCTGGCCGCCCTCGCGCTCGCGGCGCCCGCGGCCGCCCGCGCCCAGGTGCCCGAGGAGCCCTGGTCGTTCGTGCTGTTCCCGGTCCCGACCTACAGCTCGCTCGAGGGACTCGGCGCCGTGCTGGTCGGAGGGTGGTGGAAGTCGGCGCCTCCCGGTCCGATTCCCAGCGGCGCCGCCATCGACCCGGGCGCGAGCATCTCGACCAGCGGCACGGAGACCTTCTCCCTCACCTACAACAACCCGGGGCGGGTCCCCGGCTGGCGGTTCCTGGTCATCGGCGGCTACGAGCGCTTCCGGCGGGCGCCCTACTTCGGTCTCGGCAACGACAGCCGGATCGACGACTCGCTGGAGGCCGCGAACGGCGGCGACAGCCACTACTACCGCTACTCGCTCACCCGGACCACCGCGCTCGTCGGCGTCCAGCGCCGCGTGGCGGGCCCGGTGCGCGTGCTGCTCGGCGCCCAGTACCGCCACTACCGCGCCGAGGCGCTTGGCGGCGCGCCCACGGCGCTCGGCACCGACCTGGCGAGCGGCGCCGCGTCGGATACCGGCACGACCAACGGGCTCGAGGTCCGGGCCGCGCTCCTGCTCGACACGCGGGACGAGGAGGCTTCCCCGTCGCGGGGGATCTTCGTGGAGGCGGTGGCGGCCCGGGCCCTCAAGGGCGCGGGTGATTTCGACTACACGCGCTGGGCCTTCGACGCGAGCGAGTTCGTGCGGCTCGGCACGGAGACGGTGGCCGCCTTCCGGCAGTCGGCGCAGCTCGCCTTCGGCGCGCTGCCGTTCTACGTCGCCTACGAGCGCCTGACCAGCTGGCTGCCGGAAGACGGCTTCGGCGGCACGACCACGCTGCGCCAGAACATCCAGGGCCGCTGGCTCGGCCCGAACACGGCGCTGGCCAGCGCGGACCTCCGCTACAAGTACTGGGACGCGACCCTCGGCCTGAGTCCCATCCGGCTGTGGCTCGTGACCCACGCCGACGCCGGCCGCGTGTGGAACCAGAACGAGCGGTTCCGCTGGTCCGGCCTGCACAGCGGCTACGGCGTGGGAGCCATCGCCCAGTTCGGCCGGGCGTCCTTCTTCGGCTTCGAGGTCGGCTGGAGTCCCGACGCGCACCTGCAGTTCGGGACGACGGCCACCCTGGGATACTGACCGGGGTTCGCGGCACCCCGCCCACCGCTCCGCGATCGTCGTCATCGCCCCGGCCCGTTCCTGCTATTCTTCATCGTGCATCCCGGCATCGCCCTCGCGATCGGCGTCGGGCCCCTGCTCCGCGACCACCCGATCGCGGCGCTCGGCGCGCTGTTCATCGCGGGGATCTCGACCAGCCTCACGCCCTGCATCTATCCGATGATCCCCATCACGGTGGGCATCATCGGCGGCGGCGCGGCCGGGCGCGGGAGGCGCCGGACCGCGGGACTCACGCTCACCTACGCGGCCGGGCTGGCGCTGCTGTACGCGGTGCTGGGGCTGATCGCCGGCCTGTCGGGGAGTCTGTTCGGGGCGGTGTCGTCGAGTCCGTGGGCTCGCCTGATCGTCGGCAATCTGCTGCTCATCTTCGGGCTCGCGATGCTCGGCACCATCCCGGTCAACGCCCCGGCCAGGCTCCTGACCTGGGCCGGCGGGCTCTCGGGGGGCTCCTATCCCGCCGTGTTCCTGTTGGGCGCCACGAGCGGCATCGTGGCGGCGCCGTGCGGCGCCCCTGCTTTCGCGGCCGTGCTGACCTGGGTGGCGGCGACGCGCAGCGGCGTCCTCGGCTTCGTCTACCTCTTCGTCTTCGCCCTCGGAATGACGGCGATCCTGATCGCCGCAGGCCTGTTCTCGGGCAGCCTCGGCGCGTTGCCGCGGTCGGGCCGGTGGCTGGAGTGGATCAAGCGGGGCGCAGGCGCAGTACTCCTGATCATGGCCGAGTACTATTTCGTGCTCGCGGGTCAGGTGTGGTGAGACGCACGCTCCGGGCGGCGATCCCCGCCGCCGCCGCCCTCATGCTCGCGCGTCCGGCTCCGGCCCGCGCGCAGGACGACGACGTCGGGCTCCCGGTCGGGTCCGTCGCTCCGGCGGCCGCGGTGCAGGACCTCGACGGGCACCCGGTGGATCTCTGGAGCCTGGTGGGCAAGAAGCCGGTCGTCATCGAGTTCTGGGCCACCTGGTGCCCCATCTGCGCGGCGCTGATGCCCAGGGTCCTCGCGGCCCACGCCAGGTACGCGGACCGCGTGGACTTCGTGGAGGTCGCCGTGGCGGTGAACGAGACCGCGGCGAGCGTGAAGCGCCACGCCGAAGAGCACGGCTACCCCTTCCGCTTCCTGTTCGACGCGACCGGTGCGGCGGTCCGTGCCTATCAGGCGCCTACGACGTCGTACGTGGTGGTGGTCGACGCGCGGGGCCGAGTCGTCTACACCGGGACCGGATCGGACCAGGACATCGAGGCAGCCACCCGGCGAGCCCTGGGGAGCTAGCCCCGCCCGACGGTTACGCCGGCCGGGCTCACCCCGGCCGCGCCCCCAGATCCTCGTCCAGCAGCGCGCGGGCCTGCCGACGCTCCTGCAGCTGACCGATGCGCAGCACGTCCACCAGAGCCAGCGCGCGATACAGCCACGGATCCTCGAGCGCCGCGGCCGCGGCCCCTCGATACAGCGGCACGAGGCTGCTGCCCCTGGCCTTCCCCTCCGCGTGCGGCCACACGACGGTCGCCCCCGCCGGAAATTTCCCGGCGAGCGCCGGCGACGCCGCTGCGGTCGCGATGCCCGACGTTTCGGGGCCCAGGACGGGAGCGAACACGTACCGCACGCCGTGCACCAGGAACTCCACCAGCGCCTGCCGGTCCACCCGCCGCTCCCCAGGCATCACGAGGCCGGCCAGCTGGAGCCGCCGGACGCCACGGTGTGCCTCCGCCACTCCCACGTGAACGACGCGCGCGACGTCCGCGTAGCGTGCCTCCGGCGCGCGCGCCAGGTGGAGCGCCACGGCCACGTCGCTGGGACGCATGGTCGGTTGTCGTTCCATATTCCGGAATCAGGAATCTACAGCCATAGCAACAGATCTTCCATATGTCGGGAGGGCCGGTCGGCACGAGGGCCCGGCCATGCCGGGCCCGCTTCTCCATCGTCCGATCCGCCGCCTAGTGGCTTGCGGTCGAGTCGACTCCCGCCACCCGGTCGATCGCGGCTCCGAGCTCGGTGTACGCCGTCGGATCGATCTCCCGGAACGGGGCAGCCTTCCACGCGATCTTCCCGTCCGGCCCTACGACGTAGAGCGTGCGGTTGTCCAGGTTGGCGCGCTGGGCGTAGGCGCCGTACAGCTTGCCCACGACCGACCCGGTGTCGCTCGCCATCAGGAAGGGGAACTGGTCGTCGCGCGCCCAGCTCGCCAGGGCGTCCGCCGAGTCGGCGCTGATGGCGATGAGGACGACGTTCTGTCCGCCGTGAAACAGCTTCGCGTACTGATCACGGTACGCGTGCATTTGGATCGTTCAGCCGCGGGTCCTCGCCTTGAAGAAGAAGGCGAGCACCACGGTCTTGCCGCGGTAGGCGCTGAGACGCACCTGGTCCTGCAGGATTCCGTAGCGGGTGGCCCCCGTCACCGCGAAGTCGGGCGCTGCCTGGCCGACCTCCAGGGTGGCGAGCTGGGCCGAGGGCTGCTGGGCCCGCGCCGCCGAGCCTGCGGCCAGGGCGGCGCTTGCGGCAATGAGTGGCACGGCGAGGCCTTGGCGCATTCGCGCTCCTCGGGAGAAGTGGTTCGGCGGCAGTGCTGGGATCTGGTCAGGAAGATACGTACACCCGGCGGGCTACGCCGGTCCGTCACGCCCCTCCATCACCGCCAGGATCTCCCGCAGCGTCGATTCGCCGCGGTCCCTGGCATACCATCGCCGCACCTCCGCGAAGTAGTCCTTGGACGTCCGGCCCCTGGACCGCTCCCCCATCACGAACGCCTGCAGCTCCGCGGGTCGCGAGCCCCAGTGGCCGATCTCCTCCATCGCGTCCGACAGCACGATCACCACGGGAATTGCCCGGGCACCGCCGGGGCCGAGGTAGCGATCCATCACCTCCGGATGCTGGCCGCGCCGCAGGATCCGGAGCTCGATCCCCACCGCCTCGGCGAAGCGCGCCACCACCGGCACCGTGCTCGACGCGTCCCCGCACCAGTCCTCGGCCAGCACCACCAGGCGGAACCGTCGTCCGAGCTTCGACGCCGCCTCCCTGGCCCACTCCGGCACCTGCGCCGTCCGGTACACCCCGGACCACAGCTCGCGCTGCTGGGTGGCTTGCCCGACGAAGGCCTCGAACGTCAGGCCGGTGTCCCACAGGGAGGCGAAGGGCCAGGGCACGGGAGGAATACTAACGTGAGAGGTGCTCGGTGAGAGGTGAGAGGTTCCAGTGAGAAGAGAGAAGCGGAAGGCGTGAGAGGTCGCTTCACCTCTCACGCCTTTCCACCTCTCACGTCTCACTTGAACGTCTTACGACTCACCCCTCACCCCTCACTTCAGCACGTGGATATTCCGCTCTTCACAGATCCGGTTCAGCGCCTCCGGCCACACCGTCACGCTCACCTCGCCGAGGTGCGCCTTCCGGAGCAGGTACATCACCGTGCGTGACTGCCCGATGCCGCCGCCCACGCTGAGCGGGATCTCGTCCTTCATGATGGCCTGGTGGTACGGCAGCTTCAGGAAATCGAGCTGGCCGCTGATCTCCAGCTGCTGCTTCAGCGTCTCCTTGGTCACCCGGATGCCCATCGAGCTGAGCTCGTGGCGCCGCTTGGTCACGGGGTTCCACACCAGGATGTCACCGTTCAGGCCGTGCATCGGCTTGCCGTCGTCCGACTTGGTCGGGGTCACCCAGTCGTCGTAGTCGGCGGCGCGCATCTCGTGCGGATACCCGTCCTTCAGCACCCAGCCGATCCCGATGATGAAGATGGCCGGGTACTTCTGGAGGATCTGGGTCTCGCGCTGCTTGCGCGGCAGATCCGGATACATGTCCAGGATCTCTTCCGCGTGCAGGAACTTCAGCTCCTGCGGCAGCGGCGGGTAGCGCGGGTCCTTGAGCTTCGGGAACATGTCCATCACGTGCCTCTCGGCTCCCGCGATGACCTTCCAGATCCGCCGCACCACGTCCTTCAGGAACCCGAGGTTGCGCTGGTCCGCGGTGATCGTCCGCTCCCAGTCCCACTGGTCCACGTACGAGGAGTGGTCGTGGTCGAGGAAGTAGTCCTTGCGCACCGCGCGCATGTCGGTGACCAGGCCTTCGCCCGGCTTCATCCCGAACTGCTTCAGCGCCATCCGCTTCCACTTCGTCGCCGCCTGCACGATCTGCGCGTTGATCCGCCGGTCGAGGCCCAGTCCGCACGGGAACTCGATCGGCGTGCGCGACCCGTCGCGGTCGAGGTAGTCGTTGACTCCGCTCTCCCGGCTGACGATCAGCGGCACCTCGACCCGGATCAGGCCCAGCTCCCGGCACAGGCCGTCCTCGATGTACCGCTTCGCCGCGGTGATCGCGACCTGCGTTTCCTTTGGATCGAGCAGCGACTTGTAGTCTTTCGGGAGGATCTTCGCGACCTCTTCGTACGTGCTGATGCCGGGGCCCGCGAGATCGGCCTTCTTATCTGCCATTGCCGTACTCCCCTTTCGTCTGATCTGCCTGTCGTTTTCGCTCATCGGGTGCTGCAATGGGGAGATGGCTCCGCAAGCTCCGTTCCCCGCCGCTCGGGCGGCGGCAACGCGTGCTCCGATCCGGTGTTGGAGGGAGGAACGACTACGAGACTCTGCCGGTGCGCACCGCGTGGATGAAGTCCGTGTACGCCGGCTGGTGCCCCGCGGCCCGCACGTCGGCGGCGATCTGACCTCGGTGATACGCCGAGTGCATCACCACGTGCGTGAGCACGTCGTCCACGGTGCTGGCGAAGGCTTCGCCCTTCGTGTTCCTGTAGGCCACGCGCCCGGACAACCCGGCCGGGATCACGCGGGCCAGGTACTTCCGCCACAGGGCGTCCAGATCGCCGAGCCAGGTGTCGGCCTGGCCGGGCGAGAGGTCCGGCCACACCCCCAGGGCCGCCTGGCCGCCCGTGAGCCGCGCGTGCCACAGGACCTCGGCGCCGACGATGTGGCCGATGAGCTTGAGACTGCGGGCGGGCGGGGAGGGGATCGCCCGGACCGAGCCGAGCGCTTCGCGGTTCGCCCACTGGTCGTAGCGGAACAGCCTCTCGAGGTCGGGCATCGTGACGTGTCCGGGCTAACGGAGAAACCGCGCCAGGCGCTCCAGCATGCGAGGCCACCGCGCCGACGCCGAGCGGCCTACCACCCCGTACTCCGCCACGGCGCAGTGGGTTCCGCGCGGTGTGGGCCGGAGGATCATCACCAGCTCTCCCTCCGCGGCGTCCGGTATTCGGACCCTCCACCGCGCGTAGCGACCGTCCACGGAGTCCACCAGCTCCGCGCCGTCGAGCGTTCCCTCGCTCCAGCGCCGGACGACATCGGCGTCGGTGAGCGCCCGGTACACCGCGTCCGCGCCGGCCGGGATCTCGCCCGATGCGAAGTACCGCTCCCGGCCGGCGAGCGCCGCCGTGGACGCCCGCGCGTCCCTCCCGGCTTCGACCAGGAGGCCGAGCGCCGCCAGCGCCTGCAGCCACCCCGCGAAGTGCCCTGCAATCGCCTCCTGACCGGCCGGGCCCTCCTCCCATCCCTGGTGCCGCAGCTCCACCCGCGTGCCACCCGGAATCGGAGTCAGGGTCAGCTCCACGGACGTCGGCCCGGCACCGCCGACCGACGGCCACGGCGCCCGCAACCGGGACGGGCTCTGCTCCTCGCGCCCGTCGGGCCAGGCGGTCACCGGCAACGCGTCGAGCACCACATCCGGGCGGCCGATCAGGAGGCGCCACACCTCGAGCGGCGGCGCGGTGACGAACGACTGGATGCGAATTTCCTCCACTAGCGCCGGGTCTCCTCCCCGACGAGCCGGCGCCTGGGGAGCGCGTCGAGGGCCCGGGCGACGTCCTGCCTGCCGGCGCCGATCACGCCGATCTTCACGGTGCGATCCGAACCGCCGCGGTGAGGAGCCACTGGCCGTCGGGGTCCACCACCACGTCGGTCGGGAGCGCCGGCACGTCGACGGTCACGGTCTGGTGCGGCGCCGACAGGTCCACAGTGCGTCTGGCCACGACCCGCGCACCGTCGCGCAGCTCCAGCGCGACGGACGGCAGCCGGAACAGGCCCCACGCCGCGGGCTGCACCTGCGACACCTCGATCACCGCCCTCCCCGCCGCCGCGTCCCAGCGCCACGCCACGTCGAGCCGCGGATAGCCGGGCTGCCGCAGCCACTGGCGGAAGAACCAGCCGAGGGACCGGCCGGCGGCCGCTTCCATCGCGCGCTGAAGCTCGGTGCTGGTGACGGAGGAATCACGCCAGGTGCGGTAGTAGGCTCGAATGCCGCGCCAGAAGACGGAATCGCCCACGGTGCCGCGCAGCATGTGCAGCACCCAAGCGCCCTTGTTGTAGCTGTTGGCGTTGAGGAGCTGCGCGGGCTCCGTGACCGTGGTGTCGACGAGCGGCCGGTCCACCACGGACGACGCCAGGTAGCCGCGCTCCAGACCCGCCATCCCGCGTCCGAGCAGCGAGTCGCCGTCCAGCGCGGCGCCGATCACCACGGCGAAGTAGTCTGCGAATCCCTCCGACAGCCACAGCTCGTGGAAGTCGCGCTCCGTCACCGCGTCGCCGAACCACTGGTGCGCCGTCTCGTGCCGCACGACGCCCTCGCCCATCCGCCGCGCGACGTACCCGCCCTCGGGATAGAAGATGGCTGTCGAGTTCTCCATTCCGCCGTAGCGGGTCGATGACTCGACGTGCGCCAGCCGCTCGAACGGAAACGGCCCGACCAGCCGCTGCATCGTCTCCACGATCTCGGTGGCACGTCTGAACGGCACCGAGTCGGCGAAGGCCGAGTCCTCGGGCTCCGTCCACACCTCGATCGGGATCGTGTCGCGGCCGCCGGTCGCCGGCCGGTGCCGGCTCACGGCCATTCGCGCGGCGCCGAGCACCATCGTATAGGTGGGAATGGGATGTCGCTCGACGTACCGCCACCAGGTGCGTCCGCCGGCGACGGAGTCGACCGCCGCCAGCCGCCCGTTCGCCACCACCCGCCAGCCGGCGGGCACGCCCACGCGCCACGTGACCGCCGCCTTGTCTGCGGGGAGGTCCACCGTCGGAATCCAGAATCGCGCCCGCTCCGGCCAATTGTCGGCGAAGACCGCCTGCCGGCCGCGGCCATCGGGCCGGAGGAGGAGGCCGTCGCGCGGCGCGCCCCGGTAGAACACGGCCACGCTCTCCCTCTGAGCGAACGGCCGCGGCGGAACCGGGACCCGCAGTGATGTGCCGTCATAGCGGAACGGCACGGCAGCCGGGCGCGCCGGCGCAGGGACGCCGTAGGCCAGCACGGAGTCCACCGCGAGACCCACCAGGTCGAGCGTCAGCGTGTCCGAAGCCGCGGCCGCAGACCGGAAGACAACGGTCGCGCTCGCGCGGACCGTGTCGCCGGTGTCGGGCAGTGCGATGTCGAACCGGTACGCCTCGACGTGAACGGCCGGCCGCGGGGCGGCGTCCTGCGCCGCCGCCCCCGCCACGGGAGGTCCGGCGCCGGCGGCCAGCGCCGCCCACGCTGCGGCGGTGGACAGCGATCGGATCAGCGGGGCACCCTAGTGTCCGGTGTAGCGCACACGGAAGATCCGGCCGGAATAGTCGTCGCTCACCAGCAGGCTGCCGTCACGGAGCACCAGGAGATCCACCGGACGAGCCCACGGCGCGTCGGCGCCAGCCGGCCTGAAACCCGTGATGAAGTCGGTGATGGCCACGGGACGGCCGTCCTGCTGCCGCACGTAAACAACCTTGTAGCCGGTGGGGACCGTCCGATTCCACGACCCGTGGTACGCGACGAAGGCGCCACCGCGATACTCCGCCGGGAACTGCGTCCCCGTCGAGAAGGCGATGCCCAGCGGCGCGGAGTGGGCCTGGAAGGTGATGGCGGGCGGCGCGAGATGGTCGCAGTCCGCGGTCGGATACTCGGGATTCCGGTGACCGGGCAGGTAGCACCGCGGCCAGCCGTAGTCGCCGCCCCGGCGCAGGATGTTGATCCGGTCGGGCGGCAGATCGTCGCCCAGCAGGTCCCGGTCGTTGTTGGTGCCCCACAGCTCGCCGGTCGCGGGGTCGAAAGCCAGTCCCACGGAGTTGCGCAGGCCGCGGGCGAAGATCTCCTCGCCGCTGCCGTCGGCGTTGTAGCGCAGCACCGCGGCGCGCCTGGGGTCCCGCTCGTCGCAGATGTTGCAGGAGGAGCCGACCGAAACGTAGAGCTTGCCGTCGGAAGGGCCGAAAACGATGGTGCGCGTGAAGTGGCCGCCTCCGTGCGGCAGATCCGCTACCACCACCTCGGGCCGCGCGGTCCCCGGGACGAGGCGGATCACGCGGTTGGTCTCGGCCACGTAGAGCGTGTCGCCGCGGAACGCCAGCCCGTGCGGAGCGTCCAGTCCCTGCGCCACCGTGATCACCGTGTCGGCGCGGCCGTCCCCGTTCGCGCCGGGCAGCTTCACCACCCGACCGTCGCGCGTGAGGGAGAGGTAGACGGCGCCGTCGGGCCCCAGCGTCATGAACCGCGCCCCGGACAACCCCTCCGCGTACACGTCCACGGTGAAGCCCTGCACGACCTCGAGCGGATGGCCCGCCACCTGGATCACGGCCCGTCCCGTCGCCGCCTGTGACACGACGGGTCGGGGCGTGCACAGCACGACCGCCCACGCCGCCGCCGCAACGCTAGCTCGCATAGACACCCTCCACGGCACTCTCGGGGGCAGGCACGCGCTCGTCGCGGCTGCGCAAGGCCTCCTGCTCGGCCTGTGCTACTTCGGCCTCCACCCTGGCCTCCACGTCGCGGAGCACCGAGGCTGCGACACCGAGTCCCCTCAGGTGTTCCTCGTACAAGCCGATCGGATCCTTCCGGCCCCACTCCGCGAAGACCTCGGCCGGGAAGAGCTCGCGGGCCTCGCGCTCGTCGTGGGTGGCGTGGCCCCCCATTCGGAAGGTGGTTCCCACCAGCATCACGGGGCCGGCGCCCGCGCGGCACCGCTCCGCCGCGATCCGGGCCGCGGCGTAGGCGTCGAGCACGTTGTTGCCGTCGAAGATGCCGCCGGCCATGCCGTAGGCGTCGGGGAGCCCGGCGAAGTCCTCGGGCAGGTGGTGCTGGGCGAGGCGGGTGCCGAGCGCGACCTGATTGTTGTGGATGACGAAGATCGCCGGGACCTTCTGCACGGCGGCGAAGTTGAGCCCCTCGTGCGCCGTGCCGGTCTTGGTCGAGCCGTCGCCGATCCAGGTCATCGCGACGAAGCCCGCCGCGCGGAGCCGGCTCACGAGCGCCATGCCGGTGACCACCGGCACCACGTCGCCCACGTGCGAGATCGGCTGCAGCACCCGGTGCGCGAGCGAGCCCGCGTGCAGGTCGCGGCCGCCGGAGGGCGCGTCGGCGGTGCCGAGGTAGCTCCGGAAGTTGTCGGCGATCGGCATGCCCATCTCGGCGCACGCCCCGGCGTTGCGGATCATCGGCACCACGATGTCGCGCGACCGGTCCAGGGCGTGCACCGGCCCGACGGTCATCGCCTCCTCGCCGGTGCCCAGCCAGGCCTTCGAGATGACGCCGGTCCGCACCCAGCGCTTGAGCACGATGTCCTGGAGCCGGGTGCGCACCAAGCCCGCGTACAGCCCCAGGAGCGTCGCCTCGTCGAGCGCGTCCACGATCGCCCGGCGCTCCCGGTCACGCCGGGGCGTCTTGGCGAAGGCGGCGACCAGCTTCGGGTCGGGCACCCACTCCTGGTACTCGAGCGGGTCGAAGGCGGGGTAGCGCTTCACAGACAGGGTGTAGGGTCTAGGGCGTGGGCGACGCGTACACCTCGCCGCCCTTCATCACGAACGCCGGGTGCTGCAGGACGGTGATGTCGGTCAGGGGGTCGCCTCGCACCGCGACCAGGTCGGCGTACTTGCCCGCCGCGACGGAGCCGACGTCACCTTCCATCCCGAGCAGCGTCGCGCCGTTCACGGTGCCGGCCTGGATGGCCTGCATCGGCGTCATGCCGCCCGCCGTCACCAGCAGCTCGAACTCGCGCGCGTTCTGGCCGTGCGGGTCCACGCCCGCATCGGTGCCGAGCGCGATCCTGACGCCGCCGGCCACGGCGAGGCGGATCGAGCGCTGCATCGCTTCCCAGGCCTGCCGGCCCTTCTCCGCGGCCCACGGGGGCAGATGCGCGGCGGCCGCGGCTTCGGGCGTCCCGACCGACCATCCGGCGAACAGCGTCGGCACGAGCCAGGTGCCGTGCTCGACCATCAGGTGCACGGCTTCGTCGTCGAGGAACGACCCGTGCTCGATGCTGGTGACGCCGGCGCGGATCGCCGCCTTGATCCCCTCGTTGCCGTGGGCGTGCGCCGCGACGCGCCGGCCAAGGAGCCGCGCCGTCTCCACCGCGGCCCGCATCTCGTCTTCGGTCATCTGCTGCGCGCCGATCTGGTCACCCTGCGACAGCACGCCGCCCGTCGCACAGATCTTGATCACCGCGGCGCCGTACTTGACCTGCAGCCGCACCGCCTCCCGCACCTGATCGGCGCCGCTGGCGATCCCCTCCAGCGGCCCGCGCTCGGCCGTCGCACCGGCCGCAAGGCCGTTCAGATCGCAGTGGCCCCCGCTGATCCCGATGAGGTGGCCGGCCGCCAGGACGCGCGGGCCGGGGATCCGTCCGGCCTCGATCGCCCGGGCGACGGCGACGTCGGCGAAGCTGGAGCTCCCCAGGTCGCGCACCGTGGTGAAGCCGGCGAGCAGCGTGGCGCGCGCGTTGGCCGCGCCCCACAGGGCGTCGTCGCCCTCGTCGTCGGTGACGCCGCGGTGCACCCAGTCGCCGACGCCGACCGGCCGGCTCGCCAGATGCACGTGCGCGTCGATGAAGCCGGGCAGGACGGTGTAAGCCGAGAGGTCCACCACCCGGGCGCCGGCAGGAATCCGCACCGCAGGCCCCACGGCCTCGATGCGGTCGCCCCGGATCACAATCACGGCGTTGCGGACGGGCGCGGCGCCGGTCCCGTCGATGAGCGTGCCGGCGCGGATGGCCACGGCGGCGATCGGCTGCTGCTGGGCGCGTAACGCCGGCGGCGCCATGGCCGCGGCGGCGCCGGCCACGGCCAGCGCCGCCGCACGCACGACTTGGCTCATGTCCGTCTCGTGATGGCTAGAAGAGCTTCTTGAGCTTTCCCATCATGCCGCCGCCGCCCTCGACCGCCGCCTCCTCGAGCGCCTTGCCGAACTCCCCGGCGGTCTGGTACCGGGCGGCGGGATCACCCTCGATGGCCTTCATCAGCGCCTTCTCGAAGGCCGCGGTGAACTCGAGGTCCGTCCGCGCCTTGCGGAGCGGGAGCGGCTGTCCCCGCAGCCGGGCGATCATCATGTCCTGCGCCGTCTTGCCCTCGAAGGGCAGCTTGCCCGTGAACATCTCGTACGCCACCAGGCCCAGCGCGTAGATGTCGGAGCGGCCGTCGAGCGGCTTGCCACGAATCTGCTCCGGACTCATGAACTCCGGCGTGCCGAGGATGATGCCGGTCGCGGTGAGCTTCGCCATCCCGGGCTCGGCGCGCCGCTCCTTGGCGAGACCGAAGTCCGTCACCACGGCCTTGAGCGCGCCGTCCGGCTCGGGGCAGATGAAGATGTTCTCGGGCTTGAGGTCGCGATGGATGATCTGCTGCTGGTGGGCGACGTCCAGGGCATCGCACACCTGGCGCATGATGGGAACCCCGATCTCGAGCGGGATCGGGCCCTCACGCACTTCCTTGTCGGACAGCAGCTCCCCCTTGAGCAGCGGCATCACGAGGTAGATGAGCCCGTCCTCGGTCTCGCCCAGGCGCATGATGCGGCAGATGTTGGGGTGGTCGAGGCGCATCGCCAGGCCGGCCTCGCGCCGCAGCCGCTCGGCCGCGGTGCGGTCCTGGGCCAGCTTGGGCGTCATGATCTTCACCGCCACCGACTCGCCGCTCGAGATGTCCTTCGCCTCGTAGACGAACGACATGCCGCCCTCGCCCAGCTTGCGCACCACCTGGTAGCGCTGGTCCAGGACCTGGTCGCGCAGCGACTTCGCCGGATCGGCCGTGGTCGGCTTCGGCTTGACGGCCTGGCGGATCTGGGTCGATCCCGCCGAGGCGGCCGCCGGCGGCGGCGCCGCCGCGGGCGCCACGTCGACCAGCTGGGAGCCGTCCTTGGGGCAGAACCGCGCGTCCGCCGCGTAGACGGAGTGACACTTGGGACAACGTCGTTGGCTCACTGTCGCACCACGTTGCGGCCGTCCGCCTTGGCGCGGTACAGCGCCGCGTCGGCCAGAGCGATGAAGGACTCCGGACTGTCCACCGCCGGATCCGGGAAACAGGCGACGCCGACCGAGACCGTGATCCGCACCGGCCGGCTCGGCTCCCCGAAGGTGAAGTTCGCGATCCGCTGCCGCATCCGGTCGGCGAAGATCATGGCCCCGTGGGCGGCGGTCTCCGGCAGCAGGATCACGAACTCCTCGCCGCCGTAGCGGGCCACCGCGTCCACCGACCGCGCGTCGCGTCGCAGCAGCTCGCCCAGCTGGCGCAGGACCGCGTCGCCGACCAGGTGGCCGAGCGTGTCGTTGATCCGCTTGAAGTGGTCCAGGTCGACCATCAGCAGCGCCAGCACCAGGTTGTAGCGCCGCGCCCGGTCCACCTCGCGCTCCACCGCCTCCAGCAGGGCCCGGCGGTTGAGGCAGCCGGTGAGCGCGTCGGTGGCCGCGAGCCACTCGAGGCGCTCCTTGTCCGAGACGACGGTCTCAAAGTCGTGCGCCTTCTCGATGGCCGCAACCGCCGCCTTGATCACCGCGTCCGCGAACTGCGCGTCGTCGCGGCCCAGCGGCGACTCGCCCTGCACCGTCCGCAGGTACAACACGCCGCACTGCTCCTCGCGCATCCGGAACGGCAGCGCCACCACCGACTGCGTCGGCACGGGGATGCCGTTCCTGGCCCACATCGCGCGCACCTCGACGAACAGCGGGTCGCTCGAGACGTCCCCGACGATCACCGGCTGATCGGTTTCGAGCGCCTTCAGCATCTCGGGGTAGCGTGAGAGCTCGATGCGCAGGTTGCGCAGCATCGGGTTCTCGTACGCCGCCACCACCGTGCCGAACACGTCCCCGGGCTTGGCCAGCACCAGCGAGCAGCGCGAGATGTTGAGCGCCCGGGCCACCCGCCGCGCCAGGATGTGGTAGATCTCGTCCGGTTTCAGCGTGTCGGTGAGCTCGTGGAGGATGTCCGCGATGGCACCGCGCGCCCGCGCATCCTCGCGGGCCGAGCGCAGCTCGCGGCCGCGCTTGAGCTGCGCCTCCACCCGGGCCAGCAGCTCCTTCACCCGGAACGGCTTGGCGACGAAGTCCGACGCCCCCAGGCCCAGCGCCTTGGCCGTACCGTCCTCGGCGTCCATCGAGGAGATCATCAGCACCGGAAGGTCGTGCCAGCGCGGCTCGCTGCGGATCCGCTCCAGCAACTGCAGCCCGTCCACCTTCGGCATCATGATGTCGAGCAGGACGAGGTCCGGGCGCTCCTGGCCCAGCTGCTCCAGCAGGTTCTGGCCATCCGACACGGCGACGACGTGGCAGCCCTGCTCCTTGAGGATCCACGTCAGGGTCCCCACCAGGGCGGCGTCGTCGTCCGCCACGAGCACTTTCGCGCCGACCAGCTCGCCGAGCCCGGTCACGCCTTCGCTCCGAGCAGCGTCTGAAGACCCTCCCACTCGATGTTGCCGCCCGATAGCACCGCCACCACCGGCCCGGGCACCGAGCCCGCCGGCTGGGAGAGCAGCCAGGCCAGCGTGGCCGCGCCAGACGGCT
>Ga0187778_10001588_pt1 | contig 15640 bp, 8 predicted proteins | sample 1015_Q2_SP5_20_M_FD_132418 | JGI IMG/M metagenome (GOLD analysis project Ga0187778, IMG submission 132418) | Tropical peat soil microbial communities from peatlands in Department of Meta, Colombia - 1015_Q2_SP5_20_MG | ecosystem: Environmental > Terrestrial > Soil > Wetlands > Peat | place...
CGCCCGGTCCGGCCCCTCCCGACGCGCGGCCGTCGGCAGGGGGAGCGGCGACGCGGCGCGCTGGGTGCGGGCGCGCAGGTCCTCCAGCTCCTCGGCGAGCACCGCGACGGCACGGGCCACCGCTCCCTGGAAGCGGGCGATCTGCGCGACGAAGAACCGCACGTACCACCCCACCGCCTTGCGCACCAGGCGCTTTACCATGCTCCCGCCCGGTCGCTGCGACGCCACGGGGACCTGCGGGTCGATCACCGCGGCATCGGCCACCAGGGACGTGACGGACCGCAGCCGTCCGGTGCTGCCCGGCGAGGGCGCCAGGCGGCGAAAGGCGCGGTCGAGAGCCCGGTCCTCGTCGGGAGCCACGGCGCCCGCCTCGACCCGGCGTCGCACCTCGCGCTCGACCTCCTCGAGCGCCCCGGTCACGACGGCATGGCGCTCGGCGGCAGGACCCTCGACGGCCCCGTCCGCCGTGGGCGGTCGGCCCTCCTCGGCGGCGCCGGGCGAGCAGGTCACGACGTTGGCCTCGGGCGGCGCACGGCGGGCGAGCATACCCGCAGGTGCGCTCCCGGCCCCGTGCCCCGGAGACGAAGATGCAGGTCGCCAGGCGTTGATGATTTGTTCGTCAAGAAGAGCAGGCGTGGCGACGATAGTCGTCGGGTGCAATCCCTCCGTGCATTCCTCCGGCGCGCCGGCCGACGAGGCACGCGCACACCGGCCGCCTTCGTCGCCAAGACCGCGGCCGCCGCAGCCCTCGTCGCCGGCGTCGCATCGGGTGCCCTGCCCGGCGCCCACCTCCCCGCCGCCGCGGCGTCGGGCCTGTCGATCAACCAGACCTGGTCGGTGGTCCTCCCCGACCAGGGCAACGCGATCGTCTTCTCGTCGCCCAACCTGGCCACGCTCTCCAACGGTCCCGACGTCGTCGTCGGCGACCGCGGGGGACATCTGTGGGCCCTGAACCTCTCCAACGGCTCAGGGGTCCCGGGCTGGCCCTACAACACGCCCAACCCCATCGACTCCTCGCCGTCGGTGGCCCGAGCGCCTGGCTCCAACCTCGACGAGGTGTTCACCGGGCTCGGCCAGGTCGGCGTCTCCTCCGCCGGCGGCTACCAGGCCGTGAACCCCGACGGCTCGTCGAGGTGGTGGGTGGGGACCCCCGGGAACTTCCCGGTCACCTCGGGCATGGCGGTCGGCTACCTGCAGGGCGACGCCGACGTCGTGGGCTCCTCGCTCAGCCAGGAGGAGTACGCCATGGACGCCAACTCGGGTGCCGTGCTGAACGGCTTCCCGTGGTTCCAAGCCGACAGCTCGTTCTCGACGCCGGCACTGGCCGACCTCTACGGCGACGGCCGCACCGAGATCATCGAGGGCGGTGACTCCACCGCCGGCAACGCCTACGGCGTGCAGTACCAGAACGGCGGCCACCTCCGCATCCTGAGCCCGACCGGCAACGCCGGCACCGGCGCGCCGGCGGGCGGCCTCATCTGCCAGTACAACACCGACCAGAACGTCATGTCCTCGCCCGCGGTCGGCAACTTCCTCGCCGGCGGCGGGACCGGCATCACCTTCGGGACCGGCACCTTCTACGGCGGCGCCTCGACGACCGACGACATCATGGCAGTGGACGCCAACTGCAACCTGGTCTGGAGCACCAAGCTCGACGGCTACACCTCGAGCAGCCCGGCCCTGGCCGACGTGCTCGGCAACGGGGGCCTCCAGGTCGTCGAGGGCACCAACAACGGGTCCGGGGGCGGCTCCGTGTGGGTGCTCAACGGGAACAACGGCGCACCCGTCTGGCACACGGCCGCCGCGGGCATGGTCATCGGCTCGGTGGTCACCGCGGACCTCACCGGCGGCGGGTACCAGGACGTCATCGTGCCGACCACCGCCGGGGTGCAGGTCTTCGACGGCAAGTCCGGCGCCCTGGTGACCACGCTCGGCTCCGGCATGGCCTTCCAGAACTCGCCGCTGGTGACCGACGACCCCAACGGCACCATCGGCATCACCGTCGCCGGCTACAACGGCACCAACAACGGCGAGGTCGTCCACTACGAGGTGGCGGGCTCCAACGGGAACACGGTGAACGAGGTCGGCGCCTGGCCGCAGTTCCACCACGACCCGGCCCTGTCGGGCAACGCCAACCCCTCCTCCGGCCCGCCCGGGTCCGTCGAGCAGTTCGTGGCCGACCACCTCAACGGGCACGTCTGGAACGCGTACAACGAGACGGTCAACGCAAACGGGCCCACCATCACCGGGGGCTCGAGCGTCCTCAACGACCCGCGTGACGGGCTCCTGCACGACTACGTGCGCGCCGACAACGGCGATCTCGTCGAGTACGTCGACAACGACGTCGGCGGCCAGCTGTGGAACGCCTACGACCTCTCCTTCGGCTCGGGCAACGGCGGGACCATCGGCAACGACCCCGACGTCATCTACGACCCGGCCGACGGGCTGATCCACATCTACGTCCAGGCGTCGAACGGGGACCTCACGGAGTACGTCGACGACAACGCCAACGGGCACCCGTGGAACGCCTACGACCTGAGCTACGGGGCCAGCGGTGGCACGCAGATCGCGGGGACCCCGAGCGCCTTCTACGACCCGGCCGACGGCCTCATCCACGTCTACGTGCGCGACGTCTACAACCACCTCGTCGAGTACGACAACGGCCACGTCTACGGCGCCCCCTGGAACGAGTGGGCGCTGTCGGTGGGCGCCAGCGGCGGCGGTCCCGTCACGGGCACGCCGAGTGCGTTCTACCTGCCGGTGGACGGGCTCATCCACATCTACGTCCCCGGCCCGGGCGGCGACCTCGTCGAGTACGACAACGGCCACGTCTACGGCGCCCCGTGGAACGCGTGGGACCTGTCCTACGGCGCCACCGGCGGCCAGCCCATCACCGGCACGCCGAGCCCCTTCTACGACCCCGCCGACGGCCTCATCCACGTCTACGCCGAGACGCCGGGCGGCTACCTCGTCGAGTACGACAACGGCCACTACGACGGCGTGCCCTGGAACTGCTGGGGCCTGTCGGTGGGTGCCACCGGCGGCAGCCCCGTGGCCAGCTCGCCCAGCGCCCTGCTCGACCCCAGCGACGGGCTCATCCACGTGTACGTCCGGGCCAGCTCCGGGCACATGACCGAGTACGTCAACGGCCACTACGACGGCGTGCCCTGGAACGCCTGGGACCTCACCGGCGGCTCCGGTGGGCCCCCCGTGATCGGCGACCCGACGGCCCTGGTGGTGGGCGGCATGCTCCACGTCTTCGACGCCAGCGGCTGATCAGGCGGGCGGCCGGCGGCGGCCCCGACCTCGACGCCCCTGTGGGCCCCACGCCCCGCCCGCCGCGGCGGGGCGTGGCGCGTCCCCCTGGCTACGATGGTTCACCTGGGCGGGCCCGGACGACGGGCCCGACCGAGCCCGAGAGCCCGACCGAACGAGCCGCTGCCACGTGGTGATGCCCCGGTGACCACTCAAGCCAAGTTCCGGCCCCGCGGCCGGCGACTGCGCGTGCCCGTCGTGGCGGTCGTGGCGGCGACGACGGCGGTGACCCTCGCCCTGCCGGCGCTGTCCCGGGCCGCCGCCGCCAGCCCTGCCGACGGCGGCCTGGTGCGGTTGCGCGTCGCCCCCGACCCCGTCCCCGCCGGGGCGCGCGACACCGGCGACCTGTCGGGCGCCACCCCCATCGCCGGCGACGTCGCCCTGGCCCCGGCGGACCCCGCGGCCCTGGAGCGCTTCGTGGCCGCCGTGTCCGACCCGAGCTCCCCCCTGTACCGGCACTACCTGGCCCCCGGCCAGTTCGGCCCGCGCTTCGGGGCCTCGCTGGCCACCGTCCACGCCACCGAGGCGTGGCTGCGGGCGCAGGGCTTCGGCCACGTGTCGACGGCCTCCAACCGGCTCTCCGTGCACTTCGCGGCGTCGGCGTCGCAGGCCGCCGCCGCCTTCGGCGTGCACCTGCGCCACCTGCGCCTGGCCTCGGGGGCGAGTGCCTTTGCGGCCGACGCCTCCCCGCTCGTGCCCAAGTCGCTGGCCGGCTCCATCGTCGGTGTGCTCGGCCTCTCCGACACGGCGCGGCCGCAGCCCCAGCTCGTGCCGCAGGCGCGCGAGACCGCCACGCCCGGTGTGGCGCCGTCGCCGGCCGCGGGGCCGGGCGCCCGGCTGCTGGCCACGACGCCGGCCTCACCGTCGCCCCGAGTCCAGGCGAACGTGTCGGGTCCGTCGCCGTGCTCCGCGGCGGCGAGCGCGGCGACGACCCTCCACTCCTACACGCCTGACGAGCTGGCCAAGGCCTACGGCCTGAACACCCTCTACTCCGATGGGGAGCTCGGCGCCGGCGTGACCGTGGCCGTCTACGAGCTCGAGCCCTACACGCCGAGCGACATCGCGTCGTACCAGAGCTGCATGGGGACCTCGGCGGGCGTCTCCACCGTCACCGTGGACGGCGGGCCCACGGGCGGCCAGCAGGGCGAGGCGGCGCTGGACATCGAGCAGGTGATCGGGCTCGCCCCGCTGGCGAGCGTCCTCGTGTACCAGGGCCCCAACAACAACACCGGCGGCCCCTACGACGTCTACAACCAGATCGCCACGGACGACAAGGCGCAGGTCGTCACCACCAGCTGGGGCCTGTGCGAGCAGGACGCGGGGGCCACGCTCCTCAACTCGGAGAACACGCTCTTCGTCCAGATGGCCTCACAGGGCCAGTCGGTGTTCGCGGCGGCCGGCGACCGTGGAGCCGAGGACTGCCAGCCGTCGACCGCCCTGGCCGTCGACGACCCCGCCAGCCAGCCCCACGTGACGGGCGTGGGGGGCACGTCGCTGACGGCGATCGGCCCGCCCCCGGTGGAGACGGTGTGGAACGACGGCACCGGCGAGGCGGGCGGCGGCGGCTTCTCGGTCCAGTGGCCGCGGCCGTCGTACCAGCCGGGACCGGCGACGTACCGGGCGGTGCCGGACGTGTCGGCCGACGCCGACCCCTCCCACGGGATCACCATCTACTGGGAGGCGACCTGGGGCTCCATCGGCGGCACCAGCGCCGGCGCCCCGTTGTGGGCGGCGCTGACCGCGCTGGGCGACCAGGGCTGCACCAAGGCGATCGGGGAGGTCAACCCCAAGCTGTACCCACTCGGCTCGGCGGCGTTCCACGACATCACCACCGGGAACAACGACACCACCGGGACGCACCCGACCGAGTACGCAGCCGGGCCCGGCTTCGACGAAGCCTCCGGTTGGGGCACGCCCAACGCGCCGTCGATCATCACGGGGCTCCAGCCCTCGGGCGGCTGCCCGGCGGTGACCTCGGTCGCGCCCGCCAGCGGCTCAGGCGCCTCGGGGAACTCCGTGACGATCGACGGGACGAACCTCGCCGGCGCCACCAGCGTGCTCTTCGGCGGGGTGGCCGCCTCCATCACGAACGACACCGCCTCGTCCGTCACCGTCAGCGCCCCCGGGACCTGCTCGACAGGCACCGTGGACGTGACCGTGGTCACCGCCAACGGCACCTCGGCGGTCGTCCCCTACGACCAGTACAGCTACACGAGCAGCGGATGCCCGCCGGTGCCGTCGGGGCTCACGGCGCTGCCGGGTCCCGCCCAGGTGGCCCTCAGCTGGACCTCCGACAGCGGCTCAGGGCCGAACGCCGCCTCCGGGTACAAGCTGTACCGCTCGGTGGGCGGCGGGGCCTTCACCTTCCTCGTCCAGCTCGGCGGCGCGTCGAGCGACAGCTACACCGACAGCGGGCTCACCGACGGCACGACCTACGCCTACGAGATCACCGCCTACAACGGCACCGGCGAGTCGGCAGCGTCGTCGGCCGTGGACGCCACGCCGCCGGGCATCCCGGCCACGCCGAGCGGGCTGGGAGCGTCCGTCTCCGCGCCCTCGGCGATCGGCCTGAGCTGGACGGCCGACACCCCGACGGCGCAGGTGCCGGTGACCGGCTACCGCATCTACCGCTCGAGCGACGGCGGGAGCACCTACCCGCTCCTCACCACGGTCTCCGGCGCGGCCAGCAACTCCTACCCCGACACCGGCCTCACCGCCGGCACGACCTACCGCTACGAGATCACGGCCTACAACGGCAACGGCGAGTCCGCCCAGAGCGCGGCCGTCAGCGCCACCGCCTGGACCACGCCGGGCACACCGGGCAACCTCGGCGCGGTGGCCGGCAACGGCCAGGTGGTCCTCGGGTGGACGGCCGACACGCCCACGTCGGCTGCGCCGGTGACCGGCTACCGCATCTACCGCTCGAGCGACGGCGGGAGCACCTACCCGCTGCTCGCCACGGTCAGCGGCTCCTCGAGCAACGGCTACACCGACAACGCGGTGACCAACGGCACGACCTACAGCTACGAGGTCACGGCCTACAACGGCGTCGGCGAGTCGTCCGCGAGCGGGCCCCAGAGCGCCACCCCGACCGCGCCGCCGTCGCCCATGGTCGGCACGGCCCCACCCGGCTCGTGCACCGGCTCGGGTCCGCTCGACCAGTTCACCGCCGACCACGCCGGCGGCCGCGTCTGGAACGCGTACGACCTCTCCTCGTGGGCCGGCGGCCCCGCGGCGGCCGGGTGCCCCAGCGTCGTCGACGACGCCGGGGACGGCCTGCTCCACGTCTACGTGCGCTCGGTGGCGAACGACGTGGTGGAGTACGTCGACAACGCGGCGGGCGGACGGCTCTGGAACTCCTACGACCTCACCTTCGGCGGCGGCAACACCTCGCCGGTGGGCAACAGCCCCGACGCCTTCTACGACCCCGCCGACGGGCGCATCCACATCTACGTGCAGGCCGTCGACGGCGACCTCGTCGAGTACGTGAACGACAACGTCGGCGGCCATCCCTGGAACCAGTACGACCTGAGCTTCGGGGCCAGCGGCGGCGGGCCCATCGTCGGCTCCCCCAGCGCCTTCTACGACCCCGCCGACGGCCTCATCCACGCGTACGTGCGCGACACGCACGGCAACCTCGTCGAGTACGACAACGGCCACGTCGGCGGCGTGCCCTGGAACGCCTGGGGCCTGTCCGTGGGGGCCAGCGGCGGCGGCCCCGTGACAGGCACGCCCGACGCCTTCTACCTTCGGACCGACGGGCTCATCCACGTGTACGTGCCCGGACCGAGCGGCGATCTCGTCGAGTACGACAACGGCCACGTCTACGGCGTGCCCTGGAACGCCTGGGACCTGTCGTACGGGGCCAGCGGCGGCGGCACCATCACCGGGACGCCCAATGCGTTCTACGACCCGGCCGACGGTCTCATCCACGTGTACGTGACCGCGTCCAACGGCCAGCTGACCGAGTACGACAACGGCAACCTGAACGGGCACCCCTGGAACGCCTGGGGCCTGAGCTTCGGCGCCAGCGGCGGCGGGCCCGTCACCGGGTCGCCGAGCGCCCTGCTCGACGCCGTCGACGGCCTCATCCACGTGTACGCCCGGGCCACCAACGGGGACCTGGTCGAGTACGTCAACGGGAACGTGGGCGGGCACCCCTGGAACGCGTGGGACCTCACCGCGGGCTCGGGCGGGCCCACGATCGCCTGCGACCCTGCCGCCGTGGTCTTCGGCTCCACCATCAGCGTCTTCGCCGCCTCCTGAGCCGGGCGGGTGCCCGACCGGCTGGGGATCCCCGGTGAAGTCGGCGCCGTCGGGGCCGGCGGCTCGGGCCCAGGTCGCCGCACAACGCTCACCCAAAGTACCGAATTGACCACGTGATGCATCAAACGGCCGGGGTTCGCGCCCGATACCGCATACGTGGTTTCGCTCTGGCTGAGGCTGCGGCCAGGGGCGGGAGCCGACACGGCGACGCTGGGGTTCTCCCGGCGCGCCCGGTTCGGCCTCGGCCTCCTGGTGATCGCCGCCCTCGTTCTCGGACCGGCGGTGAGCACCGGGCCCGACGGGCACACCATGGCCAAGGCGCGCCACCACGTCCCGCCGCCGGCCACCAAGGGCGGCCCGAGCGGGCCCAACAACCCGCCCAACAACATCCCCCCGAACCCCGACTTCCTCCAGTCCTGCCAGGGGGGCACCTACGACAACAGCGCGGGGTGCACCAACGCCACGCTGCAGGCGATCGCCAACGCCCGCGCCCAGGAGGGCCTCGGCGGCATGGTGCTGCCGGGCAACTGGTACTCGCTCACCGCCCAGGAGCAGCTGTTCGTGGCGACCAACCTCGAGCGCACGGCGCGCGGCTACCCGCCACTGGCCGGCATGGCCACCGCCCTCGACCAGGCCGCCGCGCAGGGCGCGGCGCAGAGCCAGGACCCCACGCCGCCGTCGGGGTTCCCGTGGTCCACGTGGGGCAGCAACTGGGCCGGCGCCGTTGGCAACTCGCTCGAGGCCATGTACTTCTGGATGTACGACGACGGGATGAACTCCGGCAACATCGACTGCACGCCCTCCAACCAGAGCGGGTGCTGGGGCCATCGTGACAACGTGCTGTTGAACCTGGCCTGCCAGCCCTGCGACATGGGCACCGGCTACGTGGGCACCGGCTACCAGGGCTACCCCTCGTGGGCCGAGCTCCTGGTGGACACCTCGGGGAGCCCGCAGCTCGACTACACCTGGGCGCAGGCGCAGAACTCGGTCCCGGCGGCCGAGGGAGGCACGCAGCCGGCCGACCCCGACCTACAGGAGACCGTGGACGACCACGCCAACGGGCGGGTCTGGAACACCTACGACCAGACCTACGGCACCAACGGGCCGGGGATCCTGGGCACCCCCAGCGTGGTCCAGGACTCCCGCGGCCTCGTCCACGTCTACATCTGGGCGTCCAACGGTGACCTCGTCGAGTACGTGAACGACGACGCGCACGCGCCGCAGCCCTGGAGCTTCTACGACCTGAGCGTGGGCGCCGGTGGCGGCCAGCCCGTGGGCGGCGTGCCCGACGCCTTCTACGACCCCCACGACGGCCTCATCCACGTCTACGTGCAGTCGGCCGGCGGGGACCTGGTCGAGTACGTCAACGACAACGCCAACGGGCACCCGTGGAACATGTACAACCTCAGCTTCGGGGCGAGCAGCGGGTCGCCGGTGGCGGGTGGGCCCAGCGCCTTCTACGACGCCCGCGACGGCCTCATCCACGTGTACGTGCGCGCCGTCGACGGATACCTCGTCGAGTACGACGACGGCAACGTCGGCGGGCACCCCTGGAACTGCTGGATCCTCTCCGCGGGCGCCAGTGGCGGCGGCCCCGTGACCGGGACGCCCTCCGCCTTCCTCGACTCCCAGGACGGCCTCATCCACGTGTACGTGCTGGCCACGGACGGCGAGCTGACCGAGTACGACAACGGCAACGTGGGCGGGTACCCGTGGAACGCCTGGGGCCTGAGCTTCGGCGCCAGCGGCGGCGGCCCGGTGGCGGGCACGCCCGACGCCTTCCTCGACCCCTCCGACCACCTGATCCACGTGTACGTGCGCGGGGCGGACGGGTCGCTCCAGGAGTACGTCAACGGCAACGTCGACGGCCACCCCTGGAACGCCTGGGGACTGTCCCAGGGGGCGAGCGACGGCGGGCCGATCCTGGGTGCCCCCTCCGCCTTCTACGACCCCGTCGACGGCCTCATCCACGTCTACGTACGCTCGGGCGCGGACCACCTCATGGAGTACGACAACGGCAACCAGGACGGCTACCCCTGGAACGCCTGGGACCTCACCACCGGCGGCGGCGGCCCGACGATGCAGATCGACCCCGACGCAGTGCTGGTGGGCAGCACCATCCACGTCTTCGCCGGCGGCGGCTGAGCGACCCGGCGGCGGCCGAGCTGGCGGGGCGGCGCGGTCTCAGCCCCGCGTCGCCCGGTCGATGACACGACGGCGCAACGGGTCGACCACCGCCCGCACCGGGCGGCCCACCTTGGCCGTATGGCGGCCGAGCAGCCGGCGGAGCAGCCGCGCCAGCGCGTGCTCCGCGCGGTACACCACGCGCTCGGCCACGCCCGCGGCGTGCGCCGCGTGCTCGCCCGGCAGCCACTCCCGCGGCCCGGGGACGGTGACGGCGCGAGCCGCGTCGGGATCGCCGGCGAACACCTCGCCGCGGCGCTCGGCCGGCGCCACCACCTCCACCCGCGCCGCGGGGAGGCCCAGCGACAGCGTGTCGCGCCGCGCCGCCTCGCTCTCGACGCACACCCGCGCCGCGCGCGCCCACAGCGGGCGCGCGGGGGCCAGCGCCCCGCCGAGGCCGTCGGGGGCGAGCACCTCGATGCGCCCGAAGCCCGCCGTGGCCAGCGCCAGCAGCCGCGCCTGGCGCCGCATGCGGCGGGCGTCGGTCCCCACGCCGAAGGGCACCCCCGGCTCCACCGAGAGCACCAGCACGTCGGCCTGCACGGCGTGGCCGCGCCGCGCCAGCGCCCATGCGCCGCGCCAGCCCTGCAGCGGCGCGGTGTGCTCGGCCGCGCTGGGCCGGGGCGACACCACCACGACGCGATCCCCGGCCGCCAGGGCCTGGCGCGCGGCCCGCAAGGCGGCTGCCGAGGACGCCCCCGGGGTGGGCGGGTAGCTCCCGGCGACGAGGACGCGCCGGCTCACGGCGCGTGCTCAGGCTCGCCGGCCGCCCGACGCTCCTTCGCGGCCAGCACATCGGCCTCCATCCGGTCCAGCACCGCGTCCCAGGAGTACTCGCGCTCGACATAGGCGCGCCCGGCGTCGGCCAGGGCGGCCAGCTCGCCGGGGGCCTCGGCCACCTGCACGAGCCGGCGGGCCAGTTCGTCGACGTCCGCGAAGAGCAAACCCCCGCCGGAGCGGGTGCAGTGCCAGGCCACCACCTCGCTGTCGGCCCGGGCCAGCACCGGGGTGCCGGCCAGCCACGCCTCCATGATCGAGCGCGAGAAGCTCTCCATCCGGCTCGGCTGCACGTAGGCGGCCGCGGCGGCGAAGGCGTCGTCGCGTTCGGTGGTGGGGAGGAACCCCAGGTCGACCACCCGCCCGGCCACGCTGGCGGGGGCCCGCACCTCGCCCACGCCGATGGACACCAGGTCGAGGTCGACGTCGTGCTCGGTCACGGCCCGGGCGAACGCGTCGAGCAGCCAGTCCCACCCCTTGCCCGCCTCACGCCGGCCCGCGTAGAGGACGAAGGGCCGGCGGATCCTGTGGCGGCGCCGGAACCCGTCGGGGTCGTAGGCCGCAGGGACCTCCACGCCGGCGCCGGTCACGGTGTGGTGCTCGGCCAGGGGGCCGACACGGTGGGCCAGCTCGTGCTCCGGCTCGGAGAGGAACCACAGCGACGCCGGCGAGCTCAACGCGTGGCGCACCACCGCCAGCCGGGCATAGCCCTCGTCGTGGAGGCAGGGCATGACGATGGCCCGCTCGGGCACGGCGCGCACGCCGGCGAGGGTCGTCCAGAACAGGTACGGCGAGAAGACGACCGCGTCGTACTCGTGCCCGTGGGCGAGGAGGTGGTCGAAGATGCCCGGGGCCCGGAAGTGGAAGCCCAGCCAGCCCACCTGTTCGTCAGGGGTCGGCACCCCGCCCGCCTCGACGAGCCGCTGGGCCCGCAGCGCCACCCGGCTCTGGTCCCGCACCGCCGGGAACCGGCGGACCACCACGCCGTCCTCCTCGGCCACGCCCAGCGGCAGGACGTTGCGCCACGTGAAGTGGTCGACGGCGGCCGTGGTGAGCACCTCGACCCGCCAGCCGCGCCTGGCGAAGCCGATGGCCGCTTCGCGGCTCACCGCCTCGGAGCCGCCCACGACCTGCGCACCGAAGCGCGGCGGCACGAAGGCGATGCGGCCGCTCACGTGCCGCGCCCCGCCGGGTGGAGCACGATCAGCTCAGGCTGGCGGCGCGGATGTCGGCGCGCAGCGTCAACGACACGCTGCCCGTGGCGCGCCCCGGGTTCATGACCTCGAAGTGGTCGCTCTGGTCGCGCCAGTCGTAGATGGTGGCGCCCTTCCGGCTGCGCACCCCGATGCTCACGCCGTAGGTGCCGTCGAGCAGCGGCACGCTCTCGAAGGTGAGGTCGGCCCGGCCCGATCCCGCGGGGGCGTCGTAGCGGTGCTCGAGGATCTCGGTGTCCGAGCCGAAGACGAGCTGGCCGACCCGGTCGCGGATCTCGATGACGAAGACCACGTCGTCCACCGGCTCGATGGCCTCGAAGGCCACGTGCACCGCCAGGGGCTCCCCCGGCAGGAGATAGGGACGCGACCCGCTGCCGGGGTGCTCGAGGTCGATGCCCGTGATGGTGATGGGACGGGGCGCGCTCGGCAGCGGCTCCTCTGGCTCCTCCAGGGCCACCGGGAGCTCGCCGCTGGCCTCCATCATCTGCTCGCGAAACAGGCGGATCTCCTCACCGGGCAGGCCGTAGCCGAGCATGCGGCCCTGGTCGAGGACGATGGCCCGGTCGCAGATCTGGCGGACCAGGTCCGCGGCGTGGGTGACGAAGAGGATGGTCCGGCCCTCGTCCTGGAAGGACTTGATCTTGTCCAGGCACTTGCGGGAGAAGTTCTCGTCGCCGACCGCCAGGACCTCGTCGACCACGAGCACGTCGGGCTCGACGCTGACCGCGACCGAGAACCCGAGGCGCACGTACATGCCCGACGAGTAGTACTTGACCTGGTTGTCGATGAACTGCTCGAGCTCGGCGAAGGCCACGATCTCGTCGAAGCGCCGCTGCACCTCGCGCGTGGAGAGCCCCAGGAGCGACGCGTTCAGGTAGATGTTGTCGCGCCCGGAGAGCTCGGGCTGGAAGCCCGCCCCGAGCTCGAGCAGGGCGGCGAGCTGGCCGCGCACCACGACGCGGCCGTCGGTGGGCTGGAGGATGCCCGACACGCACTTGAGCAACGTCGACTTGCCCGAGCCGTTGCGCCCGAGGATGCCGACGGTCTCGCCCTCGGTCACCTGGAAGGCGACGTCGCGCAGGGCCCAGAAGTCCTCGTAGGGGTTGCGCCCGGCCCGCAGGATCCGCTCCTTCATGGAGTTGACCTTCTCGTGGTACAGGCGGAACCGCTTGGACACGCCGACGACGTCGACGGCGATCGGCTTGGTCACCCCGTGGTCAGAGCTCCTCGGCGAAATTGCCCTCGAGCCGGCCGAAGACCACGAGCGAGCCGAGCACGAGGAGGGCCGACACCCCGGCGACCGCCAGGTTGAAGGTGGCGTACCAGGCGGTGCTGTGCTCGGGGAGCAGCGGCACCGGTGTGGTCGCCCCCGGCGGAGTGTAGGTCGAGACGTTGTAGAGCACCCGCTGGAAGGTCAGCACCACCGGGACGAGCGGGTCGGCCACGTAGATCCAGAAGAGATGGTGGCGCTGGAGCCCCGACTGGACCTGGTGGAAGACGTAGACGATGGGGATGGCCCAGAACCACACCATCAACATCACCTGCACGAGGTGCTCGACGTCGCGGAAGTAGACGTTGACGGCGGAGAGGAACACGGCGAGGGCCGAGGTGAACACCAGCAGGGCCACGAGCGCCGGCACGAGGAGCCACATCTGGCCCCACGCAGGTGAGTGCTGGAGGACCACCAGGAACAGCACCATCACGAGCGCCTGGAAGAAGAAGAAGACGGTCGACGAGCCCACGGTGGAGAGCGCCAGGATCTCGCGAGGGAACGAGACCTTCTTCACGATGCCGCCGTTGCTCACCACCGCGCTGGTGGCCCCGATGATCGCGGTCTGGAAGAGGTTCCAGACGAGGAGCCCCGAGAACAGGTAGATGGCGAACTGGGGCACGCCGTTCTTCAGGACGACCTTGAAGACGAGGAAGTAGACGATCAGGGTCAACGCCGGGTTGAGCATCGACCACAGGAAGCCGAGCACCGAATTCTTGTACTTGACCTTGATGTCCTTGCGGGCCAGGAAGATGAACAGCTCGCGCGACCGCCACAGCTCGACGATCCGGGCGCGGAGGCTGACCCGGGCTGCGACGACGCGGGTGGTCTTGGGTCCGCGGGCCGCGGCGCGCTCGAGACGCGCCTCGAGCTTGCGCTCGTGCTCCTCCTCCGGCGACAGCTCGGGTGCTGCCGCTCCCGAGCCAGGGCCCGGCCCGGTCTGCAGGTCGGTCACGTCGTGGCTCCCGCCCCGGCCCTAGCTGCGCTGTGCCCCGGCGCTCGAGTGCTCGATGACGCGGTCGATGAACCCGTACTCCCGGGCCTCCTGGGCCGTGAACCACCGGTCCCGGTCCGAGTCCGCCTCGATGCGCTCGATGTTCTGCCCGGTGTGGAAGGCGATGCGCTCCGCCATCATGCGCTTGAGGTAGACGATCTGCTCCGCCTGGATGGCGATGTCGGCCGCCTGCCCCTGCATCTGCCCGGAGGGCTGGTGCATGAGGATCCGGCTGTGGGGCAGCGCGAAGCGCTTGCCCGGCGTGCCCGCGCACAGGAGGAACTGGCCCATGGACGCGGCCAGTCCCACGCAGATGGTGCTCACGTCGCAGCTGACGTACTGCATGGTGTCGTAGATGGCCAGGCCGTCGGTGACGGAGCCGCCGGGCGAGTTGATGTAGAGGGCGATGTCCCGCTCGTGGTCCTCGGCCGCCAGCAGCAGGAGCTGGGCGCACACCATGTTGGCGACCACCTCGTCGATGGCGCTGCCGAGGAAGATGATCCGCTCCTTGAGCAGTCGCTGGAACACGTCGGCCGAGGCGGCGTCGGGGGGGTTCGAGCGCATCACGGGGGAGATGTCGGCCGTGGCCGGGCGCGAGAGGTCGAGAGGCATGCCCCGAGGCTACCCGGGATGGAGCCCAGGGACGGTCAGCCCGCCCGCCTAGGCTCGGGTCCGGCACGTCGCCGCCGCCCCGGTGCCGTGCACCGCTCGCGGGCGTGGCGGAACTGGTAGACGCGCCGGGTTTAGGTCCCGGTCCCTTCGGGGGTGGAGGTTCGAGTCCTCTCGCCCGCACCACCCGGGCCCGGCGCGGGCCCGCCCCCGGCCGGCGCCAGGACCGGCCGAAGGGCGTCGAGCACGGTGGCGTCGTCGATCGTCGAGGGGACGGGCTCGTCGCGCCCGTCGGCGATGCCGCGCATGGTGGCCCGCAGGATCTTTCCCGAGCGGGTCTTGGGGAGGGCGGCCACCACGTCCACCCGTCGCAGCGCGGCCACGGCGCCGATCTCGTCTCGGACCCGCTGGACGAGCTCGGCCTCGATCTCGGCGTGGTCACGCCCGACCCCCGCCTTCAGCACGACGAAGCCGCGCGGCACCTGACCCTTCATGGGATCGGCCACGCCGATCACCGCGCACTCCGCCACGTCGGGATGCCCGGCGATGACCTCCTCCATGGCCCCCGTCGACAGCCGGTGCCCCGCCACGTTGATCACGTCGTCGGTGCGGCCCATGACGAACACGTAGCCGTCCTCGTCGATGTAGCCGCCGTCGCCGGTGTGGTAGTGGCCGGGGTAGCGGCGCATGTAGCTCTCGACGAAGCGCTCGTCGTCGCGCCACAGCGTCGGCAGCGTGCCCGGCGGCAGGGGCAGGCGGATGGCGATGGCCCCCTCGACCCCCGGCCCCACCTCGCGGCCGTCGGTGCCGAGCACCCGCACGTCGTAGCCGGGCACGGGGACGGTGGGCGATCCCGGCTTGACCGGCAGGGGCTCGAGCCCCATGAGGTTGGCCACGATGGGCCACCCCGTCTCGGTCTGCCACCAGTGGTCGACGACGGGGATGCGCAGGTGGTCGCTGGCCCAGGTATAGGTCTCGGGGTCGAGCCGCTCCCCCGCCAGGAACAGGTAC
>Ga0187778_10001589_pt1 | contig 15638 bp, 14 predicted proteins | sample 1015_Q2_SP5_20_M_FD_132418 | JGI IMG/M metagenome (GOLD analysis project Ga0187778, IMG submission 132418) | Tropical peat soil microbial communities from peatlands in Department of Meta, Colombia - 1015_Q2_SP5_20_MG | ecosystem: Environmental > Terrestrial > Soil > Wetlands > Peat | place...
TCCGCGCCCCAGAAGCAGCCCATGCCGAAGACCGCGCGCTCGGTACCCTCGGGAAACGGCGGGACGATCGGCGTGCCGAGGACGACGTGGGGCTCGACGACCGGCATCGGCGTCTCGCGTCCCGGCAGCGCCTCCTCGGCCGAGGGCAGATCGAGCCGCTTGCGTGTGAAGAGCATGTCTCTACGGTAGCGGACGCGTTCGATCCGTCACGGGCGGCTCGCACGCGTGAGCGCCTGCCCGAGATCGGACCAGATCTCGTCCGGATCCTCGACTCCGATGGACAGCCTGAGCAAGCCGGGCGGGCAGCGGTCGCCTTCCCAGCGGTGCCGCGACTCCATCTTCGAGCGCGTGGCACCGAGGCTCGTCGAGTTCGTGATCAGCCGTACCGACTGCTCGACTCGCAGCGCAGCGGCCCCGTCCGCCACGTCGAACGAGATCAGCCCGCCGAAGCCGGGATAGCGCACGACCGAGACTGCCGGGTGGCCGCGCAGTCGTTCCGCGACGACGCCCGCCGTTGCCGTCTGCCGTGCGAGACGCAGCTCGAGCGTCTCGAGCCCGCGCAGCAGGAGCCAGGCGGTATCGGCGTCTGCGATCAGCCCGGTCAGGCGCCGCGTGGTGTGGAGCCGCTCGTAGAGGTCGTCGTCGCGGACGACGACGACGCCGGCGAGGAGGTCGTCGTGGCCGCCGAGGTATTTCGTCGCGGAGTGGAGCACGATGGCGCAGCCCCGATCGAGCGGCCGGAGCACGAGCGGCGTGGCGACCGTCGAGTCGCACACGACAGGGGCGTCGTGGGCGGTGGCGGCGTCGAGGTCGGGCATCGTCAGCATCGGGTTTGCAGGCGCCTCGACCCAGACGATGTCCGCCTCGGCCGGAGGCGCGCCCGTCTGGTCGTACTCGACGAGGCTGATCCCCCACGGCTCGAGATACCGGAACAGAACTGCGGTTCCGTAATACGCGCCCTCGGCCAGCGCGATGGTCGCGCCCGGTCGTGCGATCGTGAGCAGCACGGCGGTTGCGGCGGCGGTTCCGGACGGGAAGAGAAGGGCCCGCCCGCCGTCGAGTGCTCCGAGCGCCGCCTCGCACGCGACGCCGGTGGGGTGGTCGGCGCGCGCGTAGGTGTAGCGGCCTGCCTCGCCGTGCTCGAACGGCCAGCTCGCGGAGCGGTCGAGCGGTGTCGTCACGGGCCGACTCTAGCGAGTGGGTCCGCGTCGGCCGCTCGGGCTCGTGGCACGGAAGACGTTAGGCTCAGCGTCGTGGCCACCCACGAGACGACTGCCGCGAAGCTCGCGTGGCTCGCGGAGCTCGACGAGCAGGCCGGCCACGCGGGCAGCGAGGCGGCGGTCGCCCGTCAGCGCGAGCGCGGGAAGCTCCTTGCCCGCGAGCGGGTCGAGAAGCTCCTCGACCCGGGGTCGTTTGTCGAGCTCGACCGCTTCGTCCGGCATCGCGAGGTGGAGTTCGGCATGCGCGACAGCCGGCCGCTCGGCGACGCCGTCGTCACAGGCTACGGAACGGTTCTCGGACGCAAGGTCTTCGTCTTCTCGCAGGACTTCACCGTCTTCGGCGGCTCGCTCTCCGAGGTGTTCGCCGAGAAGGTCTGCAAGGTCATGGACATGGCCGTTCGGTACGGCTGCCCGATCGTCGGGATCAACGACTCCGGCGGCGCGAGGATCCAGGAGGGCGTGGTCTCGCTCGCCGGGTACGCCGAGATCTTCTGGCGGAACGTGCAGGCCTCCGGAGTGATCCCGCAGATCTCGCTCGTGCTCGGGCCGTGCGCAGGCGGAGCGGTGTACTCGCCCGCGATCACGGACTTCACCCTGATGGCCGAGGGCTCGTCGTACATGTTCATCACGGGCCCCGACGTGGTGAAGACCGTGACCGGCGAGGAGGTGTCGTTCGAGCAGCTCGGCGGAGCGACCACGCACGCGACGAGGTCGGGCGTCGCGCACTTCACGGCGCCGGACGAGGCCTTGTGCCTCGAGGACACGCGCTACCTGCTCTCGTTCCTGCCCCAGAACAACCTCGAGTCGCCGCCGTTCGCGCCGCCCCGCGACCCGGTCGAGCGCGAGGACGAGTCGCTCGACACGCTGGTGCCCGACAGCCCGAACAAGCCGTACGACATGAAGCAGGTGATCGGCCGGGTCGTCGACGACGGCGACCTGCTCGAGGTCCAGCCCGAGTACGCGAAGAACATCGTCTGCGGGTTCGCCCGGCTCGGCGGCCATGCGGTGGGCGTCGTCGGGAACCAGCCTGCGGCGCTCGCCGGTGTTCTCGACATCGACGCGTCCGTGAAAGCCGCACGGTTCGTCCGCACGTGTGACGCGTTCAACATCCCGCTCGTCACGTTCGTCGACGTCCCGGGCTTCCTCCCGGGGACGGCCCAGGAGTGGGGTGGGATCATCCGGCACGGCGCGAAGCTGCTCTACGCATTCGCCGAGGCGACCGTCCCGAAGCTGACGGTGATCACGAGGAAGGCCTACGGCGGCGCCTACGACGTCATGAGCTCGAAGCACATCCGGGCCGACGTGAACCTCGCCTGGCCGACCGCAGAGGTTGCGGTGATGGGGCCCGAAGGCGCCGTGAACATCGTCTTCCGCAAGGAGATCGAGGCGGCGGCCGACCCCGAGGCGCGGCGCGCCGAGCTGATCGCCGACTACAAGGAGCGGTTCGCGAACCCGTACACCGCTGCCGAGCGGGGGTACGTGGACGATGTGATCCAGCCGCGCCACACCCGGCCGGCTCTCGTCACGGCGCTCGAGCTGACGCTCACGAAGCGTGTCGACACACCCCGCCGCAAGCACGGCAACATCCCGCTCTGACGCCCCGATCCGCCCCGTCTCTCCCGGTGCGATCTACGATCGCGGCGTGAAGCTGACGCTCCAGCCCGAGCCACCGCCGGCCGTCGCGAAGGCGGTCGAGCTCGCCGTCGCGGAGGCGATCACGCACGGATCTTCGGGCGCGTACGCGAGCCGTTGGCGGCACGCGGCGCTCGCGGAAGCAACCGCCGCCGTTCCCGCCCGCGGGGCTGCCGAGCGCGAACGCCTAGGCGCTCTCACCGCGCAGAACGCGTGGCGCGATCCGTGCGTAGTCGAGACCTGAGATCCACGTCAGAGCGACGGCGACGAGGAAGAACCACCAGCCGACCCTCTCGTCCCACGCGCCTGCGGCCGCATATCCGGCCACGCCGACCGCGACCGTCTGGGCCCACGTCTTCACCTTGCCGAGATCGCGCGCGGCCAGGACGACTCGCCGCTCGACTGCGGCGAGGCGGAGCCCGGAGACGAGGAACTCGCGGGCGACGATCGCGGCAACCATCCAGGCCGGGACGACGCCCTCGCCGACGAGCATCACCGCTGCCGCCAGCACGAGGACCTTGTCGGCGATCGGGTCGAGGAGGGATCCAAGCGCGGAGGTCTGCTCCCACCGTCGCGCGAGCCAGCCGTCGACCTGGTCGGTCGCCATCGCGACGAGGAAGATCGTGGTCGCGACATAGGAGTGGTTGTCGAAGCCCCATGCGAACAGCACGACGACGACCGGGACTGCGAGCGCGCGGGCGACGGTCAGCTGATCGGGGAGCGTCACGCTTCGGGAGAATACGCGGCCCATGGAAATGCCGACGCCGCCGTTCTCGAAGGTGCTCGTGGCGAATCGCGGCGAGATCGCCGTCCGGATCTTCCGGACGCTTCGCGAGCTCGGGATAGCGGGAGTTGCGGTCTTCTCGGACGCCGACAGGGGGAAGCTGCACGCTCTCGCGGGAGACGAGGCCTACCGCATCGGACCCGGCCCTCCGGCCGAGAGCTATCTGCGGGGCGAGACGATCGTCGAGACTGCGCTGCGTGCCGGCGCCGAGGCGATCCACCCCGGCTACGGCTTCCTCGCGGAGAACGCGGACTTCGCCCGGCTCGTCGAGAACGCCGGGCTCGTCTGGATCGGGCCGCCGCCGGACGTGATCGACGCGATGGGCTCGAAGGTCGCGTCGCGGAGCCGCATGAGCGCGGCCGGCGTGCCGATCATCCCGGGCACGACCGAGGTCGTCGCCACCGCCGACGGCGTGCGCGCGGTCGGCGCCGAGCTCGGCTACCCCCTCGCGATCAAGGCGTCGGCAGGAGGCGGCGGCAAGGGCCTGAAGGTGGCGCACTCCGAGGACGAGGTCGAGCGGGCGTTCGAGTCCGCCCGCCGGGAAGGAGAGTCGTACTTCGCAGACGGCGCGGTCTACGTCGAGCGGTACCTCCGCGAGCCGAGACACGTCGAGGTCCAGGTGCTGGCGGACACCCACGGCGCCGTCGTGCATCTCGGCGAGCGGGACTGCACGATCCAGCGGCGCCACCAGAAGCTCGTCGAGGAGACGCCCTCGCCGGCGGTCGACGAGAGCCTCCGGGCGCGCATCGGCGCGCTCGTCGTCGATGCCGCACGCGCCGTCGGCTACCGCTCGGCCGGGACGATCGAAGGGCTTCTGACCGCGGAAGGCGAGTACTTCTTCCTCGAGATGAACACGCGCATCCAGGTGGAGCACACCGTGACGGAGCTCGTCACCGGCTTCGACCTCGTGCGCGAGCAGATCCTGATCGCCGCGGGGGAACCACTCTCGTTCGCACAGGAGGACGTGACGCTTCGCGGGCACGCGATCGAGTGCCGCATCAACGCCGAGGACGTCAGCCGTGGCTTCCTGCCCACCCCTGGGCGGATCACGACGTATCGAGAGCCGGGCGGGCCGGGCGTCCGGGTCGACAGCGGCATCCGGCCGGGTGACGAGGTCACGGTTCTGTACGACCCGCTCGTCGCCAAGCTCGTCGTCCACGACGCCGACCGCGAGCACGCGCGGCGGCGGATGCTCCGAGCGCTCGAGGAGTTCGTGGTCGGCGGCCCGCCGACCCTGGTCGGGTTCCACCGCGCGCTGCTCGAGCATCCGAGCTTCGTCGCGGGCGAGGGATGTCACGACCTCGTCGAGTCGGAGGAGCTGGCACAGCGTGCACAGGAGCTGACCGAGGAACAGTTGTCTCATTGGAGAACAAGGGTAACGCGGGAGTCGGACGGAAGCGGCTCGACGCGTTCGAGCCTCGTCGCCGTCGAGGTCGATGGCCGGAGTTACCAGGTTCGGCTCGTCTCGCCCGAGCCGCCTTGGGGCTCGCTCGCCCAGGCCCGTCGCGACCGGGTCGCCGGCCTCGCGGGCGACGGTTCGAGCGCGGTCGTGAGCCCGATGCAGGGGACGGTCCTCGTGGTGGACGTCGAGGACGGCGACGCGGTGCGGCGCGGCTCCGTGCTCCTCGTCGTGGAGGCGATGAAGATGGAGAACGAGATCGTCGCGCCGCACGACGGCCTCGTCGCCGGCCTGGCGGTCAGGTCCGGCGATGCCGTGACCGTGGGGCAGCTCCTCTGCCTCGTCGAGCCGCACGAGGACGGCGGTGACGGCGAGTAGCTGCGCGGCTCGCTCGCTCGCAGCCGGTGAGCCGCTCGCCGGTACGGCGAGCCAGGCCGCCGTGCTCCTCCTGCTCGAGGTCCGCCGTGGATGGGGCCGGGACGTGCTCGACGGCTCGCCGCTCGGCAGAGCCCTGCTCGATCGCCTCCGGGTCTGGACGGAGGAGCGGCGAGGCGCGAAGGTGTTGTTCATCCGCCGGCCGGATCGAGGAGCGGGAGAGCTTCGCGCCTTCGTGGTCGACGTCGCGGGCTCGCCGCCCTCGGTCCGGTCTCTCGAGCTCGCGCGCCACGACGACCTGCTCGACCTCGACCTCGACTACGACGGCCGGCCGCTTCCGGAGCCGATCGCGGTCGTGTGCGGTCACGCGCGGCGCGACAGGTGTTGCGCCCGGCTCGGGCTGCCGCTCTTCGACGCGTTGCAGGGCGATTTCGACGCCCAGGCGCTCTGGATCTCGTCGCACCAGGGCGGCCACCGCTTCGCCCCGAACCTCCTCTGGCTCCCCGACGGTCTCGCGTTCGGCCGCGTCGCGCCCGCGGACGCCCGCAGCCTCGTTGTAGAGCTCCGTGCCCGCCGGCTCCCAACCGGGAACCTGCGTGGCCGGATCGCTCTCCCGGCGGAGGCACAGGCGGCGGAGATCGCGGCGCGGGAGGCATTCGGGATCGAGGGCCTCACGGACGTCCACGTGATCGCCGCCGGGCGGGATGCGGTCCGACTCTCGACTCCGCGCGGTGAGATCGAGGTCCGCGTCGAGTCGCAGCCCGGTCCGGTCGTGCCCGCGAGCTGCGGCGTCGAGCCCGCAGCGACGGCGGTGTACGCCGCCACCGTCGTCCGCTGAGTGCTGCTCAGAGCGTGCGCCGGTAGGCGCCGAAGCACATCGTCGCGAAGACGGTCGTCCCCACGCTGAAGGCGGCCAGAAGGACGAGGTAGAGCGCGATCTGGCCCCAGCCGGTCCCCGGGATCACATGCCCGCGGGCCGCCCTGACTGCCCACTCCACCGGGTTCGCCAGCGACGCGACCCGCATCCAGTGCGGGATCAGCGTGCGCGCGATCAGGATCGAGGAGAAGAAGAGGAGCGGCAGGCCGATGAAGTTGGCGACGGCGATCATCGACTCCTCGCGGCGCGTGAGGAGCGCGATCCCGTTCGAGAACCCGGCGAAGCCGGCGCCGATCAGGCCCGACGCGACGAGGATCACGATCCAGCCGAGCGGCCCGCCGTTCCGGGCGCCGAGCGCCAGGCCGACGAGCAGCACGAGCAGTCCCTGCAGCGTCGCGACGACGCCGGACTGGACGATCCGCGCCGACACGATCGCAACCCGATGCGCGGGCGTCGCGAGAAAGCGCTCGACGACGCCGCGATCGAGATCCTCGATCGTCCCCATCCCCGCCCACGAGCCGGAGAAGAACGCGGTCATGATCGCGATGCCCGGCGTGAGGTAGTCGACGTACGACGTTGTGCCGAAGCCGTGGAGGTCGGTGATCCGCCGGAACAGCTGGCTGTAGAGCAGGAGCCAGAACATCGGCTGGACGAGCATGAACACGATCCAGATCGGCTGGCGCGAGAGGTTGCGGAGGACGCGCCAGAGCAGGACGCCCGTCTGGCCGACCGCGCTCAGGTGCCCGCCTCGTCGTCGGACCGGAACTCCCGACCGGTGTAGTGGAGGTACACGTCGTCGAGCGACGGTCGAGACACCGTCACCGCGGCGACTTCGACGTCTGCCGCGTCGAGTGCGCCGAGAATCGTCGGCACCGCCTCTGCGCCGCGGTCGACACGGGCGAACAGGCGCTGTCCTTCGGTCAGCACGTCGTTCACGCCGTCGAGCGCGTCGACGACGGCCGACGCGCGGCCGTCGGCGCTCGAGCCGAGATCGACGGTCACGAGCTCTCCGCGCAGTTCGCGCTTCAGGGCGTCGGGCTCTCCAGCGGCGACGACCTTGCCCCTGCTGACGATCGCGACCCGCTCGGCCAGGCGGTCGGCCTCCTCGAGATAGTGCGTGGTGAGCAGGATCGTCAGCTTCTCGGCCGCGGCGAGGCGGGCGAGCTCGTCCCACATCGCCGTGCGCGCCTCCGGGTCGAGTCCGGTCGTCGGCTCATCGAGGAAGAGCACCTGCGGCCGGTGCATCAGGCCCATCGCGACGTCGAGCCTGCGCTTCTGCCCGCCGGAGAACGTCCGGACGAGGGCGCTCTGCTTCTCCGCAAGGCTGAAGAGCTCCAGCAGCTCGTCCGCTCGCCGCTCGACCTCGATCGAGCGCATCCCCTGCAGCCGGCCCTGAAGCTGGAGGTTCTCTCTGCCGGTGGCCTCGCGATCGACCCCGGACGCCTGCGGTACGTAGCCGATCGTCCGGCGCACGGCAGCGGGCTCGCGCCGGACGTCGTGGCCCATCACGGTCGCGCTCCCCGCATCCGGTCGTGTCAGCGTAACGAGGATCCGCACGGTGGTCGACTTGCCCGCGCCGTTCGGCCCGAGCAGGCCGAACACCTGACCCTCCGGGATCGCGAACGTCATGCCGTCGAGGGCGCGTACGCCTTTCGGATAGGTCTTCTCGAGCGCTTCGACCGCGACGGCGTCCACGCTTCGAGCCTAGCGGCAGGAAGACGTACGCTGCCGGCATGCGCTTCGACCCGACGAAGGCGACGTTCTCGATCGTCGCCGCCGACCCGGAGACGGGCGAGGTGGGTTGCGCCGTCCAGTCGAAGTACTTCGCGGTCGGCAACGTCGTGCCATGGGCTCGCTCGGGGGTGGGCGCCGTCGCGACGCAGGCAGCGGGAGTGGCCGCGTTCGGCCCCCGGATCCTCGAGCTGCTCGAGTCCGGCTCGTTACCGACGGACGCCATCGAGGAGACGCTGCGCGACGACCCGCAAAGGGAGACGCGCCAGCTCGGAGTCGTCTCGGCCGAAGGCTCGTCTGCCGCGCACACGGGCAGCGACTGCCTCGCGTGGGCCGGCCACAGGACGGGACCGGGCTACACGGTCCAGGGGAACATCCTGGCCGCCGAGGCGGTGGTCGTCGGGATGGAGAGCGCCTTCCTGGAGACGAGCGGGGCGCTCGAGGAGCGCCTGGTCGCTGCGCTCGAGGCCGGCCAGGCGGCAGGCGGCGACGCGCGCGGACAGCAGTCGGCAGCGGTCCTCGTCGAGCGGCACGGGGCCGCGGCCGAGACGAGGGAAGGTCTCGACCGCAGCTGCGACCTCCGTGTCGACGACCACCCCGAGCCGATCGCGGAGCTGCGGCGGCTGCTCGGGATCCACCTCGTCTGGGATGCGCTACGGCGAGCGAGCTCCCGCCATGCGGCCGGCCGCTACGGGGAGGGCGTCGCGCTCCTCACAGCAGCGCACGCGAGGCACGGAGACGATGCGACCCTGCTCTACGACCTGGCGTGCTTCGAGTGCCTGGACGGGCGTCTCGGGGCGGCGCTAGCGCACGTCCGGCGCGCGCTCGAGCTCGAACCCGGCTTCCGCGCGGCGCTCGCCGCCGACCCCGACCTCGTCGCGCTGGCCGGGAATCAGGAGTTCAGGGCACTCGTCGCCGGCTGAGCGCCTCCCGTGCGGGAACGCGCGGGGTCGCTGCTAGGCTCGGCCGCGGCTTGGACCTCTACGAGTACCAGGGCAAGCAGCTCTTCGCCCGCTTCGGCATCCCCGTCTCGGACGGGCAGCTCGCCGAGACGCCGGGCGAGGCGCGTGCCGCAGCGGCGGAGCTCGGCGGGCCGGTCGTCGTCAAGGCCCAGGTCCTGACCGGCGGTCGCGGCAAGGCCGGCGGCATCAGGCTCGCAGCGACGCCCGACGAGGCCGAGAGCCACGCGGACGCGATCCTCGGGCTCGACATCCGTGGCCACGTCGTCCGGAAGCTGTGGATCGAGCGGGCGTCCGAGATCGCGAAGGAGTACTACCTCTCGCTCACGTTCGACCGCGGCGCGAAGAAGCCCCTCTACATGTTCACGACGCAGGGTGGCGTCGAGATCGAGGAGGTCGCGGCGACGAGCCCGGCTGCGCTCGTGCGACTCCACGTCGACCCGCTCGAGGGCTTCCATCCGTGGCAGGCCCGCCGGCTCGTCTACGGGGCGGGCGTCTCCGACCCCGACGAGCAGAAGCAGATCGCCGCGATCGTCGGGAAGCTCTACGGGGCGTTCGTCGGCTGCGACGCGATGCTCTGCGAGATCAACCCGCTGATCGTGACGCCGGAGGGCGAGGTGCGGGCACTCGACTCGAAGCTCACCGTCGACGACAACGCCCTCTTCCGCCATCCGGACATCGCGGAGATGCGCGACACGGCGGCGGCCGATCCGCTCGAGTCGCTCGCGCGCGAGAGGCATGTCACGTACGTGAGGCTCGACGGTGAGGTCGGCGTGCTCGGCAACGGCGCGGGACTCTCGATGTCGAGCGTCGACGTCGTGACCTTCGCCGGCGGGCGGCCTGCAAACTTCTGCGACCTCGGAGGCGGAGGCGACGCACAGGGCGTGGTCGACGCGCTCTCCGTGATCACGCAGGACCCGCATGTGCGCTCGATCTTCTTCAACATCTTCGGTGGGATCACCCGCTGCGACGAGGTCGCGCGCGGGATCCTGCAGGCGCTCCACCAGATCGAGATCACTGCGCCGATCGTCGTCCGGCTCGACGGGACGAATGCCGATGAGGGGCGCAGGATCCTCACGGACGCGGCGCCGCCGAACCTTCACGTGGAGCCGACGATGCTCGACGCAGCCCGCCGAGCGGTGGAGCTGGCGGCCTGACATGACACTTCTGCGACATTCGGGTGCGGCTTTCGCGACGGTGACTGTCCCCCGACTGTCCCCCGACTGTCCCGGGACAGTCGGGCGTGCGGAGGTGGCGGTATGACCGACGTCTGGTCGGAGCGGGCGCACCTCTACGTCGAGTCCGACGCGCACCGTCAGGGGGAGGACTTGGAGGTGCTCGTCGAATGGGCTCGGGGCGCGCGCACGGCGCTCGACGTCGCGACCGGCGGCGGCCATGTCGCGCGACGCTTCCGGGAGGAGGGGATCGAGGTCGTCACGTCCGACCGTTCCCCCGGGATGCGGCCCGACGTGATCTGCCCGGCCGAGCATCTGCCGTTCGCCGACAAGAGCTTCGACGTCGTCGCGTGCCGGACGGCCGCCCACCACTTCGAGGACGTTCACGCCTCGGTGCTCGAGATGGCGAGGGTCAGCGCAGGCCGGGTGCTCCTCGCCGACACCGTGAACATGGGCGACGCCGTCGAGCAGGCCGAGGCGATCCGCGACCCGTCGCATGTGCGGAACTACTCGGAGGCCGAATGGGGAGAGATCGTCGCCGCCGCCGGGCTCGAGCTCCGCGAGGCCCGCCTCTTCGAGCACTCGTTTGACCTTCGGGCCTGGCTCGAACGGACGGGCTGTAAGGGGGACGACGCGGCGCGTGCCGTCGAGCTGCTCGGAGATCGGGTCGCCGACGGACGCCTGACGCTGCGCAAGATCGCGCTGCGGGCGGAGACGCGTTGATGGCGATCGTCGTCGATCGCGAGACGCGGCTCGTCGTCCAGGGCCTGACCGGCTCGGAAGGGCGCTTCCACGGCCTCCGCAACCGAGCGTACGGAACCCGGGTCGTCGCCGGCGTGACACCGGGGAAGGGCGGCCAGGACGTCGAGGGGATCCCCGTCCTCGACTCGGTCGCCGACGCCGTGGCCTCGGAGGGTGCGAACACCTCGATGGTGTTCGTTCGGGCCCCGTTCGCCGCAGACGCGATCTACGAGGCCGTGGACGCCGGGATCGGCACTGTGATCTGCATCACGGAGGGCATCCCCGCGCACGAGATGCTGCGGATCCACTCGTACATCCGGACGAAGGGCGTGACGATGATCGGGCCCAACTGCCCCGGTGTGCTCTCCCCAGGCAAGGCGAACGTCGGGATCATCCCGGCCGAGATCTTCAGCGAGGGCTCGATCGGACTCGTCTCGCGCTCGGGCACGCTGACGTACCAGATCGGCCACGAGCTGACGCAGCTCGGCCTCGGCAACTCCTCGATCGTCGGGATCGGCGGCGACCCGATCGTGGGGTCGTCCTTCATCGACGTGCTCGAGAAGTTCCGCGACGATCCGGAGACTGCGTCCGTCGTGCTCGTCGGCGAGATCGGCGGCGACGAGGAGGAGAAGGCGGCGGCGTTCATCGAGTCCGAGCTGGGCAAACCGGCTGTCGCGTACATCGCCGGCTTCACCGCGCCGCCCGGCAAGACGATGGGCCACGCAGGCGCGATCATCTCTGGCTCGGCCGGGACGGCCCAGGCGAAGAAGGACGCGCTCGAGGCGCGGGGGATCCGGGTCGGCACGACGCCGACCGAGACGGCACAGCTCGCCGCCGAGCCCGCGCGCAGCTAGCCGGACATCGTGCCCTCGTCGCGAGTCCCGTCGCAGTGCTCCGCCGTGGAGCGATTGGCACAAGATCGTTACAAGCAGGGACAGTCCCTCGTTTGTGCCGGAAGCGTGTCAGTCGATCCACAGGCTTCCATGGCCGCTCCAAGACCAGAGCCATAAGATGACGACTCGCCCGAACTGACGCTCGTCGCGCGCATCTCCCCGCGCGCGGCGGACGCGGCGGCTCTGGCCGAAGGCGCTAGGCGGAGAGCTCGCGCGGCGCGTGCGAGCTCGAGTACACGTCCTTCCGCGTCAGCAGCCCGTTCCGGAACGGAAGGACGTCGACGCCGTCCCACTCGAGCCTACGCCCGTCGGGGGCGGTGGCGGTCGCCGTCCACTCGCTGACGGCGAAATCCTCGGAGACTCGAAGCGAGCGGCCCCTGAAGCGCAGGTCGGGCCACCGCTCGAAGATGCCGCCGATGTGCGCGCGCACAGCCGCTGCGCCCTCGACCAGCTCGCCCGCCGTGTGGTTGTGGAACACGATGTCGTCGGCGTGGAGCGAAGCCACGGCGTCGAGATCCTGCGCGTTCCACGCGTCGTTGTAGCGACCGACGAGCTCGACGATGTCCGCCATGCCGCACGAAGCCTAGACGACCACATAGGCTCCCTCGATGGAGGTGCGGAGCCGAGCGTCCCTCGAGCCCTTCACGACGAAGGACGGCTCCACGATCCGCGAGTACCTGCACACCGGGAGCCAGTCCCTGGCCGAGGCGAGCCTCGAGCCGGGGCAGTCGACCGAGCGCCACCACCACCGGCGGAGCGAGGAGATCTACCTGATCGTCGCCGGCGGCGGCGCGATGGAGATCGACGGGGACGTGCGCCAGGTCGCGCCGGGCGATGCGATTCTCATCCCGGCCGGCTCGTGGCACACGCTGATCGCCGGCGAGGCAGGTGCACGGCTTCTCTGCTGCTGCGTGCCGCCGTACTCGCACGACGACACGTATCTAGAACCGTGAGAGGGACAGACTTCAGTCTGTCCCTCTCACGGTTTCCGGGGACAGACTTCAGCGTGTCCCTTTCTCCGTTTCTCTAGGGGACAGACTTCAGTCTGTCCCCTTCGCCGTGTCCGTTTCCTAGATCTTGCGACGGGGCCGCGTCGGGCCCCACTTCGAGCCGCGACTCCGGCTCGAGTAGACGAGCCGGGGCGGCGCGACGCGCATCCCGGTCTGCTCGAAGCGCTCCTGGTGCCCGTTCAGCCTCGCGACCCGGCTCACGTCGGCCTGCTGGTCCGGCAGGACGAGCGTGATCCCCGTCCCGCTTCGGCCGGCGCGGCCGGTGCGGCCGACGCGGTGAACGTACCCCTTGTCGTCCTCGGGCGGGTCGAAGTTGATCACGTGCGTGACGTCCGAGAGGTCGAGCCCGCGCGCAGCGACGTCCGTCGCGATCAGCGTCGTCACCTTGCCCGACTCGAACCGCGCGAGCGCCTTCTCGCGTGCGGCCTGGGTCTTGTCTCCGTGCATGGCAACGGCGTGCACGTCGTGCCGCGCGAGCTTGTGTGCGAGCCGGTCGGCGCCGCGCTTCGTCCGCACGAACACGAGCGCGAGCCCGCGGTCGGCGCTCAGCAGCTCGACGAGCTTCTCGACCTTGTTCTCCGGTGTGACGGGCACGAACTGGTGGTCGATCTCGCCCGGAGCCTGCTCCTCCTCGAGCGTCGCCTCGATCCGCGCGGGCGTCCGGGTGTACGCGCGTGCCAGCTCGCCGACGGCGCCGTCGAGGGTGGCCGAGAAGAACATCGTCTGGCGCTGCCGGGGCAGCTCGCGGACGATGCGGTCGACCTGGGGCTTGAAGCCCATGTCGAGCATGCGGTCCGCCTCGTCGAGGACGAGGATCGTGAGGCCGGCGAGCGAGACGAGCCGGCGGTCGACGAGATCCTGCAGGCGGCCCGGTGTCGCGACGAGGACGTGCGCGCCCTTGGCGCGATCGGCCTGCGAGCGGAGTGGGACGCCGCCGTACACCGAGGCGACGCGCAGTCCGCGGGCAGGCGCGAGGGACTCCAGCTCCTCGGTCACCTGGACGGCGAGCTCGCGCGTCGGGACGAGGACGAGCGCAGCCGGGCGAGCGGCATCGGCCCCGATGCGCTCGACGATCGGGAGGGCGAAGGCGAGGGTCTTGCCGGACCCCGTGGGCGCCTTCGCGAGCACATCCTGGCCCGCGAGCGCGGCCGGGATCGCCCGTGTCTGGATCGGGAAGGGAGTGTGGATGCCGCGCGCGGCGAGCGCCGCGGTGACGTCGGAGCTCAGGCCGAGCTCGGCAAAGGACTGCTGTGACATGAAGTTGTTCGACTCCTGTGGTTTCGGGATCGAGACCGTTACTACCCTCGAGCTCGAACCGTCGTAGGAGGAGTCGAAGAAGCGAGATCTCACGGGGCGGCGGTCGCCACCCGTCCCCCCACGGTAGCAGCCGCGCCTGTCGCCGTGCCTTCGCGGCGTTCACTCAGCTCGCCACCTTGAACACGTTCGGCGCGACCGCGACCCCGGTGTTCAGCCGGATGAGCTCCGAGAGGGTGTGCCGGTAGTCGATGCCGTAGAGCCGCCTGATCAGCGTCAATGCCGGATCGTCGAGGTAGAAGAAGCGGTCGCCGTCGCGAAGCGCTTCGAACTGCCTCGTCCAGATCGCCAGCTGGAGCTCGCCGAACTCGGTTCCTGGGAGATGGCGCTCGGAGACCATCCCGACGAACGCGTCGAGCTTGTCGACCGAGCCGTAGATCGCCTTCAGACGGGCTGCGAGGGTGGTTCGTCTGATTCCCGTGACTGCGTCGTCCGCCGCCTGCGGACTGCCGAGCGGGATCACGTGGCCGTGCTCGTCGCGGAGCTCGACGAAGTCCAGGATGCTCGGATCGTCGATCGGATCGCTTCCGTCGATCGTGGGGTCGGCGGGGAACCGATCGGTCCTCTCGCCCGTGATCTCCGTGAACGACCGCACCGGTCTGAGCCCGTACGCCCTCCGGAGGGCGTTGTAGCTCGGCATCCCGTGATCGCGGCCCCGCTCGACGTCGATCGCGCCGAGATCCTGGACGCCGGTGAAGCAGCTCGGGTCGATCACGGGGGCACCGCACACGGTGTCGGGGGGTAGCCCAGGCTTCGGCACCTCGAAGAGGACGCTTCGGAGGGAGTTGTCGATCTGCTCGTCGTTCTTGTACTCGCGCTCGCCTCCGAGGCTCTGCAGCACGGGTCCGAGCCCGACCTGCTGCAGGAGGTCGGGGTTCCCGAAGGCGACCGTGAGCGGGATGTCGAGCGTGATGCGTCCGCCGCCTGCGTCCTCGACCTCGATCCCCTCGTTCTCGAACGCGTCCAGCTGGGCGGCCGAGTACGTGCCGGCTGGGATGGTCGGCTCGAACTCGCCGTGGATCATGCTGTGTGCCCGGTAGCCGACAACCGCGAACTCGTTCGACAGGCCGGGGTCGACCGACGGGTCGTAGCCGCGGTACCGGTCGAGCCTGACGCCGAGCGCCGGGAGGAACTCGTTGTACGTGATGAACTGCTCCTCTGCGTTGACGATTCGCCGGGCGATCTGGAACCGCTGCTCGTCCGGCAGCGACGACGGGAGCGCGGCGACGATACGGTTGTGCTCCCGCGTCATCAGCGTGTGGATCGCCGTGAGCGCGATGTTCTCGTTGGCGCGCACGTCACCCGCGACGACCGCGCCCGCCGGGTTGCCGGTGAGCGGGCCCATGAGATCCATCGGTGGGGCCGCCGACACGTTTCCCCTCGCGGTCGCGCGAGGGAGGTAGCCGTCGCCGGTCAGGAGCAGCTTCGGCCCGTTGTCCGCCGGGTTTCCGTCGACCGGTCCCTCGCGAAGCCAGTCGAGCCGCGCCGGCGTCACGCCGTAGACGTTCGAGGCGTCGATGAAGCTCGA
>Ga0187778_10001593_pt1 | contig 15613 bp, 13 predicted proteins | sample 1015_Q2_SP5_20_M_FD_132418 | JGI IMG/M metagenome (GOLD analysis project Ga0187778, IMG submission 132418) | Tropical peat soil microbial communities from peatlands in Department of Meta, Colombia - 1015_Q2_SP5_20_MG | ecosystem: Environmental > Terrestrial > Soil > Wetlands > Peat | place...
CCAGCCGATCGAAGGTCTCGGGCTGGATTTCTTTCTCGAGCGGCGGCTTATGCACCACGATGTTTCCCGAGGCGATGGCGCCGATCGCGAGCTCGGACCATCCGGGCATGCCGATCTTGCGCACCAGCATCACGTCCAGGGGTGCCTTGAGCACCTGTGCGACCTCGTAAGCCACCGGCACCCCGCCGCGCGGCAGTCCCAGCACCAGCAGAGGGGGCTTCAGCCGCCGCCGCTGCAGCTCGCGCCCAAGCGCGGCGCCGGCGGTCACGCGATCGGGGAAGATCCGCTCAGAGGTCATGGAATGTAGCTAAAGCGCATGGCGGCCTGCTTGTCATCGCGATTTGTACTGAGAGGAGCCGTCGTGAGGTGAGGGAAGGGCATGGCACAGGGAAACTACGGATTTTCCGCCGATGCCATCGGGGCAGACTGGCCGTGTTGGAGGTGTCACGGCAATGACCTGGCGTCACATCATGTTCTCGGTGACCTCCCCGGGTGGCGTCGGCCCGTCGGAGATGGGCAAGGTTGCCCAGTTGGCCGCGGGACTTGACGCCGAGGTCGAGCTTTTCCACTGCATCTTTGATCCGGACGTGACTCGCCGCGGACGCTTCGGCACACGCGGTGCGCAGCAAGACATCCATGAGTTCGTCGACCGTCGTCACGAGCAGCTCGAACACACGGCCGAGCGACTCAGGGCGGGCGGCGTGCCCGTGCACACGAGCGTACGGTGGGATCACCCGATTTACGAGGGCATCGTCCGGCAAGTGCTGCGAGGGAAGCCGAGCCTGCTTGTGGCGCAGTCTTCCCGTAAGCCACACGCAGCGCGTCTCCTGTTCACGCAAACCGATTACAAGTTGATCGAGACGTGTCCATGCCCGGTCCTCTTCATCAAGAGCGAGCGCCCTTATTCGGATCCGGTCATCATCGCCGCGGTCGACCCGGGGGGATTGCACGGCAAGCCCGCCACGCTCGATGAGGCGGTGCTCGATACCGCTGGCATGATCCGCGGTGCACTCAAAGGAAAGCTGCAGGTGTTTCACGCGGGCGCGCCCTGGGATTACGCCGTGCACATGCAAGGAGAGCTGCGGGATCTGCCGGAGGCTGTGCAGGAGGAGGTGCACGGGGCCTACTGGAGAAAGCTCGAGGGGCAGGTGCTGGCACTCGCGCAACGTCACGATATCCCGGAGAAGTCCGTGCAGGTCATCGAGGGCCATCCGGCAGAGCTGCTGCCCCCCGTTGCCTCGGGTCAGTCCGCGCACATCGTGGTTCTGGGTGCGGTCTCACGCTCGCCCATCGGGCGCGCACTGATCGGCCATACGGCCGAGCGGGTTCTGGACGCGCTGGAGAGCGATGTGCTGGTCGTCAAGCCGCCTGACTTTCGGACTCCAGTGAGACGTGAATCGACGCATCACATCGAGAGGAGCGCAGCGCATCCCGGGCGCTACGTACTGTGACGCGGCCCGGCACTAGGGCGGTCGGTTGACAGCTGGGTCAGACTCGGTTCAGGCGCGTTCGACCCACTGGCTTCCCACCTTCACGTAGCGCCGTTTGACCGCCGCCCAAGCGATGCGGTGCGCAGCCTCCTCCTGGCGTGGATCGCCCATGTGGGCATCAAAGGCGTGGTTGAAGGCTTCGCGATAGATGTCCTGCGCATGTTCAGGAAGGTGGCCGCGGACCGACGCGGGTAGGTTCAGGTTATGGCTATATGGCACTGACTTTCTCGGCTGCGGCGGGTATGCGGCGCTCCGCTGGCGCCGCATACCCCCGCAGGCAGCGGCTACTTGACCGCGATCTGCTGCGGCTTCTCCTTGGGCGCTTGCGCCTTCGGAATGTGCACCGACAGTACGCCGTCCTTGCTCTCGCAGCTGATGGAATCCGCCTTCACGTTGTCCGGCACGGAGAAGCTTCGCTCGAAGCTCCCGTAGAAGTTCTCGACGCGGTGAAACTTTTCGTTCTTGTCTTCCTTCTGCTGCTTGCGCTCACCCTTGATCGTGATGATCCCGTTGTCCAGCGTGACCTGGATGTCCTCTTTCTTGACGGCGGGCAGCTCGGCGCGGATCAGGTACTCCTTGTCGGTCTCACTGATGTCGGCCGACGGGCTCCACTGTATGTCACCGTCGCCCTTGCCCTCGATCGAGAGGCGCGGCCAGAACTTGCCGCTCATCATCCGGTTGAAAAGGGTGTCGACGTCTCCGAAGGGATCCCAGCGAATGACACTCATGGCTCAATCTCCTCAATCTTTTCCGCTCTGGACTTGCTGCCCAGCACCGCCGAATGCTGCCGGTGCCGCCGGAGTATCGGGAGTCGCAGAACTACCTAGGCCCGGCGCCGGCCTCGCGCGAGTTGCGGAATCGACCTCTGGCCCCGCTTGAGCACAAGTCACGAAAGGCCGCCTCTTGAGAAATCAGCACTTATCCTGATCCAGTAAGAGCAAGGAGGCGCGTTAGCCTTGATCCGTTGATCGACACTGAGTTTCCGCGAGGATGTTCAATGCGGACGATCACGCTCGAGGAACACTATGCAACGCCCGCGTTCCTCCAAGGTCCGGGGCGTGAGCTGAAGGCGAGGGCGAAGAGCGGAGGCTTTGCCAGCGGCTTGGTGGAGGCCTTGATTGACCTGGGCGCCGACAGAATTGCCCAGATGGACCAAGCGGGGATCGACGTGCAGGTCCTGTCCCTCACGGCGCCGGGTGTCGAGCAATCGGAGGTGGGTGAAGCCGTTGCATTGGCCCGCGACGCCAATGACTATGTGGCTGAGGCCGTGCGCCGGCATCCGAGCCGCTTCGCCGGCTTTGCGGCCATCCCGACGCCTGATCCCGCGGCCGCCGCCCGCGAGCTCGAGCGCTCCATCCGCGCCGGCTTCAAAGGCGCGGTGATCAACGGACATGCCCGCGGCCGCCATCTCGAAGAGCGCTTCTTCTGGCCGATCTTCGAGTGCGCCGAGGGCCTCGGCGTGCCTCTCTACCTGCATCCGACACAGCCTCCCCAAGCCGTGATCGAGGCGTCCTATGCGGGCTTCTCCAGGGACGTCACGTTCATGTTTGCGAACGCGGGCTTCGGCTGGCACATCGAGACCGCGCTTCATGCGGTGCGCATCATCCTCGGCGGCGTGCTCGATCGATTTCCAAGGCTACAGCTCATCCTCGGTCATCTCGGCGAGACGCTGCCCTTCATGATCCAGCGCCTCGACAACATGCCACCCGTCATGACGGGCCTCGAGAAGCCGATCAGCGCGTATCTGCGGGAGAACTTTCATTACACGTTCAGCGGTTTCAACTTCACGCCAGCCTTCCTGACACTGCTGCTCGAGATGGGCGCCGATCGAATCATGTTCTCCGCCGATCACCCGTATGGATCCATGGCGGCTGCGCGGTCCTTTCTCGATCGATTGCCGGTTTCACCGGCCGACAGGGAGAAGATCGCGCACGGGAATGCCGAACGTCTGCTGCGGATATAGACCGTGGACACGAACGCACTGCGTCCAATCGAGCTGCCGCCGCCCACCGAGGATTGCGCGTGCTCATTGCATGAGGCAACCGCGCGGCGCCGTACGATCCGCGAGATCGCGGACCGGCGGCTCACTCTGGCGCAGCTCTCGAACCTGCTATGGACGGCCTGCGGCGTGAACCGAACGCACGGGCCCTTCGGGGCGCCGGGACGGACGGCGGCTTCGGCGAGCAACTCCCAGGAGATCGCCCTGTACGTCGCGCTCGAAAGTGGCGTCTACCTCTACGAGGCGGCGCCGCACCGGCTGGCTCCGGTCGCCCCGCGCGATCTGCGCGGCCTCGCGATGAACAGCCGCCAGGGCGTGGGCTCCACGGCTCCGGTTCAGCTCATCTATGTGGTCGATCTGCACCGCCTCACGCACACCATCGGATTCGACGAGCCGGGTCTCCATGACGCGGAGATCCAGAAGTCGTATTACTTCGTCGACACCGGGATCATCGCCGGCCACGTGTATCTGTTCGCGGCGGCGCACGGCCTGGCGAGCTGGTTGCACAACTGCGAGAGGGAGCTCCTCGCCAAACGCCTGGCGCTGCGTCCGGAGCAGAGAGTGCTGTTCGCGCACTCGATCGGCTGGCCGGCGGGCGCCGAGGCAGTCTAGATAATGGATGAAGAAACCTGCCAAACATATTGACAAATAAATGATTGGCTCCCCGGGTTGCAGCGGCGAAACCAGCGTAAGCCGTTGCATTAGCGAGCCTTTCTCAACCGCCGCTGCCGGAATACCCCGGCAGAGATCCTCTCGAACGAGGCACTGCCGCGAGCGCGCGTGGGACACGTCGCGCCCGCGAGTGCAAATCGTGGCTAAGCCGATGCGCCCGTGCCGGGACTTCGGGGTGTTCCCCTCATCACCTGTCGGATGCGGAGAAAATTCATAGCGTATGGAATATTTGATCGCTGAGTTCGTGCGAGCGCATGACTCCTGCGGACGCGAGTGAACGTCGGTGGAAGCACAAACAGCGAGGCCTCCAGCGCGGAAATCAAACTGCATCCCCAAGAGAGGACCGCCGCAGGGATCGGATCGCGACTGTGATGTCCTCGGGTATGCCGGGGTCAGCCTTGCCAAATTTTGCCAAAGGAGTCTATGCTTGAGGCATGGGCACAATGAACATCTCCCTGCCCGATGCTCTCAAGGACTTTGTTGACGAGCAGGTCAAGCGGGGTTACGGGACGAGCAGCGAATACGTGCGCGAACTGATCCGTAAGGATCAGGAACGGCTGCACCTGCGTCAGCTCCTGCTCGCGGGCGGCGCTTCGAAGCAGGGCGCGGCCGCAGATTCAGGCTATTTCAAGGGGCTTCGCAGGCGGGTGCGCGCGGCGCGCACGAGGGGCGCGCGGCGGTGATCGGCAAGCCGATCCTGCCGCGCGAGCAAGCCAACTCAGACGTCGATGAAGCCCTTGAGTACTATCTCAAGGAGGCGGGAGCTCGGGCCGCGCTCGAGTTCATTGACGCGCTGGAGACAGCGTATGCCCACATCAGCCGGCATCCCGCGAGCGGCTCAACTCGCTACTCGGTGGAGCTGAACCTGCCGGGGCTGCGCTGCTGGCCTCTCAAGCGCTTCCCGCACATCGTCTTCTACGTCGAAGCCGAAGACCATATCGACGTTTGGCGCGTCTTGCACGGCACGCGCGATATCCCCGCGTGGATGCGGGAGCCCCCTGGGCCGTGAATTCCGGTCTGCCCATACCGCGCGTCATGGGCAGCCAAGCCGAGCCTCCAAGCCTCGATGGCACGGATGCAGCGGCTACCGAACTGCAGTCTCACTCGCTCGGACAGGAGGAGATGCCGCGTGTGCGGCGGGTCGCTGAGGGTACGCAAACAGGCCGATTGCTACGAGGATAGCGATCATTCCCGGGGCCAGAACTAGCAGCATGCCCCAGTCGGGGCGGACTGTGCCGGTGCGGCCATTGAATTCGAAGCATCGCAGCCAGGACTGCCCCGGGAGGCGGTAATAGGGCACGAAGCTGCCGCGCAGTTCCCAGACGAGCTCGCGGAACCGCTCGGCAGCGATCGGATAGCCGAGCAATGCGCGCACCACGCGTCCCTGGTCCACGGCTACCAGCATCGTCGGGTGGTCGTATTGCCCGGTTGCAAGATCGCGGCGGAACCAGAATCCCAGCGCATCCGCGATCCGCTGCACGTCCTCGGTGCGCCCGACGGCAAAGAGCCAATTCGGATCATTCTGCAGGCCGAGCGATGCCGCCTGTGCGCGCATGTCCTCGGCGGTGTCTGAATCCGCGAAGCTCAGGGCGAGCACGCGGAAGTCACGGCCGAGTCCGCCGCTGCCTGCCGCGGCGTCGCGGATCAGCAGCAGAGAGGGCATACAGGTTCCCGCGCAGTGCCGATAGAACAAGGTGAGAAGGAGCGGGCGCTCGCGCCAGAGCGCCGACAGCCGCATCAGGCGCCCGTCAGCGAGTCGCAGCTCGGCATCGGGCAGCATTCGTTCGGCAACGCGCGCTTCATCGCGAGAGATGCTGGCGGGTGTGGCGCCCGAGCACACGCAGGCGATGCCGCTCAGGAGCCACGCGACGATGACGGCATGGGCAGCCCGCATGGCGAATGGCTTCAGGTCTGCGCCGTCGCTGCGTCTGCCCGCCGCTTCCAGAGCTGGCGCAGGTACAGGAGGAAGCCAAGCAGGAACACGGCCGCAAATGCTGCGGCGGCGGCTGCGTAGGATGCGCCGTAGGCAACCTCTGGCGGATAGAGCGCGTAGCGGCGCGGCACCGAGAGCGCCCCCGCGAGGTAGAACATGAGCAGGAAGCCGTAGCCACCCACAAACATCAACGCCATGATCATCCAGCGTGAAGCGCGTGTTTCCGGCTGCGCCCCGGTCTGAGTGCGGTGATAGAAGTAAGCCAGGGTTAGCAGCACGAGCCCCATCAGGAAGTACGTGTGGAAGTGCGCCGGAACCCAGAGGGTGTTGTGGAGCACCGCGTTCACGGTGATCGTCGAGTCGATCACTGCCCCGACGCCGCCGATGGCCCAGCCGGCTAATCCGGCGAGGAACAACGCCGGCGCGAGGCCCCAGCGCATGGGGGAGCGATAGACCAGCATCAGTGCGCCAAAGATGGTCACCACGGCCGCGGGGATCGAGCTCACGTACGAGGCAATCTGGCCGATGTACTGGACGGCTTCCGGCTGCACAAAGTCCATGTAGAGATGATGGAAGTACGCGAGCAGCACGATGATCAATACGGCATTCCAGGAGAGCGCGACGATGCGGTTGGTCTTCCAGGGACGTCCGGCGTACTCGGGCAACGCCTCGTAGGTCACGGCAGCGCCCAGGTACATGCTCAAGTTCACCAGTACGTGTCCGAAGAAGAACGTCAAGTTCTTCATGAGGAGCGTATCGCTCTTGATGCCGCCGAACACGTCCGCATAGAAAAGTGCGACCACGACCACGGCTGCGATCAGGCCTGCCACGCAGACGATGAGGCTCACGGTCGCGATCAGGACCAGCGGTGGCACTTCGGGCTCGTTGCGTCCGACGAGATAGTGCCAGGCGAGCGCCTGGGAGAGTGAATAGCGCTGAGCGATGGCGCGCAGCAGGTCGAGCGACCAGACGAGCCAGGTCGCGCCGAGAATGGTGAGCGCGACCAGGAACAGCACCGCCGACCACTTCGGCCAGCCTCCCATCAGCGGCAGCGGATACAGGAAGTACCAGCCCGCGGCAAAGCGTCCGAGGAAGACGCAGATCAGGAGCAAGAGGACACCTGCGACGGTGCCGCCAAGGGCGAGCCACGATACGGTGGCGGATGGCTTGACGTGGCGTTGCAGCGCATCCGACACGCAGGCGAGCGGAGCCGTGAACCACAGGCCGACCATTCCCAGTCCATGTAGCGTCATCATCGGATAGAACCAGGACTGGAGCTCCGCGAGGTGACCGGACTGCACCGTGCGCATGTAGATGCCGAGTGCGATGAGGATCGGAAAGAGGAGCGCGACGACCGCGATCCAGGCAAGGGTGATGGCGCTGACTTGCCGCATAGGGGTCTCCCGAGGATCTACTTGACGGTGAGCTCGGTCCGCATCAGGTGGTGGCCCGCGCCGCAGTACTCGAGGCAAAGAACCTCGTAGCGACCCGGAGTCGTCAAGCGCACGCGCAGTCGGTTGACATAGCCGGGCATCGCCTGAGTCTGCGCGAGGAGGCGACGCTCCGGGCCATAGAGCGCGAAATTGTGGTTGACGTCGAGACTGGTCACGCGGAACTCAATAGCAGCTCCCGTGGGCAACTCGAGGTGATTCACGACCGGGACGGTCGCGAGGTCTGCGGCAGCGACGATCGGCTCGAGCGAGAAGATGAAGTCGAACTGCCGTGCGGCAACGTAGACGATGCGGTCGGAATGTGACCGTGCCGCGGCGTAGGGCGTCCGGCTCAAGGTCGCTACGAGCGCAACCAACAGCGCTCCGGCCGTGACGAACAGGAATACCCGCCTCAGCGCATAGGCCCTGTGGGTATCGAGGGACTGTGGATTTCGGGTACTCACGGCCACCCAGCTGAAGACGACCGCAATTACGGCAGTCAAGGCCAGGAACAGCACTAGAGAAAACCGCTGAATGGGACCGAGCGAGGGCGGCGGGTAAGTGGCGGGGGTCGCTGCCGCCGGGAGAGGCGCTGCCTGAGCTGCGCTCTCTTGCCGAAGGTAATCAATCAGCGCCGCGGCCTGGGATTCGGTAATCCCGAGGTTAGGCATCGGAATCTGGCCCGATTCGGTTAGCAAGCCGACGGCGATCGGATCCTTATCGGTGAGCATCTGATCAGGGTGGGTGATCCAGCGCACGAGCCAGTCGGTCTCCCGCCGATCGGTGACGCCACGGAGGTCGGGCCCAACGCGCTTGCCGCCACCGACGGTGTGGCAGACGGCGCATTTCTGTTGAAAGAGCGTGGACGCAGCTTCGTCTTCGGCCGCGCAAACCGGCGATACGACCGCTACTGATATCAGAAATGCCAGGACGGTTCGCATGTGGATAGCCTCTCGCACGACGACTCAGGTGGCGGCGCCTGCCAATGAGCGAGTTCCCAACGCCTTCTGAAGCCGCAGTCGGTTCTGGGTGACGTCTTCCAGCGTGTACCGATCGAGCGTGGCATAGAACGCCTCACGCGCCTCGGTGAATACGGTTCGGAGCCTGCACACCGGCGTGATCACACAGTGGTTGGTGCGTGGATCGAAGCACTCCACCAGGGGGCTATCGACCTCGGCGGCCCGAACCACCGCACCAATGTTGATCGTGGCCGCAGGACGTCCGAGCTCAATCCCCCCGCCACGCCCACGCGTGTTCCTGAGCAGTCCCTTCTTCCCGAGGTGATGAACCACCTTGGTCAAGTGGCTTTCGGAGATGGCAAAGGAGGCCGCAATCTCCGAGATGGTCGCGTGCAGACCCGGTCGCGCGGCCAGGTAAATCAGGACGCGAAGACTATAGTCGGTGAAACGAGTCAGTCGCATGGGTTGCAACTCAACCCGTGGCTCGATCTCTCGGTGCTGCCCACCTCAGGCACGGCATCTGCAGGCTTCTCGCGGCTCAGCGGGAAAAAGATGCATACGGTATATAGCTTTACGACAAAGTTTGCGCCGCCTGCCTGGCCACGGAAATAAGAGCTTGTGCGTACATCGAGCGATGGGGCACGGGTGGCCCGGAGGCTTGCGGCCTGCCCCGCATTTCCACGTATTTCCAAACGGCCGGCTGGTCGGGCAGTCTTAAAGATACGTAGGCGATGCATCTATTTGAAGGAGACTGCGTTGGAACAGAACCTTGTAGGAGAGGCCACGCAGTCTTCCGGGGAGGTGCCTGCTGCACCGCGCAACGCAGAGCGCGCGGCACCATCGACCGGTACAGCCTATTCGGTCTTGCTCGTCAGCACGCTGGCGTTCACGGTCTGCTTTGCAGTGTGGACGATGTTCGGCGTGATCGGGGTGCCGATCCGCCGGCAGCTGGGACTCAACAACACGCAATTCGGACTGCTGACCTCTACGCCAATCCTGCTTGGAGCGCTCATGCGGCTGCCGCTCGGCGTGTGGACCGATCGATTCGGCGGACGGCCCGTATTCACGCTCCTGCTGCTGGTGAGTCCCGTGCCTGTGTTCCTGGTGAGCTACGCCCAGGCGCTGTGGCAATTTCTGCTCCTGGGACTCCTGCTCGGGATCGTGGGAGCGTCGTTTGCAATCGGCACGCCCTACGTCGCGCGCTTCTTCTCCTCACAGCGTCGTGGATTTGCGATGGGGTTCTTCGGCGCGGGAACGACGGGCGCGGCGTTGAACATGTTCGTCGCGCCCCGCATCGTGGCTCATTGGGGGTGGCAGGCCGTGCCGCGCTTCTACGCCGCTGCGCTGCTCGTGACAGCCGGCGTTTTTTTTCTCCTCAGTGCGCGCGATCCGGGAGTGGGGGTGAGCGGGACACGGGTCATGACGCTCTCTAGCCGTTTTGCGGTGCTCAAGGACTGGCGCGTATGGAAGCTCTGCCAGTACTACTCGCTCGCCTTCGGCGGCTTCACCGCGCTGTCGCTCTGGATGACGCAGTACTACGTGCAGGAGTACGACTTCGACCTGAAGCGCGCGGCTCTGCTCGCAGCCTGTTTCGCGTTGCCGGCGGGCGCGCTGCGTGCCGTCGGCGGCTGGCTCTCGGACCGCTATGGCGCCCAGCGCGTCACCTGGTGGGTACTATGGGTCGTGTGGATCGCGCTCTTTCTCCTCTCCTATCCGCAGACCGATTTCACGGTCAAGACCATAGACGGCGCACGCACGTTCCACATTGCGCTGGTCCCGGTCGTATTCACGATGATCCTCTTTGCACTCGGCGTGGCACTCGCTTTCGGCATGGCGTCCACATTCAAGTATGTGGCCGATGACTTTCCCGAGAGCATGGGGATCGTCACCGGCATCGTGGGTCTCGCCGGTGGACTCGGCGGATTCCTGCTGCCCATCCTTTGGGGCGCTACACTCGATCTGCTGCGCATCCGATCGAGCTGCTTCATGCTGCTCTACGGCGTGGTCTGGGTGTCGCTGATCCTGATCTACCTGACGGAGGTCCGGCGCTACGAGTTCATCGAGCGGCCAACGGTGGCTTCATGAGTCACTTCCTCGATCGCCTGACTTTCTTCTCCCGTACGCGCGAGCCTTTCGCGGGCGGGCTCGGCGAGCTGCGGCGCGAGGACCGTGCCTGGGAGGAGGCCTACCGCCTGCGCTGGCAGCACGACAAGATCGTGCGTTCGACTCACGGCGTGAACTGCACCGGCTCCTGCAGCTGGAAGATCTACGTCAAGGGCGGTGTGGTCACCTGGGAGACACAACACACCGACTATCCGCGCACGCGAGCCGACATGCCCAATCACGAACCGCGCGGCTGCTCGCGCGGCGCCTCCTACAGCTGGTACCTCTATAGCGCCAATCGCCTCAAGTACCCGATGGTGCGCGGCCGCCTGGTGCGGCTCTGGCGTGCGGCGCGCAAGGAGCATGACCCAGTGGAAGCGTGGGCTTCGATCGTCGAAAGCCCGGACAAATCACGCTCCTACAAGTCGATCCGCGGTCGCGGGGGATTCGTGCGCACCACCTGGGAGGAAGCGACCGAGATCGTCGCGGCGGCGAACGTCTACACGATCCGCAAGTACGGCCCGGACCGAATTGCCGGCTTCTCGCCGATTCCGGCGATGTCGATGGTGTCTTATGCCGCGGGCTCGCGCTATATCTCGCTGCTCGGCGGCGTGAACCTGAGCTTCTACGACTGGTATTGCGATCTGCCGCCGTCCAGCCCCCAGACCTGGGGCGAGCAGACCGACGTGCCGGAGTCCGCCGATTGGTACAACTCCACCTTCATCATCGCCTGGGGCTCGAACGTTCCGCAGACACGTACCCCAGACGCGCACTTCTTTGTCGAGGCGCGCTACAACGGCACCAAGACCGTCGCCATCACTCCCGACTACGCCGAGGTCGCGAAGCTCTCCGATCTCTGGCTGCACCCCAAGCAGGGCACGGATGCGGCGCTCGCCATGGCGCTCGGGCACGTGATCCTGCGCGAATTCCACGTGGAGCGGAAGGTCGACTGGTTCCAGGATTACGGTCGGCGCTACACGGATCTGCCGTTGCTGGTGCGGCTCGTCAAACGCGGCGCGCACTACGTGCCGGACCGGTATCTACGCGCCAGTGATTTCAGCGGCGCGCTCGGACAGACCAACAACCCGGAATGGAAGACGGTCGCGATTGAGGAGGGGTCCGGGAATGTCGTCTGCCCGCACGGCTCGGTCGGCTATCGCTGGGGCCCCGAGGTGCGGGGGGATCTCGGCAAGTGGAACCTCGAGCAGAAGGATGGGGTCTCCGGGAGCGAAGTGCGCCTGGCGCTTTCGGTGCTGGAGCGAAACGACGGCGTGCTGCCGGTGGCCTTCCCTTATTTTGGCGGCGCAGCGCATGAGCATTTCACCGCGAGCCCGCAAGGTACGGATGTCCTCACGCGTAACGTTCCGGTGCGCACGCTCGCGACCGCGGACGGTGAAGTGCACGTCGCGACCGTGTTCGACCTGCTGTGCGCCAACTACGGTGTCGACCGTGGACTCGGAGGAGATTGCGCCAGAGGGTACGACGATGACGTTCCCTATACGCCGGCCTGGCAGGAGCGCATCACGGGTGTGAAGGCAGAGCAGGCGATCGCGCTTGCGCGGCAGTTCGCCACGAATGCCGAGAAGACCCACGGACGCTCAATGGTGATCATCGGCGCCGGGATGAATCACTGGTACCACCAGGACATGGGATATCGCGCCATCATCAACATGCTGATGATGTGCGGCTGCGTCGGGATCCCGGGAGGCGGCTGGTCTCATTACGTCGGGCAGGAAAAGCTGCGCCCGCAGACCGGCTGGACGGCGCTCGCGTTCGCGCTCGATTGGCTGCGGCCGCCGCGGCAGATGAACTCCACCTCGTTCTTTTATGCCCATACGGGCCAATGGCGGTACGAGCACCTGCGCGTGCGGGATATCCTCTCGCCGCTTGCGGATCCGGCGGCCTATGGCGGGAGCCTGATTGACTTCAACGTGCGGGCCGAGCGCATGGGCTGGCTCCCGAGCGCCCCGCAGCTCTCCGCCAATCCGCTGGATGTGGCGAAGGCCGCGGCCGCGGCGGGCAAGGATCCGAAGGCCTATGTGGTCGAGCAGCTGAAGGAGGGCGCTCTCGCATTCGCCTGCGAGGATCCGGACAACCCCGCGAATTTCCCGCGGAATCTGTTCGTGTGGCGCTCGAATCTCCTCGGCTCATCGGGCAAGGGCCACGAGTATTTCCTCAAGTATCTCTGCGGCGCGCAACACGGCCTGCAGGGTAAGGACCTCGGCGAGTCGGGTGCCCAGCGGCCACAAGAGGTCCGCTGGCGCGACCGAGCACCCGAGGGACGGCTCGATCTCCTGACGACGCTCGACTTTCGCATGTCGACCACGTGCCTGTACTCGGACGTGGTGCTGCCGACCGCGAGCTGGTACGAGAAGAACGATCTCAACACCTCCGACATGCACCCCTTCATCCATCCGCTCTCGGCGGCAGTGGATCCGGTGTGGGAGTGCCGCACCGACTGGGAGATCTATAAGTCAATCGCGAGGAAATTCTCCGAGCTGTCCACGGGCCACCTGGGGGTCGAGAAGGACGTACTCCTGGTCCCGCTGCTGCACGACACCCCGGCAGAGCTGGCGCAGCCCTTTGGGGTGAAGGACTGGAAGAAGGGCGAGTGCGAGCTCGTGCCCGGGAAAACGGCACCGCAGATCGTGGTGGTCGAGCGAGACTACCCCAGTACCTACAAGCGCTTCACGGCCCTTGGACCTCTGATGAGGAAGCTCGGCAACGGCGGCAAGGGCATTGCCTGGAACACTGCGGAGGAGGTGGAGGGTCTTACGGCGCTCAATCGTGCGGTCACGGAGCCGGGGGCGACGCAGGGGTTGCCGCGGATCGAGACCGACATCGAGGCAGCCGAGACGATTCTCATGCTGGCGCCCGAGACCAACGGTCAGGTGGCGGTCAAGGCGTGGCAGGCGCTCGGCCGGGTCACCGGACGCGATCACGTGCATCTCGCCGAGACGCGCGAGGACGAGAAGATCCGTTTCCGCGACCTGCAGGCGCAGCCCCGTAAGATCATCAGCTCGCCGACCTGGTCGGGGATCGAGAGCGAGCGGGTGAGCTACAACGCCGGCTACACCAACGTCCACGAGCTCATCCCCTGGCGCACGCTGAGCGGTCGTCAGCAGTTCTATCAGGATCACCCCTGGATGCGGGATTTCGGCGAGGCGCTCTGCTGCTACCGTCCGCCGGTGGATACGCGCTCGGTCGCCCCGCTTCGCGGTGTGAAGGACAACGGCCACCCGGAGGTCGTCCTCAACTTCATCACGCCCCACCAGAAATGGGGCATTCACTCGACCTATACCGACAATCTACTCATGCTCACCTTGTCGCGTGGCGGGCCGATCGTCTGGCTGTCCGAGACCGATGCGCGGCAGGCGGATATCGCGGACAACGACTGGATCGAGCTCTATAACTTGAATGGCGCGATCGCAGCGCGCGCAGTCGTGAGCCAGCGCGTGCAGCCGGGCATGTGCCTCATGTACCACGCGCAGGAGAAGACCGTGAACGTGCCCGGCTCCCAGATCACGGGCATGCGAGGCGGCATCCACAATTCGGTGACGCGCGCCGTGGTGAAGCCCACCCACATGATCGGCGGCTATGCGCAGCTCGCCTGGGGGTTCAACTACTACGGCACCGTGGGCTCGAACCGTGACGAGTTCGTGATCGTGCGCAAGATGGCTCGCGTGGAGTGGATGGATGAGCCGGCCGCAGAAGCACGGAGTGCAGGAGCCCGGCCATGAAGGTGCGCGCGCAGATCGCCATGGTGCTGAATCTCGACAAGTGCATCGGCTGTCACACCTGCTCGGTCACCTGCAAGAACGTCTGGACCTCGCGTCTTGGCATGGAGTACGCCTGGTTCAACAACGTCGAGACCAAGCCCGGCGTCGGATATCCCAAGGATTGGGAGAACCAGGAGCGCTGGCAAGGCGGCTGGACACGCCGCCAGAACGGCCGCCTGGCGCCGCGGCAGGGCGGGCGACTGGCGCTCCTCATGAGGCTCTTCTCCAATCCCAATCTCCCCGAGATCGATGACTACTACGAGCCTTTTACGTTCGACTACGAGCACCTGCAGACGGCGCCGGAGATGCGCACGACCCCGGTCGCGCGCCCGGTCTCGATCGTGACCGGCAAGCGGATGGAGAAGATCGAATGGGGACCGAACTGGGAGGAGATCCTCGGCGGGGAATTCGCCAAGCGCTCGGCGGATGTCAACTTCGAAGCGGTTGAGAAGGACATCTACGGCGAGTTCGAAAACACGTTCATGATGTACCTGCCGCGTCTGTGCGAGCACTGCCTCAATCCCACCTGCGTCGCCTCGTGCCCGTCCGGCTCGATCTACAAGCGCGAAGAGGATGGCATCGTGCTCATCGACCAGGACAAGTGCCGCGGCTGGCGCATGTGCGTCTCCGGCTGTCCGTACAAGAAAATCTACTACAACTGGAGCACGGGCAAGGCGGAGAAGTGTATTTTCTGCTACCCACGCATCGAAGCCGGCCAGCCGACCGTCTGCTCGGAAACCTGCGTCGGCCGCATTCGCTACCTCGGGGTGCTGCTCTACGATGCGGACCGCATCGGCGCCGCGGCCGCGGTGGAGAACCCTGCCGATCTCTACGGGGCGCAGCTCGGGATCTTTCTCGACCCGGCAGACCCCGAGGTCCAGGCACAGGCGCGCCGCGACGGCGTGCCCCAGGCGTGGCTCGACGCGGCGATCGCCTCGCCCACCTGGAAGCTCGCCATGCAGTGGAAGATCGCCTTTCCGCTGCACCCGGAGTACCGCACGCTCCCGATGGTGTGGTACGTGCCGCCGCTGTCGCCGATCCAGTCCTACGCCAACGCCGGACAGATCGGCGAGCTCGGCGACATTCCGGACGTGCGTGCACTGCGCATCCCCGTTCGCTACCTGGCGAATCTCCTCACCGCCGGGGCCGAGGAGCCCGTCATCCGGGCGCTCGAGCGTATGCTCGCGATGCGTGCCTTCTTCCGCGAGCGCCAGCTGGACGGCCGCGATAACTCGGCGCTTCTCGAGC
>Ga0187778_10001594_pt1 | contig 15612 bp, 14 predicted proteins | sample 1015_Q2_SP5_20_M_FD_132418 | JGI IMG/M metagenome (GOLD analysis project Ga0187778, IMG submission 132418) | Tropical peat soil microbial communities from peatlands in Department of Meta, Colombia - 1015_Q2_SP5_20_MG | ecosystem: Environmental > Terrestrial > Soil > Wetlands > Peat | place...
CCAAGGGCAGTCCGTTCGAGAAGGCGGTCTTCACTGACGCCCGCCGACGCGGCCTCGCAGGCCGGTGGGCGCTGTTCCTCTTTCTTCTGGTCTGCCTGGGGATCGTCTACTGGGTGGCCCGCGACCTGGTCTACCAGGGCCTGGTCTACCGCTATGCCCAGCGGATCTTCAACGACCTGGCCAGTGCGGCGGTGGAGAAGATCCAGGACGTGGACCTCGAGCGCGAGGGGAACATCACGCTCAAGGGGGCCGAGGCCTATACCCACCACGGGGGCACCCGGAGGCTGTTTTTCCGGACCGAGCTTCTCCGCCTGACGCTCGACGGGATTCCCCTGCGGGATTCGCGGATCCGCGTGATGCGGGTCGACCTCTTCAAGCCCGAGATCCACGTCCGACGCGAGGCCGACGGCGAATGGAACCTCGAGTGGGCCCTCCAGAAGGCGCCGCGGGCCCCGGAGGCGCCCCCTCCCCCGACTCCCGAGGAGGGCACGCGCCTGGTCCCCTGGCACGACCCCGACGAGGGGTTCCCCCGGAACGGGGTCCACATCTACGACGGCACCCTCCACGTGACCTTCGCCTCCCGGTCGGGCAAGGAGGTCACCTGGAGTGTTCACTCGGTAAACGGCGTCCTGCTCCGGGAGGGGGGCATCCTGAAGCTCCATCCCTTCACCGGCGACTTCTACGGCGGACGGATGACGGTCCATGCCGAGATCCCGCAGACCCGCCCCCTCCTGATCCGCCCCATGAACATCGACGTCCGCGACGCGGACGTGGCGAAAATGTCCGAGGGCGCCCCCTTCGTCAAGCGTCGGATGACGGGCCGCTTCAATGCGGTCTTCGCGCTGACGGTGGATCCGAAGCTCTCTTCCCGCCGGCCCATCGCGGCGGGCCACTGCGAGATCACCGACGGGGACCTCTGGGACGTGCCGGCACTCTCGGGGATCATCCACCTCCTGGCGCTCAGCCCGGTGTCGGAGAAGCGGATCGACACCGCGGTCCTCGAGTTCACCGTCGAGGAGGGCCGCTATCGCATCGACAAGATGCACTTCCTGGGATACCCGGTGAGCCTCTTCGGCGACGGGTCGGCCAGCCTGACGGGGGACTGGATTGACGTGACCTTCATCCCAAGGCTTGGCAAGAAGGACTGGAATAGTATACTACCGGTCATCGGTGCTCCCTTGGACCTCCTCTCGAACGTCTTCAAGGGCCTGTTCGTGCCCGTCACGCTCAAAGGATCCTTCGAGAACCCGCAGTTCAACGTCGGCGCCGGCTCGGAGCCCTCGGCCGAGGTCCGCAAGCTGATCGAGGAGAAATCGCCCCGGTGACCAAGCCCGCCGCCCGGATGGAGCCTACGCCGCAAGCCAAGAAGCTCGTCGAGCAGCATGTCCGGGCCATCGACACCCAGGGGGACGAGGCCACCCGGAAGCTCACCTCCGCCCAGTCGGTGCTCGCGGCGGTCTGCACGCTTCTCAACCTCCGTCAGCGGTACTTCGGCGCGACCGGCGAGCACTTCAGCGTCCACGAGTACGACGGCATCCAGGTGATCGACCAGCTCGACGAGCGCCTGCTCCGTCGCGTGCGGGCGATGCTGCAGGCGTACGCGGACCGCTCGCGGAAGAAGGCCGACCCGAAGGCGGTGGCCCTGCTCGTGGAGAAGCTCACCCCCGGAGTGAAGGAGATGCCCCAGTATCCCGTGGGCTACATGGTCCACTACATGCTGGTCGCGGCTTTCCAGGGCTTCGAGCCCCTGGTCGAGGCCGGCCACGGATTCGAGACCTCGGCCCTCGAGGTCGCCATGGTGCATCACCTGCTCGCGATCCTGGACCAGTACATCCTGACGCGGGAGAAGCCCGTCATGCGCCACTTCAGCGACGTCGCGCGGGAATACAGCGTCGTCATGCGCCTGAAGTGCACCTGCGGCGTCGAGAAGTTCGATGTCAAGCTCCAGGCCCTCTGCCAGACCCCCGCCGGCGACCCCTTCGACCGCCTCGACCTCCAGTGCAAGCAGTGCGCCGCGCAGCGGTCGATCACGTTCGACCTGCCCCACTTCAAGGACATGTACCAGATCTGAGAGCTCCAGGCTTCTCGCCGCGGCCAGCGGCCGACCCGTCGGCGGGTTTGCGCCGCTTTACTCGACCCGGCGGCTGTGCTACGATTTCGCCCATGAAACCCCTCCCGGCCGGGATCTTCCTTCTCTTTCTCGCGGCCTGCGGCCAGAGCCCGGAACCTCCGAAGCCCCAGGCGTCCTTGGCTCCGGCCGAGATGAGGGCGCCCTCCCCGGCGCCCGCGGGCTCCGCGGCCGCCGTGCCGGGCGGCCCTCCGGCCGCGGCCCCGGCCCCCGGCGAGAAGAAGGAGAAGGAGCCCGTCGACAAGAAGGGCCGCTCTAAGTCGCCCGAGCTCTTCAAGAAGTACCTCGCGTTCATGGAGGACCAGGGCGAGCTCTTCGAGTCGATCACGGCGGACGTCGAAGGATCCAAGGGCGAGACCGTCATCAAGCCCAAGGTCACAAAGATCATCCAGAACGCCCTGGGCGCGCGGGCGCTCCACTACCGGAAGAATCCCGACGAGGACAAGGAGCTCGACGACGACTTCGAGCTGTTCCTTTTCAAGCTCCGGACGGTCCAGGAGGCCACGTGGGACGAGGACCATTCCAAGGAGCTCCTGGAGCGGATCCAGCGCCAGTGCCGGGTCTGCCACGACAAGTTCCAGTAGGCTCCCGATGGACAACCGGGACGTCGCGGGCATCCTCGAAACCATCGCCCATCTTCTGGAGCTCCAGGGCGAGAACGCCTTCAAGGTCCGCGCCTACCAGAACGCCGCCCGCACCGTCGAGGGGCTCAGCCAGGACCTCCGCGCGCTGGTCCGCGAAAAGACGCTGGGAGAGGTCCCCGGGATCGGCGAGGCGCTCGAGCAGAAGATCACCCAGCTCGTCACCACCGGAAAGATGGAGTACTTCGAGAAGCTCCGTTCCGAGGTGCCGCCCGGGCTGCTTAGGATGCTCGAGATCCCCTCCCTCGGACCCAAGAAGGTGAAGGTCCTCTGGCAGGACAAGAAGATCACCACGATCGAGGCGCTCCGGAAGGCGTGCGAGGAAGACGCGCTGCTCGACCTCAAGGGGTTCGGAGAGAAGACGCAGAAGAAGATCCTCGAGGGGATCGCGTTTCTCGGGCGCCATCAGGGGCAGGCGCGCCTCGACGACGCGATGACGGTGGCGCGGAAGCTTCTGGAGCACTTGAAGAACTGCCCCGCGGTCCAGCGGTTGAGCACGGCCGGAAGCCTCCGGCGCTGGAAAGAGGTCGTGGGGGACGTGGATCTCCTGGCCAGCTCCGGAGATCCCGCGGCGGTGATGGATCACTTCGTCGGGGCTCCCGGACTGGGGGAGATCCTGGGCAAGGGAGAGACCAAGACCAGCGTCCGCCTGGGAAACGGTCTGCAGGTCGATCTCCGGGTGGTCTCCGACGAGCAGTTCCCCTTCGCGCTGAACTACTTCACCGGCAGCAAGGAGCACAACGTCGCCCTTCGCCAGATCGCCCAGAAGAAGGGACTGAAGCTTTCCGAGTATGGGATCTTCAAAGGTTCAAAATTAATTGAATGCGCGGACGAGGAGGCCATCTACCGCGAGCTGGGGCTCCCCTACCTCCCGCCGGAAATGCGCGAGAATACGGGAGAACTCGACCTCAAGCAAATCCCGCAACTAATTGGCCCCCAGTCTCTTAAAGGCGTCTTTCACACTCACTCCACATGGAGTGATGGGACCGCCGACATCGAGGCGATGGCCCAGAAAGCCCGCTCCATGGGCCTCACCTACCTGGGCCTCTCGGATCACAGCGGCGCCGCCACCTACGCCAACGGGATGGATGAATCCCGCCTGCGCCAACAGATGAAGGAGATCGACCGGCTCAACGCCACAGGGCGGGACTTCCGGATCCTCAAGGGCCTGGAGTGTGACATCCTGCCCTCCGGGGAGCTCGACCTGAACCCCAAGATCCTGGGGGAGCTCGATTTCGTCATCGGATCGGTCCATTCCCGGTTCGAAATGAGCCAGGAGGAGATGACCCGGCGCGTGTGCCGGGCGCTGGCCAACGAGCACCTGGATTTCCTGGGACACTCGACGGGCCGGCTCCTCCTGAGCCGGGACGCCTACAAGATCGATCTGGACCGGGTCATCGACGAGGCGGCCCGGCAGCACAAGATCATCGAGCTGAACTCCCACCCGAGCCGCCTGGATCTGGACTGGGTCCACTGCCGGCAGGCCAAGGAGAAGGGCGTGATGCTCTCGATCAACCCCGATGCCCACTCGACGTCGGACCTGGAGAACATCGAATACGGGGTGGCGACAGCCCGGCGCGCGTGGCTTGAGGAGAAAGATGTCCTTAACACCCGGAACCTCGACGAGGTCTGCGACCTCCTTGGCATCGGATAGGGCGTCCCGGGCCCGGAAGATCGTGGCGGGTCTCGAGCGCACCTATCCGCGGGCGGAGTGCGCTCTCGTCCACCGGAGCGCGCTTGAGCTTCTCGTGGCCACGATCCTTTCGGCCCAGTGCACGGACGTCCGGGTGAACCAGGTGACCTCGTCCCTGTTCCGGAAGTACCGGACGGCCCGGGACTACGCCCAGGCGGACCCCCGAGTGCTGGAGCAGGAGATCCGGTCGACCGGATTCTTCCGCAACAAAGCCAAGAGCCTCAGAGGGGCCGGGGCGGTATTGGTGGAGAAGTTCGGGGGCGAGGTTCCGTCTAGCATGGAGGAGCTCCTGGAGCTGCCGGGGGTGGCGCGAAAGACCGCCAATGTCGTCCTCGGAACCTGGTTCGGGAAGGCCTCCGGGGTCGTGGTGGACACCCATGTCCAGCGCCTCAGCCGGCGCCTGGGGCTCACCCGGAAGGAAGACCCGAAGCAGATCGAGAGGGACCTGATGGCGCTCCTGCCGGAGAAGGAGTGGATCGACTTCTCCCACCGGCTGATCTGGCACGGCCGGAAAGTGTGTAGCGCCCGGAAGCCAAAGTGCGATCTATGTGCGCTTGCCTCTTGCTGTCCGTCGGCCGGGAAAATAAGCTAAAGGTCGGGAACCGAGGATGAAACTCAGCGAGATCAAGTCCGAAGACGTCCTGGCGGGGAAGTGCTGGATCATGGAGCCTGGCGGAGACGACGCCAATCCGAACGTGCGGGAGACGATCGGATTCGCGAGCGAGGACCTCGGACTCTTCTCCGCGGTCGTCAAGATCGCCGACGGGAGCGAGCATGTCGCGCTCGTGGTGAAGTCATTCCCCCAGGGGGGCGACGACATCGACATCTTCATCCACACCAAGTTCGGCTGGATGAACATCCACGCTGCCGGATTCATGAGGGCGATCGGGAAGTACAGCCACGACCTCTTCCCCTTCGACTACTTCCTGGCGAATCCCTGGAAAGGCCGTCCCCCCGAACCCGACAAGAACTCCCCCCACAACAAGATCTTTCAGGAGACCGCCGTCCGCATCAAGGCCATGCCGACGGGCAAGAAATAGGCTGTTCCACGTGGAACATCCGCCCAGGCGACCCGGTCAGACGATCACCCCCAGGCGCCGGAGGATGTCGCTCAACTGCTTACTGGAGCCGTAGGGGATCACGATCGCTTCCGGCATGATCTCGACCCGGACCCCCACCTTATCCATGAGCTTCTGCTCCAGCTCCTGGAGGTAAGGCTCGCGCAAGGAGGAGCGGGGGGGGGACGCGGGGGTCGGGCGTCGGGTGAGAAGTTTCTCCACCTCCCGGACGGACAGGTCCTCCTCCAGGATCCGGCGGAGCATCTGAAGCATCTGGGCCTTCTGGGAGATCCCCATGAGGGCCCGGGCATGCCCCATCGAGAGTGTTCCACGTGAAACAGCCTCCTGGACCTCCAGGGGCGCCTCGAGCAGCCGCATGAAGTTGGCCACCGTCGGCCGGCCCAGGCCCACCGCGTCGGCCAGCGACTCCTGGGTCCAGTTGTTCAGCTGCATCAGCTGCTTGAACGCCCGCGCCTTCTCCATGGGGTTCAGGTCGCGGCGCTGGAGGTTTTCGACGAGCGCGCATTCGAGCATCTTCTGGTCATCCACGGGGCGCACGACGGCGGGGATCCGCTCCAGGCCCGCTAGCTTGGAGGCCCTCCACCGGCGCTCCCCCGCGACGAGCTGGTAAAGGCCCCCGGGGACCGGCCGGAGGACGACCGGCTGGAGTAGGCCGTGGCGCTTGAGGGAATCGGCCAGGCGCTGGAGATCTTCGGGGTCGAAGTCCGACCGGGGCTGGTACGGGTTGGGACGGATAAGCGAGAGCTCCACGGAGGACGGAGCCCCGGAAGCGGCCGCGGGAGCCTCCGCCGGCGCCTCCGGTTCGGGTCCCCCGAGAAGTGCACCCAGACCCATGCCGAGACGTTTGACCTGAGACATGATTCCCCCCTCTTCTCTCTCCACCGAACGGGAGCCGTGCGGCCCCCGACCGAGGGTACTATACCACATTTCTCAGGGCCCGGCACGCGGGAAAGGGGCTATAATGGGGCCTAGCCGGAGGCCCGATGCCGGGGGCCCGGGCAACCCATAATATATACATGACCAGCATCCGCACCCTCGCCTTCGCCACCTACGGGGAGATCACCCGGCGCCCGCTGTACTACATCCTGCTCGTGAGCTTCGCCGCCGCGATCTTCTTCTCCAAGATGCTGACGCTCTTCTCCTTCTACCAGGAGATGAACATGGTCCGGGAGATGGGCGTGGCCACGCTCACCTTCTGGGGATTCATCATCGTCGTCATCACCTCGGGGCTCGTGGTCACGCAGGAGCTGGAAGACCGCACCGCCGTCACGCTCCTGTCCAAGCCCATCCGCCGTTCCGACTTTCTCCTGGGAAAGTTCCTGGGCATGTGGGGGGCGATCGTCCCCGGGGTCCTGGTCCTCAGCGGCATCCTCGTCCTGACGCTCTGGATGATGGCCGAGCCCCACCTCGACCTGAGCGACCGCAAGGTGGCCGACGGGCTGGCTCAGGGCGTGGGCCCCTTTCGGACGACGTGGAAGGCGATCTGGAGCCAGTTCGTCCTCACGCAGGGCGCGGTCGTCCTGGAGGGCGCGCTCTTGTCGGTGCTCCAGTCGGCCATCCTGGCGGCTCTCGCGGTGAGTTTTTCGGCCTTCTTCCCCAACGTCGTCGCCGTCGCGTCGACGACGCTCGCGTTCATCCTCGGAAACATTTCAAGTTACATGGTCGCCAGCGTCGAAAGGATGAACGTGGGGCCCCTCACCCTGGCCGCCCGCGGCCTGTCCTACGCGCTCCCGAATCTCGGATACTTTAACTTGCAGACGCATTTCAGCGAGGGTAAGATCATTTCAATTCGGTATCTTGCGATGTCGTCTGCATACGCGGTCCTCTTCGTCAGCGCCGTGTTTCTCGTGTCCTGTTCGGTCTTCCAGAAGCGGGAAGTGCGCTAACCCATGAAATACGGGATCCTGGGAGACATCCACGCCAACCTGGAGGCCCTCGACGCCGTCGTCGAGGAGATGCAGAAGCAGGGCGTGAAGAAGTACGTCTCCGTCGGCGACCTGGTCGGATACGGCGCCAACCCGGTCGAATGCATCGACAAGGTCCGCAACGAGCTCAAAGCCACCGTCACCGCCGGCAATCACGACTTCGCCGCCGTCGACAAGCTCAACATCGACTTCTTCAACGCCTACGCCCGCGAAAGCGCGCTGTGGACCCGCAAGACCCTCCCCGAGGAGCACAAGCAGTACATCCGCTCGCTCAAGCTGGTCGAGTACTGCGACAATTTCACCGTCGTCCATTCGACGCTCTACTCGCCCGAACTTTTCGAGTACATCCAGACGAGCTACGACGCCCACCTCTCCTTCGAGCAGCAGACGACCCCGCTGTCGTTCATGGGGCACTCGCACGTGCCGGTGAACTTCTTCAAACGGAAGAACGTCTCCTTCAACATGGACACCGAGGTCAAGCTCGACGAACAGACGAAGATCATGGTCAATGTCGGCTCGATCGGCCAGCCTCGTGACGAGAACCCCGATGCCGTCTGCGCCGTCTACGATTCCGACGAGGGGTTGATCCGCGTCACGCGCGTCCGGTACGACGTCGACAAGGCCGCCAAGAAGATCATCAGCTCGGGGCTGCCGGAGATCCTGGCCGAACGCCTCAAGTATGGACGTTAGCGGGGACGCCGTAACGGCGCCGCCGCCCTCCCTGGCGCCCTCGAAGAACCCGCTCCGGCGCCTCTACCACTGGATCCTCTCCTGGGCGAATCATCCCTGGGGGACGCTCGTCTTGGGGATCCTCTCGTTCCTGGATTCGTTCATCTTCCCGATCCCGCCCCTGTTCCTCCAGGTCGCCCTCTCGCTCGAACGCCCCCGGCGGTCGTTCTGGTACGCCTTCGTGGACACGGGCGCCTCGGTCGTCGGGTCCATCGTCGGGTTCTACATCGGCTACGAGCTGTACGCCTCGGTGGGGCAGTGGGTCATCCAGACCTGGCACTGGGAGCCCCAGTTTGCGTTCGCGGGGGGCGAATTCAAGAAGCGGGCCTTCCTCTTCATCCTCGCGTACTCCTTCGTCCCGTTTCCCTACAAGGTGATCACCATCGCCTCGGGCGTCTTCCACGATTATGTGTCGCTCCCCACGCTTCTCGTGGCTTCCACGATCGGCCGGGGCTGGCGCTTCTTCCTCCTGGGAGGAATCTGCTTCTTCGCGGGGTCGCGGGCGAAGGACTTCATCGAGAAGCGCTTCAACTGGGTGTGCCTGGGAATCGGGCTCGTGGTGGTGGGCGTCGTGGCCTACATGGCCCTCTTCATGAAGGCGCCGCGCTAGGGCGTTTCCCCGTCCGCCCCCGCCCCGCCCGGGCTATTCCTTCTCCTTCTCCACGACCTGGATGTCGTCGACCAGGAGGTAGGCCTTCTGGGCGTCGTAGACGTCCTGCTGCCGGGCGCCAAACCGGAGCGCGTCGAAGTGATCCTGCGTCGTGATCGTCAGCTGCAGCTGCCCATCGTCGCGGCGGAAGCCGAGGCTGCCGAAGGCCAGCGGCACCTCGGCGGGGATCCACTGGTGGATGCTCCGGCGGTCGACGGGAAGCGTCTTGGTCAGCGTGTAGCGGCGCTCGTCCACGCGGAGCGCCAGTTCCACCGACCGGATGTTGGTCATGAAGCGGAACCGGAGCACCAGCCCCTCTCGCCAGGTGAAGCGGGGGTTCGGCGCGATCGAGGCGAGCACGGTCTTGTCCTTCTGGTCGCGCGCCAGAAGCGCCTCGTTCTTCTGCTCGGACTTGAACCAGGACCCTTCCTGGAGGAAGAAGTGTCCCCGGTTGGCGTCCACGGGGTCGCAGCTGGTGTAGAAGATCGTCCGGGTCCGGGGGCGCGCGGCATCGAACGCAGCGATCTTGCGGGCCAGGACTTCGCGGTCCAGCGGCCGGACCTCGGCCGACGCCCGGCCGATCTGGAGCTCCTCGCCGGCATGGACCGCGTACACCTGCCCCCCGTCGGGCTGGACGACCAGGGGCTCGCTCAGGCAGGCGACGCGGAGGCGATCCTCCCCCGGCGACGTGGAGAAGCGCGCCCGGGCCTGCTTGATGACGACCGAGACCCGCCCGTCGCTCACGATCCAGTGGGTGGGGCCGGTCGAGTCGACCGTCGCCTCGCCGGTGCGGATCTGGATCCAAGGCGCCTGCTCGGGGGCCGAGAAGGCGACCGAGACCGAGGTCGCGTCGCCCAGGACGACGGGATGGCGCCCCTCGATCTGGAAGCTCGCGCCCCGGGGGGCCGACAGGACGTCTCCCTCGCCCAGGCGGGCCACGGCGGGCAAGGTCGAGCTCTCCTTGGCGCCCCTGCGCTTCACGGTCACGACGCCCACGACGTCGGTCAGCTGGACATCCCCCAGGGTTCGCGCCAGCACCGTGTGGGAGGGACGGGCGGGCGTCTCCTCCGGACGCGTCTCCTCGAAGCGCGGCCCCGCCGGCACGGACGGGAGGGGCTCCGGCGGCGGGGGAGGCGCGGGGACGAGCCGATCCTCGGCCTTCGGGTCTGCGGGGCGGAGCTCCGGGGAGGGCTCCGGCGCCCGCGGGGCCTCCCGTTCCGGAGGGGCCGGGGGCAGGCGCGGCGAAACGACGGGTCCCGGAGGAGCGAGGGGGCTTTCCGGAGGCGTCGGGTATCCCGTCTGCCGGACCACCCGTGCGGGTTCGGGCTTCTCGGACCCGCGGCCCAGGACCAGCGCCACCATCCCCGCGACCGCCAGAAGGACCGCGGCGGCCGCCGCGAGCCCCGGCCCTCCGCCCGGCCGGGGCGCGGCCAGCCTGAGCCGGCCCAGGGGCGACCGGTCGCGCTCGCGGGCCAGCGACCGGGTGATGGCCTTCACCGCTCGGGCGCGGAAGGGCGCCGGCACGGGACCCGGCGGAATCGGCTGGACCAGGATCCCCAGCTCGCGCCTGCAGGAATCGCACTCCGCGCAGTGCTCCAGGAGAAGCGCCGACTCCGACGCCTCCAGGCGCCCATCGGCGTGGGCCGCGATCGTCTCCGAACCCGGACAGTTCACCGCATCCCTTTCGACACCGCCCGGGCCCCCGGAAGTACAGGCTTCACGGGGTCACCAGCTGCCGCTTCAGCGACTCCTTCGCCCGGAGGAGGAGGGGGGAGATGGAATTGACGGGCATCTTCAGGAGCTCGGCGATCGAGCGGTAGGAGAGCCCGTCGAAGTAGAAGAGTTTCAAGAGCAGCTTCTCGCGGGAGGGGATCTTCTCGAGCGCGGCATGGAGGCGTTCCCGGTCCTCCGGGTCGCCCTCCAGGAGCTCCCGGTCGGGAAGGTCCCCGGCCGCATCGTCGAGCGCGGCGTACTTGAGCGATCCCTTCCGCTTCTCGGTTCGGACATAGTTGAGCGCGAACCGTGCGGTGACGCTCGTGATCCAGGTCTTCAGGCTGGAACGGCCCTGGAAGAGGCGCAGGCGGTGGGCGTTCTTGTCGCACAGGGCCAGGAGGACCGCCTGGTAGACGTTCTCGACGTCCTCGTCCTGAGCGGACCCCAGGATCCGGCGGAGGGTGAACCGGCCCGCGTCGTGGACGGCGGGACCGTAGCGGTCCACCAGGAGCTCCCACGCTCCCGCCTCGCCGCGGATGCACCGGTCGACCAGCTCACGCTCGTCCATCGGCATCAGGGAAATGGGAACGGGGATCCGGAATCAACCACGTCCTATTTAACGGTTGACGGGGCTCGCGCGCTCCCCGGAACCGCCCGCTGCTTACTCCCCGAACGGTCTACTTCCGCGTGGTGAAGGTCCACTCCTTCTCGAGGTTGCCCGTCTTCTCCTTGAACCGCACGACGTAGGTCGAGTCGGGCCTGAGCTTCTGGACGGGGATGAGGGCGACGGTGCCGGGCTGAGGCCAGTCGTCCCGGGCCGGCGCCGAGGGAGTGGACAGCCAGCAGTCCACCTCCCGGCGGTCCAGGAAGAGCTTCGCCTCCACCTCGTAGGGCTTCTTCCGCTCCAGAAGCTGGACGGTGACCGGGTACCCCCCGGTCGTCTGGTCGCCCGGAATGGGGTTGGGGGTTTCCCGGGCCCCCAGCGCAAAATCCAGAGGCACTTCCTTCTGACCGTTCACGGGGTAAACGACGGGGAAGAGCTTGGGATCGGTCCGGAGGTCGATCGCCGAAACGTCGATCACCAGATGGCCGATCCCGTCCCTCCGGTACGCCCAGCCGATGCCGACCTCCGAGAGCTCCGGCTGGAGAAGCGAGACCCGGTGGTAGAGGGTGGCCATCAGGCTGTCGACGCCTTCCAGAGGCGTCTCCTGGGGCGCAAACGGGCTGATCACCGAACGCTTGCCCGCCTTGGCGCCTTCCTCGGTATACCCCGGGGCCTTCGGATCCTCCTCATGGCCGCTCAGGCCCCGCGCGTCGTTCTTGGACAGGTAGAGCGCGTGGAGGTCGCACGCCCGCGAGAGGGACGGGGAGAGCCTCACCTTTCCCAGCCCGGCCCGCGCGCGGTAGCCGTTCACCGCCTCGAGCACCGCCTCGGGTCTCGGGGTCGGCCGCGGCGCCCGGGAGACCCGATAGATCACCTTGTCGCCCAGCCGGATGACGAAGGCGTCGGCCGTCCGCTCGACCTTCGTCTCCCCCGGAGGACCGACGTAGACGGGGAACTCGCCATGCTCGGTCGTCACGATCACGGTGAAGGTGATCTTCCCGTCCCGCTCCTCGGTCAGCTTCTTGATGAGCGGCCGGACCTCCTCGAGCGTGGTCGGAGGCCAGGAGATGGGCTTGGCGATCGACCGGACGGGGATCCGCACGCGTTCCTCCCCGTCGGCGTTCACGATCACGTGCTTCCAGCCGGCGATGTCGCGGACGACGACCTCGCTCCGGAGCCACGGCCCGTCATACAGGAGCTGGTCGTCGACGTAGATGCGCTGGCCGTCGACACGGACGCGCTTCTGGAGCTCCTCGCTCCCGGACTGGCCCAGGAGCGCGCACACGGCGATCAGTCGGAGGACCATCGTTTCCTACTATATCAGACGCCCCCCAGGGGGGCGGCCGGGCATTTTGCTTGATGGGTCGAAGCCTTCGCCTATAATGACCCGCACGGAATGAATCTGGCCGTCTTCCTCAAACGGGTCCCGGACACCACCGCTAAAATCAGGATCGCCGCCGACGGAAGGTCCATCGACCCCCAGGGCATCGAATGGGCGATCAGCCCCTATGACGAGTTGGCGATCGAGCTGGCCCTCCGACTGAAGGAGAAGGCGGGGGGGGAGGTGGTCGGGGTCTCCGTCGATCCCGACGGGAGCGACGTCGCGCTTCGGAAGGCCCTGGCCATCGGAATCGACAAGGGAATCCTCATCAAGGGTGGCGTCAACCTCGACCCCGGGGCCACCGCCCAGATTCTCGCCTCGGTCGTCCGCGACCGGAAGTACGACCTCCTCCTGTTCGGCAAGCAGGCGATCGACGACGACGCCTTCCAGGTGCCCACCCTGGTGGCGCACCGGCTGGGTCTTCCCCACATCAACCTCTGCACCTCGTTCGAGCTGGACGGCTCCCGGGCCCGGTGCCGTCGCCAGATCGAGGGCGGGGAGGAGTCGATCGAGCTCGGGCTGCCCTGCGTGGTCTCCATCCAGAAGGGGATCAACGGGATCCACGACAAACGATATCCCTCGATGAAGGGGATCATGGCGGCGAAGGCCAAGCCCCTGGAGACCCTCCCGGCCCCCCCGTTCGAGCCGACCCTCGAGCTCCTCAAGCTCGAACTGCCGCCGGACCGGCCCCCGGGCCGGATCGTTGGGAAGGGCGTCGAGGCGGTGGCGGAACTCGTCCGGCTCCTTAAAGAGGAGGCGAAGGTCCTTTGAACCTCCTGGTCTTCGCCGAGGTCCGGGACGGGAAGCTCAAGCGCCCGAGCCTCGAGGCGCTTTCGGAGGCGTCTAGGCTCGCGGGGAAGGCGGGGAGCAAGGTCGGCGTGGCCCTGGTGGGAGAGGGGGTCCGCGAGCTGGCCTCGATGCTGGGGCGGCACGGCGCCGGGGTGGTCTTCGTGGTCGATTCTCCGCGGCTCCGGCATTACGCGCCGGAAGCCTACGCCAAGGCCGTCGTCGGGGCCCACCGGAAGCTGGGCTCGGGAGCGATCCTCATGGCCGCCACCGCGATGGGGCGGGACCTCGCCGGGGGCGTGGCGGCGGCTCTGGGAACCTCGGCGGCGGCGGACTGTACGGGCCTCTGGATCGACGGCGGCAAGGTCTTCGCGCGGAGGCCCGTCTACGCGGGCAAGGCGTACGCGACGGTCGGATTCCGGACGTCCCCGGCGGTCCTGTCGCTCCGGCCCAACGTCTTCGCGGCCCAGGAAGGAACGGGGACCGCGGCGGTGGAGGACCTGGAGGTGGCGTTCGAGGAGGCCGATTTCCGCTCGGCGGCGCGGGAGGTCGTCCAGACGGCCCAGGGCAAGGTCGAGCTCACGGAGGCCGCCACCATCGTGACGGGCGGCCGGGGGCTCGGGTCGCCCGAGAACTTCCGGCTTCGCGATGAGCTCGCGAGCGTCCTGGGCGCGGCCCTGGGGGCCTCGCGGGCGGTCGTGGACAACGGCTGGCGGCCCCACTCCGAGCAGGTGGGGCAGACCGGCAAGACGGTCGCCCCCAACCTCTACATTGCGATCGCGGTGTCGGGGGCCATCCAGCACCTCGCCGGCATGCGGACCTCGAAGGTCATCGTGGCGATTAACAAGGACCCCGATGCGCCGATCTTCAAGGCGGCGACGTATGGAATCGTGGGAGACGCCCTGGAGGTCGTGCCGGCCCTCACGGAGCTCCTGAAGAAGGTGCTGGCCTCCTAAAGGTTGACTTGGGGCTCCGGAAACCGTATTTTCACGCGGTTTTCCGTACCCTCTCCTTTCCGCGTTGGATCGGATGGACGCCTCGAAACGCTACGAGAAGTTCGAACGCGATTTCTTCAAGGAGTGGGTGCACCGCCACCCGCTCCTGGGCACGTCCCTCGGCCTCCACTCCGATTTTGACGACAAGATGCCCGACGGGTCGCTCGAGAAGGAGCTCGACGACCTGAAGTTGCTCCACCGCACGCTGGGCGAGCTCGAAAAGTTCGACCCCCGGAAGCTGCACCCGACCCAAGCCGTCAGCCGCGACGTCGCCATCCACGCGCTCAAGCAATGGATCTTCGACCGGGAGGAGCTTCGCTACTGGGAGTCGGTCCCCGAGGCGCCCCAGCTCCTGGGCCAGTCGATCTTCCAGATCCTCTCCCGGAACTACGCGCCCCTCGGGCAGCGGATGCGCGCCATCATGAAGCGGCTGGATAAGATGCCCAAGTACATCGACCAGTCGCGGACCAAGCTCCGCGCCCCCGTGAAACTCTTCGTCGAAGTCGAGCTCGAGACGATCACCCGGCTGCCGGGATTCTTCAACCTGCTCAAGGACATCGGCCGCGAGCACCTGCCCGCAACACCCCAGCGGGAGCTCAACCGCCTGATCGACACGACCCAGAACTCCCTCGAACGGTACAGCGATTGGCTGATCGTGGACGTCCTGCCGGACTGCCGCGAGGAGTTCGCCCAGGGGGAGGAAAAGTACCGGAAGCTGCTCCACGCCCGCGGGATCGAGGGATCGCCCGGCCACTGGATCAACCTCGCTGAGGGCGAGATCGCCCGGATCCGGGAGAAGCAGAAGGAGGTCGCCCGGGCCATCAAGCGGAAAGTCGCGATCGAGGACGTCCGGGACATGCTCAAGCAGCAGCACCCGGAGAACTTCGACGGCGTCCTGCGCTTCGTGCGCGACTCGGTGGGGAAGTCCCGGCAGTTCTCCAACCGTTCGAAGTTCGTGCAGCTCCCCGAGGGGGAGCAGCTCTTCGTGATCGAGACGCCGAGCTACCTCCGGCACCTTCTCCCGTTCGGAGGGTACTGGCCCCCTTCGCGGTTCGAGTCCAAGCACGAGGGTTACTATTTCGTCACCCCGGGCGACTGCGACTCCGACAAGCTCAAGGAGCACAACTACGGCGCCCTGGCCGCCATGACCGTGCACCAGGGCTATCCAGGACGACATGTCCAGACGGGGTGGGCCATCAAGCATCCCTCCCCGCTCCGGGCCCTCTTCGAGGATCCCGCCGCGACCGGGGGGTGGGGGGCCTACTGCGAGGAGCGGGCCAAGGAGATGG
>Ga0187778_10001596_pt1 | contig 15591 bp, 12 predicted proteins | sample 1015_Q2_SP5_20_M_FD_132418 | JGI IMG/M metagenome (GOLD analysis project Ga0187778, IMG submission 132418) | Tropical peat soil microbial communities from peatlands in Department of Meta, Colombia - 1015_Q2_SP5_20_MG | ecosystem: Environmental > Terrestrial > Soil > Wetlands > Peat | place...
ATCGAGCTCGGGTTCCGGCTGGCGGCGGGGCGCCCCCCCTCGGACGCGGAGAAACGGCTCGCGCTCGGCTTCCTGTCGCACCGGTCCCTCAAGGAGTTCGCCCTGGCCCTCTTCAATCTCAATGCATTCATCTATGTCCCCTGAACGACCCCACGTCTGCCCCACCCGGACGCGCCGGGAGTTCATCCAGGACGCGTTCTGCGGGTTCGGCTCGATCGCGCTGGCCTCGATCCTGCACCAGGAAGCGCTCCTGGCCCAGGACGGGGTGGTGAATCCGCTCGCGCCCCGACCTCCCCACCGGAATCCCCAGGCGAAGTCGGTCATCTTCCTCTTCATGTCCGGGGGACCCAGCCACCTCGAGACCTTCGACCCCAAGCCGCTCCTCAACCGCCTCCACGGCCAGACCCGTCCCAGGGAGTTCGGCGAGGCGAAGTACCAGTTCATCTCGCCGAACGCCAAGCTCTTCGGCACGAAGCGCACCTTCCGGCCGTACGGCCAGAGCGGCATCGAGGTCTCGGACCTCTTCCCGAACCTGGCCGGGTGCGTGGACGACCTGGCGATCCTGCGGTCGTGCCATGGCGACATGGTCGTCCATTCGGCTGCGCAGTATGAGCTCTTCACCGGCCGCATCGTGCCGGGATTCCCGAGCATGGGTTCCTGGGCGACCTATGGCCTGGGCACGGAGAGCGAGTCGATGCCCGCCTACGTCGTCATGCCGGATCCCCACGGCGCGCAGGAGGCGGGCCAGCCGCTCTATTCCAACGGCTTCCTCCCGGCGGTCTACCAGCCGACGATGTTCCGGCCGGGCCGGCGCCCGGTCCTGAACCTGGACCTCCCGGCGGGCGTGACGCTCGACGAGCGCAAGGACACGGTCAACCTCATCCGCGAGCTCAATCGCGCAAACCTGCAGGGCGGCGACGCGGAGTTCTCGGCCCGGATCAGCGCGTACGACCTGGCCTTCAAGATGCAGACGGAGGCTCCGGAGGTGTTCGACCTGTCCCGGGAGCCCCAGGAGACTCTCGACCTCTACGGCGTGGGCGTGGAGCCGACCGACGACTACGGCCGCCGGTGCCTCATGGCCCGGCGCCTGGTGGAGAAGGGGACGCGGTTCATCTGCGTCGTTTCCGGCGGAGGGACGGGCAACCTCCAGTGGGACGCCCACAGCGACATCGAAGAGAACCATCTCCGGATGGCGGGGCAGACCGACCGGCCGATGGCGGGCCTCCTCAAGGACCTGAAGCGCCGCGGGCTCCTGGACACGACGCTCGTGGTCTGGGGCGGCGAGTTCGGGCGTTCACCGGAGGCCGAGGGCGGGAAGGGCCGCGATCACCACAACCTGGGGTTCTCGATGTGGATGGCCGGCGGCGGCGTGAAAGGCGGCCGCGTGGTGGGAGCCACCGACGCGATCGGCCTGAAGGCGGTCGAAAAGCCCTGCCACTTCCGGGACATCCACACGACGATCCTCAATCAGATCGGACTGGACCAGGACAAGCTGACCTTCCTCCACCTGGGGCGCCATGAACGGCTGACGCTCCTCCGGGGCCGGGTGATCGAAGAGATCCTCTAGACTAGGATTCCCGGCCCTCGGACCGTCGGGGCGCCCGGTCCCCCGGGACCAGGCCGGCTCACGGTCCGGAACTCCGGATCGGTGGGTCCGGCATCCCGATCCTGAGACCCCCGGAGCACGCCGACCGACCGGGTTTTTCCCGGGCAAATCTCACCTATCTTGAGATAATCCCCGAGGACGATGTCGCTCATCCGCGCCAAAGCCACGCTCTTCCCGTCGAAGACCGGCGCGTTGACCCTCCTCCGGCTGCCCAGGAGCGCCAGCGCGAAGCTTCCCTCCCGGGGGATGGTCATGATCGAAGGGACCCTCAATGGCGCGCGTTTTCAAGCGCCTCTCGAACCCGACGGCGAAGGAAGCCACCTCCTCGTGGTTGATAAGGCCCTGCGGAAGACCGCCGGCCCCGGCGACACGGTCACGCTGGCGATTCAGCCCTCCGAAGACTGGCCGGAACCCGACGTGCCCGCGGACCTGAAGAAAGCTCTCGCGGCCGATCCCCGAGCGCAGGCCACCTGGAAGGACATCACGGTCATGGCGCGCTGGGACTGGATTCGATGGGTCAACGAAGCCAAACAGCCGGAGACGCGCCAGCGACGCATCGGGAGCATCTACTCGCGATTCAAGGCGGGAAAGCGGAGACCCTGCTGCTTTGACCGCAGCCAGTGCACGCTGAGGGAGACGTAGCCGATCCCTCCGGCCTGAAGGACCTCTCGCGCCCCGGCCCGAGGCCGCCCGGGGAGTCTCGGGGGGCGGCCTTCTAGAACCGGATCTCCACCTTCGCTCCCAACCAGTAGGTCCCGTCCCCGATCCGCGTGTTTCCCTGCGTGACGGCCGGCTCGTAGGCGAAGTGGATGTATCGCCATTCCGCCGTGATCCCGACGTCCACCCGATGGATCACCTTCCACGAGAGGGTCAGGCCCAGCCGCCCCCCCACACTGTCCCTGAAGTTTCCGAAGCCAGGGGTCGTCACGTCAAATTGACCTCCGATGGCTCCCCCGTAGACCATGATCTCGTCGGGAATCCCCGGCGGGGCGTCGGGGCCGGGCGAGTCGCGATATCCCAGGCTCAGGCCCCCCAACTCGGACCGGATGTCCTTCCGGAAGTCGCCTTCGATCGTGGCAAAGGCGACCACGTGCCCCGCAAACCTCACGCCTCCGTCCAAACCCACGGATCCCAGGCTCTCGCTCGCGCTCAGATGGGTGTTGCCGGAGGTATCGGTCGCCTCGAAGCGGAACCGGCGGGAGGCCCAGACGCCCCCGTACGGGCGCAGGAAGAGCCCGTCCTCGAACTCCCTCTCGCCCACCGGCGGCTCCGCGTACGCCATCTCCGTCGGAAGGTCGCCCGAGCCCAGGACCACGAACAGCGCGGCGCACCAAGCGGTCATGTCCGGTTCTCTCCTGAATGAGTCGAGACCCCCATTAGACCAGTCGCCCGGCCCGTTCTTCCTGAGATTTCGCCGGTCCGGGTCCGCGGGCGCCGCCGTTCCCGGAGTCCCTCGACCTCCCTGCCTCACTTCTTTTCCGGGGGAGGAGGCTGGTAGGAGTGGCCGCGGAAGAACCGGAACCGGAGGGGTTTGACCTCGAGAAGGGGGTGCCGTCCGACCACCAGGATGAGGTCGCCCCCCGGCTCGACCGACCGGAAGGCATGCTGGATCTGCTCGATCGAGGCCTTGGACCGGTCCCCTTCTTCCAGGATGACGACCGCATCCGATCCCGCCAGCATCGCGGGGTCGGCCCAGTAGTCGTACTGGGATCCCCATTCGCCCACCAGGTTCTTCCCGTGGACCTCGAGCGGCGAGCGGAGGTGGAAGGCGAGCTGGCTGGGGCAGGTGTACTTCCTCCCGAGCGCCAGATAGAACGTCCCCGGCGGCATGCCCACGCGGAGGTCCCTCGCCTTCGCGGCCACCTGGTCCCATCCGTACATCCCCGGAGCCGGCGAGAAGCCCGGCAGGAAGAAGGCCAGATGGACCACGCCCAGCGCGTAGGCCACCGCCGCCACCCCGCCGATCCACCCCCGGCCCCGCGCGTAAAACGCCGCGACGGCCCCCTGGGCCTTGACCGCCTCCCCGGCCATGAGCACGGTGAGCGAGAGGAACGCCGGCATCGGCCACATGAGATGGATGAACCGGACCGACGACACGGCGAGGAAGAAGACGACCATGGGGACGAAGCACCAGAAGAGAAATCGCTCCGTCGGAAGCGCCGAGCGCCGGGCTCGCAGGATCGCCACGGCGGCCAGGGGGAACGTGAGGGGGATCTGGCCGAAGGCCTGCTCCACGAGGAACAGGAGGATCCCCTTCAGGTCCTCCCAGAAGCCCGCTCGGTGGGCCTCCCCGATCCGCCCGCCCTGGAACTTGAAGGAAGCCCAGTCATGACCCGAATTCCAGTGGTAGACCGGCCAGAGGAGGAGAAGCGCGATCCCGGACGCGAGGTACGGCCAGGGCGTCCGGAGCCACCGGCGGTCCCGGGGGCTCACCAGGAGATGGACGAGGACGGCCACTCCGAAGAAGACTCCCGTGTACTTGGAGAGCCCCATGCATCCAAGGGCCGCGCCCGCCGCGATCCAGGCCGTCGGCCGACCGCCCTCCAGCGCCTCCACCACCGCGGTCAGGGCCAGGGTCCAGAAAAAAAGCAGCGGCGAATCGGGGAATCCACTCCCTCCCGCCAGGAACATGATCGGGTTCACCGTGGCCAGGAGCACCGCCCATCCGGCCGCGGGCTCCCCGTACAACCGCCGGGCCAGCCGTGCCAGGAGGGCCGTCGTCCCGGTCGCGAAGAGCACCGGGACCACCCGGATCCCCAGCGCCGTATCTCCGAACACCGCGCATCCCAGCCGGATCGACCAGGCGATCATTCCGGGATGGTCGTAGTAGCTCCAGTCGAAGTGAGCCCCGAAGTTCCAGTGATAGGCCTCCTCGGGCGTCACCGGAACGAGCGAGGCCACGATCAGCCGGACGATTCCCAGCGCCAAAAGGCCGCTGACCCAGGGGGCGCGCATCATCCGCGCTTCCTGAAGGCGACGAACTGGCTGGTCAGGAAGGTGAAGAGCGTCCCGACGACGATGCCCGCCGCCGCCGCCAGAAGGTAGTGGATCCGGGTCTTCAGAAGCTCGAGAATTCCCGACTGGACGGCCCACCCCCCGATTGCCCCCACCGCATAGACGACGTAGGAGGTCGCCACCGGAGCCATCCGGGCCCGGAAGGTCCAGATCCGGTTGATTGAGTAGTTCGACGTCATCGCACAGGTGAAGGCCACCGCGTTGGAAAGCTGAAGGAGGAGCCCCAGCTTCGAGTGAAGGGTCCAGAGGATCGCCAGGTGCAGGAGCGATCCGGTCCCCCCGGTCACCAGGAATTTCGCGACCCGAAGGGGCCAGGCGTTCAAGTCGGTGTAGAGCGTCCAGATCTGCCTGAGAAACTCCTTGCGTTCCCGGGGCGAAAACTTGCTCTGGCCCGCCGCGCGATCCTCGAATCGGATGGGGATTTCCGCCAGCTTCGTCACGCGGCACCGGGACAGGATCTCGAGCAGGATCTTGAAGCCTCGAGGCTTGAGCTCGACTCCCTGGAGCATGGAGCGGCGGAGGCAGAAGAACCCGGCCATGGGATCGCTCACCGGGGTCAGGGGCCGGGCGAGAAGCGTCCCGGCCTTCGAGGCGAACCGCCGGAAGAGCGGCCACTCGTCAATGTCGCCTCCCGGCATGTAGCGGCTCCCCACCGCCACCTGGGCGCCGTCCTCGACGGCCTTCACCAGCTCCGGAATCTTCTCGGGGGGATGGCTGAGGTCGGCATCGATGACCACGCAGATGTCGGTCCGCGACTCCTGGAACCCGCGGAGGACCGCGGTGGAGAGCCCCCGCTCCTCCGTCCGGACGACCACACGGACGGGGTACCGCGCGGAAATCTCGCGAACCCGGTCCGCCGTGCCGTCGTTCGAGGCATCGTCCACGAACACGATCTCGACCTCGGGGAGGGCCGCCGAGATCCGCCGGACCAGGGGCTCGACATTGTCGGCCTCGTTGTAGGTGGGGACCACGACCGTCGCCCGGACTTGGGTCTCGGTCCCTGGCGTCCCCCCCCGGACGCCTTCAGGGGAAGTCATGAATCTGACCAGAGTAGGGTCCAATCCACCCGAATGCAAGCCGTCTCCTCCCTCAGGGGGGGGGCCGATAACCCACGGCGCGGACCAGGAGGAACTCCTCCCGGGCGTTTCCGAACCGGCCGGCATGGGTCCGTCCCACGGAGAGGCGGACCGGAGGTTCGAGCCGCCCGAAACAGCGCTCGACCTCCTCTTTCCCCACGGGATAGTGGGCCGCGTCAAAGACGACGACCGCGGTCTTGCCCGCGAAGTCCGCGGCGCGCCACCAGTGGGGGAAGTTCTTGCTGGGCTCGCCCACCGCGGTGAATTCGACCGAGGGGACCTCCCGGAGAAGGTACCCCATCTGCGACGCATGGTGGTAGTCCCGGGCCACGACGAAATCCGGTCGCAGATCCCTCACCTTCCCGGCGAGTTCCGACCACCCCCCCAGATCCGCTCGCGGCCAGAAGGCGAGAGCGAACGGAACGGCAAGGTAGGCGCCTCCCAGCACCGCGAGCGTCTTCCGGTGGAGCTCCAGCCGCCATCCTCCGACCCGGCCGAGCCCGGCGGCCGAGAGGATCAGCACCCCCAGGTAGCCCGGGATGGGCCAGTGCCCCCGGACCGGGCGGAGGAAGACCACCCCGAGGAAGAAGAGAAGGACGGGCATTCCCATCGCCGCGAGAAATCGGTCCTGCCAGGAGGAGGCCTTCCAGCGCACGAGCGCCCGCAGTCCCGCCCCCCACGCCCCCAGGGCGATCACCGGCGTCAGGAGCGCGAGCTGCTTGTAGGGGAATTCCAGGATCTGCACGAGCCGCTTCCGGGGGGAGTCCAGGAACGGCTGGAGGATGGACCCATGTTCGCCAAACCGGCTCAAGCCCTGGTACCGGAACGACTCCCATCCATGCATCGCGTTCCAGAGGATGGCCGGCGAGAAGACGGCCAGGGCCAGGAGCGCCGCGAGGTAGGGCTCCTTCCTCCGGAGCCAGCCCCGATGATCGGGGCTCGCCGCGAGGAAGAGGAGCGCGCCCACGCCGATAAAGACTCCGTGGTATTTCGCCAGCATGGAAAGCCCGAGAAAACCTCCCGCCGCGTACCACCAGGCGGGGCGGTCTCCGCTCAGGGCATGAGCCAGCGCCCAGAGCGCTGCGCTCCAGAACAGGAGCATCGGCGCATCGCTCAGGGCGAATGACCCCCACGCCCACGGAAGGGGCGCCAGAGCCGCCAGAAGCGTCGCGCGGCGGGCCGTCCCCTCGTCGTAGAGCCGCCGCGCCGCCAGGAAGACGAATCCGAGGCAGAGCGCTCCGCATCCGAGGGTGGGAAGTCGGACCGCCAGCACGCTCTCGCCCAAGAGGGCCGTCGAAAGCCAGATCAACCACCCGACCAGGCCCCCGAAGTCGAAGTACCCGAGCGCCGGATGTTTGGCGCACATCCAGATGTAGCACTCGGCCGAGGTGAGCTCCGTCTGGATCGAGATGGCGGCCTTGACGAGCGTCATCGCGACCACGACCGCCGCGACCTGTGCCGCGGGACGCCTCATTTCCTCTGCACCAGGAGGACGTCCTTCTCGTGTTTCCCGTAGGGACGGACGGCCTTCTCCTCCACTGGTCCCGGGACCATGCCCAGCTTGTCGCGGCGGACGAAGACGAAGCGCGCCACCTTCGCCGCCGCCGCATCCTGGGGAAGGGGCCCGGGCCAGTAGTAGTGGAGCCCGTAGGTGGTGAAGGGGGGCATGACGGCCGCGGACGACTCGGCGCCCTCCCGGAGAGCCTCGGCCACAAAATGCTGATTGGGATTGAGAGAGGCCGCCACCTCGTCCGCCACGATGGAGTTTCCCGCCACGGCGAAGAACCCGATCCGAGCGGCGGTCCGAAGCATTTCCGGAATGCCGGTCCGGAGGCTGACGAGACCCGCGGTGCCCACGCCGATCCCGAGGAACGCCAGGGTACCCAGCATTCCCGAGCGGGCCCCCATCGCCTCGACCAGTCCGGGTCCCGCCCAGCGGTCCAGGAGGGGGGGTCTGGAGAGGAGGTAGAACCCCGAAGCCGCGGCGAGGATGAGGAGACCCGAGGCGATCCCCGTCCCCCAGGCGAAGGTCTTCCGAAGGCCGTCCTCGGCCGCGGCGTCGGCCCCGAGCGCGATCACGAGAGCGAAGGCGGGCTGGAGGGGCAGAAGATAGTAGTGGCGCTTGTTCGACGCGGCGAGGAAGAGGAGAAACCCCAGGCCGATCCAGGCCAGAAGGTGGCCCCGCGCGGGACCCGAGCGGCGGTCCCCAAGCCAGCGCGCCGCCGCCGGGAGGAGGGGGAGCATCGGGAGCAGGAAGAGCGGCTGGTTCCAGAAGTAGTAAAGCAAGGGCCACGCCTTGTGGTGGCTGCTCTGCGTGCCCTCCGCCTCGCCCAGGGGCATGAAGTTCTCGCCCAGGCATGTCTTGAGGAATTCCCCTCCCCCGGCGCGCCACCCGGCCCAGTACCACGGGAAGGGGAGGGCGGCCGCGATCGCCAGAGCGAGCACGCCCCACTTCCAATGGACCCGCAGCGTCGAGAGCCTCCCTCGCGACGCGACGAGCGCGTCGCCTCCGACGACCGCCATCGGCCAGACCAGAAAGAGGGGCCCCTTCGTGAGCACCGCGAGCGCCCACGAGATCCCACAGGCGATCGCAGCGGGCCGCGGCTTGAGCACCCCCAGCCGAGCCGCGAAGTAGGACGCGAGTCCGGCGGTCAGGAAGAAGGTGAGCGTCATGTCCACCATGGCCTGCCGGGCCCACCGGATGAAGATGAGATTCGACGCGAGGGCCAGGACGGCGAGCCAGGACGCCCGGGCGGTGCCGTAGAGGCGCGCGAGCCAGGCCGTGACCGCGAGCGTCCCGAGCGCCGCCATCACCGACACGAGGCGCATCGCCCCGTCGCTCCGACCGAAGAGTTTCACGATCAGCGCGGTCGGCGCATAGTAGGCCGGCGGCTTCTCACAGAGAATGCCGTCGGGAGTCCGGGGCAGGTGCCAGTGCCCTCCTTCGACCATGTCCCGGACGATGCACCCGCTGCGGCTTTCGTCGGTGTCGGTCAGCTCGGGAGCTCCCAGGTTCCAGAGGTAGAGGCCCCCGACGAGCCCCAGGAGGAGCAGCGCCGTCCGGGGGAGGCGGAACATCCCCCTATCATAGCGAGCGGGGCAAATCCTGCCTCCCTTGAAATCGACGCCTGGGTCCGTGCGTCCTGGAGGAAACCGGCCTGCGAACCTCCGGCGGGCATGATGGGCGAGGTCGGGAGAGGCCGCCGCTCCGATCTCCTCCCCCCCCTAAAGGCCGAGGAACCGACCCCCTCTTCTAGCGTAGTATTCGGTCTGTTCCGGCCGACCCTCCCGCCCGCAGGACGGGAATCATCTTGCTCTAGGGCCGCTGGACTTGTATTAATCGCTGGATGCAAGGCACCCCCGCGGCCTTGGAAAGCCCGTCGACCCGGTTCGGCCGCTCGCTGGCGATTCTTCTCCTCCTGGACACGGTGCTCGTCCTGTCGCTGACCTCCCGGGTCACCCTGTGGCAAATCGACGAGGGCCGCATTTCCGAGGTTTCCCGGGAGATGGCGCTGACGGGGGACCCGGTCACCCCGAGGATGGGAGGCATCCCGTTCGCCTGCTATCCCCCGCTGGCCTACTGGCTGATGGCCGTCTCAGGGAGCCTCTTCGGCTGGAACGAGTTCGCGATGCGATTGCCGGCGGCGCTATGCGGGGTGGGTCTTGTGGCCATCGTGGCCCTCCTGGCCCGCCGGGCCTCCCTCCAGGGCCCGGATCGATCTCCGGAGGCGGCCGATCGGGCGGGTCTCTGGGCCGGAGGGATCCTGGCGACCATCCCCGGATTCGTCATTCAGCAGAAGATGTGCCGCGCGGATGTGATGACCCTTTTTTTCGCGACGTTCGCCTTCGAACGCTTTTTCGCCTGGGCCACGTCTCCCCCCGAGAAGCGGAAGCGTCGCGATCTCTGCTTCATGTATCTCCTGGTCTCAGTGGGGGTCCTGGCGAAGGGTCCGCTCTCGATCGCGATGCTGGGTCTGGCGGGGCTGTCGTGGTTCATCGTTTCGGGTCAGTGGCGCCTCCTCCGGGAGATGGGATTCGCCTGGGGCATCCCGCTGGGGGCGGCCATCATCCTCCCGTGGTATGTCCTGGTGTACCGCAGCGCGGGAGCCAAGTTCCTGGTCGAGAACCTGCTTTGGGAGAACCTCCGCGCTTTCGTCGACGGCTACCAGCAGAAGCAGAAGTGGCACTTCTACCTCACGCACGCGCCTGGGGTGCTGGTCCCGTGGCTTCTCGCGCTCGGGCTCGCCTGGAAAGTCCGGCGGACTCCCGGGGTGGCCCTGGCCCTATCGTGGTTCGCGGCGGATTTCCTCTTCCTGTCCGCGTCCGGGGCCAAGCGCACGAGCTACGTGACCTACTTGGAGCCTCCCCTGGCGGTGGCTTCGGGCCTGACGCTGGCCGCATGCCTCCAGGAGGCCCCCATCCTCCTGAAGGGATGGCTTTTCGCCGTAGCCGGGCTTCTCCTGGTGGCGGGGGGGATCCTGGCCTTCTCCCCGGCTTCAAAATGGACCGCCGAGCGCATGCAGCTCATCGCGGACCTCCTGCCGACCCTGGGGACCGTCCTGGGCGGGACGGCGGTTCTCCTGGCGGGGGTAACCTGGTTTTTCGGTCCGGGGCCGGCCCTTCCCGCCCTGGCCGCGATCACCATGGGGGCGATCCTGTTGTACGGACATGTCTTCGATCCTCGCTGGGAGTACGACGGCCGGAGCCGCACCGCGTTTTGCCAGCGCGCCCGGACGTCGGTCCCCCCGGAGACGGCGATCGCCGTGCTCGAAGGGGCCCAGATGGACGGAGCGTACCATTTCTACGTGGGACGGCCCCTGCCCACCCGGGGCGGCGACCCCGGCTACTACATCGTGACCGACTTCCAGCGTGACCTGCTGGTCCGCCGGGGCCGGAGGATCCGGGAGATCGATTCCCTGAAGGATCCCCGGGGCCGCTGGACCTACTTCCTCGAGGTGATCCCGTGAGCGCTCGACGCGCGGCGTTCCTGCCGTTCTCCCGCCCCTCGATCGGGGAGGAGGAGATCCGCGAGGTCACCGAGTGCCTGAGGTCCGGCTGGATCACGACCGGTCCCAGGACTGTGCAATTCGAGAAGGACTTCGCGGCCTACGTGGGAGCCCGGCATGCGCTCGCGCTCTCGTCGGGCACCGCGGCGCTCCACTGCATCTACTGGTCGCTGGATCTCAAGCCCGGGGACGAGATCATCTGCCCGTCGCTCACCTGGCCGGCGACCGCCAACATGGTCGCCGCGCTCGGGGCCCGGGTCGTCTTCGCCGACATCGACCGCGCCACCCGGCAGATCGACCCCAGGGACGTCGCCCGCCGGGTGACTCCGCGGACCCGCGCGATCGTCCCGGTCCATTTCGCGGGCGCCCCCGCCGATCTCGACGCGCTCAAGGTGCACGGCCTGCCCCTCATCGAGGACGCCGCCCATTCGGTGGGCACCGAGTACAAGGGCCGGCGCATCGGGTCGCACGGCAATCCCGCGATCTACAGCTTCCATCCCATCAAGGACATCACCACCGGCGAGGGGGGGATGCTCACCCTCGAGGACGACCGCGCCCTGGAGCGGATCAAGCTTTTCAAGTTCCACGGCGTCTCGAGGGACGCGTGGAAGGCCTACGGCGCGGCCGCCGCCGCCCACTACGACACCGTCCTCCCCGGATTCAAGTACAACCTGACCGACATCGCTTCCGCGATGGGGATCCACCAGCTGCGCAAGCTGGATCGCTTCATCGATCGCCGGCGGGCCGTCGCGGAGCGGTACCTGGCCGGGCTCCGGGGCACGAAGAACCTCGAGCTTCCGGCCGCCCCGCCGTACCCCCACCGACACGCCTGGCACCTCTTCACCGTGCTCGTCCCCGGACGGGACGAGTTCATGGCCCGGCTGAAGGAAGAGAACATCGGGTCCGGCCTCCACTTTGAAGCCGTCCACCGGCTCTCGCTCTACAAGGACGCCGCCGCCCGGCTCCCCGAGACCGACTACGTCTGCGAGCGGATCGTCTCCCTCCCGCTCTTCCCGGACATGTCCGACGCGGATGCGGACGACGTCATCACCGCCGTTCGAAAGGTGCTCGCATGACGGCGCCCCGGGTCTCCGCGGTCATCCCGGTCTTCAACGAGGAGGCCAACCTCCCCGAGCTCAACACCCGGATGGCGCAGGCGCTGGAGCGGACGGGGCAGCCGTGGGAGCTCGTCTACGTGGACGACGGAAGCGCGGACCGCTCGCTGGAACTCCTGGCCGGATTCGCGGCCCGGGACTCCCGGGTCCGGGTGGTCGAGTTCAACCGGAACTACGGCCAGCACGCCGCGGTCTTCGCCGGCCTCGCCCAGTCCCGGGGTGACATCGTCGTGACCCTCGACGCCGACCTCCAGAACCCGCCCGAGGAGATCCCGAAGCTGGTCGCCAAGATGCAGGAGGGCTACGACGTCGTCGGCTCGGTGCGGAAGAACCGTCAGGACCCGATCTTCCGGAGGATCGCCTCGCGCCTGGTGAACCGCCTGACCCGGAGCGGCAACCGGGCGGCCCACGGAATGACGGATTACGGCTGCATGCTGCGGGCGTACTCGAGGAACGTGGTCGACCAGATCTCCCAGTGCAAGGAGCTTTCGAGCTTCATCCCGGTCCTGGCGATTATGTACGCCAAGAAGACCACCGAGGTCGAGGTCGAGCACGCCGAGCGGGCGCGGGGGACGTCCAAGTACGGTCTCCTTCAGCTCCTGAAGCTCCAGTCGGACCTCATGACGGGGTTCTCGTTCCTGCCGCTCCGCTTCCTGAGCTGGTTCGGAGCGCTGGTGGCGATCCTGGGCTTCGGGCTGGCCGTCTACATCCTGGTGATGAGGATCCTCCGGGGAGACCAGTACACCCAGGGGGGCGTCTTCACGCTGTTCGCGATCCTGTACATCATGGTCGGGGGCCTCTTCATCGGGCTCGGGATTCTCGGCGAGTACGTCGGACGCATCTACGGAGAGGTCCGGCAGCGGCCCCGCTACGTGATCCGGAAGGTTCACGGGTCGACCGATTCGAAAACGCCCGCTTGAGATCGGAAAAGATCGTCATGCCAGCGAGCGAGCGAGCCTGGCGCGTCCGGGCCGGGGCCCTTCCGGGACCCGTCCGGGAGTCCGAGGGTCGGTCCCCCCGATGAAGATCGTACTCTTCGGCTACGGGGAGATGGGCTGCGCGGGCCTGGAGTTCCTCCTGGCCCAGGGCGAAGAGGTGCGCGCGGTGATCACCCACCGGGACGACCCGAAGGAGAAGCGCTGGTACCGGTCCCTGGCCGAGGTCGCCGGGAAGCGGGGAGTCCCCGTCCTCTACGGGGAGGAGATCGACCTCGAGAGCGAGGTCGGGCGGCTTGCCCCGGAGCTCATCTTTTCGTTCTACTACCGGAGCATGATTCCCATGAAGGTGCTCCGGAAGGCTCCCCAGGGGGCGCTCAATCTTCATGGCTCGCTCCTGCCCCGGCTCAGGGGCCGGGCCCCGATCAACTGGGCGCTCGTCGAATGCGAACCGGAGACGGGGGTCACCCTCCACCATATGGTGAAGGCTCCGGACGCCGGCGACATCGTCGCCCAGCGGGGTTGGACGATCGGCCCGCGGGACACAGCCAAGGACCTCTTCTTCCGCGCGGTCGAGGAGGCGAAGCTGCTCCTCCAGGACGTCTGGCCGAAGATCCGTTCCGGCCGGGCGCCCCGGATCCCTCAGGACCCGTCCCGGGCGACCTACCGCGGCCGCCGGCGGCCCGAGGACGGGAGGATCGACTGGACCCAGCCGACCCGCCGGATTGACGGGCTGGTCCGGGCCGTGACCGATCCATTCCCGGGGGCGTTCACGTCGCTCGGGGGACGGCGGCTCATGGTCTGGGCCGGCGGTCCCGCGGACGGGAAGGGATCCCCGGGCGTCGTCATCGCCGATCAGGTGGTGGCCACGGGCGACGGCGCGTATCGGATCGAACGCTGCACCTTTGCAGAGGATCCATCCTCCCGGCCGATCTTGAGTAAAGGCACGAAACTCGGAGACTAGCATGAAGGTCCTCATCACCGGCGGTGGCGGGTTCATCGGGTCGCACCTCGCCGAGGCTCACCTCGAGCGCGGCGACGAGGTCTGGTCCCTCGATACGGGGATGAACCTCAAGGTCCGCCATCTGCTGAACCATCCGAAGTTCCACTACGTGAAGTGCTCCGTTCTGGACGAGGGCGCCCTCGAGGCCTTCGTGATCCGCGCGGATCTGGTCTATCACCATGCCGCGGTCGTCGGCGTGGAACATTACGTGGACGACCCCTTCAACGTGCTCAACGTGAACATCCTGGGCACGCTCAATGCGCTGCGCCTGGCCCACCGCCACGGGAAGAGGCTCGTCTTCGCCTCCACGAGCGAAGTCTACGGACGCAATCCGAAGGTGCCCTGGAAGGAGGACGACGACCGCGTTCTGGGGGCCACGTCGACCGACCGGTGGTGCTATTCCACGTCGAAGGCGGCCGGCGAGCACTACTGCTGGGCCTTCCACAAGATGGGCCTGGAGGTCTCGGTCGTGCGGTATTTCAACGTCTACGGTCCCCGTCTGGACAAGATCGACGTCGGTCGGGTCATCACGATCTTCATGGGCCAGATCCTCCGAAACGAGCCCCTGACGATCATCGGGGACGGAAAGCAGACGCGCTGCTTCACGTACATCGACGACGCCGTCCGGGGGACCATGGCGGCCGGGCTCAAGCCCGAGGCGGTCGGCCAGGTGTTCAACATCGGGGATGACCGCGAGACCCAGATCCTGGAGCTGGCGACGACGATGCTGAAGATCTCCGGCCGGGACCCGAAGGAGAACCTGAAGTACGTCAAGCAGGAGGAGGTCTACGGTCCGCGCTACGAGGACATCCCCCGGCGCGTGCCGGACATCGCCCGGATGAAGAAGGTCCTGGGGGTGACGCCGACGACGACCCTGGCCGACGGCCTCAAGGCGACGGTCGAGTGGTTCCGCAAGGAGAGCGAATCCAAGCCCGCGCTCACCTCCGCCTCGCTCGAGAAAAAGAAGAAGAAGCCCTGAAGACGAATCCAGGCACCCTGTCCGGGACGCCTCCCCGGGAGCCTTCGACCCCTGGAGGCCGCCCGTCGTGACGCCCCTTCACCTGCGGATCGACGTCTGCACCTACCGGGGGCTGCGGGACGGGGTCCCCGCCCTCCTGGAGCTTCTCCGGCGCGCCAAGGCGAAGGCGACTTTCTTCATCACCTTCGGGCCGGACGCGTCGGGCCTGGCGCTCCTGAAGCTCCTGAATCCCGCGTTCGCGTGGAAGATGCTCCGCACGCGGGCGGGGGCCACCTACGGCTGGGCTACCGCCTTCTACGGCACCCTCCTGCCCTCGCCCATGGTCGGCTCCGGCCTGACCGAGGTCGTCCGCCGCGTCCGGGACGACGGCCACGAGGTGGGGGTCCACGGCTGGGACCACCGCCGCTGGCAGGATCGCCTTCCGAAATACGCGCCCGACCGTCTACGCGAGGAGTTCCGCCAGATGATCGGGGCCTACGAGAAGGCCTTGGGAACGTCGCCGGCCTCGTTCGCGGCACCCGCCTGGCGCGTCACCTCGACCCTGCTCGAACTGGAGGCCGAGGCGAAGCTCCAGTGGGCCAGCGACGTCCGGGGGACCCGTCCTTTCCTTCCGGTCTTCGAGGGCCGCGAGCACCCGGTGCCCCAGCTTCCCGTGACGCTTCCCACCCTCGACGAGTGCCAGGGACGGATGACCGATCTCGCCTTCGTGGAGGAGACGCTCCGGCTCGCCTCCCTGCAGCCCGACTACTGCTGCTTCACGGCGCACGCCGAGAGCGAGGGGCGAGCCCACCAGGGGGCGCTGGAGGCGATCCTCACCCGCTCGGGACGGCCGGTCTCGCCCCTTGGGGAAGTCCCC
>Ga0187778_10001599_pt1 | contig 15583 bp, 15 predicted proteins | sample 1015_Q2_SP5_20_M_FD_132418 | JGI IMG/M metagenome (GOLD analysis project Ga0187778, IMG submission 132418) | Tropical peat soil microbial communities from peatlands in Department of Meta, Colombia - 1015_Q2_SP5_20_MG | ecosystem: Environmental > Terrestrial > Soil > Wetlands > Peat | place...
CGCGGCCGCGCGCCGCCTGATCGCGGCCGAGGGCCACGACCCCGCCTTCGGCGCCCGGCCGCTGAAGCGCTCGGTCCAGCGCCTCGTGGAGAACCCGTTGGCCCGGGCGCTGTTGGAGGGCCGCTTCCCGCCGGGGTCGCACATCGTGGCGGACGCGGATGCCCTCTCGGGCACGCTCCTCTTCCGGGCCGGCGGCGAGACGGTCGTGGCCACGGCCGGCGAGCGGCGCGACGCGCGCGCCCGAGCGGCGACGCCGGCCGCGCCGGCCGACCCGGTCGAGGCCGCCATCGAGCGGGCCTCGCGTCCACGCAGGAAGCCGGACGACGGGGGCGAGCTCCTCAACTAGCCCCCGCTAGCATGGGGCGCCATGACGGAGCACCCGGTCGGCATCCGAAGCCCGCTGCCGACGCCCGCGCCGACGCTGGACGAGCGCTGGGCGGAGAGCCGCGCCTCCCTCGTCGAGCGACTGCGCGACCGGATCACCGCGGACGGGCCCATCACGTTCGCCGCCTTCATGGCGGCTGCCCTGTACGACTCCGATGGCTACTACGTGACGCGGCCGGACCGCCCGAGTCGCACGGGCGACTTCCTGACCGGACCGGAGATGGACCCGCTCTTCGGCGCCGCCCTGGCGGCCCACCTCGAGGCTGGCTGGGAACGCCTGGGGCGACCGGACTGCTTCCAGCTGGAGGAGTTCGGCGCCGGCAGCGGCGCGCTGGCCTCGGGCCTCCTTGGCGAGCTCCGGGCGCGTCACTCGCCGCTGCTCGAGGCGATCCGCTACCGGCCGCGAGAGGTCGACCCGACGCGTGAGGCCGCGATCCTCCGCCGCCTGGAGGCGGAGGGGTTCGGGCCTGGCCCAGTGCAGCACGATCCTGGTGCCCCGATCACCGGGGCGGTCGTGGCCAACGAGTTGCTCGACGCCCTGCCCGTCCACCGCGTGACCGCCGTCGGGGGCACCGTGCTGGAGCTCTACACGACGTGGCGAGATGGCTGGTTCGCCGACGAGCCCGGCCCACCGTCCGACCCGGCCCTGGAGGCGACCCTGGCCGCCTCGGGGGTGGAGCTGCGCGACGGGGATCGCGCCGAGGTGTCGCTCGCCGCGCAGGAGTGGATCCTGCAGCTCGCCGCCCGCCTGGCCCGCGGTTGGCTGCTGCTCATCGACTACGGCGGGCCCGGCGCGGCGCTGTGGGGCGCACCGCATCCGGAGGGCCTGCTGCGCACCTACCGGGCGCACCACGCGGGCGCCGACCCCTACCGCGCCGTCGGTCAGCAGGACCTGACCGCCCACGTCGACACGACGGCCGTGAGGAACGCCGCGCGGGCCGCCAGGCTGGCTCCGATGGGCCAGACGACGCTGGCGGAGTTCCTGGCCGGCCTGGATGCGGGCGAACTCCTCGTGCGCCTGGGCAGCGACCCGGCCACGACCGCGCCGCGCTACCGCACCGCGCGCGGCGCCCTGCTGCGCCTCCTGGATCCGGGGGCCATGGGCCGCTTCGCCGTGCTCGGCTTCGGTCGTGGCATGGCGTTCGAACCGCCACTCCGCGGCTTCGACTTCCGGCTCACGCGGGGCTGACGTCACGATGCGGTTCACGGACGCGGCCCGACGGCTGGGACGGCTGCCGCAGCCCCTCCCCCCGGCCCCGGCGGCGCTCCAGCCGGGCCCTGCCGCAGACACAGCGGGCGACCAGATGCGCATCCGGCCCGCCTGGCCGGCCCCGACGCGCGAGAGCGCGGTGCTGGTCCTGATCTACCCGGACGCGAGTGGCGAGGCACGACTGGTCCTCACCGAACGGCCGGCCACCGTGACGCATCACGCCGGCGAGGTCAGCTTCCCGGGCGGCTCGCGCGAGGCCTGGGACGACTCGGCGGAGACGACCGCCCTGCGCGAGGCGGCAGAGGAGGTGGGCCTGAACGCGGCCGATGCCGGCGTGCGGGTGATCGGCCGCCTCGAAGAGGTCGCCATCGGGCCGAGCGGGTTCCGGCTCACGCCCGTGCTCGCCCTGGCCGATCGTGAACCTGGCTTCACGCCCGATCCCCACGAGGTGGCCGCCATCCTGACCCCGCCGCTGGCCTCCTTCCTGCCCGACGCGCCGATCCACCAGGGCGAACTGGAGCGCGACGGCTGGCGCCTGCGCTTCGGGGCCTACGAGGTGGAGGGCCACACCGTGTGGGGCGCCACGGCGCGGATCCTGGGCCAGCTCGGCGCCATCGTCGCCGTCCCGGAGCGCTGAGGGTCAGGCCTTCCCGGGACCGCCGCGCGGCGCCGTGATGAGGGTCACCAGCTGGGCCACGATCGCGTCGGGATCGGGCCCGTCGATGTTGGTCAGCACCGCGATGGATACGCCGAGCAGCGGGATATAGCGCAGCGCCGCCCGATACCCGGAGCAGGCGCCGCCGTGGCCGTAGCTGGTGAAGCCATCGATCGTCAGGCGCTGGGTGGCCAAGCCGTAGACGAAACGGGGCTTCCACGGCGCGGAGATCGAGGTGTCCTCCATGGCCTGCAGCGAGGCCGGCGCGACCACGGAACCGCCGTACAGCGCGGCGCCCCAGCGGGCCAGGTCGGCCGACGTGCTGACCAGCGAGCCGGCCGCATCCAGGGACGTCGCCAGCGAGGTGAAGGGCAGGTAGCCCGTGCCGTCGGCCAGATCCTTGTAGGCCACCCTGGTCCCGGCGAGGCGGGTGTAGGGATCGGCCAGCGGCCCGAGGGCAGGTGCCGGGGCCGCTGCCGTCCCGCTCTGAAGCGCGGTCGCGTGGAGGGCCAGGGGCTCCAGGAACCGTGCGGCGAGCTCCTCACCCACGGTCCGGCCGGTGGCGGCCTGGATGACCTCCCCCAGCAACAGGTAGTTCGTGTTCGAGTAGAACCAGCCCTGACCGGGCGGGAACACCGGCTTGCCCACGAAGGGCAACAGCGCCGCCGGTTGCCACGGCGTACGCGTCGACGAGCCCAGGCGGATCAGCAGCTTCTCGTTGCCCAGGTAGTCGGCCAGACCGCTCGTATGGGCCAGCAGCTCTCGCACGGTGATGGCGCCCGCCCCCGGATACGACGGCACCCAGCGGCTGAGCGGATCGTCGAGGTGGAGGATGCCCGTCTCGGCCAGGCGCACGATCTCCGCGCCGATGAACGTCTTGGTGATGCTGCCCACGTCGAACACATCGGCCGTGGTCATGGCGCGCCCGGCCGCCACATCGGCGAGGCCGGCCGCGCCGCTCCACGAGCTGCCGTCCGACAGCAGGATCGTCGCCTGCACGCCGGGGACGTGCAAACGACTGACGGCCGCGGCGAGCTGGGCCTGCAGCCGGCCCGCGAGACCGGTGAGCTGCGGCAGGGGCCCGTCCGTCGACAGGCCGGCGGGCGCCACGGTCGGGGCGGGCGAAGCGGAAGGAGCGGCCGAGCGACCGGGTGCCGGTGTGCCGGTGGCGGCCGGTGTCGCGGTCAGCCCGGCAGACGCTTGCGCGGAGGCGGAGGCAGGGAGGCTGGCCGAGGGGACGGGCCCGAGCGAGGGCGTCGGGGCGGGGCCGCCGGCGCACGCGACCGACGTCAGCGCCAGGAGCACCAGGGCGGTGCCGCGCGCCCGGGCGTGGCGCCTCGCACCCCCGAGCGGTCCGGCCGCCGGCATCGAGCCTACCAGGGTTCGCCGGACGAACGGTCGTGGTCGGCGGCCGAGCGGCTCGGCCGACTGAGCACGCCCTCTGCCCGCGTCGCCTCGCTGGCGCCCGCCGCCGCCGCCTCCAGCAGGCCCCGGGTCCAGCCGTCGTCCGGGCCGGTCAGCTCCACGACGATGGCCCGCATCTCGCTGCCGTCGGTGTAGGCCCCGTGCGATACATCGGCCGGCCACAGCACGGCCTCGCCATGCATCACGCGCGCCCGCTCGTCGCCCACCTGGACGAAGCCACCCCCGCTCACGACGACGAAGAGACAGGTGTTGGGGTTGTCGTGGGGCGTGATCATGGCGTGGGTGTTGAAGGCCAGCTCGGCGACGCTCCCCCGGGCGTCCTGGTGGAGCACCTGGGCGGCGACCCCGGTGGTGCCCGGCGGCCCATCCGGGCGCCGGTGCCCGGGCCCGAAGCGGCGGATGTCCATGGCCGGCGCCGTGCGCCCCGGCCTACCGCCGCCGACGGCGGCGGCGCGTCCGGATCGTCGCCTCGGGGTGCTTGTAGCGGGCCTGGCTGAAGAAGCGGGCGCGGCGCAGCTGCTGGTTGTAGCCGGCGATCTCGGGCGGCCAGTGGCGGAAGCGGACCCACACGTAGCAGGCCACGCCGATCACGATCGTGACCAGCACGAACAGGAAGTACCACTGGAAGAGGGCCATGATCAGCAGCAGGCCGAACGTGCAGAAGCCCGTCCACAGCAGCCACTCCTGCATCGTGACCAGCGGCTCGAAGCGGTGGAGGGCCCGCGACCGCACGTTGTAGAGCACGACCTGGACGATGAGCAGCGCCGCGGAGGCCACCACGACCGGCCAGAACAGGTCGGGGAACTCGTGGTGGTTGAAGGGCAGGAGCAGGTAGTCCCAGGGCGCCAGGGTCACGCCGTATCGATCCCTTCCAGTCGGCCACGCGCCGGGACCTCCCCGCCGCTCCGGACGGGGAGGATAGCAGAGGGCCATTGCTATACTCGGAGCCCCGACCCCTCGGGTCCCAGCCAGCAGACGGAGGAGCCGAGTGCGTGCCCTGCTCTCGGTCGCCGACCGGGAGGGCCTGGTCCCCCTGGCCGCGGAGTTGCTGCGCCTGGGCGTCGAGGTCTTCGCCACCGATGGCACCCGCGAGGCGCTCGCCGCGGAAGGCGTGGAGGTCGCCTCGGTCGCCAGCCTGACCGATGTCCCGGCGCTGGCCGGGGGCCAGGTCAAGACCTTCCACCCCGCCATCTACGCCGGCATCCTGGCCCGCCGCGACCGTCCCGAACAGCTCGCCGAGCTGGCCGAGCACGGCATCGGGCTGATCGACCTGGTGGTCGTCAACATCGCGCCGTTCGCGCCGCAGGTGGGCCAGGAGCAGGTGGCCCTGGACGAGGCGGTGGAGCGGATCGAAGTGGGGGGGGCCGCTCTCCTGAGCGCGGCCGCCCGCAACTTCGCGGGGTCCACACCCGTCAGCAGCCCGCAGCACTACGACGCCGTGCTGGCCGACCTGCGGGAGCGGGGCCAGATCTCGCCGGAGCTGCGCCAGCGCCTGGCCGCGGACGCGTTCGCCACCGTGGCCGCGTACAACGCGGAGGTGGCCGCGTACCTCAACCAGATCAGCGGCATCCGCTTCCCCTCCCGCCTGACCCTGGTGCTGGAGAAGCTCGCCGATCTGCCGTACGGCGAGAACCCCCACCAGCGGGGCGCCATCTATCGCGAGACGAGCCATCGCGCCGGCGTGATCGTGGACGCGGTCCACCTCCAGGGCGGGCCGCCGACCTTCAATGACCTGCTGGACCAGGACGCGGCCCACCGCATCGTGTCCGACTTCACCGGCCCCACCGCGGTCATCGTCAAGCGCGCCAATCCCGTCGGCCTGGCCAGCAGCGACACGCTGGGCCAGGCCTACCAGCGGGCCTTCGACTGCGATCCGGTCAACGCCTTCGGCGCCACGCTGGGGGTGAACCGGACCGTGGACGAGGCGACGGCCCAGGCCATCGTGGACACGCCGTTCGAGGCCGTCGTGGCGCCCAGCTTCGCCGAAGCCGCCCTGGCCGTTCTGGCCGGCAAGTCGGACATGCAGCTCCTGCAGGTCCCCGCCACGCCGGCCGGCGGCAGGCCGGACTACGGCATGGCCAACCTGGACTTCGTCCGCGTGGGCGGCGGGCTGCTCGTGGAAACCCTGGACCGCGATGAGGACGACCGCTCCCTCTTCGAGGTCGTGACCCGCCGTCGCCCCACGCTGGAGGAGTTGACCGACCTCATGTTCGCCTGGCGCTGCGTGCGTCACGTGCGCAGCAACGCCGTCGTGGTGGCCCGCAACGCGGCCCTCGTGGGGGTCGGCGCGGGCCAGAGCAGCCGGCTCGTGGCGGTCGAGGTGGCCCTCCATCGGGCGGGCGAGCGGGCCAAGCTGAGCTGCCTGGCGTCGGACGGCTACTTCCCCTTCGCCGACGCCATCCAGCTGGCTGCCGAGCGCGGCGTGACGGCCATCGTCCAGCCCGGCGGCTCGCGGCGCGACGAGATGGCCGTCGAGATCGCCGACCGCCACCACATGGCCATGGTCTTCACCGGCCGTCGTCACTCGCGCCACTAGCCGCCCGCGTCCACCCGCCGCAGGAGGACCCCGTGCCCGAAGCCACCATGGAGTCGCGGATCGCCCTCGAGATGGTGCGCATCACCGAGTCGGCCGCCATCGACTCGGCCCGCTACATGGGCCGCGGCGACAACGTCGCCGCGGACCACGCCGCGACGGAGGCGATGCGGCGGACGATGGACGAGCTCGAGATGCGGGGCACGATCGTCATCGGCGAGGGCGAGCGCGACAAGGCGCCCATGCTCTTCATCGGCGAGCTGGTCGGCCAGGGCCTGGCCGACCAGCCGGAGATCGACATCGCGGTCGACCCCCTCGAGGGCACCAACCTGGTCTCGCGCGGGCAGGCCAACGCCATCACGGTGCTGGCGGCGTCCGAGCGTGGGGGGCTGCTGCACGCTCCCGACACGTACCTGGAGAAACTCTGCGTGGGACCGGTGGTGGCCGGCCACGTGGACCTCACCGCGAGCCCGGCGGAGAACGTCGAACGCATCGCCGCGGCCCTGCGCCGCCGCCCCAATGACATCACGATCGTCATCCTGGACCGTCCCCGCCATGCCGATCTCATCGAGGAGGTACGGAGCGCCGGCGCGCGCATCAAGCTCATCACCGACGGCGACCTGTCGGCCGCCATCTCCTGCGCCGTCTCGGGCACCGGCGTCCACGCCGTGATGGGCATCGGTGGGGCGCCCGAGGGCGTCATCACGGCGGCCGCTCTGCGCTGCCTGGGCGGCGAGATGCAGGCGCGCTTCCGCTTCCGCAACGACGAGGAGCGCACCCGCGCCGCCCGCATGGGCCACACCGACGAGACCCGCATCCTCCACACGAGCGACCTCGCCCCCGGGGAGCACCTCGTCTTCAGCGCTACCGGAGTGACCGACGGGGACCTGCTCCACGGCGTGCGCTTCTTCGGCGGCGGCGCCCGCACGCATTCGCTGGTCATGGGCTACCAGACCAAGCAGGTCCGCTTCGTGGACACGGTCCACATGTTCGACCGCGAGCGCCCCCCCGCCGTCCGCCTGTAAGGCGCCGGGCCGTCTAAGCCGGCTGGACAGGAGCGCGGTAGCGGCGGACGCGATCGCGATTGCCGCAGCCGGCGGTGTCGCACCAGCGTCGAGAGCCGTTCCGCGAGACGTCCAGGAAGATCAGCCGGCAGTGCGGGTTGCCGCAGAAGCGAAGCCGCTCCCGCACGGCCATTAGCTGGATCAGCGGCAGCACCAGGTCGCCGATGAAGCCGTCCCAACCCTCACCGTCGGCCGCCAGGCCGCCGCCCGCATCGGCCACGAAACGAGTCGCCGCGAGGATCGCCAGGACCTCCGGGGTCCAGCCCGGCCCGCCGCCCGGGAGGGCTCGGACCATCTCGCGGATGGCGCCCAGGCGCGCCAGCTGCGGGGCGCTCGGGGTGGCAGCGGGAAGGGGCACGTGGTGACGGCCGAGGTAGTCGATGGCGTCCTCGGGGGCGACCAGGTGATCGTGGTCCCCGGCATCCAGAGTCACGCGCGCGAACCAGTGCCCGCCGGGACCGTGCCGCGTGTTGGCGACCCACAGCAGGTGGTCGATCGACGACCGGGGGACGAGACCCACGGCCAGCGGCTCGCGGGGGCCCATCCGGCTCACGGCCCGCCCTCAGCGGGACCAGGCGGGCGGGCTCGTCCAGACGGTGGCGACGTACACGTCGGGGGCGCCTCGATCCCCCACGGCGTAGAGCCTGGAGCGGGCCGCCGTGAGGCCCGTCAGCTCGCCGTCCGCGAACTCCACGCCGGCCGGCTGCTGCGTCCAGGTGAGTCCGTCCTTCGAGGTCCAGGCGACAGCGGCACCGTACTGGATGCCCTCGGTCGCCGTGCCGACGACGACGGCCCCGGGACCGCCGGCAAGAGCGGCGTACATGCGCACCTGGATGCCGACCGAGCCGTGGTAGGCGGTGACCGTGCCGCGCTTCCACACCGCCCCCGTGGACGACGTCCAGACCACGCCCTGGTCGCCCGAGAGGTCCTCGCCCGCGGCGACGAGCCCGATGCCGGGGACGCTGGCGACCGTGCGCATGCGGGCGCCGGTGAAGGTCGGGCTGGCCGCCACGCGGCGCCAGTGCAGGCCATCAGCCGACGTCCAGACGACGGCCGGCCTCGGCGCGTCGGCCGGCCCGGCGGTGCCCACGGCGACGAGGCCAGGTCCGCCGGCCGTCACGGCCGCCGGCCGTGCGTCAGCGAAGGCGTCGCTGTCGGGTGCCCGCTGCCAGGTCAGCCCGTCCGACGAGAGCCAGAAGGCCGCCCGGCCGCTGCCGAACTCGGTGCCCTCGTAGCCGGCGATGACGAAGCCGCCGTTCCAGGACGCGACCGCGGTGAGCCGGAGGGGACTCGCGGCGAACGCCTCGTGGGACGCGGTCTGCTGCCAGGTGACGCCGTCTGCGGAGCTCCACGCGGTGCCGCCCTGCCCGTCCAGACCCACGGCGACGTAGCGCGAGGCGTCGGCCGCGACCGCCTGCAGGACCGAGTCCTCGGCGAGCTGTCCATCGAGCGACCACGTGCTGCCGTCGGTCGAATGCCACGCCTCGCCGTGGAAGCCCTGGAAGATCCAGCCCACGGCCACGAGCCCGCCGGGCCCGCTGGCGACCCCGGTCATCGTCGTGTCCACGGCGGGGTGGCAGGGCGCACACATCGTGACCGGGTTGCCGTAGGCATCGACGTGCACGGTCATGAAGCCGAACGGCTGCTCGATCGCGGCAGGCTGGATCCTCGTCCAGAGGTTCGGATCCGACGGAGCCTGCGGGCTCGCGCTCGCCGCGACACCCGTGGTCGGCGTGGAGGGCGGGGTGGCCGGCGCGGCGCCCTGGCACGCCGCGAGCGCGAGCAGGGCCGCTGCGGCGCCGATGCGACTGCGTCGCCGGGTCAGCATCCGGGCAGCGTATCGGCACCTCTTGTCATCTGTCAAATCACTTCATGGTCATTACATCCAGGGCCCAGCCTCGGGTTCAGGCTCAGGGCTCAGGCTCCGCCACCGGCGCCGCTCAGCAGGTCGATCCGGAGCCAGCGCACGACGGTGCCCCCATCGAACGGGAAGCGGAAGCCGATGGCATACGAGCCGGCCCGCCAGACGGCCTGGGCGGGCGAGGGCGAGTCCGTCGCGCCGACGCTCCCGGCAGTCGCCAGGCCGTGGAGGCCAGGCGAGGGTGAGCCGTCGGCGGGATGGGCGGCGGCCTCGGCGGGCGGTCCATACAGCAACGCCGGGTCGGTGTCGTTGAGCGCGCCGGGAAGCAGCTGCGGCGGCCCGAGGTCGGTGGCCGACGCGACGCCGCCGACCATCGTGACCGACTGGACGTCCACGAGCGTGGCCCCGCTGTCACCGTTCGCCACGACCGCCCCGGGCGCCGGTGTCGAGCCGGCGACGGGTCGCGCAGCGCAGACCCCCAGACCCACGACGTGGCTCGAGAAGATCGTGAGAGGCGTGAGTCGCGCGTCGAGCGGTCCCGTCGCGGCCAGCCCCTGGACGGCGATCCAGCTGCGGACCTCGCGATCCGCCGAGCGCTCGGTGGTGACGACCTGTTCGGTCTCGTCGGCGAGGCACGCCATGGCGTTGGGGTCGCCCGGCGGGGCCGACGGTCCGGCGGACGGGCCGCCCGCGCCCCGACTCGGCTCCGCGGTCGCCCTGCGGGCCGCGGCACTCGCGCCGCCGTCCGGTCCGGGGCCGCCGAGCGACCACGGCTTGACCACGGCCAGCGCCAGGGCCACGACGATGGCGGCGGCGAGGATGGACGCCCGGCGGGGGCCGCCGGCCGGAGTCGCGACGGGTGCGGTGGATGGTCGCTGGTCCATCGGCCGGCCGTCAGAGTCGAGGTGTGTCCGGGTCGCCGCCGTCGGGCGGCCTCGTCAGATCTCGCCCAGGTAGGCCCGGCGGACGTCCGGGTTGGCGGCCAGCTTCTCGGCCGTGTCGGCCAGGATCACCCGCCCCGTCTGGAGCACGTAGCCGCGCTGGGCCACGTGGAGGGCCTGCAGGGCATTCTGCTCCACGAGCAGGATCGTCGTGCCGCGCGAGTTGATCTCCGTGATGATCTCGAAGATCTCCTGCACGAGGATCGGCGACAGGCCCAGCGATGGCTCGTCGAGCAGCAGGACGGAGGGCTTGCTCATCAGCGCACGTCCCACGGCGAGCATCTGCTGCTCGCCGCCGGAGAGGGAACCGCCGCGCTGGCTCGATCGCTCGCGCAGCCGGGGGAACAGCGTGTAGACGTGCTCGATGCCCTCCTGGGCCTCGGCGTGGGTGCGCGTGAAGGCGCCCATCTGGAGGTTCTCCAGGACGGTCAGCCGGGAGAAGATGCGCCGGCCCTCGGGCGCGTGGCCGATGCCGGCCCTGACGAGCTCGTGGGCGGCCTTCTGGGTGATGTCCTTGCTGTGCAGCAGGACCTTGCCCTGGCGGGCGTGGAGGAGGCCGGAGATCGTCTTGAGGATGGTCGTCTTGCCCGCCCCGTTGGCCCCGATGAGGGTCACGATCTCGCCGCGGCGCACTTCCAGCGAGACGCCCTGCAGGGCGTGGATGCGGCCGTAGTAGGTGTGGATCCCCTGCAGCTCCAGGACGAGCTCGTCCGGCGATCCGGCGGCGACGGGCGTCGTGTCGGCGGTCGTCATTCCGGCGGCTTCCCCAGGTACGCCTCGATGACCTTGGGATTGGTGCGGATCTCGGCCGGCGTGCCCACGGCGATCAGTTCGCCGTGGTCGAGGACGAAGATCCGGTCGCTGATGCCCATGACGACCCGCATGTCGTGCTCGATGAGGAGGACGGAGAGACCCAGGTCCGTCCGCAGGCGGTTGATGAGCGTCATCATGTCGGCCGTCTCGCGCGGGTTCATGCCGGCGGTCGGCTCGTCCAGGAGCAGCAACGTGGGGTCGCTGCCCAGCGCGCGAGCGACCTCCAGCCGGCGCTGGTCGCCGTAGGGCATGTTGCGGGCCACGACGTCGCCGCTGCCGGCCAGACCGACGAGGGCCAGCAGTTCCTCTGCCCGGGCCGCCGCGCGGACCTCCTCGGCCCGGGCACGGGGCGTGCTGAGCAGGGCGTCCAGCGCGTTGGCATGGAGCTTGGTGTGCATCCCCACGAGGACGTTCTCCAGCGCCGTCATGTTGGCGAACAGCCGGATGTTCTGGAAGGTCCGGCCGATCCCGGCATGGACCATCTCGTTGGGCTTGGCGCTGCGGAAGATGCCCGCCTGGGTGAGCAGCGCGACGTACCGCCGGGGCCGGATGATGGCCGCCAGGAACATGGCCGCCAGGCCGAACAGCGCGATCGCCCCGCCCAGGGCGGCCACCGCGGGGGTGCCCGTGACGGCGAAGAGCAGGGCCGTCAGCAGGGCGATCACGACGGCCGGGGTGAACCACACGACCGGCTCCAGCCACGCCCGCACGGGGCGACCGATGAGGCTCTGGCCGCCGATGCGGACGTGGCCCGAAGTGGGATCCAGGATGCCCACGATGACGTTGAAGAAGGTGGTCTTCCCCGCGCCGTTGGGGCCGATGAGGCTGACGATCGAACCCCGCACGATCTCCAGGTCCACGTCGCGCACGGCCACCAGGCCGCCGAAGCGCTTGGTGACCTTCTGCGCCTGCAGGATGTAGTCGGGCGGCGCGGCGGCGCTCACGGCGGCGGTCATCAGTCGCCCAGCGCTGCGGTCGGCGGCGGGACGTCGGCGACGTCCTCGCTCACCTGGTGCAGCTCCCGCTGGCGCCGGCGGCTGGGGAACAGGCCCTCGGGCCGCAGCAGCATCATGGCCACCAGGGCCAGGCCGTAGAGCAGGAACTGGTACTGCACGAAGTCGATGGTGTCCAGGAAAGGCACCTGCACCTGCTGGAAGAACTGGTTGAGGCCCTTGAGGACCACGCTCTGGATCTCGTAGAGCGTGAAGGCGCCGATGGCGACGCCCCAGGCGTTGCCCATCCCGCCCAGGACGACCATGGCCAGGACGGTGAAGGAGACGGCGAAGCCGAACTGGTCGGGGCTGACGATGCCGAGCTTGGAGGCGTTGAACACGCCGGCCAGGCCGGCCGTGGAGGCGCCGAGGGCGAAGGCGAGGAGCTTGGTCGTCACGGTGTTGACGCCGGAGCTGGCGGCTGCCAGCTCGTCCTCGCGGACCGCCATCCAGGCCCGGCCGAGGCGCGACCCCTGGAGCCGGTACACGAACACCATCACCACGGCCAGGATGGCCACCATCGTGACGTAGAACGGCACGGGGTCGCTGAAGTTGAACTGGAGGAACGGCAGGGCCGGCTGGGCGACGCCGCCGATGCCGTTGGTGCCACGCGTGTACGTGTCGGCGTTGAGGAAGACGGCCGGCACGATCTCGCCGAAGCCCAGGGTCACGATGGCCAGGTAGTCGCCGCGCAGCCGCAGCGTCGGGGCGCCCAGCAGGATGCCGAAGGTGGCGGCGGCGAAGGCGCCCACCAGGAGCATCGGCCAGAACGGGACGTGCAGGCCGGTGAACGACGACGCCCCGAACGCATAGGTGTACGAGCCGATGGCGAAGAAGGCGGCATAACCCAGGTCGAGCAGGCCGGCCAGGCCGACCACGATGTTCAGGCCCAGGGCCAGCAGGATGAACACGCCCGAGTTGGCGAAGCCGCCGATCCACAGGCTCTGCGCCTGGAAGGTGCTGAACGGTGGCACCAGGACGATGAAGGGCAGCAGCGCCCCAACGAGCGCCCAACCGACGAGGACGGAGATCGAGCGATGGGCGCGGATGAGCGCGACCAGGCCCCCGCTCGAACCGTTCCTCACGGCTGGCGGGGCGCTCATGCCCGCTCTCCGAGGGCCTGGCCCAGGATGCCACTGGGCCGGAAGACCAGGACCAGGATGAGGACCGTGAAGACGGCCACCTCGGACCAGCGCGCCAGCCCGACCTGCGCCGCGAAGACCTCGATGAAGGCGATGACGAAGCCGCCGATGGCGGCCCCGGTCGTATTGCCGATGCCGCCCAGGACGGCGGCGGTGAAGGCCTTGAGGCCGGCGAAGAAGCCCAGGTTGTACTGGATGCTGCCGAAGTACTGACCCTGGATCACGCCGGCCGACCCGGCCAGCGCGGCGGCGATGAAGAACGTGATGGCGATCGTCTGGTTGATGTCCACGCCCATCAGCTCGGCCGCTTCGCGGTCCTGCGCCGTCGACCGCATGGCGCGACCGAGGCGGGTGCGGCTGATGAACAGCTGGAGGGCCACCATCAGGACGATGGCCACGACGACCATGAAGATGTTGAGGGCGCCGATGCTGCCGCCGAGGATCTCGAACTTGGTCTTGGGGAAGATCTGCGGCACGCTGATCGGCGAGGTCGAGAAGATCGCCTGGATGATGTTCTGCAGGATGAACGACACACCGATGGCGGTGATCAGCGGCGCCAGGCGGGGCGCATGGCGCAGCGGCCTGTAGGCGAAGCGCTCGATGATCACGCCGATGCAGCCCATGAACACCATCGTGGCCAGGACCACGATGACGAGGACGGCGGTCAGCTGCAGGGGGTTGTCGATGGGCCTGTCCGCCAGGCCCAGCGGCACGGTGATGATCCACATGGAGAGGAAGGCGCTGACCATGAACACGTCGCCGTGGGCGAAGTTGATCAGCTCGATGATGCCGTACACCATCGTGTAGCCCAGGGCCACCAGCGCGTAGATGGCGCCCAGGGTCAAGAAGTTCTCGAACTGCTGGATACCCAGGATGGCGAAGGCGACGACCAGCGCGCCGATCACGACCGCAGCGGGTCGCAGGACTCGCATCGGGTCTTGTCTCATGGCCCTCGCACCGCTAGACCAGGGGCAAGTTACGAACAGGCCGGGGAGCGTCGCGCTCCCCGGCCTGTTGCTGCTCGCGTGTTACGCGTTCGGGTCCGTGAACGCTTGCTGCTTCACGTAGACCCAGTCGCCCTTGCCGCCGTCAAGCGTCAGGTCGGTCTTGTAGAAGGACATGTAGGGGGTCGTGATGTCGCCGTTCTTGTCGAAGCTGATCGACCCGACGACGGTGTCGAACTTGTTGCCAGCAGCCGTTGCCTGGGCGCGAACCGCCTCACGCATGGCCGCTGGATCGGTCGTCCCGGCCGTCACGGCGGCCTTGATGCCGGCGATGATCACCTGGGCGCAGGCGTAGGCGGCGGCGCTGTAGGCGCCGGGGGCCGAGCCGAACTCCGTGGTGTAGTCGGCCACGAACGTCGAGCCGCTCGGCAGGTCGTGGATGCCCGCGACCGTGCCGAAGACGTCATGGGCGGCCGAGCCGGCGACCGTGATCGTCGCGCCGGTGGTGCCGCCGGGGCCCAGGTCGGCCACGCCGTCGGGGCCCATGAAGGGGATGGTCTCGAAGCCGGCGACCGTGCGGCCCTGCTTGAGGGCCAGGCCCATGCCGGTCGGGGTCGTGCCCGCGAGGTAAACGGCCTGCGGATGGGCCGCCGCCGCCGCGGTGAAGAGCGGGGTGTAGTCAGTGGTGGACTTGGGGGCGCTGTCACGCTTGGTGACGGTGCCGCCGTCCTTCTTGAACTCAGCGGCGAACGAGTCGCCGACGCCCACGCCGAACGTCTCGGTGTCGTCGAGGATGTAGACCGAGGTGGCCTTGAGGTCGTTGTAGACGTAGTCCGCGCCCGCCGGGCCCTGGATGCTGTCAGGTGCCGCGGTGCGGATGTAGTTGATCTTGTTGGGGTTGGTCGGCCGATACTGTGCCGAGTCCGGCGGGTAGGTCAGGCCGGTGTTGGTGTTGGCCGGGCTGCACTGCAGCAGGCCGCCGGCGTTGCTGATGGGGATCTCGGCCTGCGCCACGCTGGAGTTGAACGGTCCGACGACGCCCATGACGGTCGTGTCGGCGACCAGCGTGTGCATGTTGGTGGCGCCCTGCTGCGGGTCGTGCGCGCCGTTCACGGCGTCGTCCTCGACCTCGATGGCCAGGGTGTAGCCCGGGATGTCGCCCTTGGCGTTCTCCTGCTTGATGGCGAGCTTGACGCCGTTGGCGGTGGGCTGACCGTTGGCCGTCTCCGCGCCACTCATCGGCAGCTCCGTGCCGATCGTGATGGTCTTGCCTCCACCACCTCCACCGGACGCGCTGCCGGTGTTGGAGCAGGCGGCGAACACGAGCACGGTCGTGATCGCCAGCGCGCCGAACTTGGCGGGCCTCATATCCACAGTTCCTCCTCATTCCCCGCCCGCCTGACTGGCGAGCGCTGCCGGTCCGACCGCGCGTCCCTGCCCGAAGCCGTCCCGTGATCGACGACCGCCACCGCCGGCCCGCCTCTCGTCCCCTTCCAGACCATCAAGTGGTCCGAGAGAAACCGGGGTCCGGGGGTGTCGTGCGGCCGCCCTCCACGGGCCGACTCCAGCGGCGAGCGTGGGTCGCCGTCAAGACTGGTGCGTAATGATAGGGCCCGAAA
>Ga0187778_10001601_pt1 | contig 15579 bp, 11 predicted proteins | sample 1015_Q2_SP5_20_M_FD_132418 | JGI IMG/M metagenome (GOLD analysis project Ga0187778, IMG submission 132418) | Tropical peat soil microbial communities from peatlands in Department of Meta, Colombia - 1015_Q2_SP5_20_MG | ecosystem: Environmental > Terrestrial > Soil > Wetlands > Peat | place...
CACACTTTACCTACGCCGGGGGAGGTGCGTCAAGCCGAAGGCATTTCCATGAAGCCGCTGCCCGCTCACAGGATGTAGCGCCGCAGGTCCTCGTCGTCCACGATCTTGTCGAGCCGCGTCCGCACTGCCTGGGCATCGAAGACGATCTGCTTGGTGGGGTAGTCGGGCAGCTCGAAGAGGATGTTCTCGAGCAGCGTGCTCATCACGGTGTGCAGGCGGCGTGCCCCGATGTTCTCCATCCGGTCGTTGACCTTGGCCGCGATGCGGGCGATCTCCGCCACCCCGTCGGGGGTGAAGGTGAGCGTCGCCCCTTCCACCTGGCAGAGCGCGGCGTACTGCTTGGTCAACGCGTTCTCCGGCTCCGTCATGATGCGGATGAAGTCCGCCTCGCCGAGCGGCGATAGCTCGACGCGAATCGGGAAGCGACCCTGCAGCTCGGGGATCAGGTCCGACGGCTTCGACACATGAAATGCGCCGGCCGCGATGAAGAGCACGTGGTCGGTGCGGACGTAGCCGTAGCGGGTCTGCACCGTCGAGCCCTCGACGATCGGCAGGAGGTCGCGTTGCACCCCCTCGCGCGACACGTCGGGACCAGCTGTGTTGCGCTCGCCGGAGATCTTGTCGATCTCGTCGATGAAGATGATGCCGTGATTCTCGACACGGTCGAGCGCCTCGTTTACGACGTCGTCCATGTCGACCAGCTTCTTCAGCTCTTCGTCGATCAGGATGCGGCGCGCCTCGTGGAGGTGGACGGTGCGCCGCTTCTTCCGCTTCGGCAGCATCTCCTGCAGCATCTCGGTGAAGTTGACGTCCTGTCCCTCCATCCCCGGCGGCGGCTGCATCCATTCGAGCATCGGATAGCTCTGCTGCTGCACCTCGATCTCGACGTCGCGCTCTTCGAGCTTCCCTTCCTTCAGCTGGGCGCGCAGCTTTTCGCGCGTGCGGCGCCGGCGCTCCTGGGTCTCGATGTCCGCATCCGCCTCCTTGGGCGTGACGTCGCCCTTCGAGGACACGACGAAGAGCGGGCGCGTCACCGGCACGCCGCCCTCCTCCGGACGGTCGGGCGGACGGGCGGCCGGTGGCGTAGGTGGCGCGGGGAGAAGAATATCGAGCAGCCGGTCTTCGGCGCGGGCTTCCGCCTGAGGATATACCTCGTCCTCGCGCTCCGAGCGCACCATGTTGATCGCGACGTCGACCAGCTCGCGCACCATCGACTCGACGTCGCGGCCGACGTAGCCCACCTCGGTGAACTTCGACGCTTCCACCTTGACGAACGGCGCGCCGGCGAGCCTCGCCAGGCGGCGGGCGATCTCCGTCTTCCCCACGCCGGTGGGCCCGATCATGATGATGTTGTTGGGGAGGATCTCCTCGCGGATGTCGTCTGGAGCCTGGGCGCGACGCCACCGGTTGCGGATCGCGATGGCGACGGCCTTCTTCGCCGCCGCCTGGCCCACGATGTAGCGATCGAGCTCCGCGACGATCTGCCGCGGCGGAAGCTCCTCCAGCCACGGCAGCGGCTCGGCTTCCTGCTCCGTCGGCACCTGCCCGGTCTCGGGCACCTGGACCTCAGCCATCGCACCTCGTCATGGCGACCGCGCCTCAGGGCTCCACGCTCACCGGGGCGCACGGCTCGCCGGCGTGTATCGCGAACAGGTATTCCTCGCGCGGCGTGCTCCAGACCAAGCTCAGGACCCCCGGGCACTGCCGCATCAGGCTCCCGGCGGCGTACCGCCCCTCGGCGCCGCGCCGCTCGATGATAAGGTAATCGGGTCGGTACGTGCGAACGACGTCCCACAAGTCGTCGCCGAGTCCCCAGGCCCTCGCCCAGAAGCCGTCCCGGTACCACCGGTAGCTGCGCTCCCTCCAGCTCACGACCGTCGGATTGCCGAGCCGCAGGTACACGAGCGGGGGATTCGACGTCGCCACCACGGCTCCGGGCGGGATCCGCGGGCGCACCGAGTCGAGGAGCTCGAGGGTGCCGCGGCTCCGCTGCCGGTGCAGTCTCACGCCCTCGCCGCGGCCGAACGCGACGGCCGCGGCCAGCGCCGCGACGGCCACCACGCCCACCCGGACGCCGAGCCAGGGCAGTGCGGCCAGGGCTGCCAGCAGGAGCAGCGGCCAGACGCTGCCCACGAACCGGTCCTCCTGGGGGAACGGCCAGAGGAGCACCACCACCGCGTAGAGCGCGAGACCCACCGCCAGCACCGGCCGGCGCCTGGCGCCGAGCGCCACCAGCGCGACCAGGCCGAGCCCGAACGCGGTCCCGACCAGCCGCGGGGCCCAGCGCCAGCCCAGCAGTGCCTCCCCGAGCTCGCGCACCACCATCGGCGCGTTCACGTAGGGCACCGTGAACAGCATCGTGACGGGGGTGGCGCGCAGTCCCTGCCCGTAGAACGCGGCGTACGTCCCGTAGCCCGCGTTCGCGAGCACCGAGGGCACGTCGGCGCGGTGCACCGCGATCCACACCGCCCACGGCAGCAGGAGGCCGAAGCCGATGGCCGCCGGCTGGAGCGCCCGGCGCCATCCTCCCCTCCACCACTCCACCGCGACGAGCGCGACCAGGAACGGCGCCGCGATGCTGCGAACCCAGACCGCGACCGCGGCCGCGGCCGCCGCGCCCCGCGGGCGTCCGGAGGCCGCGACCACCAGCGCCACCGCCAGGCAGGCGAGGCACAGCGGCTCCGACATCGGGATCGTCCACCACATCATCACGGCCGGCGTGGCCACCGCCGCCACCGCGGCGACCGCGCTGAGCGCCGGCGCGAGGCCGAAGACCGTCACTCCCGCCGCGGCGACCGCGCCGGCGAGCGGGCCCGCCACGACGAGGTTCACCGCCCGCAGCCGCTCGAGGTTCGCCGTGTCCGGCTCGCCGGGACGCCAGGCCAGCGCCAGGACCGCGGGCCAGCCGGGCGCGAACTTCAGCTCCGGAGGCCGGCCGGGGAAGTTGAGGTTGCGGTAGGTGTGCTGCTCGCGGATCGCCTTGGCGAGCACCGCGTACTGCGCGTCGTCCTGAAACGTGCCGAGCGTGAAGTCGCGGGGCGCGAGCACTGCGAGGCCCCAGCCGCCGAGGGTGGCGGCCAGGGTCGCGGCCGTCGCCGCCCTACTCCAGCTCGACAACGGTGAGGTTGCGGTTGGTGAAGATGCAGATGTCGGCGGCGATCTCCAGGCTCTGCTCCACGATGGCGCGGGCGTCGAGCGCCGCGTGGCCCAGCAGGGCCCGCGCCGCCGCCAGGGCGTAGCTGCCGCCGGAGCCGATCGCGAGGATGCCGTCGTCCGGCTCGATCACGTCGCCGTTCCCGGTCACCAGCAGCCCCTTGTCCCGGTCGGCGACGGCGAGCTGCGCCTCGAGCCGCCGCAGCACCCGGTCGCTGCGCCAGTCCTTCGCCAGCTCGACGGCCGCGCGCGCCAGGTTGCCCGGGTAGCGCTCCATCTTCTCCTCGAACTTCTCGAACAGCGTCAGGGCGTCGGCCGCGCCGCCGGCGAACCCGGCGAGCGCCTTGCCGCCCTTCAGCGTCCGGACCTTCTGGGCGTGCGCCTTGAGCACCGTCTCGCCGACGGTGACCTGGCCGTCGCCGCCCATCGCGACGTGGCCGTCCTTGCGGACGCAGAGGATCGTGGTGGCGCGTATCGTGTCCATCTAGGCTCTCGGGTGTGCCTGGTGATAGACGTGCTTCAACCGCTCGACGCTAGTGTGGGTGTAGATCTGGGTCGTCGACAGCGACGCGTGGCCCAGCAGCTCCTGCACCGCCCGCAGATCCGCCCCCGCGTCGAGCAGGTGGGTGGCGAACGAGTGCCGCAGCGAGTGGGTCGTGATCCGCTGCCCTTCGCTCACCGCGTCGAGCATGCGGCGCACCAGGAGCTGGACCGCCCGCGGCGTGAGCCGCCGCCCCCGCTCGCTCACGAAGATCGCGCCGGAGGAGATCGCGAGAGCGCCGTCGGCTTTCTTCGCGCCGCCCGCACGATCCGGCACCGCGCGGCGTGCCGGGCCCGCGACCTCGCGCAGCGCCTCGTCGCGGCGCACGTAGTAGCGCCGCAACGCGGTGACGGCCGGCCGGCCGACCGGAAGCAGGCGCTCCTTGCGCCCCTTGCCGCGCACCCGCACCTGGTCCGACACGAGGTCGACGTCCTCCAGGTTGAGGCCCACCAGCTCCGACAGGCGCATGCCGGTGGAATAGAACAGCTCCAGAATGGCGCGGTCGCGCGTCGAGCGGAAGGTGTTCTCGGCGCCGCGGGCCTCCGCCAGGGCGAACAGCCGGTCCACCGCCTTGCGGTCGAGGTAGCCGGGCAGGCGCTTCTCCAGCTTCGGCATGCTGGCGGCCCTGGCCGGGTTCACCTCCACGCCGTGGTGCAGGTTCAGGAACCGGTAGAAGGCCCGGATGGCCGACAGCGCCCGTGCCATGGTGCGTTTCGACCAGCCCCGCCGGGCCGCGTCGCCGAGAAAGCCCCGGATGGACAGCCGGTCCACGCCCGCCCACGTCCAGCTCCCGCCGCCATAATAGCCGTCCAGGAAGTCCTCGAACGCCGCCACGTCCCGCCCGTACGCCTTCACGGTGTTGGGGGAGTCGTTGCGCTCCGACTCCAGCCAGCGGAGGAAGTCGGCCGCCTCAGCTCTCATCGACGCGACCGGCGAAGGACCGCATCGCGGCCAGGGCCCGCTCGACCAGGAGCGCCCTCTTCCGGACCCGGTCGCGCGGCGGGCTCTCGAGGGGCGGGAGCAGGCCGAAGTTGGCGTTCATCGGCTGGAACGCCCCTGGATCGGCGTCGCGGAGGTACGCCAGGAGCGCGCCCAGCATCGTCTCGGGCGGCGGGACGACCGGCTTCGAGCCGCGGAGCATGCGCGCCAGGTTGATGCCCGCCAGGAGCCCGGTGCCGAGCGACTCGGTGTAGCCCTCGATGCCGGTGAGCTGGCCGGCGAACAGCGTCGACGGCGAGTCCCTGAGCGACAGGTGCGCCGTGAGACACGCCGGCGTGTTCAGGTAGCTGTTGCGGTGGATCGAGCCGTAGCGCAGGAACTCCGCCGCGCCCAGTCCCGGGATCAGCCGGAACACCCGCTGCTGCTCTCCGGTGCGCAGCCGGGTCTGGAAGCCGACCAGGTTCCACATCTGCCCCGCCCGATCCTCGCGCCGCAGCTGCACCACGGCGTGGGGCCTCCGGCCGCTCGCGGGATCGGAGAGCCCGACCGGTTTCATCGGACCGAAGCGCAGCGCGTCCTGGCCACGAGCCGCCATTTCCTCCACCGGCAGGCAGCCCTCGAAGTACGGCACGCCGTCGAACGCGTGGGCCTGGTACCGGTCCGCGCCGGTGAGTGCCGCGATGAACCCGCGATACTCGGCTTCGGAGAGCGGGGCGTTGAGATAGTCGTCTCCCTCTCCCTTCCCGTACCGCGAGGCCGCGAACAGGCGGGCATGGTCGAGCGAGTCGTCCGACACGATCGGCGCGATCGCGTCGTGGAACGCCAGGGCCTCCGTGCCGAGCCGCGCCGCGATGCGCGCCGCCAGACGATCGGACGTCAGCGGTCCCGTGGCGACGATGCCGGGAGACGGGAGGTCGGCGGCCTCCTCGCGCACCAGCCGCACGTTGCGGTGCCCGCCCACCAGCTCGGTCGCGCGGCTCGCGAACGCGGTGCGGTCCACCGCGAGGGCCGCGCCGCCCGGCACCCGCGCCTCGTCGGCGCAGCGCAGCAGCAGGCTGCCCAGCAGCCGCAGCTCGGCCTTGAGCAGGCCGTGCGCATTCGTCGTCTCGACGCTCTTGAAGGAATTGCTGCAGACGAGCTCGGCCAGCAGGTCGGTGTGATGAGCCGGCGTCGTCACCGCCGGACGCATCTCCACCAGCGTCACCCGGACGCCGCGCTCGGCGAGCGCCCAGGCCGCCTCGCAGCCGGCGAGGCCGCCGCCGACGACCGTCGCGGTCAGGACGCGGCCGGTGTGACCGCCGCTGCCGCCGCCGGCGTCTCCTCGGCCGCGAACTCCGTGCCGCACTTCAGGCACTTCCGGAACGCTCCCCTCGCCTTGGTCTGCTTGCTCTCCGCCCCGACGTAGCCGCAGGACGGACAGGTCACCGGCACCGGGCGGTTCCAGACGGTGAAATCGCACTCCGGGTACCGCGAGCACCCGAAGAAGGAGCGGCCGCGCTTGCTGCGCCGCTCCGCCAGGTCCCCGACGCCGCACTTCGGGCACTTCACGCCAAGCGGCACCGGCTGGGTGTGATCGCACTTGGGGTAGCGCGTGCACGCTAGGAACTCGCCGTAGCGGCCCGTCTTGATGACCAGCGGCGCGCCGCACTTCGGGCACAGCTGGTCGGTCGGGCGGTCGGGCGCCCGCGGCTTGCGGAGCGACTTGGTGTACTTGCACTCCGGATCGTTCTGCTTGGTGCACGCGATGTAGGGGCCGAACCGGCCGGCCTTGGCGACCACCGGGCTCCCGCACCGGGGACAGCGCTGATCCGCGAGCCCCTCGAGGTTGTGGGCTTCCGAGATCATCTCCTCGGGACGGGCCTTGGACAGCGCCTTGGCGAACGGCTTCCAGAAGTCGTCGAGGACCTCCACCCGGCTGAGCTCGCCCTCCTCGATCCGGTCGAGCTCGCTCTCCATCTCGCTGGTGAACTCGACGTTGAAGATGTCGGGGAAGCGGGGGATCAGCATCCGCTCCACGGTGGTGCCCAGCTCGGTGGGGTGGAACCGCTTGTCCTCCAGGCTCACGTAGTGCCGCGCCACCAGCGTGCTGGAAATGGCCGAGTAGGTGGACGGGCGGCCGATGCCGAGGCGCTCGAGCTCCTTGACCAGCGAGGCTTCGCTGTAACGTGGCGGCGGCTCGGTGAAGTGCTGCTCCGGCAGGATGCCGAGCAGCGCGACCCGGTCGCCCACGGCGAGCGCCGGCAGCGGCGTGAGGTCCTCGAGCGTGCGCCCCTCGCCCTGCTCGCGCGCCTCGTGGTACAGGCGGTGGTAGCCGTCGAACAGGATGACGGACCCCGTGGCGCGGAACAGCCAGCGCCCGAGGTCGAAGTCCACGCTGGTCGTGTCGTAGACGATGGGCGCCATCTGCGAGGCCACGAAGCGCTGCCACACCAGCTGGTAGAGCCTGAGCTGGTCGGGCGTGAGGTCCCGGCGCACGCTCTCGGGGGTGCGCTCGACCTCGGTCGGGCGGATCGCCTCGTGCGCGTCCTGCGCCTGCGGATTCTGCGAGGCGCCGTAGAGGACCGGCTTGTCGGGCAGGTACTTCTGGCCGAACTGCCCCTTCACCCAGCCCCGCGCCGCGTCCACCGCGCTGCTGGCCACCCGGGTGGAGTCGGTGCGCATGTAGGTGATCAGGCCGACCGCGCCCTCGTCGGCGATCTCCACGCCTTCGTAGAGGTCCTGCGCCACCCGCATCGTCCGCTTGCTGGAGAAGCCGAGGCGCTTAGCCGCCTCCTGCTGCAGCGTGCTGGTGGTGAACGGCGCGGGCGGCCGCTTGCGCCGCTCCTTGCGCTTGACGTCGGTGACGACGAACGCGAGGTCGCGCACGGCCGCGACCACGGCCTGCGCCTCGGCCTCGGTGTGGATCTCGGGCTTCTTGCCGTCGAGCTTGTGCAGCTCGGCGTCGAACGCCTGGCCGTCCTTCTCGCAGTGCGCCGTGACGCTCCAGTACTCCTGCGCCACGAACTTCGCGATCTCCTGCTCGCGCTCCACGATGAGCCGCAGGGCCACGGTCTGCACGCGGCCCGCCGAGAGGCCGGTCTTGAGCGCCTTCCACAGCAGCGGGCTCACCTTGAAGCCGACCAGCCGGTCGAGGATGCGCCGCGCCAGCTGGGCCTCGACCTTCTTCTCGTCGATCTTGATCGTGTTGGTGATCGCGCGCTGAATGGCGTCCTTGGTGATCTCGTGGAACAGGACGCGGCGCACGCGGTCGGCGCCGAGCTGCTGGCGCACGTGCCAGGCGATGGCCTCGCCCTCACGGTCCGGGTCGGTGGCGATCAGGACCTGGGAGACCTCCTTGGCCGCCTTCTTCAGCTCCTGGATCGCCTTCTGCTTGCCCTTGACGGTGACGAACTTCGGCTTGAAGCCGGCCTCGATGTCGACGCCCAGCTCCCGCTCGGGCAGATCCCGGATGTGCCCCACGGTCGCCTTCACCGTGTAGCCCTTGCCGAGATACTTGCCGATCGTCTTCGCCTTGGCGGGCGACTCGACGACCACGAGCTTGCCGTTGGCTGCCATCGTCCTCACGTTCGCCGTTTCACGTCACCGGCGCGTCATCCGTCCGTCTCCGGCACTACCGCGCGAGCGGCGGCCGGGTTCCGCCGCAGCCGCGCGAGGGGCGGGCCGCGGCGGTGGTCCTTTGGGGCGCGGAGTCTACCAGCCGGCGAGGTCGCGGGCAAGCGAGACCACCTCGGCAGCCACCTCGTCCGGCCGGCGTCGGCCGGTGGCCACGACGCGGTCGGCCCCGCGATAGCTCGGCTCCCGGGCGGCCAGGAGCGCCGCGATGCGCGGGCCGGCATCGCCGCCCCCCAGCAGCGGCCGTCCCGCCGCGCCCCCGAGCCTCGCCGCGGCTTCTTCCGGCCCGGTCTCAAGGTAAACCACCAGTCCAGACCCCCGGGTCAACGCCCGCGTAACGTCGCGCGCGAAGAACCCCGCGCCGGGCGCCACGACCGAGGGCGGGCCGGCGAGCGCGGCGCCTCCGAGCTCGGCCTCGAGCGCGCGAAAGGCGGGCTCGCCGTCCTCCTCGAACAGCCGCGCCACGGACTTGCCGGCGCGGCGCTCGATCGCGGCGTCGAGATCGACGAACGGCGCGCCGAGCGCGGCCGCGACCAGGGCGCCGACGGTCGACTTTCCCGCCCCTGGCAGCCCCACCAGGATCACGTGCCGTCTAGTCAACCGGGTCCCAGCCGGCGCGCCGCCGCTCCAGGTGCGCGAGGTAGCCGTCGAGATTGCGGCGCAGCTCGGGGAGGGAGTCGCCGCCGAACTTCTCCAGATAGGCGTCGGCGAGCGTCAGCGCCACGGCTGCCTCCGCGATGACGCCCAGCGCCGGCACGGCGGTGACGTCGGAACGCTCGCTCTGCGCCGGCGCTGCGCGGCCGGTCCGCAGATCCACCGACTGGAGCGGCCGCATCAGGGTCGAGATGGGCTTCATCGCGGCCCGCAGCACCAGCGGCTCGCCCGTGGTCATCCCGCCCTCGAGTCCGCCGGCGCGGTTGGTGCGCCGGGCGAACCCGCCGCTCGCGGCCGCGGCCGGGCCGTCGGCGCGGATGATCTCGTCGTGCGCCTCGGAGCCGGCCCGCGCGCCGAGCGCGAAGCCCAGCCCCACCTCGACGCCCTTCACCGCCTGGATGGACATGAGCGCGGCCGCGAGCCGGCCGTCCAGCCGGCGGTCCCACGCGACGTGGCTGCCGAGCCCGACCACGACCCCCCGGGCCACGACCTCCACGATGCCGCCCAGCGTGTCGCCGGCCTCCGCCGCGGCGTCGATCCGCGCGACCATCGCCCGCCCGGCCTCCGGGTCGAGGCATCGCACCGGGGAGCGATCGGCCGCGGGATCGAGGGGAGCCGGGAGCGGATCGGGCGGCGCGGCCACGACGCCGCCCAGGGCCACGACGTGGCTGCCGATCTCGACGCCGAGCTCGGAGAGCAGGCGGCGGCACACCGCACCCGCCGCCACCCGGGCCGCCGTCTCCCGCGCGGAGGCCCGCTCCAGCACGTCGCGCGCGTCGGTCCGGTCGTACTTCAGCGCGCCGGCGAGGTCGGCGTGACCCGGCCGCGGACGGGTGAGCTGCCGGCGCGGCGGCTCCGCCGCCGGCTCGGGCGCCATCACGTCCTGCCAGTGCTCGAAGTCCCGGTTCTCGATCAGCAGCGCGATGGGGGAGCCGAGGGTGGCGCCGGCGCGCACTCCGGAGAGGATCCGCACGCGGTCGGATTCGATCTTCATCCTGGCGCCGCGGCCGTGGCCGCGCATGCGGCGGGCGAGCTCCGCGTCCACGTCGCCGGCGAGGAGCGGCAGGCCGGCGGGCACGCCCTCGACGACGGCCACGAGGGCGGGCCCGTGCGACTCACCCGCGGTGGTGAACCGGATCGCGGTCACGGGCGGCCCTCCCGAGAGAACGCGAGCCCGACCGCGCGGCCGGGCTCTGGCGTTCCTTCGATCGTCGACGCGGGGCGAGGCGCTACGGCCGGCCTCTCGACCGCGCAGGCACGGTGTTGAGCACACGCACCGCAGGCAGCGCCACACCCGGCTGCTGCCGCACGGGGTACGGGTTGGTGAAGTTGGGCAGGCGCACGACCACGAGTCCGCGCGAGGTGACGCCCACCAGCACCAGCACGCCGCCCGTGCTCGCCACCCGGATGGGGCCGATGATCGTGTCCCGGATCGGGACCGTGGCCACCCGCGCGTACCAGTAGGTGTCGAACACGTCGATGAACGGGTCGGGCCGCGCCGCGAACACCAGGCGGTCGTTCTTGTTCAGCGTTCCCGACGTGCGGGTGTTCGCGTCGAACGCGTTGTTCGGGTCGAAGTCCATCCCCGGCTGCCCGCTCGGCACCGGCAAGAGCCCGGTCTCCTTGAGCGTGTAGTCGAAGGCGTAGATCGAGTCCGCCCGCACCAGGCTGGTGCGGCCGTTGAAGTTGGTCGCGACCGACAGCACCGGGGCGGCCCGGTTGATCAGGAAGTCGCGCACCAGGACGCCCGGCGAGACGCCGTTGTCCACGATCGCCGTGCAGTTCAGCGTCCCGATGACGGCCCCCGTGGTGGGGTTGCGCAGCGGGCACGGCGGCAGGTTGATGGTCGTAATCGCCGCGCGGCCGTCGAGCGACAGCGCCCGCGCGTAGCCCTGGTCGAAGCCGCCCTCGCCGATCACCGCGTGGTTGAAGTCGCCCGAGTTGCGGACGAAGGTCGACTCCTGGAAGGCGACGGTCGTCAGGTCGACGAGCGCGCCGATCCCCGCGCCGAGGATGGTGTCACGGATCTCCTGCCCCGGCAGGGTGTCGCGCACGGCGATGACCTGCAGGGTGTCGAGGCCCGGCGACGCGGTCTCGTAGAACAGGTGCCCGCTCCGGGCTGAGATCGGCGCCGACAGGTTCTCCGACGCCAGGTAGCCGCGGCTGGTGAACGGCCCCGGCTGGGCCGGCGTGGGCGCGGTCGAGTACACCGCGTAGACGGTGTCGCAGGCGGCGCCCGCGAGGTGCCGGCACACGGCCCCGAGGTACTGCGGCCGGTCCGCGAGGTCGTAGTCGGTGGTCAGGATCTCGATGCCGCCGGCGGACGTGGGCGCGGTCTTCACCGTCTGGACGACGTAGTCGGCCAGGCGGCGGCGCTGCACCTCGGAGCTCGCCACGAGGTCCACGATCGACAGGTTGGTCCCGCCGGAGTTCGCGACGATGACCGTGTCGGCGTTGTCGCCGAGCGTGTCGCGCGGCCACAGCGCGATCCCGACGGGCTGCGAGCCCACCCGGATCGGTGCGGCGAAGGTGCTGGTGTTGAGCCGGAACACCTCCACCTGATTGAGCAGCGTGTTGGTGAGCAGCAGGACCGGCCCGTTGCCGCCCACGTTATTGTGGTCGATGACGGCGTCGCCGAACTGCCCGCCCTGCGGCAGGCTGATGGTGGTGCCGGCCACGACCGTCAGGGTGTCCTTGTCCGCCGCGGGCGACTTCTTCGGCACGCCGCTGAAGCTCGAGCCGCCGCGGTTCGACGGGGTCGCGCCGTCGACGCCGAACGCCTCGACGGTGACGATCCGCGGGAAGGTCGTGAGGGTGTCCAGGCCGAGCCGGAACCGCTGGGTCACGTTGGTGCTGGTGCCGGCGAAGATCACCGAGTCGCCGTGCAGGATCGTCCCGGCCGTGTCGCGCACCAGGAAGCCGATCTTGGTGATCCCGCTCGGGTCCGTGGCGGAGACGGTGAGGCTGTCGCCCACCTCGACCCGCAGCGGCATCGTGTCCACCACCAGCGGCGGGACCGTGTCGCCGACGACCGTCTGCACCGCGACCGTGACGCCCGGCGAGACGCCGGACGGATCGTTCAGCGAGTCGGTCGCGAACGGCATGATGACGACGTTGCCGGTCGCCGTGCCGGCGGGGATCGCGAGCGTGCTGGTGAACGTCTGGGTGTCGGCCAGCGCGCCGTTCACCGGCGCGAAGACCGTCGAGTCGTTCTTGGCCACGACGCCGGTCGCGCGCCACCCGAGGACCTTCACGCCGAGCGGGTGGATGCCGCGGACCTGGACCGTCACGGACTTGCCGACGGCGGTGACGGCCCCGGCCACCGGCTGCAGCACGGAGACGCGCGGCCCGTTGACGACCCGCACGACCGAGGTGTCGAAGCTGGTGTCGTTGGACGCGTCGACCGCGGTCGCGTTGATGGTCACGAATTCGGACGTGGAGTCGGTCAGCACCGCGCGCAGGTAGCGCGTGATGGTCGTGTCGGTGGTCTTGGGCAGCGTCACCGACCGCGACGTGAACCGGGTCACCGTGCTGTCGGTGCCGAGGTCCTTGGAGCCGCGGACGCTGGTGCCCGTCAGCACCAGGCTGGTGACGCCCTTGGTGTCGCTCAGCTTCACCTGGACGAAGACGCTGTCCCCGACGGAGACCGGGACGGTCGCCGTCTTGGACGGCTGCTGAATCGTCACGGCTCCGGTCCCGGCGGTGCCGCCGCTGCCTCCGCCGCCGCTGCTGCCCCCGCCGCCACCGGTGCTCGAAGTCGGGAAACGGCCTTGTTCGCCGCACACCGCCACGGCAAACACGCAGCCCGTGAGGGCCGCCGCTCGCGCCACGAGGCGCAGCACGGATCTACCGGGAGTCGGTTGCACCGGAGCCCAGATCGTCGATGATGTGAGGTGTCACGAGAATCAGCAGATCGCGCCGCTCCTCCTGGCTGGTCCGGAAGCCGAACAGCCGCCCCAGGACCGGCAGGTCCACAAGAAACGGGATGCCCTGGTTGGCCACCGTGATGTTGGTCACGGTCAGGCCGCCGATGACCGCCGTCTCCCCGTCGCGGACCAGCAGCTGGGTCGTCCCCTCCTGCGAGGCGAACACGAACCCGGCCTCGGCGATGGTGGACGCCTGGAGCGAGGAGTTCTCGGCGTGCAGCTCCATCAGCACCTCGCGCGTCCCCGCCACCACGTGCGGCGTGACGGTGAGCCGGATGCCGGTGGGCTGCAGCTGCGTGGTGGCGCGGGCCACCGCGCCGCCGGTCGCCGTCGCACCCGCGCTCGCCACGTCGATCTGGCGGATCGGGGTGCGCTCGCCCACGAACAGGTCGGCCTGGCGGTTGTCGGCGACCGTCACCTGCGGTTCCGCCTGGATGTCCGAAAGCTGCACCGACTGGAGCGCCTCGAGAAAGCTCGACAGCGCGAAATTGCCGATCACCGTCGAGTACACGAGGCGCAGCGCCGGGTTCTGCTCGAACTGCGCCGAGGCGTTCGCGACGGCCGCCACCGCGTTACCGCCGAGGTTGACCACCAGCGGAGTCCGCGTGGGATCGTACGGCGTGTTCCCGGTGGTGTCCTGCGGGTTGGGCCGCGCGATGAGCGTGTTGAAGAACTGGTTGGACGTCCCGAGGTCGTACCGCATCCCGATTTCCTCGAGCTCGGTCCGGTCCACGAAGATGATCTTCGCCTGGATCGCCACCTGCGGGGTGCGCTGGTCGAGCGCGCGGATGAACGCCGCGATGGTGTCGATCTGCGACGCGATGTCCGTGACGATGAGCGAGTTGGTCGTGGTGTCCGGTGCGACCTTGCCACGCCGCGACAGCATCGGCGCGACCGACGGCGCGAGCACCGACGCCCGGGCGTAGTTGACGTGCACGATGGTCGTCGCGGTGCCCTCGAGCGAGTCCTGCGCCGCGAGGTTCGCGCGACTGTCGACCCGGATGATGCCGCCCGGCAGCTCGGTCGCCGCCAGGCCCTGGCCAGCGAGCACGGCGTTGAACGCCAGGTCCCATGGCTGGTCCTTGATCTCGGCCGTGACCGTGCCGGAGATGTCCTTGCCGGCGATGATGGACCGGCCGGAGAACGCCGCGAAGTTGGCGATGACTTCCTGGATGCTCGCGCGGTCGAACGTCACGCTGATGCGCGGCTGCTGCGACGCCGCGCGGGCCGCGCTGCGCAGCACGGCGTTCTCGACCTCGGCCGTCGCCGGCGCGGGGGCGGGAGCCGCCACCGCGGGCGCCGGCTGGGCGCGGGCGGGTATGGCCGCCGGCAGCGTGGCCGCGCCGCTGCGCGCGCCGTCGCTCGACCAGGCGGCGAACGCCTCGCTCGCGGCGAAGGTCACGTGCACGCCGGCGCTGTCCGTCCGCACCTGGTAGTCGCGGGCCTGGTCGAGCTCGACCACCACCCGGACCACGTCGGACCGGAACTGCGAGTAGCGCACGTCCCTGATGCCGCCGCGGGCGACGCCGTCGTACTGGATCGTCGGCGCCACGAGGTGCGCGCCCACCAGGTCCAGCACCAGCCGGGCCGGATCGCGCAGCACGAAGTCCGAGACGTGCACGACGCCCTGGACGTCGATCGCCACTTCCGCCCGCCCCGGGCTGGGGAGCACGCTCACCGCCGTCACGTCGCCCGGTCCCGCATGGGCCGGCGGGACGGCGGGCACGGCGGCGAGCCGTGACGCGGCGGCGGCCCCAAGGGCAAGGCCGACGCACGCGATGTAGAGGGCTCGCTTCATGGATTGGCCTCCGCTTGCCTTTGGAGCGACAGCACTTCCTGGCGCTCGAATCCGAATTCCTCGATCTGGAAAACCACCTCGTACTGGCGGATCTGGAGCACCTTCAACCGGCCGACGGTGTCGCCGCGCTTCAGGCGGTGGATCTTGTCGCCCGGTGATTCACGGACCACGGCAACGCTCCGTCCGTAATGCGGGTCGTAGATCACCGACACCAGACGCAGGTCCGTGATCATCGGCCGCACGTCGCTCGACGCGATCAGGGTCAGGAACGGGTCGCGGGAGCCGCCGCTGTAGTGGTAGACCTCGCGGCGGTACTCCACCTTGCCTCCGGTGGTGTCGATGCCCACCAGGGACGTGTCGCGCCGCACGTTCGGCCGCGCCGCTGCGGGCTTCCCGGCCGGCGGCCGCTGCGCCCGGACCGCGACCGGGCCGAACAGCGCCAGCGCGGCCACCCCCAGACAGAACGCGCCCCTAGTCATCGCCACCTCGCGGCGCCGCCGGCGGCGGCGCGCCCGTGGAATCGCTCGGCGCCATCGGCTTCACGTAGGTGCGGACCGCGAACGTCGCCTGGAGCAGCGCTTGGCTCTTGCTGGTGTCCGCGACCGGACCCTGCACTCGCTGGAAGTGCACGTCGTACGGGACGATGATCCGCGGCAGGCTCGCGATGTCCGTGAGGAACTCGGAGACCTGGTCGTACTGGCCCGTCGCCGACAGGCGGTAGCGCTGCGTGTCGAACGGCGACCCGGACTCCACCGCCTGCGGCGTGAAGCCCGCGAACGTCGCACCGCGCATCTTGGCGCGGCTCGCGATGTCGTCCAGGAGGTTCGGCACCTCCGCCGACGTCGGCACCAGCTGGCGCATGAGGTTCAGGCTGGTCTGGAACTCGTTCAGCCGCCGCTCCATCTCGGTCAGCGCGCCCTGCGCCACGTCCCGCTTGGCGCGGTTGACCTGCGCGG
>Ga0187778_10001602_pt1 | contig 15575 bp, 14 predicted proteins | sample 1015_Q2_SP5_20_M_FD_132418 | JGI IMG/M metagenome (GOLD analysis project Ga0187778, IMG submission 132418) | Tropical peat soil microbial communities from peatlands in Department of Meta, Colombia - 1015_Q2_SP5_20_MG | ecosystem: Environmental > Terrestrial > Soil > Wetlands > Peat | place...
CGTTGTGCCCATGCCGAGGACCGGCGGTTCGCCGAGCCCGGGTCCCGGGAACGCGACCGCAATGCCCCGGTCCCAGTAGGACATCTCCTCCGCGAGCACCGCCACGGACCTCGACCCCCCTCCGCTGTGCGCGCGCAGCGCGGCCGCGTCGGTCGCCGGTCCTCCAGACCACCGGGTGCGTCCGAGGCCGAGCTGGACGAGGAGCTTGAAGAACGGATCGTCCGGGGGCGTCGGGCGGCCGAGGCGGTCGGCCTCGATGCCGAGGGGGCGCATGTAGGTCTTGCCGAGCTCGCGAATCTGACGCAGGCGCTCTCGTGTCGGGTCGTCGACGGCAAAATTCATTGGCGGGCTCCCGCCTCGGAGCCGGGCGAGACCGGATCGAGGGCAAGGGGTTCCGCATCGCCGAGAAGCGCCCTCCCCGCGTCTTCCCGAGCCGCATCGATGCCGCCGAGCAGGAGCGAGAGCGCGCGCGCCTCCCGCATCCATTTTTCGACGGGGTAGTCCTGCATGAAGCCGTGTCCGCCGAGGATCTGGACACCGTTGGGCGTTACGAAGAGACTCGCCTCGGCGGCTTCGAGAAACGCCGTGGCGCAGACCTCGGCCTCGCTGTCGATGTCCGGTTCGTCGGCCAAGTCCGCTGCCTGGTCGAGACGCCACGCCGCTTCTTGCACCAGGAGGCGCGCGCCATCTACCGCGCTTGCCATATCGGAGATCAGGAAGGCCAAGGCTTGGTGGTGCGCGATCGGTCGGCCGAAGGCGACCCGCTCCATGGCATAGCTGCGTGAGAATTCCGCCGCAGCGCGCATGACTCCAACGAGCAGGGAAGCCACGTAAAGTCGCGCATGGGAGAGGGCCCATCGGGCCCGCGGTGTGCTCACCCAATCCGCCGGTCGGGCGACGCCGTCGACCCGCAGTTCCGCGGCCCCCGCGGCGCGCAGGGCAGCGCCGCGAAGCGGTGTGGGGTGGAGCCCTTCGCTGACGACGTATGCCCGCTCCCGCTCGAGCACAACGAGCAGGTCCACGTGGTCCGCCGTCACCCAGGGCAGGATCCCGCTTGCACGCCCTCCCAGCGTCTGGAGACGGGGCAAGAGGTCGAAGGCAAGCACGGCACGGGACCCCGCGCGCTCGAGCAGAGGAAGTGCATGGGTGCGCAGGGCAGTGTCGCCGCCGAAGGCGACGAGCGGGTAGAGCGCCGGACCGAGCGGGTCGAGGGCGAGCGCGGCCCCGGCGTCGGCCGCCGCGAGTTCTTCGTTCACGAGCGTGCGGGCAAGGGCACCGAGGCCGGCCCCTCCGAGCGTGTCGGGCAGTTCCAGGCTGGCCAAACCGAGCTCGCGGTACAGACGGTGGACGTGCGCGGCGACCCCCCGGGCGCTCTCAAACTCACGGTCGCGGGGGCGCAGATGATCGCGCGCGAAAGCACGCGCGGTCTCCTGAACCAGGGCGAGCTCGTTCGGGAGCTCGAAGTCGATGGCGCTCCCCCCATGCGAAGCGATCGCTCGGACCCAATCCAGGGTATCAGGCCGGGCCGATCCGGGAAGACGCTGCCGGGTCAACGAGGATCCTAGGGAGGAGCTCCTAGGAACCCGAATCCTCGGCGCCGACGATCCGGTAGACGACCGTCCCGCGTGCGACGAGCCGTCGGTCGGAAGCGCTCCCCACCTCGACATCGCACAGGAACAGTTCTCTGTCGCGGTGCGCGACGTTGCCGTACGCCACAAGGTCGGCGCGGGGAGGGGGGATCAGCAGCTGGGCCTGCATCGAGGGAGTGGAAGCTTTGAAGCGACCCGGCCCGGTGAGCGCCCAGGCCGCCATCGCGCCCGTCGTATCGAGCAGCGCGAGCACGGCGCCCTCGTGCACGCCGCGACCTTCGTCTGTGTTGTGTTCCGCGAGGGGAAGCAGGATGCGCGACTGTGCGTTGCGCATATGCTCGACATGGATGCCGAGGCGGCCCATGAAGGGCGTGCGAGCGATGTGGGGACCCATGGGACCTGGATCACCGGGCGCATCCTCGCCGATCACGGGCGGAACCTGCGGATCCGGCGCGCCAAAACGACCCCGCACCGTGGCTGTGCCGTGAGCGATCTGTTTTCTGTCCGGTGTTTCTAGCGCCACCTCGACGAAGCAGAGCTCCTTGCCTTTGCGCAGCAGGGTCGCTCGCGCCGAAACCGGTTCCCCGATTGCGGCAGCGAGATAGGAAACCTGCAGGGCGCAGGTGTGCCAGGGGCCGGACGCTTCGCCGAGCGCCACGCGCGCCAGACTCTGGGCGCCGAAGGCCACGAGCGACGCCGCAACGCCCCCATGCAGGGCGCGTCCAGGATTCGTGTTGTCGTCTCGATAGGGCAGGAAGAGTCGGGCGGCGGTCGCCGTGAGCTCTTCCACCTGCACCCCGAGGGTCTGGGCGTAGGGCGACTTTTCGAGCCAGCGTCGCACAGCATCCATGCCGGGGAGCCTCCTGAAGTCCTTAGACGTCGAGCCTGTAGGCCTCGCGAACGTTGGCTCCGAGCAGCCGCTCGCGCTCCGGCGCGCCGAGTTGCGCCGCCAGTTCTTCCAGTCTTTTCAGGTAGTCGCCCGTGTGGTCGGGATGCGGGTAGTCCGACGCCCAGACGAATCGGTCCGCTCCCAGGAGTTCCATCAGTGCGGGAATGGTGCGCTCGTCTGGGTCGCAGGAGATCCAGCACTGGCGTCGGAAGTAGAAGCTCGGCTTCTCGCGCAGGGGGACTCGACCCCCGATGAAGGTGGCCTCATACACTGCGTCGAGACGGTCGAGCCAGTAGCCGATCCAACCTGCGCCACACTCGAGGACTGCGATCTTGAGGCGGGGGAAGCGCTCAAAGACTCCGTGATCGAAGAGCGTGGTAAATGCGTGTCGCACGCCGTCGCCGGCGATCACACTGTTCAACAGCCGGAGCTTCCGGGTCTCGACAAAGCGTCGCGACACGATCGCGAGGGGCTCAAAGCTTGGATGGATCGCAAGCGGCACGCCAAGATCCTGCGCTGCGGCGAAGACGGCGTCGTGATCGGGGTGGCCATGCGCCTTGCGGCCGATCGTGAACGGGACGACAAAGCCGCCCCGGCAGCCGTCGCCCACTGCCCGTTCGAGTTCTCGGGCGGCCGCAGCGGGATCGCCCAGGGACAAGTGAGCGACGGGGATGAGGCGGCCGCCCGAGTCGCGACAGAAATCGGCGATCCAGCGGTTGTAGGCCCGGCAATAGGCCTGCGAGAGATCGACGTCCTCGAGCTCCGCTTCCCACAGAATACCGAGCGTGGGATAGAGGATCGCGGCGACGAGATGCTCGGCGTCGAGCAGCGTCAGCCGCTCGCGAGCGTCCATCAATCCAAACGGCGCACCCGAGAGATAGGTGCGCTCCGGGCTGGGGCGCAGCTGCTCGGCGCGCGTTTCCCCCATGCGGCCCAGCGTTCCCGGAAAACCCCGGTTCGACATGCGTGAAGGCTTCCCGCCGATCTCGAGGTACTCAAGCCCCTCGTCGTCAATGCGGATGCGGAGCGCGCGGTCGCGCCAGCGGGGCTCGAGATAGCGCTCCCAGAGGTCGGGCGGCTCGAGAATGTGGCCGTCGGCATCGACGGCCCGGTCAAAGGCAAGCCGATGGGGAGGGATCACGATGCTGCTCCTTCCGGAAGACGCGCTCCGGGATACGCTCCGGCTCCTGTGAAGCTGGCCTTTGCGAAGGATATCTGGATTTGCGCACCGCCCACAGCGGTATTCGCGCAGCTTTCAGATCCGCGCAACTTTGTCGGGCTCCAGCCCCTCTTGGTGGAGCTCCGAGAGACGGGTCGCGGCCGCGACGCCCTCGGCCGTTTGACGCGCGACTTCGAGAGCGTGGAGCAGCTTCGGCTCGCGGGCTTCATTCCCTTCCGCAATCGGATCCAAGGGGTCGTCACACTCGCAAGCGACGGCGAAGTCATCGAAGTGGAGGTGCGGAGTCGTCCGCGCCTCCTTCTGCGCTCATGCTATCGGCTTGTGCCCGAAGCAGGGGGTACGCGCGTCTCCGAAGCGGTCGCCATCGACTGCCCGGGTCTGCTCGCAGGGACGGTGCGTCGGCAGGCGGAGCGTGCTCACGATCGCCTGCTGGCGGCCTTGAAAGAGCGTCTCGAGCGGAGCCCGGGCTAGACGCGTTCGCCTTGGGCGCAGTGCAACCCGCCCTCGCGCTCCCCAGCAGCTGCGGGCTGAAGCCTGCCGTCGCGCGCAGAATCAAGCACATCGCGCGGCCCCGGCGGATCCAGCGGGAACTCGGTTCCCATCGTAGAAATGACGTGTGAATGAAGATTCGTGCGAGAACGGACGTCCTAGCACGCAAGCGCATCGCAAGACGGGGCGACGACGCCTGGAGCGTCGTAAACTTCGGCTGGAGCGCGGACTGCTGTGCGCGGAGAGTCCCGTGCCTCGGAAACTTCACCCGTGGAGGCCGGGACCCAATCGGAAGGCGACCCCTCGCCCGCGGAGGGTCATTCATGGGAGGTTCACCGCATGGTTCGACTCCAGAACTCCCTCTGTGCACTCCTTCGTCTTGTCCTGGTTCTGTTCGCCGTGAGCGTCGTGCGGACAGCTTCTGCGGAAGCGCTGCACGGCACGCCGCCCGCAGGCGGGTCCACAACCACCGTCGCAGCGGCCGATACTACGCAGGGAACGACGTCGACGGGGAAGGACGACAGCGGCGATGACGATGACGACGACGACGACGGAGAGGATCAGCAGTAGACTCTCCACGGCACGCGATTTACCTCCACGAGCGCCCCTTTTCCCCCCGCGACAGCAGGGTGTGTTGAGCACGCCCAGCGTGCGATCCCCTTCAACGCCACGCGAAGACCGGCTGTTCGAAGTGCGCGACCCGGGTGTCCCGCCCCCGGAAGACCACCTCGACCAGCTGATACAGCAGCGCTGCGGTGGGCGCGTGGATCTGCGTACCGAGGAGCGGGATCGAAATCACGGGGCGGTCACTCTCCGGGATCGAGCGCAGCTGGGGGACATCAGGACGCGCGAGCTCAGCCACGGAGACCCGGTGCACCGAGGCGACCTCCCGAGGATTGGGGCACGGATCGCCGGCGCCTTCCCCCCAGACGACGACGGGCGTGATCACGAATCCGGAGCGGGTGGGATAGTCATCCAGGAGACCGAGCACGCTCGCGGGTTCAAGCGAGAGCCCCAATTCTTCTCGAAGCTCGCGCAGGGCCGCGGCTTCGTGGCCTTCGCCCTGGTCAAGGCGCCCACCGGGGAGTGCCCACTGGCCGCCGTGGGAGCGCAGACGTGAGGCGCGACGCGTGAGGAGGAAGGCCGCGCGACCTGTCTCGTCTGGGACGAGCACGATCGCAACGGCCGCCGGGCGCAGTCCCCGCACCGCTCCGGCGCGGCGGCGAAAGGCTGCGAGGTTGGAGCAAAGGTGCGCGCGCAGCGCGTGGTCGAGCCGAGAATGCGCCAGGTTTCCAGGCATCGCTGACTCACGGGCCGCAGCGGCGGCGGTCTCTCCTCGGGGTGCTCGTGCCCGCAAACGTAGCGGTCCTTTCTCTGGCAGGCTGGGCATGGGTTCTTCGCTTCGTGCTCGAGGCGGCTCGAGCGGCGGACGCGCGTAGGGCGATGGCCAGCGGCTAGCGATTCCCCGACGAACGTGCTTGCTTCCCGCCGCGCCCTCTTGTCGGAGTCCTCGCCATCCCATGAGCCTCCCCGCCACAGGCAACGCGGACCTCCTGCCCGGTGTGAAGCGTCGGCGACTCAAGGTGGGACCGGGGATCGAGATCGCCATCCTTGACTGGGGAGGATCAAGACCCCTTGCACTGCTCCACCACGCCAATGGCTTTTGCGCCGGCGTGTGGGGTGTCGTCGCCCAGGCGCTCCACCCCTTTTTTCGTGTGGTGGCGCTCGACGCCCGCGGCCACGGGGATTCCTCAAAGCCGCACGATCGAGAGGCGTATCGCTGGGAGTGTTTCGCCGACGACCTGGTCCGGGTGGCTGAGCTTCTTGCCGCAGAGCAGCCCGAGGGGCGAGTGGTCCTCGGCATGGGCCACTCGCTTGGAGGAACCGCAACCCTGGTTGGCGCGGCGCGACGACCCGAGCTCTTCGAGCGTATCGTGCTCGTCGACCCCGTGCTGGTGCCGCCAAGCGGAGTGGCGATCCCGCCGGAGCGCTCAGAGCGCGGCAAAAGCCTCGCGGATGCGGCCCGCGACCGCCAGCGGGTACGGGCTTCGCGGCAGGAGGCCCGACGCGCGTGGGCGGGGCGCAAGTTCTTCGCGAACTGGGATCCGCGGGTGCTGGATCTCTACGCGGCCGAAGGGCTGCGCGACCGGCCGGACGGCCAAGTCGAACTCAAGTGCCCCGGCGAAGTCGAAGCCGCAATCTTTGAGCAGGGGGGGAAGCTCGATTCCCTTGCGGCTGCGCACGACCTCGCGGTGCCGGCACTCTTGCTGTGGGCGCGCCAAGGCAGCTTTCCACGCTTCTTCTTTGAATCCGTCGCGGCAGCGATGCGACAGGGGCGCGTGGAAGACATCGCCGCGGGTCACCTCGCGGTGATGGAGCGACCCGATCTTGTGGCTGCCGCTGCGCTGCGGTTTGCGGAGGAAGCGACGCCCCCCCGCGAATGACAAAAGTGAGCGCCAGCCGATACCGGCTGTACTCAGGTCTCGACCGGATAGCCCCGGCGAGACCAGCCTGCCCATCCTTCCGCCAAGGAGACCACCTGCTCGAAGCCCATCTCTTGCAGCGTGTGTGCCGCGAGCGCACTGCGGTGGCCGCCCCCACAGTAGAGGATGAGCCGCCGCGTCCGATCTCTCAGCCACTCGTCGCGCTTCGGATGCGCGAGGTCGGCCTTGACTTCGAGGAAGCCCCTCGGATAGGGCCTGGCTCCCGGAATGCGACCGAGTGCAAACTCGTCGGGTTCACGCACGTCGACGAAGTGCCATCCCTGTTGGTCGGGGGCGTCGAGAATCGCTCTCGCCTCCTCTGCGCTGATCTCTCGAATCTTTGAGCGCGCCTCGTTCACGAAGTCGGCGAGCGTCTTGGCCATTGCCCTACCCTCCCTCCATGTTCGCGCGACGGGCTTCGTGGGATCTTTCGCAGAATGCGCTCTCGCGCCGGCTCGATGCAAGGCGCGCCGCCGGGCTGCCGATTGTCGACCTCACCGAGTCGAACCCCACCCGCTGCGACTTCACCTCCCCCGCACGCCTGCTCCGGGCGGCGCTCCAACGGCTCGCGAGCGACCGGCGTGCAGAAGCCTACCGACCGGAGGCCCGGGGTGACCCCGCCGCCCGTCGTGCGGTTGCAGACTACCACGCGGAGCGCGGAGGGACGCCGGCCCCGCAACACGTGGTGCTGACGGCCGGGACCAGTGAGGGGTACGCACATCTGTTTCGATTGGTCGGAGACCCGGGGGACCACGTGCTGGTCCCGGCTCCCAGCTATCCGCTCTTCGGTTTCTTGGCGGAGCTCGAGGGCCTGGAAGCGAAACCCTACGCTCTCCGCTATCGATCCGACACCCAGGAGTGGCGGATCGATCTGGAGGACCTCGAGGCGGCGTGCGATGCCCGCACCCGGGGGGTGGTGGTCGTGCATCCCAACAACCCGACGGGCGGATTCGTGCGAAGGGCGGACCTCTCTCCATTGCGAAGCCTGTGTGCCCGGCGCGAGCTGGCCCTGGTGTCGGATGAGGTCTTCTCGGACTATGCGCTTGACGCCGCTCGGCCGGGATGGCCGGGGAGCCTCCTCGTAGGGGCCGATGCGCCGGGCGGGCCGCTCAGCTTTGTGCTGTCTGGGGTGTCGAAGGCTCTGGCGCTGCCCCAGCTCAAGCTCGCGTGGATCGTGGCTGCGGGTCCCGCCGACCTGAGAGACGAGGCACTCGCCCGACTCGAAGTCATCGCCGATACCTATCTCACAGTGAACGGTCTTGGTCAGCTTCTCCTGCCCGAGCTTCTGGCCGGTTGTGCGCCCGTGCAGGCCGAGATCCTGGAACGCGTGCGCACCAACCGGGCGGTCCTGCAGCACGCCCTCTCCGCACACCCGGAAATGTCGCTTTTGCCCGCCGACGCCGGGTGGTGTGCGATCGTCCGCGTGCGCAGTGGACCCGGCCGACCCCCTCCGGACGAGGACGCACTCGTCGCGGCACTCCTCGACGGGCCGGGGGTGGTGGTCCATCCGGGCTGGTTCTTCGATCTCCTTCCCGACGTCGAAGAAAAGACGGCGCACGTCGTCCTAAGCCTGCTTCCCACGCTGAAGGTCTTCGCGGCGGGGGCGGACGCTCTCGCGCGCATGGGCGCCCACGCCGCAGGGGGATCCGCGCCTTAGTGGGGGACGCTGCACCCCAGAGGAACACTCTCATGGGGGAGGGTCTCATTCACGCGATGGCTACTCTCCATCGCGTAGAGGACAGAAGCGAGCGTCGAGGGCGCCTGTGAAGCGCGGACGTCGATCGGTCCAGCCCGTCCACGGGGCAGCGCCTGCGGGCGCGCGTGTCGGGATCGGCGCCGCAGGCCCCGCGCCTTGCTCAGTCCACGGCTCTCTGGTACCTGGATTGGGTGACGGAGTGACGGCATGAAGCTCTCCATCGTGATCCCCGCGTACAACGAGGCGAAGACGCTTCCCGTCGTGATCGAGAGCGTGCGGAGCGTGCTTGCGGGGTCGACGCTCGCCGCGGTCGAAGTGGAACCGGAGCTCATCGTGGTGGATGACGGCTCCACGGACGGCACCCGGGAGTGGCTGCAGGAACTTCGCGATCCGCTGGTGCGCGTCGTCTTCCAGCCCCGCAACCAAGGCAAGGGTGCTGCGCTCCGCAGCGGCTTCGCGCACGCGACCGGCGACATCGTCCTCGTCCAAGACGCCGACCTCGAATACGATCCCCGCGACTATGCGCTGCTCTTGGGCCCGATCCTCGACGGTGACGCCGACGTCGTCTTTGGAAGTCGCTTTCTCGGTGGACCCCATCGGGTCCTGTACTATTGGCATTCCATCGCGAATTCGATCCTCACCCACCTCTCGAACATGCTCACGAACCTGAACCTCACGGACATGGAGGTGGGGTATAAGGTCTTCACGCGCCAGGCGCTCTCGGGCATCGTGGTGGAGTCGGACCGCTTTGGCTTCGAGCCCGAGATCACCGCCAAGGTGGCTGCGCGTGGCCTGCGCGTCTACGAAGTCCCGGTTCGCTATCGGGGTCGCACCTACAGCGAAGGCAAGAAGATCCGGTTCCGCGACGCGTTGGAAGCCATCTGGGTGATTGCCCGATTTGGTCTCATTCAGCGTGCGCGCCTGCGTCGTGAGCTCCGGCGGCCCTCAGCATAAGATCGCGACCGGCGCCGCGTCCCTTGAGCGGGCGACGGAAGGCAGGGAGTTTCGTCGGATTCCGAGGGAGCGGTCGCCCCGGGGAGAGGAAGCGATGCATCGGCATTGCTGTCTTTGGCTTTGGCAGCGCCGCCGCAAACTCCAGCGTGCCCGCAAGCTAAGGAGCGTGCGCATGCTCGCAGACGGACGCCGAAACGGCAGGGCCCATGCGCGCCGCCGTTTGTTCCGACGCTCCGGGGTCTGAGGCGTCTGCCCCCCGCCGAGGCCGCGCTCGATCGAGGCGCGGTCTCGGCTAGTCTTCGCGGCGCATGAACGCGTCCCTCCCCATTCCCTTCGCCGAGATCGACACGGTCTTCCTGGATGCCGGCAACACGCTCCTCTGCTGGGACTATTCCTTCGCGGCGGAGCTGCTCGCGGGCGAAGGCCTGGCGTGCACCCCGGCCGCTCTGGCGCGTGCGGAAGCGGCTGCCCGCCCGCGGCTTTCGCAGGTCATCTCACGCGGCAGCTCTACGGAAGGGGAGCAGATCTTTCTTGTGTACGTCCGCTCGATTCTCGACGCGCTCCCCTCGGTGCGAGAGCTGGACGCGGCACAACGCGCACAGACCTCGGCGCGGCTGCTGCGCGCCATCCGGACGCCTGAGGCCCAAGACCGGCTTTGGTCGCATGTGCCTCCGGATCTCCCTCCGGCCTTGGCCAGGCTTCGGGAGCGCGGATTCAGACTGGTCGTCGTCAGCAACTCCGACGGCACGGTCGAAGCCAAACTCGCCGCGGCGGGGTTGAGGGAGCTCCTGCACAGCGTCGTCGACTCGCACCTCGTCGGCTCGGAAAAACCCGACCGTGCGATCTTCGAGCACGCGCTTCGGCTGTCCCAAAGCCGGCCGGAACGCACGCTGCATGTCGGCGACCTCTACCATGCCGACGTGGTCGGTGCCCGCAGGGCGGGTCTCCACGCCGTATTGTTGGATCCGTATGGAGACTGGGAGGACTTCGACTGCGAGCGCGCCCGGGACGTTCCGGAGCTCGCGAGACGCATCCTAGCGTCCCGTGACTCCGACTGAGGAGAGCGAGGTGGCCCGAATGCCGTCCCATCCGAGCGCGCTCACGCCGAATGAGTATGCCGTCTACGATGCCGCCAAAATGGGGAAGGCGACGCTCTTCGAGTCCCCGCGCATGCTGGTGGGTCTGAACAGCTTCCTGCCGGGCCAGGAACACCGGCTCCACGCGCACGCGGGTCTCGACAAGCTCTATCTGGTTCTCGAAGGCCGTGGAGTCTTCCTGCTCGACGGTCGCGAGCTTCCCATGCGGGAGGGCGAGCTGCTCGTGGCGCCCGAAGGCGTCCCGCACGGCATTCGCAACACCGGCCCGGGAAAGCTCCTCGTCCTCGCAGTGTTGGCGCCGGGCCCGTCTTGAGCGCCCAAGAGGTGCCGACGGCCGCGGACATCGCCTCCGCTTTTCGCTTCCAAGCGCAGGGTTGCCGCGATACGGGATCCCGCCTGTATGCCGAGCTCATGGATGCGGCCGCGCAAGATGTCGAGCGAGGGGGTGTGATCGCACAGCTCGTCGAAGGCTGGCGCGGGCATCCCGTGCTCGATGCCCTCGGCCTGCGCTTGTTCGGTGGGATCCATCGGATGGTGCTCACGGGCTCGGCGCCCCGCCTGGCCCGCTACTACCCGTCCGCCGGGGGGGTCGCCGATTCCGCCGCGCTCTGGCCGGAACTGCTCTCTTTCGTGGGCGAGCGCTTCGAGGAGCTGCGCGCGGCGCTGGGCGAGCGAGTTCAGACGAACGAAGTGGCGCGCGCCGCGGCCCTCCTGCCGGGCTTCTTGCGGATCGCGGCGCAAACCGGGCTGCCCATTCGTCTGCTGGAGCTTGGGTCGAGTGCGGGCCTGCTGCAGCTCGCGGACGGCTACCGCTACGAGCTCGGCCCCCACCATTGGGGTTCCGAGTCATCTCCAGTCACGATTCGCGCAGAGTGGAGCGGTCCGGCTCCGGACCTCGAAACGAAGCTCGAGGTCGCCTCGCGTCTGGGCTGTGACCCCAACCCGTTGGACGTGGGTGACCCCGCTGTGGCGCTGCGCCTGCAGTCGTTTGTCTGGCCGGAGCAGCTCGAGCGCATGGCGCTTCTGCGTGCCGCGATCGGCTATGCGCGCAGAGTCCAGCCGCGAATCGAGCAGACGGGGGCGGCTCGTTTCCTGGCCCGAGAGCTCGCCCGGCCTGCGCCCGATGTGGCGACGGTTGTTTTTCACTCGGTCGTCTGGTGGTACATCCCCGAGTCCGAGCGTGCGGAGATCACGCGTTTGATGGAAGAAGCGGCGGCTCGCGCCGCTCCCAGGGCTCCCCTCGCCTGGCTGCGTTTTGAGGGTTCGACCACGCGCGAGGCGGAACTTCGACTCTCCCTCTGGCCGGGCGGGCGCGGCGCACTTCTCGGGACCGCGCACTACCACGGTCGCTGGGTGAAATGGGCGGGAGCGAGTTCGTGATAGGCTGATCTCCAATGCGCGCGTGACCGCGCGAGGAGGGTGCGATGCAGCGTCCCCTGGACGGAATGCGGGTGGTCGAGGTCGCAAGCTACGTCGCAGTTCCCGCGGCGGGGGCATTGCTGGCGGACCTCGGAGCCGAGGTCGTCAAGGTCGAGGTGCCGAAGGGTGAACTCTATCGCCGCACGCGGCCGAAGTACGCGGGCTATGCGACGGAGTTTCCGGAGAATCCGCCGTTCCATATGGACAATCGCGGCAAGCGTTCGCTCGCCCTCGATCTCACACGTCCCGAAGCCCGCGAAGCTGTGGTCCGGCTCATCGATCGGGCGGAGATCTTCATCACCAACCTTCTTCCGAACCGCCGCCGCAGGTTCGGTCTCGACCACGAGACGCTGCTCACGCGCCATCCACGTCTTGTGATGGGTGCCATCAATGGCTACGGCATCGCCGGGGAAGAGTCCGACCGGCCCGCATTCGACTACGCGGCGTATTGGGCGCGAACCGGGCTCATGGACATGATGCGCGACGAGGGCCTCGCTCCATCGCTGCAGCGGCCCGCCGTGGGCGATCACGCGGCCGCGGTGAATCTTGTGTGCGGGATCCTGGCGGCCCTCCGCCTGCGCGACGCCACCGGGAAGGGGCAGTACGTGGATGTGTCACTCCTCCAGACCGGCTTCCACATCCTGGGGAGCGACATCGCCAACGTCTTGGTTACGAAGGAGCCGGCGCGACGTCACGACCGCCGTGCGCCGCTGAATCCACTCTGGAACAGCTATCCCGTTGCCGGGGAGCGCTGGCTCCTGCTCGTGATGATCGACCCCGAACCCTATTGGCCGAAGCTTTGCGCCGCGCTGGATCGGCAGGACCTCTTGGCGGATCCGCGCTTTGCGGATGGCTGGAAGCGGGGAGCCCATGCCGTGGCCTTGGCGCAGGAGCTCGAACGTACCTTTCTCTCCAAGACCCTGGAGGAGTGGAGGCCTGTCCTCGACGCGGCGGGTCTCATCTGGGCGCCCGTGCTGCGGGTGGACGAGGCCATCCAGGACCCCCAAGCCCGGGCCATGGGCTACTTCTACGAGATTGAGCACCCGAGCGCCGGCCGTTTCGAGACCGTCGCACCGCCGTTCCGGATCGAGGGCATTCCCCTCGGCGCAAGGCGCGCGGCCTCACCGCTGCACTCCGACGCGGCCGCGATCCTGAGGGAAGCCGGACTCGGCGAGGGCGAGATCGAGAAGCTCGTCTAGCGCGGCAGGCGCGAACGCTCCCGCGGACGCCCCCCCACCGAGGCCGCAGCCCCAAGGGATTTGGTCTCGGCTGCAGATCGCCGGCACAGCGCAGTCCCTCCGTGGCCCCGGCGCGTCGCCGCCTTGGGGGGCCCGGGTCTTCGCTCGCTCGCCCGCGAGAGGGTCCCGGCGTGGTCGGTTCGCGACCTCCCGGCCCGCCGGCCCGCCTCGGGTTTCGAGCCGGAACCGGCGACCGGGCGAAGGGGGTCTTGTCCCCCGTTTCTTGGCAGCGGCGCGGACGAGCCGACCCGCCGTGGAACGTAAAGTGATGACACCCACGGCCGAAGAAGGAGAGCAGGGAGTTTCCCGCGATCGCTCGAAATCGAGAGGCCCATTCCTGCTTCGGGGAGGACCGTCGTTGCGGAGCTCTGCTCTGCGCAAAGACCAGGCGTGGGTCGCCGCAAGGATCCTCGTCTTGGGGGTGCTGGCGGCCGGAATCGGCCTTGCGGCGGGGGGAGCGGCGCAAGGCCCCGCCGAGACCCCTGTCGTGTCCGGGCCGGCGACTCGGCCGGTGGCGGTGTTGCCGGCGCGCGTCTCGCCTGCCCTCGAGCCTTTGGCCTCCGGCGTCGCGGTGTGGTTGCGCGAGGGACTCTCTGCCGCGGCCATGGACGTGGTTCCGCGGGACACCGTCTCGTCCGCCCTCGCCGAACCGGCCGGCCCGCCGCCCCGAAGGTGGGATCCTCAGTCCGTCGCCCGGGCCTTGCCCGCGGCACTCGCTCTCGACACGGAGATGCGTCTAGCCTCCGGGACCATCGACCTGCGGCTTGCGCTTTATGACCCGCAGGCAAAGCTCATCGGGTCGAAGAAAGTCTCGGGCCCGCTCGCTCAGCTCGGAGCGTTGTTGCAAGACGGGGTCGGCGGACTGCTCGACAGGCTCGGCAACTCCACGGATGCCGTGCATCAGACCCCACCGCCGCGGCTGGTGGATCTCGCCGCGTACACGCGCGCTGCGGATGCTCTCGAGCACGGTGATTTCGCTCGCGCCTGGCGAAACGTCGAGGGGCGCATGCTTCCCCCGGCCGTCGCCTTGCGTGGGGAGATCGACGCGGCATCGCGGCTGCCCGGCGCCTCCAAGGCGGAGCGGGCCCGACTCTTGATCGCCCAGGGCCAACTCGACGCAGGTTGGCTCCTGGTCCGGGACGAGGTGGCAAGCGACGATCCGGTCGCGGCGCTGGCCGCGGCCGAAAACGCGGAGGCGCGCAGCAACCCGCGTCAGGCGGCCGAGCTTTATGAGCGTGCGGTGGCGCTCGATCCCGAAAACGCGACCGCCCAGCTTGGCCTCGGCAAAGCGCTCGCCGTCGCGAAGCAAACGGACACGGCGCGCCACGCCCTCGAGCAGGCTGCTGCGCTTGATCCCGTGGATACCGCAGCGCCGCTCGCGCTGGCGAATCTCGATGCAAACGATCCCGTGAAGGAAGCGCCGGAACACCTCGAGGCTGGCCGACGCGCCGCTGCCCAATTCGACGGGGCCACTGCGGAACGCGAGTTCGAACGCGCGGCCGATCTCGATCGCCATCTCCTTGCACGCGTGCGCCGCGAACAGGGAACGCTTCACGAGACGCTGGGCGAACCCGCCAAGGCGCTTCTGGCCTATGAGGGAGCAGTGGCGATCGATGGCCGCGACGGCGCGAGCTGGATCGGTCTCGGCGCTGCCCGCCGGGCCGGTGGAGATCTCGTCGGGGCGGAAAAGGCGTACGAAAGCGCGCTGCAGGTGTCCGGGGAGAGTCCCGCTGCGCTCCGAGGCCTTGGTGAGATCTACACCGAAACCGGACGAGCCGCACTGGCGGTTCCCAAGCTGGAGAGGGCCGTTGCGCTTTCGCCGGAGGACGCAGCTGCGCGTCGCTCCCTGGTCCGGGCCCTCGAGCAAGCCGGTGATCCCAAGAAGGCACTCACGCTGCTCACCCCGCCCCCGGGGCAGCTCGCATCGCCCGAAGACCTGCGCCTCGCCGCCGAAATCGATCGGAGTCTTGGCGACGCGCAGGCGGCCGAGGCCGCCCTGGCGGAAGCCGCACGCCTCGATCCCGAGACCCCGCCTCCACCGCCGGAGCCAAGCGAGGCACCGCGGATGCACGGCGCTGCGACGCAAGCCAGCGCGGGCGAGAGTACGTCTGCCGCAGGCGGCGACGGAATCTTTAAGGATCTGCTCAAGGCGTTTCCCACGCAAGACCCGATCCTGCACGGTCCCATTCGCCGCGTCGCGATCTTGGACCTGCGCGAGCAGCGCCCCTGGAGCGCCCGAATCCTGGCGTGGCTCAATCCGCGCGAGTCCGATCTGCAACGCATCGGCGCTGAGCTTGCCTTTGCGGTCGGCAGCGAATACGAGCTCATCCCCCTCCCCGACATCGCGACGAATTTGGGCCGCGAGGTCACACGGCTCGAAATGGACACAGCTGCGCGGGAAGATGTCTCCCTGGTGAACGAGCTCCTCGAGACCGATGCGGTCATCCTGGCGCGCCTCAGGCCGGCACGCGGAGGCGGTGGGGAAACCGGCCTCGAGCTCGACGTGAAGATGCTGATCGGCCGCTCCGCCCCGGTCGTTTC
>Ga0187778_10001604_pt1 | contig 15560 bp, 13 predicted proteins | sample 1015_Q2_SP5_20_M_FD_132418 | JGI IMG/M metagenome (GOLD analysis project Ga0187778, IMG submission 132418) | Tropical peat soil microbial communities from peatlands in Department of Meta, Colombia - 1015_Q2_SP5_20_MG | ecosystem: Environmental > Terrestrial > Soil > Wetlands > Peat | place...
CACCTGAGCCCTAGCTCAACTCGCTATTTACTGGTGCGAAATCTGTGCCAAGCATAGAACCTACAATTGAATACGGCGTTTTTTCTAAAGTTGACATGAGAGTCGGTCGAATAGTCAGGGTTGAAGATTTTCCCAAAGCCAAGAACCCATCGTACAGGATTTGGGTCAACTTCGGCGAACTCGGCGTCAGGAAAGCTTCTGCACAGTTAACGAGGTACACAAAGGAACAGCTCTTGAATAGTTTAGTGATAGCCGTGGTCAACTTTCGCCCTAAGCAAATTGCGGATTTCCTCAGCGAAGTTCTGATCTTAGGAGTTGACGACAAATTAAAGTCGAGTGTTGTCATACTTCGCCCAGAAAGCGACGTTCCTCTTGGGCGACGGGTCTACTAGTCATGCATCTCATGGATTGCACAATGGCTCACCCCACGATATGGATTAAGCGCTGGCAAAGATTCATTAGCTTGCATTCGAAAGTTATTGGTGCGGCTTACGCCGTGTGGTTCGCATGCATCAGGAATCACTGCTTAACGGTATGAATTCGGCCAGCGTCGGCCGGTAAACCCCCCTATTTTTTGGGTGTTCCTCTAATCGTCGGCTTGCTACTGGAAAGACGGCTTGCTCAGTTTTTCGTAGTTGCGAGTCTGGCTCATAACTCCAGGTATTGGCATATTGGACGATTGTTACGTCCCAAGGATTATGTGCCATATGACGAGTATGACAGAGATTGTGACGACGCCGAACAGGAAGCCGATCAATAGCATTACGAACAGTGTTCTGGCCGCCAATATTCCACCGTTGCATGCTAACCCAGTCCGCCTAGGGGTGGTCTTGGTCCTTCATAAGGTCCGCCCAAACCCTTGCCGGTTTCCAATTGTAGACTACCGTCTTGAGTCGGGTCATTTCTTCTATGCTGTAGCCAATACCTTCCCTGCCTATACCTGAATCCTTGTTGCCCCCGAACGGGTAGTACCCAACCCCATGTCGGGGCGCGGCGTTTATCGTAACCTCGCCCTCCTCCAGACGCTTCGCAACTTTTCTTGCGAGGTTGATGTTATTAGTGAACACGCATGAATCTAATCCAAACCTTGACTTGTTGGCAAGGTCAATAGCTTCATCCACGTCCTTGACGCGCGCGATGGGGATTACGGGACCGAAGGTTTCGTCCCACAGAATCGCAGCCTCAACCGGAACGCGATCCAGAACTGTGGGGTGATAGTAGTTTCCTTGATGTTTTCCTCCTGTTAGGAGCTTAGCACCTTTACCAACGGCGTCTATGACCAGGCCGTGAACCCTTTCCACAGCATCATGATCAATCAGTGGCCCAATCTTGACGGACGGGTCTCGCGGGTCACCTACTTTGTACGTTCCAACTTCCTTCAGAACCCTCTCTACGAATACGTCCCCGATTTCTTGCTCCACAAGAGCTCGCGACACCGCGTCACAACGTTGACCACTATAACTCAACGACCCCTTCGCAGTTTCAGTTGCGGCGAGGTCTAAGTCTGCGTCCTTCAGAACGATCGCGGAACCTTTTCCTCCGAGTTCCATGTGTAACCTCTTCAAGCCAGCGACGCGGGCTAGAGTTCTTCCCACTTCCGTGCTACCAGTGAACGTCAACATGCTAATCCTATCGTGACCTGCCAGATACTGGCCGATCTGCCCTCTGCTCGTAATCACATTGAGCGTGCCAGCAGGTATACCGGCAAGTTCCAAAATTCTTGCGAACATGAGGAAGGAAAGCGGGTCTTTGCTCGAAGTCTTCACCACAACTGAATTGCCTGCCAGAAGTGCGGGTATGACTTTCGTGGCGGTGATGTAGAGAGGGTAGTTGAAGGGGGAAATTGCTAATACAACGCCCAGCGGCTCTCTGAGCACGTCCGCCGACGTGCCCACGGTCTCCTCAGACCAGTCTCCCGGTATGTGTTCGCCGCGAATCTTGCCGTACTCATCCGGCGTTAGCTTCAGTCGTTCAGCTGTTGACTTAACCTCTCCTTCCGCATTAGAAATTGGTTTGCCAGCTTCCAAGGTCAGAATTCTGACGAAGTGTTCGAGATTTCGAAGCAGTATTTCGCGTGCCTGCTGGAAGATTTCTATCTTCTTCACAGCCGGAATGGTCCTGATTCGGTTTTTGCAGAGATAGGATGACTCGACGGCACGTTCGGCTTCCTGTTCCGACGCTGAGGGAACAGTTGCTACTACTCCGTCATCGATTGGGCTTCGAACGTCGATTCTTTGCGGTAGTTCCACCCACCTGCCGTCCAAGTACATCTTGAAGTCCAAGATGCCTGAATCGGATATCGAATAAATAGGGTCGAAGACCGTGCCGAGTTTGACGATTCTGCCCTTCGTTTCCATAACGGTACTTCTCTATTCCGTTGGTTCTCAGAGTAAGCAATCTAGCAATCGTGCTAGTCGAGTATAGCTTCTGCTTCTATCTCCACGAGCACCTCCGGATTGACTAGTCCCTTTACTTCGACCATGCTTGTCGTCGGCCGAATATCCTTGAAGAATGCCCCGTGTGCTTTGCCAACTTCTTCCCAGCGCTTCATGTCGGTCACGTAAATTCTTGTGCGAACCACATCTTCGAGTCGAGCACCTACTGATTCCAAAGCCCTTTGAATGTTCTTCAAGGTTTGAACAGTTTGTGCTCCCATGTCTCCGATTCCAACAATGTTACCTTGCGGGTCGGTTGCAGTGGTTCCGGAAACGTGAACTAGCTTTCCAACCTTCACAGCTCTAGAGTAACCGATTATTGGTTCCCACTTCGTGCCAGATGAGATTTTCATGCGCGCGCTCAAGAAGACTCACAAGAGAGCTTCAGCGTAGGTTCGTTCTATTAAGGAAGCTCTAAGCGGGCTCTATGAAACTCAACAGCGCTAGTGATGCGGCTACGTCTTTTTCGCTCTGACAAAGGTTACCTTCCACTCAAACAAGAAACGACCGCCTTGGAGGAACTGTGTCAATTCGTCCCCAAGCGCACGCAGCAGTTCTCGCCGCTTCTTCGAGGGCAGTTCCCTGAGCTCCCGTTTGAGGGTCGCCCTCTTGAGCCGCATGTCCAAATATCCTTGAATACCATCCAAAGCGATTCTGTAATTACGAGTTTTGACTTTGGCTCTCTCGAAACCCATGATTCTAAGCTCACGAACCTGTTGATCAGAGTTCATTTCGTGATTGCTGACCCGTTCAAATGTTGCGAGCGCTGCCCTTTCCAGACTCAACTTTTTTGAAGGGCTTGTCGTGCGGTATTTCTGTAAAGTTTCGCTGAAGATTTTATGTGCCTCAACATCCTTCAAACGCCAATCACTGTAAGCGAATGCCCCCCCGTTCCTGAGCACTCGGTAAACTTCCGCAACTGTCTGGCGAAATCCTACAGGTGAAATTCCACAGTTAGAGACGGCCACGTCGAACATTTGGTTAGGGAACAGGAGTTCTTGTGCATCCATCAAGAAGAAACGTACGTTTCTGAACCTCGCATTAGGCTCTGCTCTTCTATCGGCTAGCATATACTTCGAACGATCTATGCCGAACACGAAGCCCGATTTGACTCTGCGAGCTGCCTCGAACGCGGCTACACCTGTTCCGGTGCCAATGTCCAAGACGAGTTGGCCTTGAGAGAGGCCCGAATCCAAGACTAGGTCCGCCGCGAACCTTCGGAATATTGGGGCCCAATACTTTCGCCAAGCTCCGGCATCTTCATCCCAGAGATTCATGACAATCTGTTCCGCCTGTTCTAGATTCATGCTCATGAGGTTCATACCTCGGCTGAGTTCGCTCTGCCAATGCTCAGGTATTTCTAGCCTTGGTCAAGCAGAAAGGGAGCATAGGTTGTTGAAAGAAAACTATGGAAAAAAGGATGGGCGAGTTTCCTCGTCCATTGATTTGGTTTAGTTGTAGCGGAAGGCTTCTAGGTTAACGTGCCATAGTGCGCCGTATTCGCCGCGAAAGTCGCTGTAGATGTTCATGTATGTACCCTGTTGGGTCGGGGTAGTGTCTTGGCCGTAGAGTACGAAGTATCCGTTTCGCCCGTCCGGTGCTGTGGCTGGGCCTTGGTAGACTGAGGTTTCGGTGTTGCGGTTGTAATCTCCTCTCCAGTTGCCGACGTCAATCACGTAGGGTTTGTTCAAGACCTGGAAACTGCCGGAGGTTACTTTGAAGACTATGTTGTTTGGGCCTACGAAGGTCACTTGTACTTGGAGTTCTAGGTCTGCGGGTCCCGTTAGCCATTGCCCGTTAACCCATGCGCGTGCTTCGCCGCGAATAGTCGTCACCGTGTACTGGTTTCCGACCATCACATTTCCACCAGCAACGAGTGGGTCGGCGTAGACAGAGGTCGCGGCCAGTGTCAACAGGACGGCGCCCAGTATGACTGGGAGCAGTTGTTTGGTCTTCATTTTTCATCACTGGCCGCTCGTTTAGCTTAGGGGATTTAAGGCGGTTCGGAAGGAATCATCTGGATGAATCATCAATGACCCTCGAGTCGAGTGGTAGGCCTTGGCTAAACAGTTGGCCTAAGTATGTGCCACACTCACTCGACTACCCGAACCTCTCTCTAGCAGAGCTTCTTCGAAGGGCAGCCACAATATCCACTGAGAAGCCCGCCATCTACTATGGCGGGGGCGCAATTTCCTACCGGGAACTTGATGCCTTGGCGAACCGCTTTGGCGCGGTTCTACAAACCCTAGGGGTCAAGAAAGGGGACCGAGTAGCACTTTACCTACCAAACCTTCCCCAATTCGTATTCGCCTACTACGGGGCGCTACGGGTCGGCGCAATCGTCGTCACAGCAAGCCCACTTTACAAGGAGAGGGAACTCGCTCACATCTTAACAGACTCAGGTGCGAAAGTTCTGGTGTGCCTAGACAAGCTGTACTCATATGTCCAATCAATAAGAGAGAGAACACCGATCAGTTACGTCTTCACAACAAGCATTACCGATTACATCCTACGCTCTCCAACGTCGCCTGTCCTCCCGAACGCGATGAATCTTCGCACATTTCTCGCGGAATCTTCAGATCCACTAAGGCCGGTAGAAATTAGCCCGAAAAGTGACCTCGCCCTTCTACAGTACACTGGGGGAACAACTGGCGCACCGAGGGGCGCTATGCTGACTCACTACAACCTTGTGGTCAATGCGGTGCAGTTCTCTTCTTGGCTTGGGATTAGGTCTAGTGCAGAAGTGCACATGTCCGTTCTACCCTTCTTTCACATTTACGGGATGACCGTGGCAATGAATGTCCCGGTTTACACAAGTTCTCCAATGGTTCTCATCCCAGACGGCCGGGACATCGGGGGTATCCTCCAGGCCATCGACAGGTACAAGCCAACGGTCTTCTGTGGCGTGCCGACCACGTACATTGCTTTGATCAATCACCCCGAAACAAGGCAACATGACGTGCATTCAATTCGAGTCTGCGTTTCAGGCGCCTCACCCCTGCCCATCCGAGTGCAACGGGAATTCGAGAAATTAACAGGCGGGAGACTCGTTGAAGGTTATGGGTTAACTGAAACAAGCCCCGTCACACATGTCAACCCGCTGGACGACCCCAGCAAGAACCGGCCTGGTTCAATCGGCATACCAATCTCAGACACGGAAGCGAAAATTGTTGACTTAGAATTAGGCACGAACGAACTCGCTGCCGGGGGCGTGGGGGAGTTAGTGGTTCGCGGGCCGCAGATCATGGTTGGTTACTGGAAGAACGATGGAGAAACTAGGGCGGTCCTCAGGGATGGTTGGTTCCACACTGGAGACATTGCGGTAATGGAGCCTGATGGGTATTTCCGTATCGTGGATCGCAAGAAGGATATGATCAACGTTTCCGGTTTGAAGGTCTGGCCTAGGGAGGTGGAGGAAATTCTCTACGAACATCCCGCCATCAAAGAGGTAACCGCAGTCCCCATATCCGACCCGCGAAGCGGAGAAGCCGTGAAAGCGTTTGTGGTTTTGAAGGAGGAATTCCAAGGAAAGGTCGTGGCGGCGGATATTATCGCTTTCTGCAAGGATAAAATCGCCGACTACAAGGCGCCCAGGGTTGTTGAGTTCAAGGACGCGCTCCCGAAGAGTTCTGTTGGCAAAATTCTGAGAAGGGAGCTTAGGGGTCAGCCTTAGTAGTACCCCAGAGTATGGAATTCGAACTAAACAGTTAAGAATTCGCTGACTTGGCAAGCTTCGACCTAACGGAAACGGTGTTTGCATTGGCACTACGCGATATTCTACCAACTACGGTAATGATCTTTCCCGAGAATCGGAAGAACCTCAAGGTTCTCACGGACATTCACACGAAAAGCATTCAAGATCCTGACGCGTTCTGGCGAAAGGCCGCCGACGAGCTATTTTGGTATGAGAAGAAAGGGCGGGCTTTTGAGGAGATGGATCAACCGCCCTATGGGAGATGGTTCCCCGAATGGAAGACCAACCTCTCCTACAACGCCTTGGACCGGCAGGTTGCTGGCGCGAGAAAGAAGAAGGTAGCCTACTATTGGGAAGGCGAAAATGGGGAAACGCGAACACTCACCTACAATGACCTGTATGAGGAAGTAAACAAGCTCGCTTCAGCGTTGAAGAAACTTGGAGTCAAGAAGGGCGATAGAATTACGATCTACCTTCCCATGATTCCCGAGCTCCCCATCAGCATGCTCGCGGTCACAAGGCTTGGGGCTATTCACACAGTAATCTTCGCCGGCTTCACAGCGCAATCCATCGCCAGCCGTATGATCGACTCCAAATCCAAAATGGTGATTACGGCAGACGGAGCCTTCAGAAAAGGGAAAACCCTCGACCTGAAATCCATTGTTGATGAAGCCATCAAACAATCGAGCGGAATTGAGAAAGTTATAGTGGTGAAGAGGGCAAAGAATCAGGTCCCGATGGTGCGTGGGCGCGACGAATGGTACCACGATTTGATTGCTTCCGCCGCAAAGTACGTTGAGCCCGAACCTGTGGAGGGTACACATCCAAGTTTCATTTTGTACACTTCAGGAACCACGGGAAAGCCGAAGGGGTGTACCCACAGCACCGGTGGCTACATGGCTTGGGCCCAATACACGCAGAAAGCAGTTTTCGACGTCAATGAGGATGACGTGTACTGGTGTACTGCTGACATTGGTTGGATAACAGGGCACACGTACATCGTCTATGGTCCACTGATAACTGGCGTTACTTCCCTAATGTACGAAGGCGCGCCTGATTATCCTCAACCTGACCGGTGGTGGGACCTGGTCGAAAAATACCACGTCACAATCATCTATACGAGCCCCACGGCTATCAGAATGCACATGAAGTTTGGTGAACAGTGGGCCCAGAAGCATAAGCTGACATCGCTCAGGCTACTCGGAACGGTTGGGGAGCCCATCAACCCTGAGGCGTGGAGATGGTACTTCAAGAACATAGGACGCGAGAAATGCCAGATCGTAGATACTTGGTGGCAAACGGAAACGGGCGGAATACTAATTAGTGGACAACCGGGCCTCGCTCCAATTCCACTAAAAGCCGGCTCCGCTTCGCTCCCCATCGCGGGAGTTGACGCTGATGTTTACGGAGAGAATGGTCAACCCGTGAAGGTTGGCGAGAAAGGTTACATGGTCATTAAACGGCCTTGGCCGGGCCAGTTCATGACCTTATGGAACGACCCCGATAAATTCAAGCAGGTATACTTCACCCGGTTCCCTGGAATCTACAACGCCGGCGACTACGCCCTAAGGGACGACGACGGTTACTTCTGGCTACTGGGACGGGCGGACGAGGTGTTGAAGGTTGCAGGCCACAGGCTTGGAACCATCGAACTAGAAGACAGCCTCATCTCACACCCTGCTGTCGCGGAATCAGCCGTAATAGGGAAGGCTGATCCGATCAAAATGGAAGTACCAGTCGCTTTCGTAGTTCTCAAACCCGGCTTCGACCCCACACCAGAACTCAAGAAGGAACTCGCGAACCATGTGAGAACAACCATCGGCCCAATCGCGGTCCCGGAAGCAATCTACTTCGTCCTCAAACTCCCGAAGACACGCAGTGCCAAAATCATGAGACGGGTTGTGCGCGCAGTCGTCGAGGGCAGACCCATCGGCGACGTCACAACGCTTGAAGACGAAACAAGTGTCGAAGAGATGAAGAGTGCGTACAGCGAGCTTCAAGCCGAAATGGCGAGAACGGGTAAGTAGGCGTGGTGAACTGAGATGAGTTCAAAAGTATCGGCGCTTGCGAATCCCGCGCCGCTTGGTTTGATGGGCTTTGGAATGACAACGATCCTGCTCAACCTCCACAACATGGGCTTCTTCGGAGTTAACAGCATCGTGGTGGCGATGGGGATCTTCTACGGCGGTCTCGCGCAGATAGTGGCGGGTGCCATGGAGTTCCGAAAGGGAAACACATTCGGAACCCTAGCCTTCACTTCCTACGGGCTTTTCTGGTTGACGCTCGTCTTCATAATAATGTCCGGCGCTGAACGGCCGCTCTTTTCACCAGACAGCGCCGCCTGGGCCGCGTACTTATTTCTCTGGGGCCTCTTCACACTGGGAATGTTCTTTGGAACCCTCAAAACTAACCGCGCTCTTCAGACAGTATTCCTTTCGCTCGCAATACTCTTCTTTCTACTCACTGTGGCGCAGGCGATTCCACAGCTTGGCCTAATCGCTGGGATCGAAGGAGTCTTCTGCGGCTTCAGCGCATTCTACCTATCACTCGCTGAGGTCCTGAACGAATCCTACAACCGTACAGTACTACCCGTTGGTCCCATGAAATCCGCCTGAGTTCCGAGTAGGCGAAAAAGCGTAAGCCGTATCTCTCGGCGAGTTACGGAAAACCTGTTCTGTACTGGTAAGGTTATTGTCGAGTATCCGGTGCGGATTTTTCTTGGTTTCATGGTTGAACACTTACTGCTCGCTCCTAAGTCAAACCACGTTGTCCATTTGTTCAGTCTATGATGATAACTAATTACTGCATTCAATTCGCGTCTGAGTTTCCCGTGAAGGAAGGCGCTATATGTAGAAGTATATGCTACATGTGCATGATAATTAAAAGACGACCTTTCTATTTGCGAACCTTACTTAGGAGTTGAAGAAGTCTGCAAACTCTTACGAAAGAACAACTTCTCGAGAAAGCGAAGAAGCCCGCACAAGACGCGATGAAGCTTCACCCATTCTACCGCGGAAAGATGGAGATCGTGCCAAAATGTTGCATTCGTGATTTCAACGATTTTGCTATTTGGTATACGCCTGGCGTCGCTGACCCTTGCAGGGCCATCCAGAAGGACGAGAAGCTCGTTTATGAATATACAAACAAGTGGAATATGATTGCGATCGTTACTGATGGGACGCGTGTTCTAGGCCTAGGCGACATTGGTCCCAAGGCTGGGCTCCCAGTCATGGAAGGGAAGTCGATTCTCTTCAAATACCTCGGCGGCGTCGACGCCGTCCCAATCTGCCTAGGAACGAAGGACCCCGACGAGATCATAACCGCAGTGAAATGGCTTCAGCCTTCCTTCGGCGGTGTCAACCTCGAAGACATCTCCCAACCCAAATGCTTCCGCATCCTCGACACGCTCAGAGCCACAGCCGAAATTCCGGTTTGGCATGATGACCAGCAGGGAACTGCGACTATCGTTCTGGCCGGCTTGATCAACGCTCTCGAATTGGTTGGGAAGAAGGCTAGCGATGTGACGGTTACGATGGTCGGGGCCGGCGCGTCGAACGTTGCATGTAGCCGGTTGATGTTTGCTTACGGCATAAAACCAGAGAATACGATGGTCGTTGACACGAAGGGCATTCTCAATCAGGGTAGGCAGGACCTCTCGATGCGTAAGGCCGAGTTCGTCGACAAGTGGCGGCTTTGCCAAACCACGAACAAGGAGCAACGATCAGGTGGGATACCTGAAGCCATGAAGGGCTCAGACGTTTGCATCGCTCTCTCAAAGCCTGGGCCCGATACAATCAAGAAGGAGTGGGTTGCATCGATGGCCAAGGACGCCATTCTCTTTGCGTGCGCTAATCCCATCCCTGAAATTTGGCCGTGGGAGGCGAAGGAGGCTGGGGCTCGCGTAATCGCAACCGGTAGGTCCGACTTTCCTAACCAGGTCAATAACTCCCTTGGCTTTCCAGGAATCTTCCGCGGGGCACTTGACGTTCGGGCTAGGACAATCACGGATGAGATGTGCATCGCCGCAGCAAACGAACTTGCGAAATGCGCACGTGAGAAAGGCCTAAGCGAAGACTACATCGCCCCAACAATGGATGAATGGGAGGTCTATCCAAGGGAAGCCGTCGCAGTCGCTCTCAAAGCCCAAGAAGTCGGAGTGGCCGGCCTGAAGCTGACAAGAACACAATTGCTTGAACAGGCAACGAGCATCATCAAAAGGTCAAGGGACATGACACAGACCTCTATGAAACTAGGCTACATCCGGAAGGCGCCGGATTAGCGGAGGAGAATTAATTTGAAGAAAGATACATCGGAAAAAGAATACGACCTGTTAATTATCGGGGGCGGTCCAGCCGGCCTAACGGCAGCGGCATACGCGATTAGAAAACGAATTGAGATAATGCTGATCAGCGAAGACCTTGGCGGGAAGACGAACTACAAATTCTCTTTGCCGGACGTTGACACGCAGTTCGTCATAGATGGCGAAGAGCTGGTTGGCAAGTTCAAGAGCCAGATTGAGTACCTAGACTTTGCACGCTACCTCGACGAAGTCACGAAACTGGAACGAAGAGAAGACAAGTTCGTTGCAACCACGAAAGGCGGGAAAGCATTCAAAGGGAAATCTGCCATAATCGCGGTAGGTGTAATGCCAAAGCGGCTCAACGTTCCCGGCGAAAAAGACTTTCTTGGTCGCGGGGTTAGCTACTCTGCCGTCAGCCACGCACCACTATTCATCGACATGGAAGTTGCCGTCGTTGGCGACGGACCGCCAGCTCTCCAAGCCACAGCTGAACTAGCACAAATAGCCAAGAAGGTCAACGTGGTCGGCATCCAAACAAAGCATGTGGACACGGAGCTCGGAAAGAGGCTAAAGAATTCAGGAAAAGTGCAATTCTTCACCGACTACGAGGTGAAAGAAATTCGTGGCAGCTCATCCGTAGAGAGTCTGCTGCTACGCTCAAAGGTTGACAAGACGGAGAAAACAATCGCTGTTAACGGCGTTTTCGTCGAGTTGGGATACGTTCCCAACAAGGAACTGTTCGCTAAACTCGTGAAGACAACTGCGGAAGGAAGGATCATGATCAGCGAAAACAACCAAACCAGCGTCCCAGGCCTTTTCGCCGCGGGAGACGTAACTGACGTAAACGCGCAACAAGTTGTCATAGCGATCGGGGAAGGGGCGAACGCCGCACTCAGCGCCTACAACTACCTTCTGAGCCTAAAACGATAAGTCTGTATGCCGAGACCTGCTCTACTTAGTGGAAAAGTGGAGCAATCTCCTTTTCTTATTTTCTCTCCAATCCAACTTAATACGTAGAAAATCATATGCTTTGACTCGGAAAGTGTGGTGAATGAAGTCGCGAAAGAAGCGTAAAGTGAAGATGCAGCTTCAGAACCAACCCGTGATAAGCCCCGAGCCAGTTGAGCAGGTCGCGTAGGGCGTACCAGGCTGTGCTAGACTGGGAGCCTAGGATAGCCAGTCACTGTGGAACTGTCCTGGCTTATCGACTCGTTCGTAGCCGTGTGCTCCGAAAAGGTCCCGTAGTGCCTGAATGAGGTTGGCGGGTAATCTCTCGCTTCTGTACCCGTCATAGTAGTCCAGCGAGGCATCCAGGGCGGGGGTTGGTATTCCAGAAACCTTCGCGATCTTAATCGTTTCGCGCCATTTCTTGTCAAGCTTGATTAGGGTTTCAGCCAGATCAGCGTTTAACAGCAGGTTCTGTAGATCTGAATTAGCCTGAAAGGCGCTTTTAATCGGGTCGAGGAGTTTAGCGCGAATTATGCATCCCCCCTTCCATATACGTGCGACCTCTCCGAACGGAACCCCATACCCATAGGCTTCCGAAGCAGCACGCATCAAATGAAATCCTTGCGCGTAGGCTACGATTATCGAGGCCCGAACGGCGCCCTCCAGCCTCTCCGAAAAGTTCCCGGGGAGGGAATTAGCGGCAGGTCTTCTTGTCTTTGATATTTGCGCGGCCTTTACGCGTTCATCCTTTAATCCTGAAAGGTTTCTTGCTGTGACTGCGGCGTCAATTGTGGGGGTTGGGATCCCTAGGTCCAAGGCGTTTTGCGAAGTCCATTTTCCAGTTCCCTTTTGTTGTGCTCGGTCGAGGATTAGTGGGACTAGTGGGCGCCTGGTTTCGGCGTCATTTTTCTTGAGGACTTGGGTTGTAATTTCCATTAGGAAGGAGTTGAGTTCGCCTTCGTTCCATTCATTGAAAACGTTCCGTGCTTGTTTGATGCTCAGGCGGCCGGCTCTGGTTAGCAGGTCGTATGCTTCAGCGATTGTTTGGATTATGGCGTATTCGATGCCGTTGTGAATCATCTTGACGTAATGGCCTGCCCCCCTTGGGCCAAGGTATTGGCAGCATGGGCCGTCCGCGTGCGCTGCTATTCGGCTTAGCATCTCGCCAACATGTTGGTAACCTTCCTTTGGCCCCCCGACCATAACGCATGGGCCTTTGAGCGCGCCTTCTTCACCTCCACTCACGCCTACCCCCAAGAAGTGGATTCCATGCTTTCCTAATTCGCTACATCTTCGTTCCGTGTCTTGAAAATGTGAATTTCCACCATCCATCAACACATCCCCTCGGTTGAGTAAACTCGTTAGGCTGTTGATGGTTGCGTCGACCGCCGAACCAGCTGTTAACATTAGGAAAACGCGCCGCGGTTGCGAGAGCGAACCGATGAAATCTGGGAGCGTGTAGGCTGGGTCAATTTCGGGGTGTTTGGCTGCGAATTTTCTGGTCTTCTCCTCGGTGCGGTTGTAAACCGCGACCGAATAGCCGTGGTTATGAAAGTTCAGCGCTAGGTTTTGTCCCATGACGCCAAGGCCGATCAATCCTACGTCTTTGCCGCCCAACACGCTCAGCTCAAGCTGTCTTGTGCGTTAGGCTTCAAAAGAATTCAGCTTCGCCGCTTAGCTCGCTTACGGCCACGACGGGGCCGGCGCCTTGCCGGTTTGTTGCTCCTTCTGCGTACCATGAGGTAAGCTAAGGCAATGATGATTAAGATGCCAGTCAAGATAAACGCTGGTTCAGAATAATCTTCCTGCCAAACTGCAGTGACCGTATGGGGCTGGTTCATGGGTATGGTTCCCGTGGTGGAGCCTGTGAGTAGTTGTCCGTTCTCGTACCAGCCTTGAAAGTTCATCTTGCCTCCTAGGTCCCCGAGCAGGCCGGCCATGGGTTCGGTCGGTGCGACTGAGAATGTTGCTGTTTTTCCTTCGTTGTACCATCCTGCCCCTGTGGAAGTTGTCTGGGGGCCCGCTATTGTGAGTAGGTTCTGCGTCACGTAGGTAACGGTGATGTTTGCGTCGCCACTTACGACAATGCTTCTATTCGTTTCAGTCGACCCGTCAGGCCAATGGTCAAACATCAACCTAGTTGTGGGGTCGACTTGGACGAGAGCGGGTACCGAAACGTTGTGTTCGCCCAATGCAACTCCGACCAAGGCCGGCCCTGGGGGTTGTTGCACTCCGTCAACGGAAACCGCCACAGAGGCTGGAACGGTCACCCTCAACGCTACAGGTGTCAACTGGATACCGAAGAGAACAGTACTCGTCGTTTTCGGGATCAGATTGTGGCTGGGGTCGAAGAGCGCCGTTGTCATGTTCAAATCCCATGTTCCAAGTCCGCGTTTCCCCCCGAGGATTCCACCAATCTTGAAGTCCAGGTGTTCTGCACCCGACCCTCTGCTAGAATTACTGATACGAATAACGCAAACCGCGGCGAGCACAGGGGGGTTCTGGCATGAGTCAGGCGAAGAGGTTACAATTCCGGGCGTAATGTCATGAGGAGTCGTGTCTTGGTCGATTATCCCGGTGACCAGGTAATTTCCCGGAGCTGTATTGTTGTAGTAGACGATTGCCGTGACTTCTAAGGGGCTTTGGGCGCCGGCAACCGCGTGGCTTGGCTGCACGACCTCATAGATTCTTGTGCTCTGCGCGTAAACGTTGGGAAAAGCAAGAACGAGAAAAGTTACGAACAAGAAGACTAGCAACGCATGAGCATTTTTCAACTTGAGACACACCGAACGAAGTTTTGCCGCAAGGGCCGATTCCGGAAGAAAACCATTGTGGTACACTTCTTCGGATTACGGTTTGCAATCTTGAGGCGTTAGCCGAGGTCCTACGCGAACTACACGATCTTTAGGCAGCAGGTCGAGGTTCCTTCGAGTTTCCAGTCGTGGCTCCGTAGAGCAATAGGAGCGCACCTAAGAGGATCATGGGAACTGCGAACAATAGGTTCGGAAAGATCACAACTCCTCGGCTCGTGTTCGGCAGGTTTACCATGAGTGGCATAGGTGCCGCAACCAGGGCCGCCGCCACTACAGCGATGCCTAGTAAGATTCCGAGTTTAGTCAAGCCACTCACCCGTTGGATTATTCCTCCGCTTACCAAGCGTAAGCGTACAACCCAACTAATTTCGCAACCAAAGTTTCAGAAACAACCACCTTGATAGGTCTTTGCTCTTTCGTGGACATGTTCTCCGCCATAACCCTTGACAATTGCACCCCAGGCGAACCATACATCGAAGGCTCAAGAGTAGACTGCAACGCCTCCAACTGAACCTTCTGAATGGGGTAGAGTATTTTCATGTCATAATCGTATCCCGACAGTTCATCTTTGAAAACCGCACGGCTACCCTCCGCGCCGGCCCCTTCAACAATCACATAGCGAACCAGAAAGATTCGCTGGGGGGAATTGCCTGGTTCACGGTCGGCGATGAGAAGCGGCTGCACCCCAAGCTCGTCCACGAACAAGCGCTTGTGGAAGTTGTCTGATATGCGGTAGACTAACGGCTCCACGTAAACTAAACCCCTTTGTTTGAGCGGAGAGTTTTCATTGGCTAGTTGAAGGCGATAAAGTATAAGCATGAGATTGTAGCCTTGCTGGACGAGATGCTTACCATTTGATGTCAAGATTTGAGAAGGAAGGTCAACGCCTAGTCTGTGACAAATGCGGTTTTGAAACGAACAGCCAGGAAATCTTCGCCTTACACAAGAAGAACTGCCCTCGGATCTAAACTCTAGTATAACCTTCAGGAAGTTGTAACGAGACCGTTTATGATACTTACAGCGAACTACGCTCCTTACTCTCCCAGTTTCCTCTCGAGAGCCATCGGCTCGGCGAGTTCCTAGGGTGCTTGAGGTTTTGCCATGACTTTAATTCTAAAGAACCCAGCCCTGTCATGGGCGTTGTAACATGGGAATCCAGATGGAAGGTTTTGTATTCAACGATTACTGCTTCCAATGCCAAAGAACGACTGAACACAAAATCCTGCTCGAACGCATGGAACTTTTCGGCGCTTGCTCTTTATGCGGGGAAAAGCGCGCATTAACTGAGGTAAAACAGGTCCATTACCAGAAAACGGACCTCTGGGTTACCCAATTCAAGATTGGGAATCTTCCCAGCGTTGTTGCGGGCA
>Ga0187778_10001605_pt1 | contig 15556 bp, 19 predicted proteins | sample 1015_Q2_SP5_20_M_FD_132418 | JGI IMG/M metagenome (GOLD analysis project Ga0187778, IMG submission 132418) | Tropical peat soil microbial communities from peatlands in Department of Meta, Colombia - 1015_Q2_SP5_20_MG | ecosystem: Environmental > Terrestrial > Soil > Wetlands > Peat | place...
ACTGAAGACTAGGCCTTGGGCTTTCGACTGCAAATGCTTCGCGTCCACTTGCGTGGACTGATTGGGGAGACTCTATTCTGGATTACGATATGTTTTCAGTCGAACCAGGCTTTCATGCGATCCTCTAGGAAATTTTGCTTCTGTCGGAATCCATCCTCACTTGGGGGTTCCAATTCCCATTTCGGATTAGGCTGCGCATAGAAATTCGCGCGAAGCGCTGCGGCCATTCCATCTCCGGCTTCCATGAAGCAAACTCCTTGACCATCGAAGGCGGCTGACTTCTTGGCGCCTTGGATTTCGTTAATTATGTTCTGGGCTACAACCTTTCCTTGTTCTTCTGCTAAGGCGCCTGCCCTAGGAAGAATGGCCCCCTTAGGTGTCTTGGGAGCTGCGCAGTCGCCGATTGCGTAGACGTTCGAAACCTCCGTTGCTAATGTGGCCGAATCTACGGGAATCCATCCGGACTCATCCAATAGTCTAGAATTCTTCAGCACTGAGGGGGCTACGTGTATGGGGACCGCGAAAATTGCATCGTGCGGGATCTCTTTTCCTTCTTCGGTTAGGATACTCTTCTGTCGAATTTCTATCACTTTTTGCGAGGGGTAGTAGGCGATTTCTCGACTTGCTAGGAGCGTGGTCACCCTCTTTCCGGCTTCAGGACCAAGAATACCGAGTGGGTGAGCCTCAGGGGTTACAATTTGCAGTTTCACTTTGTCCCTGACCCCATTTTTTCTTAGGACATCGTCTATGATCATTGATGCCTCGTAAGGTGCTGGGGGGCACTTGAAGGGCAACCCGCACACAAGAACAGTCAACGCCCCTTCTCTCACCGAAGGGAGCAGATCCCTAATCTCCGCGCAACCGCTTTCCGTATACATGTTCTTAGCATACCTAGTCAAACCCTTTGGCGAGCCGAGCGAATAGTCGGCCCCCAATGCGATAATCAAGTAGTCATAGGCGAAACGCTCGGTTCCGATTCGAACCTTAAGGTTTGCAAGGTCAATTGCGGTAACTTCACGCTCGACGAAATTGATCCCACGTTTCGCCAACAGAGTCCTATTACCTGGATTCTGGCCTACTTGCCTTCTGCCGTTTAGTATCCAGAGTTTTGTAAGGCCCATGAAAAAGAGCGGTTGCTTGTCTACCAAGGTTACAGTGTGCTCGGAGCTGAGGCCTTTTCGGAGCTTGTTAGCCGCCGCGAGACCACCAAAGCCTCCGCCGAGAATTAGGATATTCTTGCCCACGCTAATTTCACGACGAATAGGGTTCTATCTAATATCGACAACTACGACTGAAACCCGTTTGCCGCATCCCCGTTTCCCGATTTTCTGGCAGAAAATGAAGTTCTCTAGGACTTGTCCTACGTTTGTTATGACCGACGTGTCGAATGCGTCATACTTGCTGTCGAACTTCGCTTTGCACTCCAGACACCTTAGTTTCACATGTGTCGTCTTTTGACTCATTATCTATACTTCACAATTGAAAGTGAGAATTCGGTCTTCTCCAATTGAAACCTTTCGGTCGATTCTCCCCTAAATCGGCCAGCGAGGCTTGACAATCTAGGAGGACACCTTGGGAAGTGTTGAAAACACGTCTCCGACGCGTCAAGCCTGAAAGGAGAGATTGTATTCGACTTAGTTCTTCAACGTAGCTTTGTAGCTTCTATCGCTCCGATTCAAAGGGCCGAAGCTTCATAACCTTCTACGAAACTAGATGACCCACACTGTGGGAACAACAGCTTTTCCAGATGGGTCGGACGTAGATGAAGGAAGGCTCACCGATATTGGCGTCGCTTGAACACGCCGTGTACTATCCTCCAAGGAAGGCCGAGAAGTATGCGACAGTTGTGGCACTGCATGGCCGAGGAACTGACGAGAATGATTTGATACCTCTTGTGCGTTCGCTGGGTTTGACCGACGCACTTCTAATTGCCCCACGTGCGCCAGGCCCATTCGAATTTGGTGGAGGCTTCGCCTGGTACGACGTGAGCCAGGAAGGCGTGCCAGAGCCGCAGACATTTGGTGCAAGCCTTGGCCTTTTGGGTCGGTTCATGGATGAGATTAGGACAGGTTACCCTGTGGATCGTCAGCGATTCATCCTGCTCGGTTTCAGCCAGGGGACTGTGATGGCGTATTCGGTGGCATTGTTGGACCCACCTTCGTTTCTCGGGGTCGCAGCCTTAAGCGGTTACGTCCCACAAAGGTCCGACTTACCCCTCATTGAAGAGCTTAGAGGGCTTTCCGTTTTTGTATCCCACGGAGTTTACGATGAAGTCATACCAGTTCACCTAGCGCGCGAATCCGCGGAGCTACTGAAAAGGGCCGGAGCACGCGTAGAGTATCGAGAGTACCCCATGGGGCATGAGGTTAGCGAGGAAACAGTTCGAGAGTTATCCGCTTGGGTCAAAAATCTGCTAAAGTCAGAGTGAAAACATGCCCGTCGACGCCGTTGGAACGTAACCTATCGTCAGCCACCTGTGGCGTTTATAGAGTTTCGAGATTTTGCGAAGTAACCTAGGTGAGTACGAAGAGTTCCACGTTCAAGTCATTGCAGACACCACCTATTGATTGGGTGGCATCACTATGGGGACCTTTTACGAAGCTTAGTAGAGGTTTTATTCAACTTGAGAAGCCAATGACTTGAGAGGAGTAGTGTTGGGCAGTAGGCCGCCGCGGCCTAGGGAGGTTGCGCTTACCGCCGTTATGACTGCTGTGACGGCTGCAGTAACCATGGTTCTCAGCATACCATTCCCTCCCACCCGAGGCTACTTCAACTTGGGTGATGCAATGGTCATGCTTGCAGGCTTGCTATTTGGGGCAAGGCTCGGGGGCTTTGCAGGTGGTGTTGGATCTGCAATCTCTGACATTCTCTTGGGCTATGCGTACTTCTCACCGTTGACCCTCTTCATCAAAGGAACTGAAGGTTTCCTCACAGGCCTGATTGGGAACAATAGGAGATTCCCTTTCAAAGTGGCAGGGGTTGCTGCGGGAGCTGTGGCGATGCTGGTCGGCTATTTTTCCGTTGAAACCCCCCTGTACGGGATTGGGGCAGCTTTTGCGGAACTTGCCACGATAAATTCTATTCAAGTCTTATCTGGGGGGGTTATTTCATTGCTGTTATGCCAGGGAATTTTGAAGGCTTATCCTGACATCAAGTTTCTCCAACCGAGACACGAAGGCATCCGAGTCGGTGTCATCATGGTTGTTGTAGCTTCAGTAGTTCTAGCTGCGATTGTCGGACTCTATCTAATGACCGGAATTTCTCCCTGAAACAGGGCTGGTAGTTCGAACAGTCAGGAGAGCCTAATCCATTTCGACTTTTTGTCTTCATCCATCCTAGCCACTTTAGGCCGTTTCCCTAGATAGAAGCCAACTAAGAGGGCGGCGAGAATGTCGATGAATGAAGCGTGTACGAAATTATGGCTTGCCAGTCTCCACACTACGTCCAGTAGTATTCCCAGAATTGCGAGAATCTGGGTAATACGAATCTTGGGAAAGACTGAGGAAAAAGCTTCAACGAACTCGTAAGCCAAAGTGGAACGTCTCCTAGAACTAACCCAAGGGATTTCTAAGGAATTCATGACTGCCTTTCTAAGCTTACTGGACTCCTGCCGAAGTAGTTGTATAACCAAATGGGCAGAACAGTAAGGTCCAACACGAGCATTAGGACCTCCATGACGACTCCCGCTTCAGCCTGCTGAGGTGCCGGGTACACAGAGTAAATGTTGGTAGGGGTAAGGAGGAGGATGGCACCATAGAGGCCCATCGCCTTTCCGACGACTATTGGGGCAAGTTGCCGCGCTCTCTTCGTTAACCCCCTTGACCCTCCGAATACCAGACAACCTACGACGAATAATGTGACATGCATTTCAATGTGAACCATTGCGCTCACAGCTGTGTCGAAATTGGCAGGGAGATACCAGTAGGCTGTCAGCAAGGAAGCCGCAGTGAAGGGGGCGATGCCCCATTTGTTGAGTACAGAATTCGCCGTTAGCAGATGGCGGTACATTTCGGCGATTTTCCCATGAAATGCGGACGCCACAAAGACCAGCGAATCGACGCCGTACGAAAGAAGAAAACCTGCAGCGATGTAAAGAAAACCATGGACCATATTCAAGGTTAAGGTCGACTCCAAATATGCGCCAAGTGGTGTAATCATGGAAAAAATAATCACGGACGAAGCGCCGATCGCGACAATGGCTCTAAGAAGCCACGGCATCGACACTGCACGAAGGTACCAGCCCTTAGCTTCGTTCGGGGTCAGCCCTAACGGAACAATGCGCTCAATCTCCTCTGTTCTTCTTTTAGTTTCTTTGACCGTTGCCGTAGGACTCCCCACGAAACATAATTAGGTAAGCATCGGAATCTTAACGCTGTCTCTAGTTTCCCTTTCGGCGCTTGTTTCTAAGCAGGAGTTTCATGGGCAAAACGCGCAACATTCAAACCTAAATATCAGTGCAAGAGATTTGCACAAGTCAAAATTACCGGAGTAGTCTGTAGTGCAATCACGCGCGCTGCGTTTCGCACCCAAATTATCCACTTTGGTTGGATTGTGCCTCTTCTTCCTCTCGATACCGTTCGCTTTCGCTCAGTCCTCACAAGTTGAGATGGAATGGGCGTTGTTTAACCAGATTCTCATAATAGGAATAATCGTAGGCATAGTAGTCTTTGGCCTTCTGTTCTACGCCATCATCAGGTACAGAGAGAAACCGCAACAGGCTGGTGCGAAGTAATGGTCTCGAAAACACATGCGATAGAAATTCTCTCAATCATTATCACTTCGGCGGTCCTAGCCTACATAGGTGTGGTCGCCGGTATTTCGCTGATAGCAGTGGATACCCCACCTCAACAGGAAGGGGCCCTGCACGTGAAGGTTATCGCGCGCCAATTCTATTGGACGTTCCAATATGCGCCCAATAGTTCGATCACCTTCCCCAACGGAACAACCATCGAATATCCCAACGGTACCTCCATGCAGAACACACTCTATGTTAGGGCCGGACAAGTGGTAGACTTAGAGATAGTTTCCGACGATGTTGCACACAGCTTCTTCATCCCTCAGTTGGGAGTCCACATTGATGCCATCCCAGGACACGATAACCATTACTGGCTGAGAGCAGACAGCGCTGGGCAGTACATCATTGAATGCACCCAGTTCTGCGGCACAGGACATTACACTATGATAGGCCAACTAGTCGCAGTCGCATAACGGGTGTAGTGAGCTTTGCAGGTCGCAGTTGAAGAGAAACCGAAACAAACACCAGCTTTCTATTCAAGCTTGAAAGGAATCCTCACAACAACACACCACACGGACATTGGGATTCTATACATTTGCACTTCATTCTTCTTCTTCCTCCTAGGCGGCGTCGCGGCGCTGCTTATCAGAACCCAACTGGCCGAACCGGGAAACGCGGTTGTAACACCTGAGATTTACGACAGCCTCTTCACAACCCACGGCACAACCATGATTTTTCTTTGGGTAATCCCCTGCCTCGTAGGGTTCGGAAACTACTTGGTGCCCAAATTAATCGGTGCTAGGGACATGTACTTCCCCAGATTGAACGCGCTTAGCTTCTGGCTGCTTCCGGTCGGTGGTGCTCTGATCTGGGCTGGGTTGCCCGACGCTGGTTGGAGCGGTTACGCACCTCTCTCAGTCTATTCCCCTGGTTACGGAATTGACCTCTGGCTAATGGGCCTCATCGTGCTAGGCGTCTCGTCAATGCTGGGCGCCATAAATTTCATAGTAACAATCTATAGGCTCCGCGGCCCCGGCGTCATGTTCAGAAATATGTCGCTTTTCGTTTGGATGGTTCTGGTAAACTCCTTCTTGATTATTGGCGCAACCCCCGTCCTCTCAGCCGCGTTGGTTATGCTTCTTTTCGACCGAAATCTGGGAACTGGATTTTTCCTGCCTAAATTAGGTGGCGATCCGCTTATGTGGCAACACATGTTCTGGTTCTTCGGCCACCCCGAAGTATACATAATGATAATTCCCGCATTCGGCCTCATATCCGAAATCATACCAAAAATGTGTCACAAGAAAATATTTGGCTATGGAATGGTCGCCGGGTCCGGAATAATGATAGGTGTTTTCGGTTTCGGTGTGTGGGCTCACCACATGTTCACCTCCGGATTATCGATAACTGCCAGATTCCCCTTCATGGCAATGACTCTCGCTATTGCCGTCCCGTCTGGAATCAAGGTGTTCAACTGGATCGGTACTATGCTGGGAGGGCGTATCAGTCTCAAAGTGCCGATGAAGTATGCCATAGCATTCATCTCTACTTTCTTCTTCGCTGGTGCCACAGGCGTCTTTCAAGCAGCGATCCCTGTGGACTACTTACTTCATGACACCTACTGGGTTGTCGGCCACCTACACTTGATGCTCTTGGGAGCTTCAACCCAGGCCATTTTCGCCGCATTGTACTTCTACTTCCCCTACATGTCGGGAAGAATGTACAATGAGCGTTGGGGAAACATTCAATTCGTCATAACAGAAGTTGGCATTTACATTCTCTTCTCAATGATGTTGCTTCTCGGCTTGGAGGGAATGCCCCGGCGATGGTACACCTATCCGATCCAGTACGCAACGCCGAACCTTCTAGCTAGCGTTTCAGGCTTCCTTATCGGAATAGGCGTAATCATCATGGTGGTTAACCTGGTTTTCAGTTGGCTTCGCGGGCCACAAGTAACCGGTGACCCATGGCCTTGAAGCTCACACCCTTTCGCGGTTTATCGCTAGCGACGGCCGTCTCCGTGTACGTCCTGATCGTGATCGGCGGGGTCGTATCTTCTACGGGTTCCGGACTAGCCTGCCCCGATTGGCCTTTATGCAGGGGCCAAGTGATTCCCGCGCTAACGCTTAGCGTACTGATAGAGTTCACGCATAGAGTTTGGACGATTGTCGTCACTATCATGGTTATAGCGACATTCCTCCTCGCTTGGAACAAATACCACTGGCCCAGCAAGCTAACAAAACTCTCAACCTTAACCTTCGTCTTGCTGCTCTGCCAGATCGTCCTCGGAATGATAACTGTGGACACGAGGACACTTCCAGCAGCGGTCACCGCGCACCTTGCTGTAGCGACGTTAGTGTTCGCTAGCGCGTTGACAACAGCTGTCACGGCAATGTTATCTGATTTTAGAGGGATGGTTTCTGCATGACTAAGGAGCAGGTTGTCGTGATCGCGTTTACGATAACAGCGATCGCTGTGGTGTCTGTTATTCTGCGTGCGGTCTTGACGAGGTAGCTGAGGCTAACTCGAAGCGGAAGGAACGCTTTCCGATGAGCTTGCTAGCAAGGCCAGTAACTCTTCCATTGAATCAACTGTGAGATGCAAAATTCCGATTCTTACATCTACGCCGTTCTTTACGTTGTCTTCCAGCAGCTTCCTGCTCAACTCATATGGTCCAGCTAAATACACTGAACGCATTCCCTTCCTATCCTCTCTCCAAGCTGTAACACCTTCTCGTTCCATTCGGAACATGTCGTAAATCTCGTCGAACAGATGACGTTCGTATTCACCACTCGGCGTCCTCGTAAAGTCTCCCGCTTGTATTTCCAATGACTCGGGTAATGTCGGGCTGGGCGCTGGGGGGAGTGTTACGGGCGACGTTACATTTTCTTTGTAGGGTTTGGGCTCGGTGAGAGGAACGGACAACTTAGCTTCCTCTTGTGAACCAAGCCGGCCTATTGAACCGAATATTGTGTACGATAGTATGCCAAAGGTTGCGAGCAGGACTTCAACCCACCAGCGTCCTTCGTTGTAAATCGAGCGGATGAATACTTGAAGGACTAAGTCAGCGGCGGAAAAGAGTCCGAGAATTGTGAAGAAATATCCAATATACTCTATGTTTCTGTAGAAGCTTGATTTCGGAGGCGTTTCTTCTTCCACGATCGTCTCGACCCCCACATCCGGCTGTGTCAAAGTGGATGGGGCGGCTCCCATTGGCGGCGCTAGTGGAACAGCTCTAAGCAGGTAATACAGTGAAGCGAAAATTGCAACCGACCCTCCGGCAATGAGGTTGGCGCCGAGGAATTGCGAAGTGAGCTGCCGTGCTCCTGGAAATCCCGCGGCAATGAAATTAAAACCATAGTCAATCAAAACAAAGCCGCAGGCGAAGCCGAGAAGCTCGTAGATCCGGCTGGAAACCAAGGATATTCGAGTCTTGCGAAAAGTAAACGGTAGCTAATAAGAATACGACCTAAGCGGGCTAAATTGATTCGGCAGGCCTTTACCGAAAATTTATATTTCATGCAGCTGGGCTGGGCGGAGGGCTCATGAAAATGGGAACCGACGCAGAGACCTCGCCGGCGCAACCGGAAGAACATGTTCCAGAGTATTTGGAACACAGCGCCTGGCCAGTACTCATCGCCCTTGCGACAGGAGTAGCACTTACTGGCCTCTTCTTCCTCTTCAAACACTTGGTCTTGTTAGCGGGGACCCTGATGATGCTATCATTCGGTGCGGTTCTTGTGGGGTTTCTCTACAGCGAGACCAAGAACTGGGCCTCTGCTGTCAGCAAATCTTTGCCTCGGCTCCCACGAGACACGATCCTCGGACCATTCCCAGTCGACATTAGCCTGACTATCCAGATCATCATTCTCACGGAACTTCTTCTCTTCGGAGGCGCGTTTGGAATGTATTTCGCCATCAGATTGCAATTCCCCTTCTGGCCCCCTGCTGGGACACCGATCTTGGACGACTTCATCGCCCGCATCCAGACGCTCGTATTGATCTCAAGCAGCGTTCTTGTGGAATGGGCGGTTTGGCAGCTGAAACGGGGCAGGCAGAGAGCCTTCAAAGCTGGAATTGTTGGAACCACGATTCTAGGGAGCCTCTTCCCTATTCTGCAATTCGGCTTCGAATGGCCGCACTTGATTCTCAACAACATTCTAACCCCGGCAAGCGGATTCTTCGGAGCAACCTTCTTTCTGCTAACAGGAATTCACGGGGCGCATGTAGTCGCGGGCGTAATCGCATATGTCTATACTGACATTCGTGCATTCATGGGACAATATTCCCCGAAGAACCATGGCTTCGTTGAGGCTAGCTCAACCTACTGGCATTTTGTGCACATAATCTGGCTCGTTCTATTCGCGTTGATGTGGCAGGGGAGTCGACTCTTAGGTTGAAGCTAGAGGACTTCGGTAGGTTCGTAATTTTCACAGCAATCTATGCTGCAGGCACTTTGGGGCTTCCGAAGATTCCACTATTCGCATATCAGATCAAGATCGGGGAAATGGCGAGCGCTTTTGTTGCAATTTTCGGTATGCCAGCTGTTTTCGGATTGACGCTCGGCCAATTCATAGCAAACCTTGGTGTGGAAGCATCACCGATCGCGTCTCTGTCCCCGCTGTTCTCGTTCATTGGTCTACTCATAATCCACTATGCCCGAAAATTCAGTACTCTTGCAGGTTGCGTAGCCTACGTAATCATAACCTCGCTTTGGCTAACCTTCCTATTGCCAATCAGTTCAGGCATATCGCTGACCGAAGCCGCCTACTCAGCGTTCATCGACCAGTTCATCGCGGTCATCATAGGCTACTGCGCGTACGTTTTGGTTTGCAAAACGATGCTCTCCAAAGCACAGGCCGCAAGTAATTGAGGAACGGCGCCCTTCGAAGTCAGCGCGGTGTTTTATTCGAACAAGCCTCTCAGCTCAGTAGGCGACGCTAGTGCATCTTGAAGGCACTTACATTTTGAATAGGCCCCGAGAAGAAGTATGGCAATTCATATCGAAACCGGAAGACATTGCCAAGTGCCTCCCCGATCTGCAGAGCCTCGAGGTTAGGGATTCAAAAACCTTCACGGTGAGCATAAAGGTTGGAATCGCATTCGTTCGAGGCAATTTCAGATTTGATTTCACCCTACTTGATCAGAAGCCCCCCTCACACTCGAAATTCGAGGCAGTTGGCAAGGGAGCGGGCATCTCAGTTCGATTGACCGCAAGCATAGACCTAAACGAAGTCGACACCGGGACTACGGAGTTGACGTGGAAGACTGATGCCGAACTTGGTGGCTTGCTAGGTGAAATTTCCCCTAGCCTCATTCAGAACACCACAAACAAGTTTACGATACAATTCTTCGACTGCGTCAAGTCAAAGCTTGAATCCACGAAATAACTATCGATATGCCTCGTACTCCTTCCCCAAGACGGCCGAAGCAATTTTCAATTTCATAATCTCGTCCGTTCCTTCATAGAGCCTGCAAACCCTCACATCCAACAGATGCCTTCCGGGTCTGAATAAGTAAGAAAACCCTCGACCCCCGAAGACTTGCACCGCCCTATCCGCAGCGTCCCAAGCCGCATTTGAAGCATAGAACTTACCTTCAGCAATCAATCGGTCGGCGTAGGCGCGAACATTGGCATTCGTCGGGTCCGCGTCATAGGCGTTCTTGGCGCGGGCAGATTTGTAAACTAGGCATCTTGCGGCGTCAAGCTCTGTTCTGACCATTGCAATATGTTCCTGTATAAGTTGATGCTTTGCAATTGGTTTTCCGTGCTGGCTTCTTTCCTTAGAATATCGCACTATTTCATTTAGGCAATCAGCAATAACACCGAGGCAGCCTGCGGCCACGCTCAAGCGCCCGCTCATTAGGGTGGACATGGCAATCTTGAAACCGTCTCCATCCTTGCCCAACAGGTTCTTCTTAGGTACGGGATAGTCAACCAATTCGAAAAGTGCAGTGTTTGCTGTTGGCATCCCCAGCTTCGTTGTCAAATCCTGCCTTAGAATCCCTTCCTTGTCGGTGTCAACAATAAAGGCGCTTACGCGTCCTCCGGCCTCAGGGTATGCGAAGGTAACAATGGCGTGGGCAATTCCCGCGTTGGAGATTAGGTACTTCACGCCGTTCAGAACGTAGTGTCCTGCCTCTTCTCGATATGTCATTTTCATTTCAAGCGGGTTGCTGCCAGCCTCCGGCTCCGTTAAACCGAAGGCGAGAATCTTGTCCCCCTTGGTTGATGGAGGGAGGTAACGGTTGCGTTGCTCTTCGTTTCCCCACATCTGTATTGGAACTTGGCCGATTGAGGTGTGGCCTGAGAAGAAGGTTCGAATGCCAGTGCCCTCCATTCCGATTCGATCTAAGGCCCTCGCGTACGTCACCGAGTCGGCTCCGCGGCCACCGTACTCCTTTCGGATAGGAATACCAAGAAGGTTGTACTTTCTGCAAAGGGGGATTAGCTGCTCATTGAAAGTATGTTCAACATAGCAGACCTCTTCGACAGGCCTCAGTTCCTTGCAGAAATCAGTCACGTCATGTAAGAGTGCTGTTTGTTCTTCTCTGTCCAAAACCTAGCTCACCAATATGACTATTGGACTATTGAACCTCTGAACGCCAATATAGTTTCTCCATGATCCTCCGACTGAGTCACCTTCACAACTTCTTGCAGGGTGCCTCCACGCCGCCAACTAGCTCTTTACATATGACATCAGCAATTTCACGAGTTACAAGTACAGCGTGGAAGCAAGCATTATGGGAAGAATTCGTGTCGCAATCGTCGGCGTAGGCAACTGTGCATCTTCCCTGGTTCAAGGAGTAGAATTCTACAAGGATGCCAAGGAAGATGAATTCATTCCAGGATTGATGCATGTTAGGTTAGGAGGCTACCATGTTCGTGATGTAAACTTCACCGCCGCATTTGACATCGACAAAAACAAGGTTGGAAAGGATTTAGCGGAGGCGATTTACACTAAACCCAACAATACGATCAAGTTCAGTAGTGTTCCCAAGCTCGGCGTTGAAGTCCAAAGAGGGATGACGCATGATGGCTTAGGAAAATACCTGAGCAAAGTCATAGAGAAGCACCCCTCTCACACCGTAGACGTTTCCCACGTGTTGAAGCAGACGAAAACGAACGTCCTCCTCAACTATCTTCCCGTTGGGAGCGAATTTGCGACGAAATGGTATGTTGAACAGGCCCTAGACGCGGGATGCGCAGTCGTCAACTGCATCCCAGTCTTCATCGCGAGAGAGAAGCGTTGGCAGCAAGTGTTTGAGAAACGCGGCCTTCCAATAATCGGGGACGACATAAAGTCACAGGTCGGCGCAACAATTGTTCACAGGGTTCTTACTCAACTGTTCAAGGATCGAGGGGTCAAACTTGAACGCACCATGCAACTCAATGTTGGCGGAAACACAGATTTCCTCAACATGCTAGAACGGGAGAGACTGGAAAGCAAGAAGATCTCAAAAACCGGCGCGGTGACTTCTGTACTTGACTATAAGATGAACCCTGACAATGTTCACATTGGCCCGAGCGACTATGTGCCATGGCTGCTCGATCGCAAGTGGGCTTACATCCGTTTGGAAGGGACAACATTCGGAAACGTTCCACTCAATATCGAAACCAAGCTTGAAGTCTGGGATTCCCCGAACAGCGCGGGCGTCGTAATCGATGCCATCAGATGTGCCAAGTTGGCATTGGATAGGGGAATCGGCGGCGCACTAAAGGCGCCTTCAGCATACTTCATGAAATCTCCACCGGAGCAATACCCCGACGAAGCGGCAAGGCGTATGCTCGAAGAGTTCATCAGAGGCCCCGGTAAGGCAGCTAGATAATCAAGCAATTAACGTGAGAGCGGCTGCCATAACACCATGGTCAGCCGTTACCTTGTCGGGAGCGCTGCTCAAGACAATTACGTCTCCGTTTCCCGGACCAAACGATTTTTTCAAATCGTGGAAGAGCGGATCATCACTGTTCAAACTCCACTCCTGCCTCTCACTCATCGGCATTAAGAATTCCCGACCGTGAAATACGAGCGTACAAGCTCCAGTCGCCCCCGCCCTCATGGCCGCATCTCTTTGCTCGATGCCTCTCTTCATCAGGTGCCCTACATGCCTCACCAAGACAGCCGCACTAACTCTGTCAAGGGCGAGTTGCTTAGCATCGATTACGGAAACCTTCGAAACTTTGGACCTCAATGAAGTGTAGAGTTTTACTCCACGCTTTGTTAGCACGCATCCGCCTTTCGCGATTTCGATAATGTTGGCTTGCATCAGGTGTTTGATGATTGTACGAATTGTGCCCTCGCCAATCCCTAGTCTTCTTGAAAGCTCGCTTCTCCCAATCTGGCCTTCATCACCGATTGTTAGAATTGCCTGTGCTACATCGACATGTGTGAACGCAGGAGCTGGCCCTGGACTTGGTAGTCTGGAAAGCGCTTGTAGCGTGTTGAGCAGTTTTCCAGAAGTCATTCGATCCGTTTCCACCGATTACATTTTGGTTCTTATCGGGGACTTGGGTTTTTCAGCGAACTTCCCAAATCGCCGCCTAACCTCTTGCAAGGTTGTATCCTTCTTGCAGTAGGCTAAGCGCACTTTCTTTCGCCCCAAAGCCTTATCGTGGCAGAGTGCGGTGGCTGGCAAAACGGCTACTCCGATTTTTTTCAGAAGATAATCGCTGAATTCTTGGTCGTCTTTGAATTCGTCTGGAACGTTCACTAGAATGTAGTAGGCGCCCTCTGGCCTTTGGAATTGTAGTTTGGCCTCATCGAGGATTTTCATCATCATCCTTCGCTTTCTATCGTATGCTTCTTTGAGCCTCTCATAGTACGTCGATTGGAAGTTTAGGGCGGTCACAAGAGCCTCTTGGAGTGGAGCTGGTGCACAGATGGTGAAGTAATCGTGCACCTTTCGAAGGGCGTCAGTTAATCTTGCATCCGCTACGGCCCAACCGACTCTCCATCCCGTGACACTGTAGGTCTTTGAGCCACTACCCACCGTTACAGTTTGTTGCTGCATACCATCCAAAGATGCCAAGCTTACGTGTTTCCTCCCGTCGTAGACTATGTACTCGTATATCTCGTCTGTAATTGCGATTGTCTTCTTTTCTTGACATAAGTCTGCAATTAACTGCAACTGCTCTTTGTCTACGACCTTTCCCGTGGGGTTGTTTGGTGTGTTTAGAACGATGAGTTTAGGACGCCGTTCCATTGCGCTCTTCAAGACTTCTTCGTCAAGCTTCAGATCCCTCGAAGAGAATGGGACATAGATTGGTTCGCAGGCGGCCAAAATCGCGTCGGGAACGTAGTTCTCGTAGAATGGATCGGTGATGATTATGCGATCGCCGGGGTTCGTTAAACCGAAGACAGCGGCGGCTAGGGCTTCTGTCGAACCGCAGGTAATTGTAACGTTCTTTTCAGGATTGGCTTCAATCCCGTTGTACTCCCTGACTCTATTAGCAACTGCTTCCCTGAGGCCATCGAGCCCCCACGTAGTAGAATATTGATTTGACCCACGTCTTATGGCTTCAACGGCGGCTTCAATCAGTCTTGGGGAGGGGTCGAAGTCTGGCATACCCTGGCTAAGGTTGATGGCTCCGTACTGGTCACTGAGCCGCGTCATTTCACGAATAACGGATTCGGTAAAGGACTTGAGCTTAGACGACGCCGCCAAGAAAACCACTCAACCGAAATGATGGAGTACTACAGGTTTTAAAGTCAATCATTCCGAATCTCCCACAATTAAGTCCAACCGAGCCTTTTGCGAAGAAACTAGGCCGCGATAGCCACACCCAGGGGTGGTGTCAGTGGGGTGGGGTATCCATAAACCGGACCGGGAACCGAATTTGCCGGTGTCACTTATACCATGCTTGATACTCAGACCGCTCCACTGGCCCGACGAAAATTGTTTCTTTTGGCCCTCTTGTCTCGCAACAACGAGACCGCGCGAGGACAATCTTCGATGACTAAAAAGCCTTGAAAGTCAAAACTTTGAAATACGCCTGGTTAGTAGTGCAGCCCGCAATTTGCGCAGTAGAATCGATTGTAGTACGGAATCTCCGTTAACTCACGACCACATTCTTCGCATACGTAAACGTAAACGCCGGTATCTGCAACGACCTCAACCTCAACCGGTTCTTCAACTTCTACCATCATGGAGTACACACCAACTGTATCTCTTGTGTTCTATGCTCAAAAGCCTTTCGAGGGGGGATGGACTGAATGCTTAATCCTATTGCTTATTCTCATGACTAACCCAGGGCTGATGCGGACCGTTTTACGTTCCCTTCTTTGGTAGGCCTGCAATGAAAGCTTGAATCTGAAATCTAGAAATCTTCTTTACTCGAGCTGCGCGCAATAGCGGCTCGTGCTAGCTAGGCTTTCTTGGGGGCGTAGTCTAGCATGGTTATGATACGCGGCTTGGGCCCGCGTGAGTTGCCTAAACCGCAACCGCGAAGTCCTGGGTTCAAATCCCAGCGCCCCCACCACGCTAATTGAAATATCGTAAGAAATAAGATGCAACAGTCAGTTGGGCTGAGAACCTTAGAATTTCTGAAATAAGCCTGCCTCAGCCGGTGGGTTAGGAAGTTGCACTAGTACCTGCCGCATAGTCTGGAATGCTATCTCGGTGCGCTATGACGTAATGCCGTTTGAGTTTAGTCTTGGTGCTAAAATGGCGTTCACAAATAATGCAGGCGTAGAGTCCGATGAGCGGTCGATTATTTTTCGCCTCATTCTTCTGACGGTCTAGGGATGTTTGACCCATCGTTTGTCCGCAGCGAACTTGAACTACGCGGTATAGTTAGCTTATAACTAAGATGGACGAATC
>Ga0187778_10001606_pt1 | contig 15529 bp, 14 predicted proteins | sample 1015_Q2_SP5_20_M_FD_132418 | JGI IMG/M metagenome (GOLD analysis project Ga0187778, IMG submission 132418) | Tropical peat soil microbial communities from peatlands in Department of Meta, Colombia - 1015_Q2_SP5_20_MG | ecosystem: Environmental > Terrestrial > Soil > Wetlands > Peat | place...
CGGTTGAGTATTGTGATGCGATCTGCCTTCCGAATGTTGGGTCAAGTTGCTGTTTGATTGCTAGATACTCCTTCACTCCGTCTGCGATGCCTCGTGGGGTCGTGTCCTTCAAGTAAACAGCGAGCGGCGAATTACCAAGCAAGTATCTGTTTCCAGGCATGTCAGAAACAATCACAGGTTTATTCATGGCGAGGCCCTCAAGGACTTTTATGAAACATTGAAACCTATACCAAACGTGATTCGGCATTGGGCCGATCTCTGCGTCTGACGCAGCAATATAGTCTGCAACTTCCGCAATAGAATTGACTGGGTTAGGTATTCGGACGACATCATCCATCTTGTTTTCGCGGACATGTTTGATGAGCTCGTTCCTGAGAGGGCCGTAGCCGAGGAGTACTAGGGTCGCTTTCACCCCCTCCATCTTGAGGATTCTGAACGCTTCAACAGCTTCATGGATTCCTCTGGCCGTTGAGAGACGTCCGTGATACAACACTACGACCTGGTCTAAGAGATTCAGTTCTTTACGAAGCTGCAGTTCTTCCTGTGCAGATCTTGGAGAGAAACATTGTAGATCTACGGACGATGGCCAAATGGCAACTTTCGTTTTCGGGATGTGCAAAGGAATGCTGTAGTAGGATGCCAGCATTGGAGTTATGAAAAGTATCTTGTCAAAGAAGAGAGTAGCGAATTTTATAGTCGCTACATCAGCGAGCGAGAAGAGAAAAGTGCGAAAATGGCCTCCAGTCTCCTGAGGATTAGTTGGAATGCGCAGGAAGAACGCAGGAGCTCTGTGTCGCATGAAGATACGCAGCAGGAGAACGATCGGAAACATTATCATAGTCGACTCTTCGTCCAAGATCAGGCAGTCCAGGTTTCTAATCTTCCTAATGACTTGCCAAGCAGCCTTCACACCAAAGAGTAGTTGAGAGATTATAGTGACTGGGCGCCAAATCGAGATCGTCCTCAACTTGAAGCCAGGTTCACTCGGCAGCTCCGGCAGAGGCAGAAGTGATTGCACTCTTGCGGCTATCACGGTCACATGATTTCCGTGAGCAAGTGCATTCAACTGTCTTAATTCGGATTCAGCATAGAACTGAAGACCGAGGATAACGTATCTTGCCGCGATTATTTCCAAGGGACGATGAAGAGGCTTGCTCGGAGTCTCGACGAGAGCAGCAGGTTGACTGTTCAAGCTGCTAGGGGTCTCTGGTCGTACGTTTACATTACGCGCAATCGTCACGGATGAACACGTTTCGTGCTTATCTGCCCTGAGGGGCACGTGGCCAGGATACCTTGTGGTTGTCGACGTACCATCTTACTAGCTCTCTTAGGCCGTCCTTCATATCGTACCGAGGCTCGAAACCTATACTCCTGATTTTGGCCGCGTCAGCAACGAGCCGGTTTATGTCTCCCTTCCATGAAGTTTGCGTGAACTTCACATCCGCATGTATCCCCAAAATTCCGAGAATCTGTTCAGCAACGCTTTCCGTCGACGTGGCTGTTCCAGTCCCTACATTGAAAACTTCCCCGATACGATCCTGGTTATTCGCTACCAGAATAGTCGCATCGACCGCGTCCTCCACGAAAACGAAATCTCTCTCTTCTTGACCAGTTCCCAGAAGTTCAATTCGCTCTGGGCTTTTCGTTAGTTTGCACAACATATCGTACATGAGGTATTTGCTCTGCCTCGGTCCGTACACGTTAAAGAACCTGACAACCGCGGTAGGCAAGTCGTAAAGCCTCGAATAGAGTGTTAGATAGATCTCGGCACACAATTTCGAGGCCCCGTAGGGAGAGCTCGGGAGCTTTGGTGTTTCCTCCTTTAACAGTGCACTCGCGGAACGGCCGTATACGGCGGCAGAGGAAGCTAGTACCATCTTTTTCTTGTACTTCCTGCACTTTTCTAACAGAATCAAAGAAGCTCTGCAGCCTACATCAAAGTCCAGAAGTGGATTCTCGGTTGAATACTTGATTACGTGCCCGACACCATAATCGCGGCTCTGCGGGATGTATTCAGCAAGGTGAAATACTATGCTTGATTTCTTGACCAAAGCGTCAACGAGTTCGCTATCTCTCACGTCGCCGTGAACGAACTCAACGCGCGTGTTGCCAATATTATTTCGGTCTCCCGATGATAGGTTGTCGAGGGCAATGACTCTGACTTGGTGGTCGGTTAATTTTTCGGCAAGATGTGAGCCTATGAATCCCGCAGCACCAGTGACCAAAGCCGTTTCGTAGCTGTTTGATATAGAATCCATACTACCACTTAGACGTTAACGGACAGTTTTCTTTCTGTCTAACTTGATCTTCCTTAGGCATTCAAATGCCACGCCCATGACCTGCGGGATCAAGATTTTGCATCCGAGCACTGTTTCGGTTGTGTTCTAGTTCGTCGCTCAATTGGCTTGCTCAGTAAGGGTTTGATATACCTCGATGTATTTTTCGACCAAGGAATCCCAGTTGTGATTTTGTTCCACGTAATTCCGAGCTTTTTCTCCTAGCCGCTGAGCGAGTTTTGTATCTGTTAGGACGATTTCGATTTGCCGGGCAAGATCGGCGATGTTGCATGGTCTCGCCAGAACGCCGTTCGTCATGTTTTCGATGAACTCCCTGGAAAATGTGGTGTCAAACATCACGAGAGGTTTGCTCAAGGCCATGGCTTCGAGGGCCGCTACGGGCTGGCCTTCGTATATGCTGGGGAGCACAACGGCATTGTAGTTCTTGACGCGAGCAATAAGATCCTCGTGCTTGGGGATCATGCCTTTCAAGTGCACGATTTTATGTAAGCCGAGTTGTGATATGAGGTTCTTGATTGTATTCTCCAAGGGGCCCGTTCCATAGATGTCCAGCTCTATGTCTGAGATGGTTCTTCTAAGAATGTCTAATGATTTGATTAAGTGGAGGATGCCTTTGTTCCAGAACAGGCGTCCATAGAAGACGAGCGAATGATCCGCACCACGATACTCTTCTCCGTCATTCTGATTCTGTGATCCGTCTAAGCTCTTGAGGTCGATTCCATTGTATATTACGGTGAACTTGTCAGGCGGGACCTCTGGGTAATATGCACGAAATTCTCTAAGCGTTGTGAGGCTGCACGCGATAAAGTGATCGGAGGCTCGTTTGAACAGACTGCAAATGGATGCCTTGAATGGGTACTCCAAGACCTCCGAGCCGATATCTCCCACGGTCCAGTATCGAATCGGTGTCTCGCATAGACACATGAGGCGGCTTCTATATGTGCTGTGAATGTGAGTGACGCGATGAGTGCCGTGTCTTTTTCCGAAATACATTGGGATTGCCGCGCTTAGTGGATCCACAGCGTGAAACACGTCTACATCTTCGAGCAGTTTGAGTAGGAAGCTGTAGTTTTGGACTTGAAACCACAGCGGCCGTGGAGGGTATCCTGAAAGTGGTAAGCGGATAATCGTAAGGTTTTCGATAGGATGCTCTATGGAGGGTGGTCGAGAGTTACCACAGAGGACAGTGGTTTGAATGCCTCGGCGTGCTAGATTGATCGCTAGATCGCGGCAGACGACAGCGATTCCTCCGAACATGTACGGAGGGAACTCTTCAGAGACCAAGCCGACTCTCATAGTGAATTAGATCGACTTCATAGTGGCGAAGCGCCCGTATCCATTCCTTTGATTGCTCCTCTTCTTCTGTCGTCTATGTTGCTCGGGCTGTGTTTCGAGCAAAATCCTATAGCGATAACTATCGATCGTTAGGCATTTTTGATCGGAGCTCAACATTTGGAACCGCTCACGGGTGCACATCCGGTTACACGTAACCCAGCCGACGGAGTCTCTCTTCCACTTGGTTTTGTTCTTCCCGCGTCATCGCCGAAGAAGAACTGAGATTGCTCGAGGTTGACCCAGTACGAATCGGATGTGTTTTGACGTAGTCGTTCTGAATGAATCTGGTGAGGACTTGACCATCGACATCGCTGGGGATTGGAACACCTAACAAGTACAGGACGGTGGGGGCAATGTCGGTTACATGCACGGTTCCGTTGGACGAAGCTCCACTCACGATGGGTCCGGACATTATGAACACTCCTTGGGGCCGATGGTCTCCTGATTTATCAACAGGTTTTCGCAGGACGGTATTCGACACAAATGGATGGAGGAAGAAGGAATACATGTGGGTTGGTTCGAGCACTATGTCCGGTGCATTGGTAGAGTTTGAGCCTTGGTAGGCCTCGTCTCTCGTCAATACCTTGTTGAAGAGTCGCTGCCCGTCTGTGTCCTTTGCTTGGGACAGCCTTTCCGCGATCCTCTTCACGGTTTCGTTCAGGCGGTCGGATGACACGGTGCCTTTAGGCTCCCTATTTTGTAGGTTGATGAAGACTTGGCCGACTCCGAACGAATAGGCGATTGATCTTGACCAATCGACATCGTTGAATGACAGCGTAATCTGTCCCGGAGCCTTTGAGGAGCGCATTACGTGTGCTTCAGTTGTTCCTCTCATCAACTTGTCCACTTTGATGCGGGTTAGGAAATCGTAGAGGTTAACGGGCGAGAGCCCTAATTCAAAGGCGGCGCGTCGTAGCATGGTCTTGGGTTTCTTCTTGAACTTCAGAAATCCCATATTTGCGAGAACTCTATTGATGTCGATCTGACTTGAGACGGGACCCATGCCGTGATCTGAGACGACGAAAATAGTCGTATCCGTGATGTTTATGCTGTTAAGGATCTTGCCTATGATGCCGTCCAGATGCACATAGTAATGGAGCAACTCGTCTCTGAACTTTTGCGCTCGCCGGGTAGCATGGTCTGGGTGAGATGCATCTGAGGAACTCCAGAATGCGTGCTCCATGCGATCTGTATCAAAGAATACGACCATGAAGAAGTCCCATTCAACGTTGTTGATGAAGAAAAGTGCCGATTCGGCGACACATCTGGTGGTCCGGTAGACGTCTTCGATGAACGCATTCTCTCTTCCGACGATGGAGCTTTCTCGTGGTTGGCTGTCATATTTTCCTACGGTCCGGCGCAAAACGTCCTTCGCTGATCTTGGGTAAATAAAATCATCTGCGCCGTCTGGAATAAGCGGGCCCGAGATCATATAGCCGTTGACTTTTCTTGGTGGATAAGTAAATGGAACGTTTACAACGACGACTTTGAGGTTATGTTCGCTAATTGTCTCCCAGACATCTTTGCTTTTTCTGAACGTCGAGTTCACCGTGACTATGTCATAACTTCCCGGCTTACGTGTCCAGAAGTCGAAGATACCATGGTTGCCTGGATTCTTGCCTGTGATGATTGATGACCAGCCGGGAGGTGTACATGCCGGAATTGTGGAGATTAGATCGGTCGATATCCCTTTGGCCTTCAATCTCGCGAGGTTCACTAAGGTACCGTCTGCAATCCATGGGCCTATGAGCGCGGACGTCGCACCATCCATCCCAATAACAAGGACTTTCTTCAACGCGCTGGACCCTGTCGTTAAGATCGTCGCCAGCTCGTTTGAGGGCCAGCAAATACCGCTAATACAAATGCGACGAAGAGGATGAGATTGTATTCAACGAATGCGTAGATGGTTTCGAAACCCATTTGCAGTCTCTCTTTGAGTCTCTTTGATGGCGAAATCATCCTCATTATTACGCTTCCAAAACTGACAGCGAGTGCTGCCGGTATGAGAGCGGCTCCGATTGCGAGTATTGGCGATGAAACCGCGACTAAGAGCAATGAGACAAGGCAAGCGACAAGAAGAATTGGAGCTGCAACGTGGATGAAAACTTCGAAGGGCAAGATTCGGTTCTTGAATAAGGGTGCGAAGTGAACGTTTCTTTCTGTGAGCGTCTTCAAGAGTGCGTGGGTGTTTGCTCTTCCGCGCCGGAGCTTCTGGGACAACATTCGGTTTCGTGTGAGTGCTTCCTGGTTTTCGCAGAAGATAACTCGTGGGTCGTATATGGCTCGATAATTTTTCGCTAGAACTGATTTGGTGAGTTCGAAGTCGTCACATTGCGTGTTCGCCGGGAGCTCGGTCACGAGGGCCCTTCTATAAATCGCAAGGTTACTCTCGCACATTAGGACCGAGCTTAGTTCTGATTCTGCAATTCGTAGGGTGTTGTACAGGTTTCGGTATGAGCGAAGTTCGCCGAATTGGCTTGCGGTTCCTTCCATTGCTGAGACTGCGCCGACTTGGGGGTTTTGGAAGTTTTGCATCAGTTTCTCGACCGCGTCGACGTTCGCCAGTACGTCAACGTCTGTGATAGCGACGAACTGGTCCCTGCATCTTCGAAAGGCCAGGTTCAACGCGTAGTATTTGCCTCTCTTGGCGTCGTCCTTTATCACTTCTATACTCATACCATGGCTGTCTTTGGAGATTTCTTCGACTACTTGTTGTGATGAGCTGCCTTCGCTACTGTCAACGAGAATTACGTCAAGCAGTTGAGGTGGATAGGTTTGTGAACGGACATTGAGCAATTTTGTTCGGAGGAGGTCGATCTCGTCTCTGACGGGGATTACGACGTTTACTCTTCGCTCTGGTTTAGTCTTGCTAAGGGTGGGTGGTTTCCAGTTAGTGCCATGCTTCAGGATGTGGAGGTACCCCCAGACGTAACCGACGAGTAGGCAACATAGGCTCGCAAAATAGGCTGAAACGGGAATGAGGCTCATGATCCGGAACTGGCGATAGATAGTAATGTTCTGATCTGGGAAGGTTGACTATTGCGGTCTATCGGTGGCGATTCTTGGATTTCTTTCAGGGAGTTCAGCAGTTTCTTGTATGCCTTTAGGTCTCGTGAGAAGGCGTAGTCTGGGTGGACTAGGAGCACGGTGTCGCCATCGTATGAGTGTATGAGTTTGGCTTGGTCGATTAAGAATTCCGCCGCATCTTCCGGTGTCATTCTAAGTATGGATAGGATTTGGTGGTCTTGAATTAGAGTTAATGGGGTTTCACTGATGCTTCCTATTTTGAATGAGTGTAGGGAGTGGATTCCGAAGCCGCCTGCTGTGGTCGGATGAACTGGGTCCCAGCATGGGAGCGAGAAGTCTGATTCGTACCCTGCCTCGCCCAGAGCTGAAATAATTTCTTCATTGAACTGTAGGAGTGGGGATCTGAAGCAGTGGATGCTCTTCTCGAATATGGTTTCTAGTTTGACTCGGCTATGCCTTAGCCGTTTAATCAAGTCTTTTCGTCGATGGAGGTGAACTAGTCTTCCGTCGTGTTTGATGTCGTGAGAACCAATTGTCGCATCATTTCCCAGTTCTTTGGCGATCTGTTTGTGGATCGGGTATTCGTCGGATGGAAGGAACCAAGTGGAGTGGATGTTCAGGTCGTCTTCCACGGTTTTTAGTGCTAGCGCTTTTTCCAGTCCTTTTTTGGTTTCAACGTCATGTGTTATCGTGAGCGAAGGTGCACGCCTCATTTCTAGGCTGAAGCCTAGGAGGCTGAAGGCTTCGGCGAGGGTTCGTCGTGCCAATTCGTTCTCGATGTGATTCGCGAGCGTGAAGTCGATTTCGTGCCTTCTGAGGAACCAGTTTCTGATCGGCGGTGGGATAATGTTGTACTGGAATGGTAGGGAAGTGGCGAGTCTGTATGATAGTGCGATTCTTGGGTGCATAACTGCTTGAAATCTGTTTGAACAGGCCGTTATCAATTCCATCGGGATTTCGAAGATTTTATCGCCGCAGCTTCTTGGGTGATTGTGGTCCGCGCCGGATGGGTTTGTCTGCGTCCTTATGAGTGGCGTCGAGCAATCCAACGGTTCTTTGCTGATTATTATGTCGGATTCGTCGAGGTTCGTGGCGGGTTGAATCTTGTATGGGGAAAGCAGCCATAGAATGGCTTTTGCTTCATCGCCTGGGAAACCGTTCACGGCCACGGTTATCGTCATCTAACTTCGTGCCCCGAAGAACAACAATAGTAGTGGTGAGATTATGGGCCACCAGTCTTTGAGGGGCTGGATCTTGGAGTATCCTCCCTTGTTACCAAAAGGATAGATCTTCGAGACGGGTACTTCTTTTACCCGATAACCCAGTGACAAGACCTTGTAGTGAAGATAGTATTCCAGACTGTAGCCATGGAGCCAGTCCTGATCCAGGTTGACGCGGCGGTCCCTGAGGATATCGAGTTTGTAGCATCGGAAACCATTGGTTACATCGGTACAGGTCTTCTGGGTGAGCAGTCTCCAGATGAGGGGGTAGGTTCGGTTGAAGACGATTCTGAAGAACGGCATTCTACGTTTCTTTCCGCCGGCCAAATACCTTGAACCCTGCACGTAGTCACACTCCCCTCTGACTACAGGAGTGACTAGCCGGTTGATCTCGGCTGGGTCATCCTTCCCGTTCCCAGCCATTATGACCGCAATATCATGCCCAGTCTGTGCAAGGTATTCTAGGCCCTGCCTCAGCGAAAATCCTACGCCGGTCCTACGTGGATTTTTGATTATGTGGACGGTGATCCCGCTTTCTCTAGCGGCTTCTCTAATCTTATCCATATCCCGCCTCAGGGGAACATCTACGACCAAGCAGATCGTGTTCACCAAGCTGTTCCTGAAGCGTCTTAGGACCCAACAGACAGGATCGCTCTCACCGTAGATTGGTATTACGACCCCTAGCCGCGGGGTCTTCTCGATGAGTCGCAGCTCCGAAACTTGAACCGTCACTTGACAAGGGACCTAGCGGGATTCCCGCAGACGGTTGCATCATCAGGAACATCGGTGGTTACTACGGAGCCAGCTCCCACCATGGCGTTTCTCCCGATCTTGACACCCGGGAGGATGACTGAGTGTGCGCCTATCGATGCGCCCTGACAGACCACGGTCTTCAGCAGTTTCCATTCGCCCTTCACTTGTGGGTACTTGTCGTTGGTGAATGTCACGTTCGGGCCCAAGAAGACTTGGTCCTCGATGATGACTCCGGTGGGGATGTACACATGTGGTTTGATTTTGCAATCATCTCCGACTGTGACACCTTCTTCGATGTACACGAACGATTCGATCTTGCACCTTCTCCCAATCTTACACTTGTAGAGGTTCACATGATCCCTCACAACGGTACCCTCCCCAACCTCAACGTCAACTATCTTCGAGAACGCACCCTGCGTCTCCATGGCTTGGTCCTCCTCAGTGGGGTTGATTGTCTCGGGTCTCGGATCATCCAACTCTGATGGGTCACTTGCTTTTGGGGGAGGGGGTTCGGTCAACATCGTATATCCAATCCACGTAACTACTCCCAACACTCCCAGAACTGCAACTAGTCCTGTGAGTTGGAGAATTAGTGTTGTAGCGTATATCACGCCTAGTGAGTAGGCCACCATCAAGAGGGGGGCCCCGATGAGGATCAGAAGCCCAACGAACTTAGTATTGATCATTCTATTCAGCACTCAACTATCGATAAACGCAGACATTTTCGATGGCGCGAGAGAAGCGAAGCTGCACTCTGCGAGCAGAAGCGGACATCGGACGCTCCATCATCGTAACTTTGCGCGCCGCTTCGACGCTTGAGGGGTCTGATCTTGCTCGTCAACGTCGGGGTTGGCTACTTCTTGGTATTCTCTGAGGAAGCTTAACCCCTTCTCGGTGACCTCGTACCGGGCTCCGTCTTTCGTTGAAATGGCGTTAAGGAAGCCGGATTTCATGAGAATACCCACATATTTCTCAACCTTGTCATTTTCTGTAACCCGGTCATTTGTCCGCAAATCCTTCCGTGTACTGCATAATGTGCAAATACCTTGTCTCGAGATTTCCAGGAGCGCAGCTAATGCTGCCATGTGATCGGGTTTGTACTGCTGTGCCATTGGGAGTGGGCGGTCCCACATCGATTCGGTGATGGTCTCCAGAACCTCAACCGTTTTCGCGCCTATCAGGCCTGATTCTACGGAAGTGGACCGACTCAAAACCGCGTCGACGAAGGCGTCTATCTCGGATTCGATCGTGTTGTTGACTTGGACCGGCAGTTCAGCAACATTTCCATCAGTGAATCGGGCGACTTTTTGATTGAGGCAGTCTACTACGAGGGAGCCCTCGGAACCGACAATCGAAACCTCTCGACGCTTACCCGGATGGAGCCAGCTAAGTTCGATGTGTGCAATTAGGTCGTCTTGGAACTCGGCGATTATGTATGCGACTTCATCCTCACTCCTTGAGTTACGGTATGCCCTTCCAATTCCACTTGCCTGCGTTGGCCAACTTCCAAGGAGGAGGTTGAGGATGTCAATTGGGTGTGGGCCTAAGTCGAATACGATGTCCCTATCGTGGAAAGGTGGGCAATGGTCGGTCCATTGAACTCGCGCATAGTAGACCTTGCCCACGGCTTGCATCTCGAGGGCTTGCCGAGCCATCTGCAAAGCCGTATTGAATCTGAATATGTGGCCGACGTGAAGCACAAGTTCATGCGAAGCAGCAATGCTGACTAGGTCGAATGCCTCGCGGGAGTGCAAAGTCATGGGTTTCTCAATAAGCACGTCTTTGCCAGACTCTAACGCTCTTATCGCTAGGGGATAGTGTGTCTTGTTCGGGGTGGCGATATGAACGGCCGACACGTTTGGATCGTTAAACACGTCATCTGCGTTTTGGGTTAGGACGGTGTCACTCAGTGAGAATTTCTTCTTGCAAGAAAGTAGGCTTGGTAACGAAGCGTCGCATACTTTCAAGAGTCTGAGTTTACGCTTGTTACGTTCAGCCTGCTGGTACTCATAGACGAGTTTGCTTCCCCAGTAACCAGTCCCGATGACCCCTATTCCGATGGGGTCTTTCATCGGATTACGCTCCTTGTATCCCTAATCGCAGGGGAACTCGACTGGGCGACTTGTTCCAAATGTGGTCGGCGTTGCGTTGATTCTATCTCTTGTAGAATTCGTGAATCTTTTCGCTTACGAAGCTTATTTCGTCTGGTGTGAGGCCCACGTAGATTGGAATGCTGAGGGCTGTCCTGCATAATTCTTCCGAGTGTGGGAAGGCCCCTTCATTGTAATGGTACAAGGTTCGGTAGATGGGTTGAAGATGAATTGGCGCGGTGTAATGTACTCCCGTCTCTATCCCCTGGTGTTGCAGCCAAGCTCGAAGTTCCTCTCGTCGCTGGCATCTCAGCACGTACATGTGATACACGGGAGTTGCGACGGCGTCTTCGCGAGGGGGCGTTAAGATCTCGTTAAGGTCGGAAAGCAGCTCATCATACCTGGCTGCGATTTTTCTTCGCGCCTCGTTCCATGCGTCGAGTCGCCGGAGCTGAACTCGTCCCACAGCCGCCTGTACCGTGTTGAGTCTCTCCGTGTACCCAATCTTGTCATGATTGTATTTGGTCCCTCTGGTTCTTCCGCAGTTCCGGAGGCTTGCTACAGTTTCGGCGGTGGACTCATCATTTGTGACCAGCATGCCTCCGTCGCCCGCGACCATCATATTCTTCGAAGGGAAGAAGGAGAAGCATCCCACTTCCCCCCACGAACCGACCCTCTGGCCGTCATATGATCCTCCATGGGCTTGACATGCGTCTTCGATAATTGCAAGATCATGCTCCGAGGCAATCTCACATAGCTCGCGCATCGGTGCCGGGAAACCGTACAAGTGAACCGGAATGATCGCTGCGGTTCTGTTGTTTACGGATGTACGAACTTCTTCCGGATCGATCGCGTAATTCCTTAATGAGATGTCGGCGAATTTCGGAACGGCATTTGCGTGGACAATTGAATTCGCGGATGCAATAAATGACGCCGGGGAAGTGAGTACCTCTCTGCCGCGAGCTCGTAGGGCGAGGAGCGACAATGTCAAGGCGGCAGTCCCAGAGGCTGTTGATACCGCGAACTTGGTGCCACAGTACTGCGCGAATTCCTCCTCGAACTTGAAGACGCTTTCTCCGAGGACGAACCGTTCATCCTCCAGCGCGTGAATTGCCGCCTCTTTCATTTCCTCGTCAAAGACGGGTTTCGCCAGAGGAATCTTGGCCTTCTGCGCTAGGATTGAAGGTGAAGAATGTGATGTCAGGTCAGGTTGCATTGACTTCGAGTATTCCAAGATATCGAATGAAGTTGCGATCGGACAACCAGTCTTTGATATGTGGCGCCCAATCGAAAACACCGTTCGGCTTTGAATACGTCTTGTACAGCGTGAGCGATCTCATCGTCCCCGCCTTGACTATGTGGCTTCGGAAGTTCTCGGTGAGTTTCAATGCTATTTCTAGAACCTGCACCATGAGTCTAGTATTGCTGATCTTGCCTCTGACCTTGGCCACCCACAGGGCGCATCGGAAGAGAGCCTTCTCCGCGAGCTGGAGCCTTGCCCAGTTGCGGTTTCTGAAACCCTGCCGCCTGAATCCAACGAGAGTTGCGTAGGAGAGGAATGATTCATTCCTTGATAGGAGACCGCGAATGCCCTGTGCGTTCTTCCGTCTTCTTGAGAATTGTTCGAAGCTCTGAGGCATGGGTTTCGTTTTATCATTGGAACATGCTACAGTAGGCTCTTGTGGAAGAGCCTCATAGAATACTCGAATGAGATTTCTAGGCTTTTGAAAAACTGTTTACAAACAAGAAAATCGTTTTTCACAATTGAAAACTCAGCATCCGCGATGCCACTCCAGTCCCTGTCACAGAATAAGCCTCGCTTAATGGGAGTTTTAGTTTTGCCATTACCTTGCCATTACTTAGCTGAATGGTAAAGTTCCACACTACGGCGAGGCTGCTTTAGAAGATTCCCTTAGGATTATGTACTTTCTAACGGCGGCAAGTACGGTGAACGATAGGACGAAGAGAGATAGGGAAACTACGATTTGCGCAAATCCGATTCCCAAGGCAAGGTAATTCAAAATCAATCCGATGAAAATGACGAGTGCTATGCTTAGGCCTATGTTCAGCGCGAAACGTTCGAGGCTGCTCAAACTCTTTTTTTCGGGGAACAGGAGCTCGGCGAGTGTGAAACCTGGAAGGTAGAGAACAAACACGCAGCCTGACACTAAACGAATGATATTCGCGGGGAACGCGTCTGGGATGAAGGTCATGCCTAAAATCGCGCACGTCGTGAAGATTATCGTAAGCCAGAACCAGCCGGAGACGGTGACGGTGGAGACGTACTCCAAGGCTGTAGCGATCCTCCTTGAAGGCTCCCTCAACTCGAACGCTCCCATGCTCACAGCTTCATTCAACGCGGTTTCAAACTCGTCCTCGTAAACTGTCTCTGATGCTGAGATTAACCGCGCAAGATCTTCAACGGTTTTCGGATGATTGGACCTCACCGTGTTCTTCACAGTCTCTACGAGTAAGGTTTTGGGCGGTTGCATTATGTTACGCCCGGTTCGACATTGCTCATCGTAAGGTTGTTACTGTTGCATTGAACCATATCTGTGTCCACACCACGTGAAGCTGACCATCACTAGTTGTCCAGGCAAACGATAGGTCACTGGTGGTTGCGTCATAATGCCAAACCTCAAAGATGAAACGGAAGTCGTAACCAGAATTGGCGGTGGCGAGCTGTCCTGTTAGTGTTGTCTGGTTTATCGAGAGGCCTGTGATCGTGACTTCGTTCTTTGTCGAGGTTCTGTTCTGTATTTCCCACACGAACGGTATGGACCAGGTCTCATTGCTGACTAAGACTCTGGCGAATTCGAAGATTGTGGCTGCCTGACTGGGTTGGTCGGTTGTGTCGTTGGGGGCTGTCATTGTAGAGTTTAGGAGTTTCACTCGTAACACCACGTACTGGAGCGAGCCCATGTGATTGTAGACTCCAAGCGTCCACGTAACCTCCTTCCGTAGGCCTATGGTTGGATTATTGTTGGGATAGTAGTCTGCCGTCGTACCCTGAGCGCCGAGGACCCAGCTCGCGAAGAACTGTTCTTGGGGACGAGGGTAGAGCGTTACGTACGTTAGGCTGGAGGCCACGATCGTGGTGATGATCGCGAATACAATTACGTAATGGAGGTCTTGTTTGCTAATTCTAAGCCTTGTTTTTCTCAATGATCTCCATCTCGTACAGTTTCAATCTTTCATATTCCCGCCGTGTTCGGAGTGCGGCATAGAAGATTAGAGTGGAAAGGCTGACTGAGATTGGAATGAGCAGGGTTGCTGTTAGCATTGTGTTTGCAGCGGCAAGATCAGCGTCCCGTTGAGCTGCGGGGATCTGGCCGATCACTTCTGTCAGCTGTGTCCGCGCCTGCTCTTCTAGCTGGGTTGCCAGTGTTAGATCGCCCTTGGTGCGCGCCACTTTCGCCTGCTGAATGAGTTCGACGGCGGTGTTCAGCTTGTTGACCAAGTCGGGTGCTGACCCATTTTCTTTGTACACGTTCGCCAAGCCTGTGTACGCTTGATAGGCAAGGGTTTGCGGATCTTCTTGAGCCGCAATCGCCGACATGAGGAATGCGCCCTCTGCGGTTATGATACAGGCAGCTAGTATGATGAGGAGGGTTGGGCGGAGATGATTGCTTTGAAGGTCGGCCAACTACGCAAACGCCAGCGTTGCACACAGCTTAGTTCCGAATGAAGCCTGAATAAGTTTTGTGAAAGAATCAAGCGACGAGTACAGGCGCCTCATCTCCGAAAGAGGGATTTGATGATTGCTCCAAGAGGTAACGGTACCTTATCGTCGTTGATTCGCTCTGTTACTATTCGTCTCCTGGGTTCGATTGATTTGGCTATTTGTGGATGTCCTTTGCGACACGAGGCTTTGACAGAGCCAACGTTTTCGTGTCGACATATGAAGCGAGTAACACGAATAACGACGGTTCACGGTATTCATGCGGAGAAGAGTTATCTTAATTTCACCGTCTTTCAAATCGAGTAAACTTGATTGCGTCCCCCGAAATGCTCCCTCTAAGAGTAGCTGCATGTACTTTCTGCGCCAAATACGGGGTCACACCCGAAGAAGCAAAAGTGCTGTGTGACATCTTGGAGCTATGCTTGTTTTGCGACATGTTTCGAACCGCCTGATTTACTCGCAAGCCGGATTAAGATAAGCCGCTCGTTGAGAACTGGACATACGTTGCCAGGTGCCACGTTCTTTGAGGTTTGCAATTTTCTGAGCATCCGGTTGACACCTCGGATGGCAACGAAAGTTTGGTTCAACAAAACTGGGAAAAGGGTTTGGCCTACTGCAACAGATGCAGCACGCACGCTAGCATACACGATAAGTATTGCAGACGATCCAGACTCCAGATTATTCCCAGAGGTTAAACTTCAACCGTTAGTAAGCGTTCGAGGACTCGCTTTTTCTCCTCGACTACTTCCTCATGCTTGTTGAGTTCATGAAAGTCTTGTAAGAACTTGCATCCCTTTTCGGTTGTGACATAGGTTCGCTCTGGTCCCTCTACGATTTTCAGCAGGTCTAGGTGAATGAGTGTGTCCACATATTTCCGGAGGAGGTCGAAGCTTAGGTTGCCTAAGTACATGATCCTGGTTTTTCTAGAGCCGTTTTTTGCGATTTCGAGAATGCCTGCTGTTATCTCCATTCGGTTCCGGTATAGTCGCCGGCGTCCGTTGGGGGTTCCCACGTGATCACATCCGTCTTCTGAAGAGTACGCCAAAACCTGGTCCTAAGCCGAAAAAGGAAGTTGTGGAATGATGTTCTAGAACAAGTGTCCGCTTGATTCAGGTGGGTTCTGGC
>Ga0187778_10001608_pt1 | contig 15522 bp, 17 predicted proteins | sample 1015_Q2_SP5_20_M_FD_132418 | JGI IMG/M metagenome (GOLD analysis project Ga0187778, IMG submission 132418) | Tropical peat soil microbial communities from peatlands in Department of Meta, Colombia - 1015_Q2_SP5_20_MG | ecosystem: Environmental > Terrestrial > Soil > Wetlands > Peat | place...
CCCGCCGGGTTCTTGACCAGGAGGACGACGACCTCGCGTCCGTCCGCGTCGATGCGCTCGAACCTGCCGAATGCCGCCGTGAACGACTCGAGCCCGGCGACGACCGACTGGAGCGTCGAGCCGAGAGCGAGGGCGAGCGAGGCGGCGGCGAGCGCGTTGTAGACGTTGTAGAGCCCGGGCAGCCGGAGAGAGACCGTTGCGGCGCCCGCTCCGGTGTGCAGCTCGAACCTCGATCCGTCCAGCCCGTCGAGCGTGATCGACCGCGCGGCGACATCGAGGTCGGGTCTCCGGTGGCCGCACGAATCGCAGCGGTACGCGCCGAGATGACCGACGTAGATCGACTCGTAGCGGTACGGCCGGCCGCAGCGAACGCAGTACTTGGAGTCGGCTGCATGCTGGAGGGCAAGCCGGGCGTGAGCGGGGTCGTCGATCCCGAACCGCCGGGCTCGTTCGCGCCCGTCCGCGAGGTCGCCGACGACCGGGTCGTCGGCGTTCACGGACAGGACCGTGCTCGGGTCGAGCGCACGTACCGCCTCCCGCCAGCGCTCGGCGACGATCTCGAGCTCTCCGTACCGATCGAGCTGGTCGCGGAAGAGGTTGCCGAGGGAAAGGGCCCGCGGTCGCACCCGGCGGATCAGCTCGGGCAAGGCAGCCTCGTCCACCTCGAGCAGCGCGAGGTCCGCGTGCCTGGCGACGAGGAGCGTGGAGGCGACGCCGGACGCGAGGTTCGCGCCGGAGTGGTTCCAGGCGAGGGCATGCTCCCCGCCCAGGATCCGCGCCGCCATCGCCGTCGTCGTCGTCTTGCCGTTGGTTGCCGACACGAGCGCCGCGCCGTTTCGCAACCGTGCCGCCAGGGCGTCGACCGCGTCCGGATCGATCCTCCACAGGAGCTTTCCGGGCAGCGTCGTCCCACCGCCGGTTCCCGCGGCCCGGGACAGGCGCCCGACCGCGCGTGCGGCCGCGGACTCGAATGTCAGCCTCATGCTTCCCACGCCTGCGAGCCTATCCAGCGGGCCGTCCGACAGCCTCGATCGGGCTACCTTGCATACTTTCCATTCTGCTTTAAAGTGGTTGCATGGCTCGAAGCCGACGGCGGCACCCTGCGCTGGACGCGATCGACGAGGCCGCGCTGGCCGAGTTCCGCGCGGGCTTGCGACGCCGCTACACGGACGAGCAGATCCTCGCCGAGCTGCGCGCGAGCGCCGAGCGCCTCGGCCGCTCTCCGACGATGCGCGAGTTCGCCGCCGATGCGGACGCCGCTGTCCACCCGCAGACCGTGATCGAGCATTTCGGAACGTGGAACGCGGCGAAGCGGGCGGCTGGCCTGAGCCCTCGCCGGTTCATCAGCCGCGAGGAGCTGCTGGAGCAGCTGCGGGAGCTCGGCGCCGAGCTCGGGCGGACGCCGACCGCGCGGGATCTCGAGCAGCGGCGTGGGCGGATGGCCTCGAAGTCGCTCGTCTGGCACACCTTCGGCTCGCTGACGGCAGCCCTCCGCGAGGCGGGGTTCGACGTCCCGGTCGGCGAGGAGCGGCTCGAGCGCGCCGTCGAGCAGGGCGTCGCGCTCGCTCGTTCGCTCGGCCGCCTGCCGAAGATGGCGGATTGGAAGGAGGCGCGGCGGGCCGACCCGTCCTTGCTCTCCGAATGGCAGATCTACCGGATGGTCGAGATCGATGCCGGGCCGTGGGCGGCGTTCCAGTTCCTCGTGCGCGGGCGTCTGCGCGAGGACGGCGTCGACGTGCGGTCCGACGGCGCGCTGAGGCGCGGCCGAGCGTAGGGCCCGACGTACCCTCGGACGGGCCGTCTTCGGGCGGATGGGGTGCGCCAACCCGATCCGACGGGAGCTAGCCGAGCGCAGCCAGCGCGGCGAGCCGCTCGAGGCAGAACGCTCCCTCGTGAGGCGCGCGGACGGCCGGGAGCACGTTCTCCTCGCGGTAGCTGCGATCGGGCTTGAAGCGGGTGTGGTGTGCCACGCTGCCCGCGACGACCGTCAGCAACCGACCTTCCGGGACTTCGCCGAGCCGCAGTCTGATCCTCAACGTCCGCCCCACGAGCTCGAGCGCGGCGCGAGTCGAGGCGAAGAACAGTGCCTCGCGGCCGCGTCCGATCCAGAGCGGCCGGCCGATGCCTCGGGCGAGCTGCAGCGCCTCGGGCTCGCGCTCGTCGAGCCATGCCGCCGCCATCGCGCCGTGCAGCTCCTCGAGCGCGGAGCTGTCGCGCGGCCGGGCGTCCACCAGCGCGAAGATGGCCTCGGAGTCGACGGTCATGTCGGGCTCCGCCCGCACGAGCCCGTGCCGCTCGAACAGCTCGTCGTCGTTGACGATGATCCCGTTGTGGATGCCGACGACGGCGCCGTGCCGGATCGGGTGGTTGTTGGCAGCGATCGTCGGATGGCCCTTCGTGTAGTCGCGGACGTGGACGAGCAGCTGCGAGGCCGTCTCCGGGACCGCGACGGCCTCGAGCACCGCGCTCGCGCCCGACCGTTCCTTGTGGACGACGACGGGGCCCGTCTCGCGGTAGGCGTAGCCGACGGCATCGGCGCCGCGCTCCGCGATGCCCGCCAGCAGAGCCTGCGCCGCCAGCGTCCTGTCGATGCCCGACCGCTCGTCGACGCTGTATCCCGCGATGCCGCACATCTCGTTCCCTCTCCTATCGGTTCCGTCGGATCTCGAGTCAAGACTAGAGACGACCTGATGAGCCACGGGTTAGGACGTGCTTCGGAGCTCGTACGGGTTCTGCGGACTCGCTTCGTCGACGCAGCGGAACCTGCCTCAAGCGGGGGACGTGTCCCGCCGATACACCCGCCGTGGAAGGCAACGCCGTGGAGCCGCTGTTCGACCGTGTGCCCGACCCTGTCGAGGACGCGCCGTCGGACCCGATCACCCAGGACCCGCTCAAGCTCTACGTTCGCCAGATCGGCGACGGTCGGCTCCTGACACCGGCCGAGGAGCGCGAGCTCGCGAGGCGGAAGGACGCCGGCGACGAGGAGGCCAAGCGGCGGCTGATCGAGTCCAACCTCCGGCTCGTGATGTCGATCACACGCTCGTACACGAAGGCGTCGGTGCCCCTGCTGGATCTGATCCAGGAAGGGAACCTCGGCCTCATCCGCGCCGTGGAGAAGTTCGACTACAAGCTCGGCTACAAGCTCTCGACGTACGCGACCTGGTGGATCAGGCAGGCGATCTCGCGGGCTCTCGCCGAGCAGGGGCGGACGATCCGGCTTCCCGTGCACGTCGCCGACCAGGTGCGGCGGGTCACGCGGGCGCGCCGCACGCTCGGGCAGAAGCTCAACCGCGACCCGTCGCTCGACGAGATCGCGGTCGAGTCAGGATTCACGTCCGAGCGGGTCCAGGAGTTGCTCGAGCTCGTGCAGGATCACGTGAGCCTCGATACGCCGATCGGCGACGGTGAGAGCAACGTCGGCGATCTCCTGGAGGACGTGCACTCGATCGCACCCGAGCAGGAGACGGCCGACCGGCTGCGCGCGACCGAGCTGCAGGAGGCGCTGTCGCACCTCAAGCCGCGACAGCAGCGCGTCCTCGTCGAGCGGTTCGGGCTGAACGGCGGGACGCCGAAGACGCTCGAGGAGGTCGGCACGATCCTCGGCATCACGCGCGAGCGCGTCCGCCAGCTGGAGACCCGTGCGTTGCGCGAGCTCCGATCGGTGGCGCCGGGGCTCGAGCTCTATCTGCGCACGTAGAGACGCTACGGGCTGGCGACTGCCTGCATCTCGCGCAGGGCTGCGAGCCGCCGTAGCGAGTCGAACTCGATCTGCCTGACGCGCTCGCGCGTGATGCCGAGCCGTGTGCCGATCTCCTCCAGGGTGCGCGGCTCGACTCCGCCGATCCCGTAGCGGAGGACGACGACCTCGCGTTCCCGCTCTGGCAGCGCGGCCAGCGCGTGATGGAGCGCCTGGCTGCGGAGCTGCAGCTCGACGCGCTCCTCCGGCAGCGGCTCGTCGCCGGCGACGAAGTCACCGAGCACCGCGTCGTCGCTCTCGCCGACCGGCGCGTCGAGGCTCGCCGAGGCGCGGGCGGCGGCCCGCACCTCGAGGGCCTGCTGGAGCGTGATCGCGGCCTCCTCGGCGACCTCTGCGATCGTCGGCTCCCGGCCGAGCTGCGTCCAGAGCGAGCGCTCGGCTCGATTGAGCTTCTGGAGCCGCTCGACGATGTGCACCGGCATCCGGATCGTCCGCGCCTTGTCGGCGAGCGCGCGCGCGACGGCCTGGCGGATCCACCAGGTCGCATAGGTCGAGAACTTGAAGCCGCGCCGCCAGTCGAACTTCTCGACCGCGCGGATCAGGCCGAGCGTCCCCTCCTGGATCAGGTCGAGGAACGGCAGCCCCTGGTTGCGGTAGTTCTTCGCGATCGAGACGACGAGCCGCAGGTTGGACTGGATCATCCGCTGCTTCGCAGCCATGTCCCCGCGCTCGATCCGCTTCGCGAGCTCGACCTCCTGCGCCGCGGTCAGGAGCTCGTGACGCGAGGCCTCGCGCAGGAAGAGCTGGAGGGCATCGGTCGTCGACTCGGCCTGCGGAGTGGGGGGCTCCGACGGCGGAGCGTCGGTCTCGACGACGTCGAGGCCTCGCGCTTCGAGCGCGCGGAGCAGCGCTTCCTGCTCGAGCACGTCCAGCTCGTACGTCTCGACCAGCTCGGCGAGGTCGGCCGAGCGGATGGTGCCGGTGAGCTCCGACGCCTCCAGCAGCGGTTTGACGTCGTCGTTCGCAAAGAGAGTCTCGATGTCCACCGGCTGCCCTAACGGTTCGACAACGATCCGAATGTCACGTTCCGGTGACTCTCCCATCCGGGGAGCCTGCTTGTAAAGCCCCGGACGGCTCGAGCTCGGGAGGCGTTCGAGCCGCCTCCCGAGCGTGGAAACCGACTCTTCAGGCCTGAGCCGGCTCGATTTCGGCTTCGAGCGGCACGTCGATCGCACGCGCGCGCGTCGACGCGCCGAGGACGTAGAAGAGGACGCCGACTCCGATCACGACGAGGATCGGGACGAACACCGTCAGCTCGAAGCCGCTGCGCGTGAATCCGGCGGGGAGCGCGTCGTTGTTGAGCAGCTTGTGATCGGCGAGGCCGGGGAAGATGCCGACGAGGGACGCGAACGCCGCCCAGAACGTCGTCAGGATCCCGCAGATCCAGACACCGGCCATGCCGAACGGCACGCGGTAGGGCCGATGGACGTGCGCGTGGTTGTAGCGGAGCTTGATCAGCGCCGGGAAGACCACGATGTAGGAGATCGTCGTGAACAGCAGCACGACGTTCAGCACCGCGTTGAAGTACTTCTCGGAGTTGCCGCCGGTGAGCTGGATCGCGAGGACCATCGTGATCGTCGAGACGATGCCGGAGAGGAAGTTGACGACGATCGGCGTGCCCCAGCGCTTCGAGAACGTCCCGATGATCCGGGGCCCGGCCCCGTCGTAGCCCGCGACGGCCTGGCTGCGGTCGGCGCCCATGATCCACGTCGTCCCGCTCGACAGCAGCACGAGGATGAAGCCGGCCGCGGTGATGTCCCCGAGGACCTTCCCGGCGCCGGTGAGGGTCACCGTGCCGTTGGCCGCGACGTGGCCGCCGTAGACCGTGAAGACCGTCTTCATCGCGTCGATGAAGCCGCCCAGGCCGGTGATCTGGGAGCTCGGGAGGACGAGGATGATCGCGAGGATCGGCACGCCGTACAGGAGCACCGAGGCCACCATGGAGCGCAGCACGGTGAACGGGACGTCGCGCTGCGGGTTCTTCATCTCGTCGCCCGCGGCGTTCGGCAACTCGAAGCCGACGTAGTTGAAGAAGAGCACCGGAACGAGGGCGATGAACAGCGTGTACGTCGGCTTGAACTGGTGAGCCGGCGGCGCGTGGACGCCGTGCTTGACCGCGTAGACGAGGACGCTGAACGAGAAGAAGGCGAGCAGCCCGATCCGCGCCCAGGCGCCGAGCGTCGGGATCCACTTGCCGATCCCGAACGAGAGGATCGCGGCCCAGACGCCGAACCAGATGAACGCGGCCGAGAAGATGTACTGGACGGTGGTTCCCGCGCTCGTCCAGAAGAACGTCTGGAAGGTCGTGAACGCCGTGATCGCGAGCAGGCCGCCCATCCAGACGGGATTCGAGAGCCAGTACATGACCGTGTTCACGCACGCGATGAAGCGGCCGAACGCGAGCTTGACCCACACGTAGCAGCCGCCTTCCTCGGTGAACGCGGCGCCGAGCTCCGCGGTCAGGAGGGCATACGGCAGGAAGAAGAAGATCCCGAGGAAGAGCAGCCATGTGAAGCCCTGCGCGCCGTTCGCTGCCACCTGGCCGAGCGTGTCGACGCCGACCAGCGTGCAGATGAGGAAGAACAGCATGTCGAAGCGGCCGAAGTGCTTGCGGAGCTTCGCCTTCTCCTCGACGGCCGCCGCTGTCGAATGCTCGACCAACTCCTCGGCATAGGTGGCTGCGCTCATCCGTCGGTGCTCCTCTCGCTCGTGTCGAACCCGGGACGCCGGTTCCTCACCGGCACAGGGCGGCATGATCGCGCACCGGTGACGGAATGGTCAAGGAAGCGTTGCTCCGACGGTGTCGAAGCGCGTACCGTCTGCGCGATGGCCCGTTTGCTCTGGATGGTGGCGCTCGCGCTCGGCACGCTCGCGCTGACGGTGTGGGCGCTCGGCCAGGTCCTGTCGGTCACGGTGTGACGCCGAAGCCGCGCTCGCCGCAGGCCCGTGCACGATAACGGGAGTTATGTCGAGCTGAAGTGCATGAGCCGGGCCGCTCGGTGCCGCCTACCCCTACCCCTCGCTCGAACGCCGGTCAGACGCGGCGGAGGAACCCGCGGATCGCGCTCAGCGTCGCCTCCGGCTGCTCGTAGAGCATCAGGTGCGCAGCGTTCCGGATCGTGACGTCCTCGCCGTGCGGCAGCAACCGCGCGAGCTCGTGGGCGGATGTCGGTGAGGTCGTGCGGTCGTGCTCCCCGCTCACGACGAGCACGGGCTTGTCGAAGCTCCCGAGCTCTGCGCGGAGGTCGAGCATGCCGTAGTCGCGGCCCGAGGCGAAATGGCGTAGCACCTCGGGCCGGAACACCACCTGGTCGTTCTCGATCAGCCACGTGACGAGCGGGCCCTCCGGGTCTGCGACGTGGAACGGGATCTGGTCGTGCCAGAGCTGGCGTGCTTCCTCTGCGGTCTGGACCGACGCCTCGCACATCCACGAGGCCGTTACTTGCGCGCGCAAGCTCACGGGCTGGAAGCGCTCGAGCTCGGCGTCGATCCCCTCGAGCGCGCGCGGCTCGGCAACGGTCCCCATCAGGACGTACCCGTCTCCGCTGCCGTGCCGGACCATGTGCGACTGGGCGACGAAGGACCCGAACGACTGGCCGATCACGACGGGACGCTCGAGGCCGAGGACACGGATCAGCGCCTCGACGTCGTCCGCCATCTGCGGCACCGTCCAGCGTGCGGGGTAGCCGGCGTCGGAGCGGCCGTTCCCGCGGAGGTCGGGTGCGAGGATCCGCCAGCCTTCGGCGGCGAGGGGAACGATCCCGGGGAACCACGTCGAGCCGTCGAGGCCGGGGCCGCCGTGGAGGAGGATGAGCGGACGCCCCTCCCCTGCCTGGTGGACGTAGAGGTCCACGTCGCCCACGCTCACCCGCATCCGCGGAGCGTACCGGTAGGGGGTCGTCCGATCCGATCGTGTCGAAATCGTGCGCAAATTGCGATCAAGTCGTTGCCGCGGCCCTTGACCCTCCGAGACGCGCACCGTAGTTTCCCCCTTGCACCGAGCACGGAGCGCGATTAGGTCGAAGCTCAGCTCGAGGGCCGTACGGGCAACCGGAAGGTCAGCGGGTTGGGTGGACGAAAGCGCCACCGGCTCGGTGAATTCTTGTGGTCCGTTTTCGCCCCCTGGCCGAGCGAGCCGATAGGATCCGCTCCGATGCACCTCCGCCTGCCGAGCATCGACAAGGGCGTTCAGAGCTTCATCTGGGCCGTGGTGTTCTTCCTCTATCTGTTCTTCGGCATGCGCGCGATCGGCGTTCAAGCCGCCACGACGATCGTCCTCTCGGGCGTCGCGGCGTTCGCCATCTTCCTGTTCGTCCGGACGCGAGGTGACAACCGTCCGGAGGACGGCTCCTAGCCCCAACGCGCTACCGCCGTCCGCCTGCCGTCAGGCTCGTCACGAGCCGGCGAGCCAACTCGGGTCCGAGCGCCTCCTCGAGACGCACCTTCACCGACGGCCGCTTCGGACCAGGGCCGCCGAGCGCGAAGCAGTGACGGAGCAGCAGCTCGGCTGCTCCCTCGGGTCGCGGCGCGCGTACGAGGGCTGCGTCCATGCGTTTCGTGATCGGTTTCCTCGTCATCTCGCAACCATCCCTCCCGGGAGTGAACGGGCGAGCTCACGAGCCGCACGTGGGCATCGCGGGTGATGTTTCCGCCCTGACAGGGCATCCGCAGCCTCCGTTGTACTCCGCCCGTCGGACGGAGCGTCAGTACGCGATCAGGGCGTGGACGTCGTAGCCCGCGAGCTTGTCGCGGCCGTTGAGGAACGCCAGCTCGATCACGAACAGCGCGCCGACGACGGAGCCGCCGAGGCGCTCGACGAGCTCGATCTTGGCCCGGGCGGTGCCGCCGGTCGCGAGTACGTCGTCGAGCACGATCACGCGCTGGCCGTTGCCGATCGCATCGGCATGGACCTCGAGCGTGTCGCTCCCGTACTCGAGCGCGTACCTCGCATCGACGGTGTTCCACGGGAGCTTGCCGGGCTTTCGGGCCGGCACGAAGCCGCAGCCGAGCGTGTAGGCGAGCGCGCCGCCGAAGATGAAGCCGCGGGCTTCGGCGCCGAGGATGATGTCCGGCGTCCGCGGACCCGCCCACTCCGCGAGCCGGTCGATCGACTCCCGGAACGTGGCGGGATCGGCGACGAGCGGCGTGATGTCCTTGAAGAGGATTCCGGGCGTCGGAAAGTCCGGGACGTCGCGGATCTTGCTCGCGAGGTCGATCGCCGTCACCGCTCGACCAGCTGCCGGAGATCGCGCATGAAGAGCAGCTGGCCGAGCTCCTGTGAGACCGCGGCGAGCGTCTCGAGGTCGTCGAGCGCGCTCTTCCGGCGCTCCGCATTGCGCGAGCGCAGGGCGGGCGCCACGAGCTGCTCGAGCAGGCCCGACTGCCTGCCCGCCGCGGTGCGGAACGCGCGCAGGTGCCGAGCGTCGATCCCGAAGTGCGCCAGGCGGGCACATGCAGCGGCGATGTCGACTTCGCTCTCGCGGTAGATCCGGTCGCCGGCCTCGATGCGCGGCTGCAACAGGTCGTACTCCTCGAGCTCGCGCGCGAACTCCGCTCCTATGCCGGCACGCTCGCAGAGCTCGGCGAGCTCGACCTCGTCCTCGACCCCCCGAAGCCCTTGCGCGCGGCGTTTCGCACGGTCTGCGCCGGGCATCGCGAGCTCCTGCCTGATCACGCGGAGCGGCAGGAACTCGTCGCGTTGCATCGTGAGGATCGTCTCGAGCCGCTCGACGTCCTCGTCCGAGAAGAGCCGGTAGCCGCCGCGTGTGCGCTTCGGCGTCAGGAGCCCTTGATCCTCGAGGTAGCGGATCTTCGAGATCGAGATGTCCGGGAACTCGCCGCGCAGACGCTCGCACACGGCCCCGATCGTGTGCGGATGGGAGCGCGACTTCGGCTCGGTGGGCGTCGCCGTCATCGCTGCAGGAAGGTGAGCCGGTACTTGCCGATCTGCACCTCGTCGTCGTCGTGCAGCTCGGCGGACTCGACGCGTTGACGGTTCACGAACGTGCCGTTGAGGCTGCCCAGATCCCGAATCCGGTAGATCTCGCCCTCGTGCAGGATCTCGGCGTGACGGCGGGACACGGTGACGTCGTCGAGGAAGATGTCGCACTCGGGCGAGCGGCCGATGAGCGTCCGCGGGCCGGCGGGTGCGAAGGTCTCCCCCGCCCTGCCGCCGCCTGCTCGCACGACGAGCGCCGTGCCGCTCAGCTGGTCGTCGAGCGCGGCTGACTCCTCGTCGTGGACGTCGTCGGGGGCGAGGCTCATCGTCGTCTCGCCGCCCAGGTCGTGGGCGAGGAGAGCACCGCAGCGGGCGCAGTAGTTGACCGCCGCGGGGCTCTGGAAGCCGCATTCGGGGCAGTAGACGTGACTCACGCCTGCCCGTCGGTCGCTTTCGGGAGCCGCGTGGTCAGCACACGCGCGAGATCCGAGACGTCGACCGTCCCGTCGCGCAGCCGCGCGTACCGGGCGGCGCGGAGGATCTCGATCTGGCCGTGGAGGAACCGGCGGCGAAGCGAGATGTCGTCCTCCTCCCTCTCGAGCTGGCGGATCAGCGTCCGCAGCTCGTCGTCGGACACGGTGCCGATGTCCGGCAGCGGCTCGAGCTCGTGCTCGGGCGGCACCTCGCCGGTGCCTTCGTAGATCGGTCGCTCGAGAGAGGACGGCTCGTGCTCGACCAGCCCGCCGCTCTCGACCTGGGCCCGGAGGCGCGAGACGTACTCCTGGCGGAGGATGTCGATGCGCCCGTGGAGCAGACGGCGGCGGTAGGAGATCGCGTCCTCTTCCGTCTCGAGCGACGCGATCAGCCCGCTCAGGTCGTCAGCGGAGAGTGTTGCGAGATCGGGGAGCGGTTCCACAGCACGCCTTTCGGTCCGGGCCGGCCGATGCCGCCGGCCTCGTTCTGATTGAAGCAGTCATCGTCGCGAGGGGTCAACCTCAGCTTGAGAGTCGGCCTCTACCTTCGCACGTATCTTCGGCTCGGGACCCGTTCTCCCTCCTGGGCCGTCGACGGCTCTGCGAGCCTCGAGGACATAGTGGGCTGCCGCGACGAGCGCGAGCCCGAGGCCGATCCAGAAGAGCCAGAGCGGCCAGCCGGTTCCCTTGTCCGTGACGATCAGGCCCGTCATCGCCGCATAGAGGAGCCACGTTCCGAGCTTGCCGAGCTGGGTGACCTCGACGGCGACGCCGCGTGGCGCGAGCAGCTGGTAGCCGACGACGAGGAGGAGATCCCGGCCGATCACGATCACCGCGCCCGGCCACGGCAGCCGCCCGTCGTGCCACAGGAGGATCGCGGCGACGGAGATCATCAGGCGGTCGGCGAGCGGGTCGGCAACCTTGCCGAAGCGCGACTCGACGTGCCAGCGCCGCGCCAGCCAGCCGTCGAGCTGGTCGGTCGCGGCCGCGCCCGCGAAGAACACGCCTGCGGCGACGGCGGCGCCGTTCCCCGCAGCGAGGAAGAGCACCGCGAACACGGGCACTGCCGCGAAGCGCAGCAGTGTCAGCGCATTCGGGATCTGCTCCCGTCTCATGGCGAGAGCCTATTGGCGCGCGGGCTTGGTAGCGTCGCCGTGATGGAGGGACTCCGCCTTCCCGGGTTCGTCAACGCCCACAGCCATGCCTTCCAGCGGGCGCTGCGCGGGAGGGCAGCAGGTGCCGACTTCTGGGCGTGGCGCGACGGGATGCTGGCCGAGGCCGAGCGCCAGACGCCGGAGCTCGTCCGCTCGCTGTACGAGGCGACGTATCGGGAGATGCTCGCCGCGGGCTACACGGCCGTCGGCGAGTTCCACTATCTCGGTGCCGCGGAGGGCCGCGCGGCCGCGGAAGCGGCAGACGCTGCCGGCATCGGCTTCGTCCTCCTCCACGTCGCCTATGCGCGCGGTGGAATCGAGCGCTTCCGGCAGAACTCCGTCGAGGCCTATCTCGACGAGATCGAGGCGCTCCGCTCCGAGGGGATCGCCGTCGGGCTCGCCCCCCACTCCGTCCGCGCGTGCCCGGCGGACTGGCTGGAGGAGATCGGGCGCTACGCGGCCGCGGAAGGCCTTCCCCTCCACGTTCATGCAGACGAGCAGATCCGCGAGATCGAGGAGTGCCGCGCCGAGCACGGCTGCCGCCCGATCCAGCTCCTTGCGCGAACCGGCTGCCTCACCGAGCGCACCACCGTCGTCCACGCGACGCACGCGGACGACGCGGAGCTCGGCCTGCTCGCGTCGCACGACACGGCCGTCTGCGCCTGCCTCACGACCGAGGCCGACCTCGGCGACGGCTTCCTGCCGGCCGTCCGCCTGAGGGATCGCGGCATCCGGATCTGCATCGGGTCGGACTCGAACGTCCGGATCGACCCGTTCGAGGAGCTCCGCGAGCTGGAGGGGATCGCGAGGCGACTGGGCGGAAGCCGCGGCGTGTTCTCCCCGGACGAGCTGCTCGCGATCGGGTCGAGCATGGGCGCCCGGTCGCTCGGTCTCACCGAGTGGGCCGACGTCGAGATCGATCTCGGGCACCGCTCCCTCGCGGGCGTGGCCCTCGAGCACGTCCCCGCCGCGCTCGTCGCCGGCTGCGGCTCAGAAGTCGTGTTGGGGGCAGACCTCAGTCTGAACCCAACGCAGTCTCCGACGCCTTAGGTGGAGATGATCTGCAAGCCGGCCGAGCGCTCCGAGAACTCGCCGACAGTGGCGGCCAGCGGCTGGGTCTGTGGTTGACGCAGACGGCCCCGGGGGACGACGCGCGAGATCTGCGGCCGCCCCCGGAGGACCCACCGGTATCGTGGCTCGCGTGGACGCGACGGACGCGACGTTCGAGGACGCCGTCATCGCCCGCTCGGCCGAGATCCCCGTGGTCGTCGACTTCTGGGCAGCGTGGTGCGGGCCCTGTCTCGCACTCGGGCCCGTGCTCGAGCGTGAGATCGAGGCGCGCGCCGGCGACGTCGAGCTCGTGAAGGTCGACGTCGACGCGAACCAGGAGGTCGCGAGGAGCTACGGGATCGCGAGCATCCCGGCCGTGAAGGCATTCCGGGACGGTCGCGTCGTCTCCGAGTTCGTCGGCGCTCGGTCTGCCCCCGGTGTCGCCGCGTTCCTCGACGAGCTGCTCGCCCCGCCTCGCGCCGCCGGCCTCGTCCAGGCGCTTCGAGCAGAGGGAGCCCACCTCACGATCGTCGCCGCGCTCGACTCCGGGGACGTCGAGGGCGCGCTGACGTCGATCGTCGACGCGGTGCCGGCGGCCTCACCGGACGAGCGCGAGCGGCTGCGCGACCTCGCCGTCGCGCTGTTCGAGCAGCTCGGTCACGACGATCCAACCACGTCGAGGTACCGCCGCCGGCTCGCGAGCGCGCTCTACTGAGCTCCCCTCAGCTGGGAGCTCGTGACGCGCGTCCGGTACCGATCCGCCCAGAACGCGGTTCGGTCGAGGTACGCACGTTGCGCCGCCTGCCCATGCAGGCCCCACGCCCCGTCGTACGAGTCGTAGCCCGCCCCGGCGTAGCGGGCCGGCTCGATCTGTGTGCCTTCGTGCCACTCGTTGTAGCTCGTGATCGTCACGATCGGCGGCTGGGCGGCGATCGCCTGACGCCACATGTAGTCGTACGTCGCGCCGCGAAGACGCGGACGGACGTCGGGGCTCCCGGTCGCGCGGCGCGCGTCGAAGCCCGGCCCGACCGAAGGAGCGCACAGGAGGCCGCGCGCCGCCGCCGATCGGCAGAGGCGCTGAAACGACGATCCGGTGTAGGTGAAGACGTCGTAGGTGTAGAAGCCCGTGAAGCCGCCCGCGGCTGCCTTCCCCGGCAGCGCGGTGTTCGCGAAGATCCGCACTCCCGTGAGGGTGCGGTTCACGGTGGCCCACGACGCGTCGTCGTCGAGGGTCGAGTCGTAGACGTAGAAGTCCGTGATCCCGAGAGCCTGCAGCCGAGCGATGTCCGCGGCGGTCGACTCGGGCGTGCGGCCCGGGTACGGCTCGAGCTGGACCGCGACCTTCAGGCCCGCTGCGGCCGCGGCCTGCATCACCTCCGGCAGGCGCTGATCCTCGACCGACCCGGTGCCCCACCAGGAGACGATCACGGTGTCGATCCTCGCGCCGACGATGTCGGCCATCTGGGACCGGAGCACGTCTGCGTCGGTCGACGAGTAGACGCCCCGCGCGGGGTAGAAGTTGGAGGCGATCGAGAGCGGAGGCTGAGCTCCGTCCTGCTCCCAGTGCTCGTAGGAGCCGTTGAGCGTCGGCGTCCCGTACCACGGGTAGAAGAAGATCGCGACGCTCGGCGTCAGCGGCACTTGCGCCGGCGAACCCGTCGCAGCGAGGCAGGCCGCCACCAGCGCAGCCGCGAGCGCCAAGGACGCAATCCTGCTCAAGGCGGTCGGACTGTACAACGCCGCCCGCCGCCTTGCCCGCCCTGCTCAGTCGCGGATGTCTGCGACGGTGACGCGCCGGACCTCGAGCGCGTCACGCTCGTCGACGACCCGCTGCCGTGCGCTCGCGAGGAGGTCGAGGAAGAGCTCGTTCAGCTGCTGCGCGGCGGGCCGCTCGTCCGCGAGCCACTTCGCCGGGAGCACGCGCCGGGCCTCTTCCTGGCGCTGCCAGCTTTGCTCGAAGTGGGCGAGGAGCCGTTCGTCGAGGTTCTCCCTCACGGCGGGGGATATCGGCATCACCCACCGCGAGGTTGACCCCCAATTTCCGTGATCCTCGGAAGTCGGCTCGCCGGCAAAGCGCGTACGGACGCACTGACGGTTTTGGGAATCGCCCTCCTCCTGCCTGCCGCCGAAACCTGACGCGTGACTCACATGTGCACGACCAGGGATCAGGATGGCGATTCGCGCGCGGCCTAGGCAGCTCTCGCGCGGAGCGCGCGACGACAGGACGACTGCGGACCGGGTGAGCGACGCCGTCGACCCCCTCGAGACGCTGGAGACCGTGACGGTCGACGTCCTCATCGGGCTGCTGGAGGCGCGCAACTACGAGACGGCTCGCCACGCGCGTCGCGTCGGCGAGATGGTGCGCCTCGTCGCCGACGAGCTCGGGCTGGATCCCGAGCAGTCGGCCTTGCTCGCGGAGGCGAGCACGCTGCACGACGTCGGAAAGCTCGGCTTGCCCGATCGCGTGCTGCTGAAGGCGGGGCCGCTCACCGTCGACGAGCGCGAGAAGATGAAGCTCCACACGAGTATCGGCCACCAGATGCTCGCGGGCACCCGGGTGCCCCTGCTCGAGGCGGCTGCGGTGATCGCGTGGACGCATCACGAGCGACACGACGGGAGCGGCTACCCGCGCGGCCTGCGGGGCGGCGAGATCCCGCTCGAAGGGCGGCTGGCCTCGGTCGTCGACACGTTCGACGCGCTCACGAACGTCAGGGCCTACCGCCCGGCCTATCCGATTCCCGCAGCGGTGCGGTACCTCACGTCGGAGCGGGACCGGCTGTTCGACGCCGGCGTCGTGGACGCGTTCCACGCCGTGATCGACGACATTCTCGAGCTCCGCCCCGACGTCGCCCACACGACGCACGTCCCCGCGCAGCCCTGACGGATTCACCCACTCTGGGGGATGGGTTCCCCCGAAGATCACCCGTTCGGGGCTGTCAGCGCTTCGGCGGTTCGACGATATCGAGCACGTCGGCCCCCTCCCCCACGTTTTGGAAGGAGTCCATTCGATGCATCTCGCTACGAAGCTGCGGCAGCGGCTCGCCTCCGACGAGAGTGGCTTCACGCTGATCGAGCTCCTCGTCGTGCTGGTGATCATCGGCATCCTGCTCGCGATCGCTGTCCCGTCCTACCTCGGCTTCAAGGACCGCG
>Ga0187778_10001609_pt1 | contig 15518 bp, 18 predicted proteins | sample 1015_Q2_SP5_20_M_FD_132418 | JGI IMG/M metagenome (GOLD analysis project Ga0187778, IMG submission 132418) | Tropical peat soil microbial communities from peatlands in Department of Meta, Colombia - 1015_Q2_SP5_20_MG | ecosystem: Environmental > Terrestrial > Soil > Wetlands > Peat | place...
CAGAGGCAACAACAGTCAAGATGATTCTGAAGGGCGCAGGTTCCGAGAATTTCACGAGTCTAAAGATGCTGGTTCCAACAGCAAGTAAGCAGGATATTCTCCGGTACATTCTTCAAACGATCATCGATGCGGGAGGAAAGACGTGCCCGCCGAACATTCTCGGTATTGGGATAGGTGGATCGGCAATTCAAGCTATGTTCAACTCAAAACGAGCCCTACTGAGAAAGGTGGGTGAGCGCAATCTCACTCCAGAAGTCGCAGAATTCGAGACATCAATAGTCAAGGCAGCAAACGAGCTTGGCATTGGAACCATGGGGCTCGGCGGCAACACAACCGTTCTTGACGCGCACATAGAAACCGCGGGAACACACACGGCATGTCTGCCAATCGCCATCTCATTCGGATGCTGGGCAAACCGTGTCTGCGAAGCGGAACTGAGGAATGGGCGTTTCGATATCACGAGGTGAAATGAAATGACGGAACTGAGGCTTAACGTTCCACAAGACAACAAGCGCATTATTGGCGCTCGCGTCGGAGATATTCTGTATGTAACCGGTGAGATAGCTATCGCTAGAGATCAAGCCCACAAGAAGCTACTCGAGAAATTCGTTCCAGAAGTTGCAGGTCTTCCTATCTTCCATTGTGGACCGATCGCTCGCAAGGTTGGCGAGGAATGGAAAATCGTTGCCGGCGGCCCCACTACAAGTACTAGGATGGACGCGTTAACGCCTCCTATACTTGAGAAATATCGGACTAAAATCGTGATCGGAAAGGGCGGCTTAGGGGAAACAGGAAAGAAGGGGTTAGCGGCTTTCGGTGCGGTTTACTGCGAATTCACCGGTGGCGCTTCCGCTTTAGCGGTTTCCAAGATTGTAGGTGTAAAGAAGCGGTTGTTGGAAGAGTTAGGCCCAACCGAGCTTGTCTGGATATGGGAAGTCAAGGAATTCGGGCCTCTGTTAGTAACGCAGGACCATGAGGGAAACGACATGAAGAAAACCGTGACGAAGCAGGCATCTCAAAACCTTGAGTCCATCGTAAAGGCCTATGCATGATCTCGCAGGGAGCTGCTGCACAGAGCCAAGAACAATGTGTAGGGTATTCGCCTTTCTCACCGGATTAGCCGAGCCATAGTTGCTTATGCGGCTCCAGATGTCTGAGCCGGCACCGAATGGTCGGCTACGCGTATCCCGAACGAGAGGATTAATGGGATGAACCAGAAGTAGAATCTCATCGGCTGTGCGTAGACTCTGATGGACCAGAATATCGGCAAGGTAGTGATGGCGAAGAGCGTCGCAGACACGAAAAGAATGTTCCTTACTCGTTTATGTCCCTTGATGGAATCCTTTGGAATTAATCCTCTCTCTTCACGCGAGAGTTGATGGGTAAACAATCCGAGGATAATCATTAGGCCTGCCATGTCTAGTGCGTATAGGATTGAGGAAAGGTTCAGGAACAACTCGTGCGAGACTAGATCGTACGTAATATTCAGATAAAACAGGTATGGTTCAATCGAGACAAGAAAGAGCAGGAGAAGGTTGAGAGTGATCACCGTGTTATTCTCCACCGGAAGAACGGACATCGTATTCGTATATCCCATCCAGACTGAAATCAGAATGAGGAAACCGAAACCAAACTCCGAAATGTCGAGAATCATGCCGAACGGTTTTGCAGGAAGCCTCGAGATGAGAGGAAAGGTGCTGATAGCTAATGCAAGCCCGAAAATGACGTCCGAAAGCGATTCGATCCTAGACCGAGATATTCGAGGTACAGATGCCGTAGTTTTTTCTTCCAAAGTAAAATCACGCCTAGTTGGTTAGTACAGTTGAAAAGCTCTTTGATAATGAAAGTATTAGACCGTCTCTGTAAGGGTTGCAGACCACTCAGGACTGATTAAGGGATCCCTGCCAGACTGTGAGCGCTTTGCACCGCATCATAATGCACATCGACATGGACGCCTTTTACTCCTCCGTTGAGCAACGCGAAAACCCTTCGCTAGCAGGGAAGCCGGTCATCGTTGGGGCAGATCCTAAGGGAGGAAAGGGTCGTGGAGTCGTGATGGGTTGCTCATATGAAGCGCGAACGTTCGGAGTTCGTTCCGCAATGCCCATCTCAATTGCCTATCGCCTATGTTCGACGGGCAATTACGTGAAACCCAACTTTACTCTGTACGAACAGGCTTCAGAGCAGATAATGCAAGTACTTCAGGGCTTTTCGGAGAAGCTTGAGCAGATGAGCATAGACGAAGCTTTCCTAGATATCAGCGACAGAGTCGCCGGATTCGATGCGGCGAGAAGCCTCGCGGAAGAAATCAAGAGGCAGATAAACAATAAAGTAAACGTTTCTTGTTCAATCGGAGTTGCGCCTAACAAGGCCATCGCGAAGATCGCTTCCGATTCCAAGAAACCAGATGGGCTGACCGTAATTCCTCCGGAGAAAGTTCGAGAGTTTTTGGACCCATTACCGGTTTCGAAAATCAGCGGCGTCGGCAAGAAGAGTTCAGAGGTGCTTGGAAAGATGGGAATTACAACGATACAGCAGTTGGCCGACACGCACCCCAGCAAATTGAGCGATGTGTTTGGAAGGTACGGAATAAGGATTTGGCAAATAGCTAACGGAACAGATGAGGAGGAAGTATCCACCGCAAGATCTATCAAATCCATTAGCGCTGAGAGCACCTTCGACGAAGATATTCAGGACAGAGCAAGAATTATGGAGGTCTTCGACTCAATCATCGGAGACGTACACGCTAGACTTCAATCGCACAATATGCTCTTTCGAACCGTCGGCATCAAAGTTCGACTCGAAGACTTCGAAACGTTCACACGAGCAAAAACTCACACGAAGTACACCAACGAACGATTTGTCATCGAGGAGTATGTCAAATTGTTATTCAGGGAGTTTGAGACACCTCCGCGCAAGGTTCGTCTGGTTGGCGTCAGGGTATCAGGCCTAGAGAATCTCGGTCCGCGGCAAGAAACCATCCTCAGCTGGGCCAAGTCGAGGAGCAGCGACGACTCAACGACGGAAAGCTGAAAGATCCATATTCGTCAGCTTGCTCCGCAGTTCAACGAGCCACTCATCAAACGGCCGATTCTTAGGAACTGTAATGCGCAAGCGATGGTCTGGCAGGGCTACCACGTCATCTCGGTCGTCCGTCGCCAGCGGAATCACGACGGCTTCCCGATGTAGACCAAATGAATCGGTTAGCTCGAGAATTTTCATGATACGCTCTGGAGTCGTCGTATCAATACGCCTTCGCCGCCGAAGTCATCAGACGCTTAAATACACCTTTTTTCTGGGACAGAGCAGATCCGCTACTCGCTCCAGTTGATTACCGTGACAGATGGTAGTGCCGGAATTCTTCACATTAATCGGACTACCCCCGGCTCCCCATCCTAGGTGCTGCAGGCCAATCTTGCATTGAGATAGGACAGCATGTGATTGTCAATACCGCACACCATCCTCACAGAAGCTTGCGTGGGCGACGATAGACTGTTAAAATTTCGTCTCTTCGAAATCAACGTGCAGGCGTAGCAGCGACAGGAGTAGGTTTGAAGCCCTCGTGGGAGAAGCGCCGTTCTTCGCGGATAGCAGCGTATATACTGATTCTCGGCTCGTTGCTCGCCGTCTGTAACGTTGGAATTCAACCCGTTTCATCGCAGGTAGTCGAAACCTCGATTAGCACGCAAACAAGTACGCAGACGAACACTGCGACTTACCTTACCGTCTCCCTTGCGACCTCGAACGTAAGCGTGACAGTGCTTACCGTACAGTACACTACAGCAACCAGCGTATTCACCGTACAGAACGTGCAATTCACGACTCTAACGAGCTTCGTCACTCATATCCAAGTCCTACAACCACCCAGCGGCGAATCTGCGCCTGCCTACAATCCGGGACAACAGTCTGTGAACACACCCCAGTACAACTCAGGCCTATTGTCTCACCCTACTCAAGCCGAGGGAAATTTGCAGTACAGCGCTAGAGACGCAGGCCTACAGCTGATCACTCTTGCTGCCATTGTTTTCGCATTCCTTATTCGACACAAAAGTTAGCTTGGCTAGACGCTTACTCTTATTCGTTCTGATTTGTACTGGGTGAAGCTGTGGTTTACCGTTCGCAGTTCCATTTCCATGTCATGCGTACGCTAGTTTCTCGAAGAGTTTGGTGAGTTCGGATCGGTTCCGGACTCCGGTCAAACGGTCCCATTCCTTTCCGTTTCTGAATAGGATGAGGGTGGGGATGCTCTTTACGCCGAATTGTTGTGCCAGGTCTCGGCTGTTCTGGACGTCGACTTTTGCAAAGGTGATTCTTTCTTCAAATTTCCCAGACAAGGACCTGAGGTTCGACGTCATGGTGTGGCAGGGCCCGCACCAATTGGCCCAGAAATCCACTACTACGGGTTTCTCGCCTTGCAGGAGTTCTCGAATGTTTCCGAGCGTGGCTTGGCGGATTCGACCGCCCAAATGTGAACCTCCAACGCAATCCGGATTTCAGTTTCACTATTTCGCAGATGAGTATTCGTGTTCTTCCCACATGTCATAAGCGGTTGCGACGGACGCTGCCTGTGTGATTATGGCCAGCGCTATAACGAGGTGTATGAAGATAACAACTTCGATCATAGGAATGTTCGCGTTTAATCTGACATTTGCATACAGTATCAATCCCATGATTACTTGGAAGGTTGCTAGCACGGCGGTTGATTTCGCGATACGTTTTAGCCGATTCGGAGCCTCGGTTCGCTTCAACTTCGCATAGTCATAATGCGCAAGGCCCAGAATGATGAAGCCCAAAAGGGCATGAAGATCTACAAGCTTGTCTCCGAAAACGGGGACTAGTATGATAATTATCTGGAGGAATGCTAGCCATACGATCACGTAGAGCTGCTTCCAAATCTTCATATGAGCACCCATTCGCCAAGACGAGTGGCGCGGTGTGTAAAGTTTTGCCTGCGGTATTTCCTATTGTCAGGGACGGTTGGTCTGTCAGGCTTGGATTTCGTACATGTGCATTGTCGCTAAGGGGGTCTGGGCTAGAAGGCGTGCTTCATTGAATAGGTCTATTATGCGTTTTACGGGGCCGTTGTCGCTGTTTATGCTGTATACAGATATTAGGCCATAGCTTTTGATGTGTACAAGGTCTGCTTCAACTAATTTTCCCAAATGTTTTCGTATTATCTTCCGATCTAGTCCGCTGAATTTAGCTATCTTATAGATCGTCAAGTCTTCGCCGCGGTTTCGGGCAAGAACTAGTAGTATCCTCAGACGGGCTTCGCTTCCTAACGTTTTCAGAAGTAATGGTCTCAGCGGCAATTTTGCTCGGGAAGAACATTAGACACCCTGCAAAGATAAGCGAGAGAGTTGAGTGAAGCTATTCGCTCAATGAACGCTGAGATAGAGGGTGAGAAACCTACTTGTGTCGTCGGCGTCTCGTTTTGGTTTTCGTTTCAGGGGAGAGGTCCTTTTGGAGCCGCTTGAACTGCTTTTCGTCCATGAGTCTAAGCATGTATAGGAACATTATGAAGACCATGAGAGGGTTGAAGTGGGTTTCCTGGGATTGACGACGCCTCCGTCTCGCTTTCGGCCTAACCCGTGCAGCACCTCTCTTCCTTACGCGCCTACTAGTCTTGGGCTTGGTCGCTCGCTCTCTTCGTTTGCTCGTTCTCTTTGTTGGCAACTTGTTGCTCTCCTAAGTACACCCCACTTCATCATGCCTGCGCGTCGTTTTATGTAACTTTCGCATTCTTTCATGTACGGAGGGAATCGCTAGGATTGCTCAGTGGGTTGACCTGCATTTTTTGCGGAATCGTAGACAGGTCGGTTCAAGCGTACATCATATTTGAGGACGACCAGCACATAGCGTTCTTGGATAAGTATCCAATATCGGTAGGGCATACACTCGTCCTACCAAAGAGGCATTCCGAGCGTGTGAAGGACATGTCTGCGGAAGCATTTTCCCTCCTATACTCTCGTGTCTACGCTCTAAATCAAATAATCACGACGCGGCTAGGCGCAACCGCGTCTCATATCTCCATAAACGACGGCGCCGCCGCCAACCAATTAATCCCACATCTTCACGTTCACATAATCCCTCGAAGCCATGACGACAGCGCGGGATTCAGCGCCAGGAAGCTCCTGCGGCCAGAGCAGATGGAAGAGATTAGAAAGAAACTTGCGGTTGCGAACCTCGAACTTAACGTCTGAGCTTAGGCATGGCCATTCTCTGCACTTCGGAGACGATCTGTTTCGGCTCCGTGATTGGAGCAGTGCATGCCTTCCCGACGCAGATGTAGGCGGTTGGCGGACCTTCAGAACGAAAGCCGTTATCAGCGATCTTGTTTGCGTCTGCTTCAGGGTTTAGGATCTGAATGATCTTTCTTGGTTCGTAGGATCGAACAGCTTCTGCTATGAGCCCTTTTGTTTCGGGAAGGTCATTTCCCCCAACAATTCGAATCATGGTTGGCTCATTCACGAAACTATCGACGGCAAGCGCGTAATCAGCGGACATAAATCCGAAGCTGAGATAGTTATTCGAGAAGCACTTCAAAGCTTCTTCAGCCAATTTGCGATAGCTCGGATCACCTGTCAAATGATGCATCTTAGTTAGGATCCGTGCGGCCGCGCTGTTCTCCTCTAAGGGTTTGATTGGTCGTCTCAGGAAGCCCGGAGCATCTGCATTTACAGCTGTGTCAAAGAAGCCTCCGCCTACCGGATCCCGTAATCGGAATGAGGTGAACTCGAGTAGCTGCTGCGATTGGTTTAGAAAATGACTTTCTCCCGTGCACTCGTATGCATGGATTAATGCGTTGGCAGTCTGCAACTGATCATTTAGTTGGTTCCCTAGTTGAGGTTGGCCGTTGTAGAAATGATACATGCCCTCCCCCTTCGTGAGATTAAGAGAAAGCAGTCTGTCGAGGCTTTTGAAAGCGAACTCTCGAAAGTTATGATTTCTCAGAATGTAGGAAGCGTCGAGGTACGCGGAAATCATCATCGCGTTCCAGCTCGTGTAGATGTGTTTGTCGACATAGGGTGCTCTGCGCTTGAGTCGTTCACTCTTTGTCAACTTGTAGTACTCCTCGTTGGCATCTTGGCTGCCGTAGAAACAGCCTTGAGCCTGATCGCTCAACCAACCGTTAACGTATTCGAGAATGCCATTCGAGATTTCTGCATAAAATGGGTCTCCGGTAGCCTGGTAGGCGTGTAAGTATAGTTGAAGCCATTTCGCGTTGTCCTCGCTCATCTTCTCGAAATGCGGGACACTCCAATCTCGTGTCGTGGAATATCGAAAAAAGCCCCCCATCTCCTTATCGTACGTCCCGCTGTGTCCTGCGTTGTTTAGAGTTACGAGGGCGATTCCGAGAATTTCCCGGTTACCGGTATAATGGTACTTAAGCAGGGCCAGTTCTTGGGCTTCGGTTTGGGGGAATTTAGGTTCGGAACCGAAGCCGCCATGGATCGGGTCGAAGTTATTCGCCACCTCTCCCAGAATCTCGTCGACTATGTTGGATGACAGCTCGCCGGATGCGATTTCAGTTTGAGCGGGCGGTTCCGGTGGCGCTTGGTTCTCGAGTTTCTGCCAAGTTGCCTTAATATCGTGTAGGAGTTGCCGCATCTGCTCTGGTGGATAGTAGGTTCCTCCTCCTATGAGGCGACCGTCGGGAGCAAGGAAAGCGGTGGTCGGCCAACCACCTAAATTGTATCGCCGGTTGATGTCAGGCCGTTTGTCCGTGTCAACACGGATTGGGACAAAATTTGTGTCTATGTACTCGGCTATATCGGGGACCGAATAGGTGTCTTGGTCCAAGCGGTGACACCAGTGGCACCAAACTGCACTGATATCGAGCAGTATGGGTTTGCTTTCTCTCGTTGCTCGGTCAAAGGCCTCTTCGTTCCAATCTAGCCAATGAATCAATTCCTTTGTTTCCTTGCTCATCTTTATTCGAGTTCCCAAACTATCTATTTCAAGTTCCGTCCTACGAGGGAGATTCGTATTAGGCTCCCAACGACCACGACCCCCTGAACGCGGTGTGGATAGGTCCTTTAGACAGGTTTCGTCGCGTTTACGATTTGCCCTAGCTCCCATTCTATAGTCTTGGCGCAGGTCTGTTTGGAAGCCTTTTTCTGTAATCGTCCAAGATTTTGTCGTAGATTGCCAGGGTTTGCTTCAACGCGTCCTGGGACTTGGCGTGGCATTTGCTGTCGGGCTTCGGTGTAGAAAGGCACTGTGCTTTCGCCTCTTCCAACCCTTTCAAAGCTTCTTCGAATTCGGTTCCCCTTTCAAGTTTCAGAACCGCAAGTAGCGAATTATATGCCGTTAGGTGAGCTCGCTTGCACTCCAAGTGTTCCTTGCCCTCCCTTTCTTGGAAGCATAATTTGCAACAATCCATCGCCGTTCGTGCCTGCACCCACGGTTGGACTAAGAACACTGATTCCATGTTTGCACCAAGGAAAGCGGCCGATTTATCAGTTATGTAGAGCCTTATGATACTAATCGGTTATCGAATTGAATGGACGGGTGCTTTTGTAATATCATGAGGACGTGCTTCATTTGATTGGGAATACCCTGCTCGTCGGGATAAACAACGACGGGAGGAGCAAGTTGTTTGATCGAAGATGGACATGTCCTCGGGACGGTCTATGACGAGACGGTGATGAAGAAACTCCTGACTCGAGAGGCTTCCCTAGCTCAACCTACTCGAGAGGTCATCGATGTTGCCCTCTCAAGCCTTGAGGCGAAGGAAGACATCTCGGAACTATACAAGCAGTTGACCGTGGGCCATAATGCGGTCGTGGTTGTGCGTGATGAAGAAGCGATCGGGGTCTTGACCAAGATGGGTGTAATTGCCCATCTATCCAGGAAAGCCTAACCTCGAGCACGCCTTCGAAGAGTGAGAGGCCTGATTGTGGGGAAGTTTCCGCTGCCGCCAATGAGGATTGCTAAACCCAATGCTCCAATCAACATGATCAACCCCGCGTAGAAGAGGCCAGCCGGCCCGTATCTGTCTAGCAGATAGCCACCCACAAGTGGACCGATAATTGTTCCGAGACTTATTACGACACTGTATGCGCCCATAGTGGTTCCGCGACTACGTTGAGGAGCTAAGTCGCCCAACGAGGCAAGCGCGGCCGGAGGGAAAGCAAAGCAACCTAGTCCAAACACAATGAGAAATGGTGCCCCAGTCCAGAAATCTAGTCTTCCCCGTAGCAAGCTTATTCCGGTGTAGAATAGGCCGATGATTGACAGCAGGCCTATCATCATCAATTTGTCACGCCCGTATTTGTCCGAGAGATATCCAAACAGAGGCTGGGTTATTGCCAGAACCAATACGGCGGCTCCGAACAAGATACTGGTCAAGAAGGGGGACGGACCGAGCCGCGGTCCGAACGTCAACATTACGCCAACAAATGTGGTTATCGCCAGCCAGATTGGGAACATTGCGGCCGCGCGTCTATGACTAAGTAGGAGCTGTAGGGTCTTGAGTGGCGAGATCACGTTCCGCTTGTCCGTTGGTCCGGTCTCTTTGACTTTGAAGTAGGCGAAGATTGCGCCGATCGCGGCGAGGCAGGCAGCGAAGTAAAAGGGAGTCGTTTTGGATCCGAAGCGCGTCAGGACTCCGGCAGCCAAGATGCCGACCATATAACCGCCCAGATTGGCGAAATCGTAGACCCCCATTTCTTTTCCGCGGTTTCTCGTACTACTGGCATCAGTGACCATGGTGAGCGAGCTGACGATTATCATAGCTGCAGCGACACCTTGCACCGCATGAACAGCAACCAAATATGGGATCTCAGTGTTCAACGGGAATACGAAGAGGGCGATGGTTGAGATTCCCAAGCCTAGGTAGATCCATCTTCGCCTTCCGAACCGATCCGCTAGAACGCCGATAAAGGGGCCGCAGATTGTTTCAGCAGCCGGATAGGCGGCCGCAATTATGCCTACGGTGAGGTTCGAAAATTCGTGTCTTGGAAGAAAAATTGGAAGAGTGAAGAGGACTAGCCCGAAACTGAATCTCATCAGGAATACCGATACATACAATGGAGAGGGCAAGAGGAACGGATTTCGGATAAGGGAGCGTGACCCTGTCCGAATGCTGATCCCCACTCCCCTCCAAGATCGTTAACCCAGTCAGTCTGAGAGAGCTGAAGGCCTCTGTATAAGTTGATTTGTGAGCGTTTGATTAGATCGGAATGGGACTCGAGCCTATGCCGCCGAAGACTCTCCAAATCGCTCTTATCGGCGGCAACGATGAAGCGATTTTCGTTGGACTCCGAAATTTTCCCGCTCACAAATTAGCTCTGATAACGCCTCCTGACGCAATGGCTCAATCAGCAACACTTTCAGGAAAACTTACAGATGCACTCAAACTCGCGGTAAACGTCGTTGAGGTCAAGGATAGTTCAAACCAGACGATTCTCGATACGATCGGACAGTTAGTGAGAAAGGGAAATAATGATTTCGAAGACTTTCTCATTAACGTGGGTTCCGCTGGAAGGACGCTGGCCTGTGCAGGTGTGACTGCGGCGTTCGTATATGGTGTTCGTGCGTTTGACGTAAGCGGTGAGAACCCTGAGCTGTTCCCAGTGATGAAATTTAGTTATGCTGAAGCACTGACGGCACCAAAGATTGAGATTCTACGTGCAATCGAGCGATCTGGCGGTCACATTGAAAGTCTTGAGGTACTGAGCGGCATTATGAACTATGGCAAACCTCTTCTAAGCTACCACATCCGGGGCTCGCAGGAGAGTAGAGGATTGGAAAGCTTAGGTCTTGTCGAGGTCGAACGCGGTAAACGGGGGCGGCTGGAGATTAAGCTGACGCCGCTGGGAAGAACGTTACTATCGACCCAGCCCGTTTAGCAAATTCAGAGTCATTTTGGCGGAGTGCTGTTCTTCTTTCTTGGAATAATCACCAATTTGCAGAAAACAGCGTCTCCATCCTTAATCTCGAAGATTTTTCGAATTTCCTCGGGTATGGTTATTCTTCCACCTGCGGTTACTTCAGCGTAGAAGGGTATGTCGCCGTTCGTTCCTTCGGTCGCCAATGCTTCACCGGCCATCATGGAAATAAGCGTTGACTAAAAAGAGTTGTTAACATGGAATCGCGGGGATTTCATCTCAGACAGTGCTACTGGGACATAGTTTGTTTACCGGGCATAGAACGCATCTAGGCCTTGGTGCCCTACAGACCGCGCGGCCGAACTCGATGATGGATAGATGTACTCTAATTCGGTCGTGCGGTGCAATCAAAGCTTCTAAGGAGGTGCGAATTTCCTCATAGTTTGCTCTTGGGCTAGCAATTCCAAGTCTCTTCGTCACCCTAGCTATGTGAGTGTCTACAGGGATTACAGGGTTCTTGGCGACGAATGCGAGAAGAATGTCTGCCGTCTTAGGGCCAACCCCAGGAAGCATCATAAGCTCTTCCTTGGCCTGTTCGTACGGTTGGTCGAGAATTTCCGTGAGCCTTCCACCGTAACGTTCTTCGATAATTCGCGACGTTTCAATAATCCGGGGAGCCTTCGATGTGTACAGTCCTGCTTGCCTAATGTATGGGATCAATTCACTGGCTCGACACTTAGAGAGGGTTCGAGGGGTGATCTTGTACCGTTTCCTAAGTTTTCTCATAGCGGCCTCGCTATTGCGATCGTTCGTATTCTGAGAAAGTACCGTTTGCACGAGCGTCTCAAAGGCGCCGCCAGCCTTCCAGACCTTTACGGGAAATGCCTTGCGGATTACGTTAAGCATTCGAAGCTGCGTTGGTTTTCTCGACACTGGCACGGTTTTTCAATTCCCGCGTCAGAGCTTGTTTCTTCTCAAATATAGTTTAAAGGCAACTGGATTTCTAGTCAGTCAGTAGATGCTGGGCCTGTATGAAGGGCATGGTGCTTGTCGTCGTTCTTGCACTAGTATTAGTAATGGCTTTGCAGCCCGCTGCTAAGGCCCAAGGTAGTGTACTTGTTGTTAGCATAAGCTCAGACATTGCCCAACCAACCGTACAGCTAGTCACGGATTCAATTAACGAAGCCAACGTCGGTGGGGCCCGCCTGATAGTCTACGAACTCAACACGCCAGGAGGAGATCTAACCTCGGTAACACAGATCATGAACGCGTTCAATGGATCTCCCGTGCCCGTCGTTGTATGGGTGTCACCGTCGGGTGCAGCCGCTTGGAGTGGAGGAACCTACATTCTAATGGCAGCGGATATTGCCGTAATGGCCTCCGGAACAACGATAGGATCCGCACAGCCGGTTACCTCAACAGGCGAACCCATTAACGAAACAAAAATCATCAACGCCCTAACTGGATTAATGCGAGATAACGCTAGGCTTCATGATAGAAATGAAACGGCGGCTCAACAGTTCATTACCCAGAACGTTAACCTCGGACCAGAAGACGCGCTCAGACTTCACCTAATCGACTTCGCCGCTGACAGTTTGGATTCTCTGCTGTCACAACTAGAGCCTGACAGCCTACTACTCACAACCACGACGATGGGTACTTCGGTGTGGAAGCTTGTTTCAACTTCAAGCTTAGGAAACATCGTCTACACGAAGCGTTATGATTTTTCGGGAATATCACAGGCAGCGACGACAAGTTACTCTCCCAGTTTTGGCGTGCAGCTCCTAACACTTCTCTCCAACCCCATACTCTCGGTCGTACTGTTGCTGGTAGGTGGGTATGCGGTTATAATTGGTTTCAAGACTCCTGGTTATGGGGTTGAGATCGCCGGCGCCTTAATGGTCCTCTTAGCGTTGATAGGCTTTGGAGTAATTGGAATTAATCTTGCGGCCTTGCTTCTCTTCATCATCGGCATAGCTCTGACCTTGCTCGAGATTAAAACTCAACACGGTATCTTCGCTTTAGCAGGTATCGCAATAATTATACTAGGAAGTTTCTTGGAATTTCCTCTACCAGGATGGGAGTTGCTTGCACCGCAAGCTGTCGAGTCATCACGGGAGACGCTGGTCTCAGTAGCCCTAGTCATGTCCGGAATATTCGGAGTCATAGTGTACAAGGTCGCGCAGGCGAGAAGGATGAAAGTGAAAGTTGGTCCTCAACAGTTGATGGGTAAGATGGGAACAGTAATTCGCGCTCTCACGCCGAGAGGAGAAGTCAGGGTAGAGGGCCAGATTTGGAGGGCTGAAACTATTGGCGCCGAAGCGAAGGAAGGAGAACAGGTTGAGGTCGTCAACCGAGAGGGGCTAATCTTAAAGGTGCAACCGAAGCAAGCTCAGATATGAGGATGTTCTATGGCGCTTGAAGACATACTACTGGACCCCGGGTTCATTGTCGGTCTCATCGTATTTCTTTTCGTTGTCTTTCTTGTTGCATCAGGTATTAGAGTGATAAGAGAGTGGGAACGGGCGCCCGTTCTCCGCTTAGGCCGCTTTATGGGGATGAAAGGCCCAGGGCTCTTTTACATCATTCCATTTGTGGACAAGATCCCGAGCCTAGTCTCATTGCGTGTTCAGACAATACCGTTTAGAACCGAACAGACTCTTACGAAAGACAATGTCCCCGTGAACGTTGATGCTATAATGTTCTTCCAAGCCGTGGACCCCGAGAAAGTAATCTTGAACGTTGAGAGGTTCTTGGACGCAACTACTTGGGCTGCTCAGACAACTTTACGCGAAGTCATTGGTAAAGGTAGTTTCGATGAATTGCTGGCTGAACGTGAGAAGGTTGGTGTCGAGGCTCGAAACATAATTGACGAGAAGACTGAGCATTGGGGGATTAAAGTCTCCTCTGTTGAGGTTAAGGACATTGCGATACCTCAAGCATTGCAGGAAGCCATGTCTAGACAAGCGCAGGCCGAACGCGAACGAAGAGCCAGGGTCACTCTGGCAATGGCGGAGTACGAAGCGGCGCAGAAAATGGTTGACGCAGCCAACATGTACGAGAAGAACCTGCGCGCTTTGGAACTTCGCTGGATGAACATCCTCTACGAACTGGGCTTGCAGAGCAAAGGAACACTGATGCTCGTGCCAACGAATACACCTACGGCCGGTGTATCCATGGGATTTCCTCCATTGGGGATCACTAGCATCCAGGACCTGATGAAGCAGAAGAAGGACGATAAGACCTAGGGGATTCGATTACGGAATTCCCGGCCTGCGACTAGCTCTTCGTTATCTCGCGTTCCGCGATCGATAGAGGTTTTCCGGTCCTCTTATTTCGGTGCATTATGATCTCTGCCATAGTGCTGACGGCGATTTCGGCGGGTGTCTCAGCGCCGATGTCTAGGCCAATTGGCGTTATAATTCTTCTCAGTTGTTCCTCCGGGATTCCGTCCCGTTTCATTCTTGAGAGGATGGCTTTGGCTTTCGATTGGCTGGAGATCATCCCGATGTACGCAGCGTTAGATGCAACTGCCGTTCTCAAGGCTAATTCGTCTGATTCACCTGCGTAGGTCAAAATGACGATGTACGTATCCGAATCGATCGGCAGTTCTTTGAGGGCTTTCTCCCAATCATCGACAATTACGCGATCGGCTTCCGGGAACCGTTCTTTCGTAGCATAGTCCGACCTATCATCCATCACAACTATCTGAAATCCAAGCATTTTCGCGAGTTTCGACATAGGTTGGGCGACATGGCCGGCACCCACAAGAATCAGAGTGGGTGCAGCCTGGAAGACGTTAATGAAACAAGTTATCACCCCAGCGCACACTGGTAGCGGCATCCTAACTGTACGTGGTTTCCGGTCTTTTATCGCTTGAATTGCCTGCTCGATCAGTTGGAGTTCCGCTATGGCTCCCCCAACCGTGCCGATGACTTTGCCGTCCAATGTGACGATCATCGAAGAACCTAGATGGCGGGCGCTTGATCCTTCTTGGTTGATGATTGTGACCCATGCAAATGGTTGAGATGACTGAACAAGCTTATGCGCCTCCTCAACTAACGCGGCCTCACATGAAACCGAGATGTGCTGCATCAGAATACGGTTCGCCTCTACGCGTTAGCTTTACGAGCGTTTCTCAATGCGAGTAATACACGATTAGGAGTCGCGGGAATTTCATCTATTCTGACGCCGACGGCGTTGTCGATCGCGTTTACTATTGCAGCGGCCGGCAGGACGATTGGAGGTTCTCCGACCGCCTTGGCTCCGTATGGGCCTAGTGCACCGGGGTATTCGACGATTATGGATTTCATTTCAGGTATGTCGAGTGAAGTGGGGATATAGTAGTCTCCTAGATTCGGGTTCACAACGACTCCGTCCTTGTGAATTATTTCCTCCATTATTGCGTAACCAAGCCCTTGGATCGTTCCTCCCTCGATCTGGCCTTCGAGCGAGATTGGGTTGATGGCCTTACCTACGTCGTAAGCTGTGACCATCCTCAGAACCTGGACCTTGCCGGTCTCCGTGTCCACCTCAACCTCTGCGGTGACGGCGCCGTACGTGTACTGTAGGTATACTGTTCCTTGGGTGGTTTCCGGGTCGTAGTCGCATTTGGGTGCCGTAAAGGTGCCCGACTCCTTTAGGGGGATCGCGTTCGCGTAGGCATGGGCAACAACCTCAAGG